>Ga0209013_10000775_pt1 | contig 29140 bp, 25 predicted proteins | sample Cruoilmetagenom2_FD_187291 | JGI IMG/M metagenome (GOLD analysis project Ga0209013, IMG submission 187291) | Oil polluted marine microbial communities from Coal Oil Point, Santa Barbara, California, USA - Sample 2 (SPAdes) (version 2) | ecosystem: Environmental > Aquatic > Marine > Oil seeps ...
CTGCTTCACCAGCCCTTGCTGCTTCAATAGCAGCATTTAATGCTAATAAATTTGTTTGGGCTGCAATGGACTGAATCGCACTTGTAATATCACCAATTTGAGCTGAACTCTCTGATAAATTGGCAACATTTTTATTAAGTTGTTCACTAGAAACCCGTGTTATCTCAAATTTATCAGCTAATTCACTTACAAGATATACGCCCTTTTGATTTCTTCTATTTATTTCATCAGTATTGTCAATAATTCGTTCAGAGCGTTCTACACTTTTACTAATCTCTTGTGCTAATAGTTCCATTTTCTCAACAGCAATTTGAGCATCATTGGCTTGTTCTTCAGCTCCCTGAGCAAATTCGCTTACTGTATGAGTTACACCATCAATACCTTCCTTACCTGATTTTACAATTTCATTTAATACACTTGAAGATACCTCTAAAGAATTGGAGTCAATTTTAAGTTCAGAAATAATCTCCCTAATAACGTTCCTAAGCTCCACTACCGCTTTACTCATAATCCCTGTTTCATCTTTATAATTCAAGATAACTTCATAGCTCTTATCATTCCTAATATCAAGTTCCGCAGTTTTATTGATCAACTCTGTTAAAACCTTAATTGGCTTAGTTATTGTCTTACTCATAGCTAATGAAATACCAGAACCTATAATAAGCGAAATAACAGTAACCACACCCATTATCCAAATATTTTTAGTAAACTGTTCCCTTGCCAGTTCTTTTTCACGAAGAACTATTTCATCGATTTCATCAATATAGTTTCCGGTTCCAATCCCCCACCCAAAAGGTTCAAAAACTTTAATGTAGGCTCTTTTTGGCGAAGGCTCTACTTCCCCTGCTTTAGGAAAGAAATAATCATAGTATCCACCACCATTTTTTGCAATCAACAGCATATCTTTTATAATATACTGATCATTTTCATCTTGAAGATTAATTCTATTTTTCCCCTCTACATCCTCCCTTCCAAGCAAAACAATATTATTCCCCTGTAAATCATCCGCCCAAAAATAGCCATTTTCTCCATATCTGGCGTTCCTAATAATATCAGCAGCAATTTTTTCTGCAACCGTTCGACTGATTAGCCCCTCATTCATCTGATTTATTATTCCATCCAATTCACTTATTATAATTTCCACTTGTGCCTTAATATTATAGTCGTAATTTGCTCTTAATTGATTCTCCATTTGAATAATTCTATTAGTATTCTCATTTCGGATAGTAAAAAAACTCACACCTACTAATGCAATGACAATAACAATCATATTTAATAAACCCGCAAATAGTATTTTAGTTCCTATTTTTCTCATAATGAACCTCCCGTTAAATTGTCCTTCATTGACAAATATCGACAAAATTATCGAGAATCTTTAACTAAAACACCTAATTACTTTTACCAATTTTTGCATAATTAAAGGATAACAGCAAATATCGCTGTTATCCTTTAGGCGTTAATTTTATAATTTTACTACCGTGAATGTTACGTTTTCTTCGTTAACTTTCCATTCTTTTGTATATCCATTTGCTTTACCTTCAGCTATTTTCTTAGCTAAAGTTTCATTCATTATTTGATTTTTATTTTTTTCCATAATAGAAGATATTTTTTCGTTACCTTCAACAGATATTTCTATATGGTCCATTACTTCAAAACCTGCTTCTTTTCTCATCGTTTGAATTTTACTTATTACTTCTCTTACAAATCCTTCTTCTATAAGTTCTTCTGATAGATCTGTATCAAGTATAACTGTTATCCCTCTGTCTGACTCTGCTGCAAATCCTTCTTTGTTAGCTGATTCAATAAGTAAGTCTTCTTTAAACAGTTCAACTTTTTCTCCATCAAAATCAAATACAAGAGCTTTTCCGGCATTTAATGTTGTCATACTTTCATTTCCATCAACTTGTTGTAATGCACCTCTTATTTTACCTACTAATTTACCATACTTAGGTCCAACTGTTCTAAGTTGTGGTTTAAAGCTATAAGTCGTTAACTCTGCTACTTCTTCTGTTAAAACGACTTCTTTAACATTAAGCTCTTCTGCTATTATACTTTTATATATTTCTGGTAATTCATCTGCTTTTACAAACATTTTACCTATTGGTTGTCTATTTTTTATGTTTGCAGTATTTCTACAAGAACGTCCAAGTACGACTACTCTTAATACTTCATCCATATATTTTTCAAGATCTTCATCAATCCATTTTTCATTCGGTACTGGGAAATCACATAAATGAACACTTTCTGGTTGTGATTTATCCATTCCAACAACTAAGTTATTGTATATTTCTTCTGCCATAAACGGTATGAATGGTGCCGCTATTTTTGATAAAGTAGTAAGTGCTGTATAAAGTGTCATATACGCATTAATTTTATCTTGTGGCATATCTTTTAACCAGAATCTTTCTCTACTTCTTCTTACATACCAGTTACTCATATCATCTACAAATGCTTGCATAGCTTTACCCGCTTCTGTTATATGATAACTTCCTAAGTTTGTATCAACTTCTTTTACTAATGTATTTAACTTAGATAATAACCATTTATCCATTAAGTTTAATTGATCATATTCAAGTTCATATTTAGTTGGATCAAAACTATCTATATTAGCATAAAGAACATAAAATGCATATGTGTTGTAGAATGTTCCCATAAACTTACGTTGACCTTCAACGACTGCATCATCATAAAATTTATTAGGTAACCATGGCGCACTATTTGTATAGAAATACCATCTAATAGCGTCAGCTCCAAATTTATCTAATGCCCCAAATGGATCTACTGCATTTCCTTTTGACTTAGACATTTTTTTACCATTTTCATCTTGTACTAGTCCAAGTACAATAACATTTTTAAATGGTGCTTTATCAAATAAAATTGTTGATATTGCAAGAAGTGAGTAGAACCAGCCTCTTGTTTGGTCAACTGCTTCACTAATAAAGTCTGCTGGGAAATTTTCGTCAAATATTTCTTTATTTTCAAATGGGTAGTGCCATTGTGCAAAAGGCATAGCCCCTGAATCAAACCAACAGTCAATTACGTTTTCTACTCTTTTCATTTTTGCGCTACACTTAGGACAATTAATTAACACATCGTCAATGTATGGTCTGTGAAGTTCTATATCCTCTGGACAGTTATCACTCATTGATTTAAGTTCTTCTATACTTCCAATAGCATGACGGTGTCCACATTCACATTCCCATAAAGGAAGTGGTGTTCCCCAGTATCTATCACGAGATATACCCCAATCAATAACATTTTCTAACCAATCACCAAATCTTTTTTCTCCGATTGCTTTTGGTAACCAATTAATCGTTTTATTATTTGCGATTAATCTATCTTTTACTTCTGTCATTTTAATGAACCAAGATTCTTTTGCATAGTATAAAAGTGGTGTATCACATCTCCAACAATGAGGATAGCTATGTTCAAATTCAAGATCTTTAAATAATAATCCTCGCTCGTCTAGGTCTTTGATAATATCTAGATCAACATCTTTTACAAATCTACCTTTCCAAGGTGTTACTTCTTCTACAAACTCACCTTTTAAGTCAACTAATTGTACAAAAGGTAATCCATATTTAGTCCCTACTTGTGCATCATCTTCACCAAATGCTGGTGCAATATGAACGATACCTGTACCATCTGATAAAGTTACATAGTTAGCACAAGTTACATAATATGCTTTTTTATCAACTTTAGCATAATTAAATAATGGTTCGTATTCCATATGCTCTAAATCTTTACCTACATATCTCTCAACTACTTCACATGCTTCACCAACAACACTTTCTAATAAAGCTTCTGCTAATATAAAGTATTCATCATTTGATTTTACTTTCACATAAGTTTCTTTAGGATTTACACAAAGTGCTACATTAGATGGTAACGTCCATGGTGTTGTTGTCCATGCTAAAAATGATTCATTTTCTTTTCCTTTTAATTTAAATCTAGCAATAACTGATTTTTCATTAACATCTTTATAGCCTTGAGCAACTTCATGACTAGATAGTGGTGTTCCACAACGAGGACAATAAGGAACGATCTTATGTCCTTTATATAGTAAGTCCTCTTCCCACATTTTCTTAAGAGCCCACCAAACTGACTCTATATAATTATTCTCATATGTTACGTATGGGTCTTCCATATCAGCCCAAAAACCAACTTTACCACTGAATTCTTCCCACATACTTTTATATTTCCAAACACTCTCTTTACACTTTACAACAAAAGGTTCTATTCCATATTCTTCTATTTGATCTTTTCCATCAAGACCAAGTACTTTTTCAATTTCAATTTCTACTGGAAGTCCATGTGTATCCCATCCAGCTTTACGCAATACTTTATGACCTTTCATCGTTTGGTATCTTGGGATTATATCCTTTATAACCCTTGTTAACACATGACCTATATGAGGTTTACCATTCGCCGTTGGTGGTCCGTCAAAAAACGTATAACTTGGACACCCTTCTCGAAGCTCTATACTCTTTTCAAATATTTTATTTTCATTCCAAAATTTTAATGTATCTTGTTCTCTTTGCACAAAATTCATATCTGTAGCAACTTTTTTATACATATAACTTCCTCCTTTATTTTTCAATAATAAAAAAACCTCATCCATACAGTTTCCTGTAGGGACGAGGTATAATATCCACGCGGTACCACCCATATTGCTTTAAAGCCACTTGTAGGTTCTTACAAACCTTTGCCTATAACGGGGCACTTCCGTTTATCTCCTACTGTTAATTCAGAGAAAATGCTAAGGAGTGATTTGTATATTATATCAACACTGATTTACACCAACCATCAGCTCTCTTAAGATGACTATTAATATCTTTTTCTCCATCATCGCATACTATGCTATTTTAAATTATTTGAAATCATTTTAACAATTATATTAGTTATTGTCAACCTTTTTTTTATTTACCAAATATATACCTAAAGAAGCAAGGACCATACCTTCTATTACTTGTATAGTAAATATTTCTCCTATGAAAATCACCGATAATATACTTCCAAATACAGGTACTAAAAATTTATATATAGCAACTTCACTAGCTTTGTTATACTTAAGCATTGTATACCATAGTGTAAACGATATTGCTGATAAAAATGCAGAATATATGAGTAAAATAAATGCTTTTAACGTAAACACTAGAAAAAACCCTTTACCGCCTATTAATCCTATCAATATTAATACTATTGAACCTAAACACAATTGATAACAATTAGCTATTACAGGGTTCATTTGACTTGATATTTTTTTACCATATAATGTAGAAAGAGCACTTGCAAGCCCTGTTAGTAATAAAAATCCCTCTCCAACAAATTTAAAATCGAAAAGATTCACTGTACTATCATTTTTTGACCAATTAACGATAATAATACCTATAAACCCTAAAATAAGACCTAATATTTTTCTGAAATTCATTTTATCATCTTTATACCAATAATGAGCAAGGATTATTGTAAAAAAAGTTCCAGATGAAGCAATAACCGACGCTTTTATCCCCGTTGTATTTGCCAACCCATTATAAAAGAAAAAATATTGCAAAGTAGTTCCTAGTATCCCAAAAACAAACAATTTACTTAAATCATTTTTTTTGATTTTAGGGAAATCTTTATACATTAAAATGTAGAAAATACAAACTAATACCCCTGCTATTAAAAATCTAAGCCCGGCAAATAGCATTTTTGAATAAATGTCATCCCCATTTAAGTTTAATTCTTTAAATCCAATCTTCAAAACAGGGAAAGCACTCCCCCATAAAATACAACAAAAAACCGATAATAATGTTACGTAATACTTGTCAGCAAAAATTTTATGTTTTTCCATTAGTTTCTCCATTTTTTTTCAAAAATATGTATTTTTCGTTTAAATATATGATATAATAGTATCAATTTTTATAAAGCAATACAAGTACAATATAATTATTTCAAAAGAGGGGTAATAAAATGGATAAATTAAATTTAACTTTGCTTACTGATTTTTATCAGCTGACCATGATGCAAGGTTACAATAACTCAAATAAAAACGACCAAGTAGCTGTTTTCGACTTATTTTATAGAAGCAACCCATCTAATAGTTCCTATGCTATAAGTGCAGGTCTTGATCAAGTAATAGACTATATAAATAACTTAAACTTTTCTGAAGAAGATCTTTCTTATTTAAAAAGCTTAAATGTATTTACCGATGATTTTTTATTGTATTTAAAAAACTTTAAGTTTACAGGTGATATTTACGCTATTCCTGAAGGTAGTGTAATTTTCCCTAGAGAGCCTCTAGTTCGAGTAAAAGCTCCAATATCTCAAGCTCAATTAATAGAAACCGCTATACTTAATATAATAAATCACCAAAGTTTAATAGCAACAAAAGCTTCAAGAGTGTGTTGGGCAGCTCATGATGATGGTGTTCTTGAGTTTGGTCTCAGACGAGCACAAGGTCCTGATGCAGGCGTATATGGTGCCCGTGCCGCTATGATAGGAGGATGTACAGGAACATCCAACGTTCTTACCGGAAAATTATTTGACGTACCCGTTAAAGGTACTCACGCTCATAGTTGGATAATGAGTTTTGAAGATGAGCTTACAGCTTTTAGAACTTATGCAGAGTATTTTTCGGATGCATGTATATTATTAGTTGATACTTATGATACTCTTAAATCTGGAGTACCTAATGCTATAAAAGTATTTGATGAATTAAAAGAAAAAGGAATTAATTCAAAACTATTTGGTATTAGATTAGATAGTGGTGATTTAGCTTATATTTCCAAAGAAGCTAGAATACTTCTTGACGCCGCTGGTTATCCTGATGCTATAATCAGCGCTTCTAGTGATCTAGATGAATACTTAATTAGAGATTTAAAAATTCAAGACGCGAAAATAACACTTTGGGGTGTAGGCACTAACCTTATTACATCTGCTGACTGTCCAGCCTTTGGTGGTGTTTATAAACTTGCAGCAGAAGAAATTAATAATACGATTATTCCTAAGATTAAAATTTCTGAAAACGTAGCCAAGGTTACTAATCCTGGAATCAAGAAAATATATAGAATATATAATAATCATAATAAGATTAAAGCTGACCTTATTACTCTAGAACATGAAATTATTGATGAAACAAAGACTTTAACTATTTTTGATCCAGAAAACACTTGGAAAAGAATGACCTTAAAAGCTGGCGAATATACTTGCAAAGAACTATTAGCACCTATATTTATAGATGGCAAGTGTGTTTATAAATCACCTTCTGTTATGGAAATACGACAATATTGCCAGGAACAATTATCCACTTTATGGCCAGAAAGCAGAAGACTTACAAATCCTCATGTAATACCTGTAGATTTATCTGGGGAACTTTATGACTTAAAACAATCAATGATTGATTCATATATGAAACCTAAAAAATACTAAATCATTAGGCCTCTTAAATAAAACAGTCTAAACTACTGACTTTTTTTAAGATACCTTACTCAAAGGATATGATAAAAATGAAAAAAAATATATTACTACTAACTCTAGCTTTATTTGTTATTGGATGTATTAGTATTTTGCAAGCCTCTAACAAAGGAGCTAACAAAATGAATACTTCTAACAATACTGATAATATAATTATAGAAGATACTATTATCGGAGATGATGCTATAATTAATGATGATCATGTAATACCAGATGAACCAGAATTAGATACAACAACCCCAGATTCATATACTGTATTAGTTAACAAACAATATAATTTACCACACGGTTATGAACCTACTGACTTAGTAATTCCAAATGTACTATTTCCTTTTAAAGAATATAACCAAAAGAAAAACATGAGAGAAGTCCCTGCTCATGCTTTAGAGGAATTATTTAATCAAGCTGAAAATGAAGGTGTCCTTCTATACGCTGTATCTGGATATCGTTCATATGAACGTCAAAACGGTATTTATAACTCGAACGTTAATAACCACGGTCAAGAATACACTGATAAATACAGTGCAAAACCAGGACATAGTGAACACCAAACAGGACTTGCTATGGATGTATCTTGCCCTGATGTAAATTTTGATCTTGTAGAGAGTTTTGGTGATACTAAAGAAGGTCTCTGGCTAAAAAATAATGCTCATAAATTTGGATTTATACTTAGATATCCAAAAGGCTCCAAAGATATTGTAGGCTATAACTACGAACCATGGCATATCAGATATGTCGGAAAAGATATTTCCATGGAAATACATGAAAAAAATATAACATTTGAAGAATATCTAAATAAATAAAACGTATAAAAAAGACAGTTATTTGACCTATAAGGAGGTTAATAACCGTCTTTTCTTACTTATCTAATACTTTTTTTAATGTTTGAAGTCCATCAAGAATAGTATCTATTTCCTCTTTACTACAATTTACAAATACGCCTTCAAAATAATTATCTATTGTTTGCCGTAAATCTTTAACAAGCTCATTAGCCTTATTTGTAAGTTCAATATAAACTATTCTTTTATCACTCTCACTTCTTATTCTTTTTACTAGTTCTTGTTTTTCTAATCTATCAATAATTCCTGAAACCGTGCTATTAACAAGACTCATTTTTTTACTAATCTCACTTATTTTTAATCTTTCATTATTATGTAATATTCTAATAATATGAATTTGAGGCACTGTTAATCCAGTATCTTTAAAGTCTTCTTTAATAGTATGATTAAATTTAGAATTAATTTCTTTAAACAACAATGCAATTTGTAGCTCACTTTTTATATTTTGCATTCATTATACCTCCTGTTTTATATAAAAATTATTTGTTATAAAACAACTTGCTTATTATTTCTATAATTTTTCATTTGGATATTTCATAAATAATATTTATTTAGGCATGATCAAATAATAAAGAAGTCAGGCTTAACAGAGATATTTTGATTATTTACAAGACAGTAAAACGAAGCAATAGTGGGGCTCTTGCGAGTTTTGCTAACGCAGTAAATAAACAAAATATCCTGTTAAATTGACTAGTTTATTATTTGATTGTGCCTTAATCTGTTGCTGGATTTAATTGATTAGTCTTTGATATATTATCTGGTGAAAAACTCTTAATAGTATTAACTGTTAATCCTATGATGATACATATCACTAACAATGCAACTATAGCTGGATTTTTACCTATTCCCCCTAAAGCCCCTGTTAAAACTCCTCCTAAAAAAGATCCCATAAATTGAACTGTATTAAAAATACCCGTAACAGAACCTACTGCATTTTTTGGTGCAAATTTTGTAGCCGTTGCTGGGAATAATGTTACTAAACTCATATATCCTATAAAGTATAGCATTAATCCAGCGCCCACAAAATATATACTTTCTGTTAGAAAACAAATTGTTGAAATACTTATAGTAATAAACGAAACTTTTATTACATTTTTTTCATATCCTTTATCTGCAAATCTAGCCGAAATTCTCATAGCTATTATCCCTAGTACTGTTGCAGGTATAAATATCTTCCACATTGCTCCCGAACCAATTGTTTTATCTATAAATTGTGGAATTATAATAAATACAGATACCATAGAATAATTAACAAAGAAACCTCCCAGTGACACCTTAATAAAATCTTTGTTTAAAATTTTAAAGTCTATTTTTTCTTTTTTCTTAACTTTTATTTGTGCTTTATCTTCTTTTATAAAAAAGGCTATGTATACCCATGTAACCATAGTAAGTGCCGCACATATCAAAAATATCTGTGAAACAGTAAAAACCTTATTTAAAAGTGTAGCACCGATAAATGCAACTGTTCCTGCTATACCAAAAGCAATCCCCACAATACTCATTGCTTGATTTCGTTTTTCTTCTATTATAACATCACTTATCCAAGAATATGCTACAGCCATAATAGCACCACTACCTTGAAGAGCTCTAGCACCTATAAGAACATATATATTACTTGAAATACTTGCTAAGTAAAGCCCTGCTGCAAGTTGAATAATCCCTATTAAAACTATTGGTTTCCTTCCTATTCTATCACTCAAAGCTCCATAAGGTACTTGAAGAATTGCCTGAAATAAACCATAAATGCCAATAGCCATACCTATCAAGGCTGATGTTGCACCTTCTAATGTATTTGCGTAAATAGCAAATAAAGGCATTGCAAGAATAAGTGAAAATTGCCTAAAACCTAAAGCAGAAGCTATTCCTACAAGAAAATTTATTTCTGTTTTTTTGAACTTTTTATCCATTTAATATTCCATCTCCTCAATTTTTACTATCTTAATAAAAATAAAAATTCTAACCCTAAAGTAATTCGCATAAGAAATATTCGTATACGAACTATTTTATTATAACTCAAATGGATTAAAACTACAATATTGTATTAAACAAAAAATGTTTATTTAAAAACTAACACAATAAACAATATATGAATATGTCATTTAGAAAAAAGGACAAAAAAAAGGGTAATGTAAAACATTACCCATAAAATTCATCTATAGTTTCTTGTGCAATTTTAGCCCATTCCCATAAACGCTGTGGGTCATAACGGACTGTACTAACATCTTTCATTACTAATTCAATATTACACCCTTTTGATTTTTGTAATATTTTCCCAATTTCTTTCTTAGCTTGTTCCCTATTAAATTTATCTGTTGCAAAAATAGCTGGATTAGGTTTACATGATAACACATATTTGCCTTTAGCTCGTTCACTAGCTACATCTAACTTAGCCCAAGGGCTCATAGATACTTTTCTTAAATTAGGTATTTTATCTAATATATCAAATTTTCCTGATAACGGTTCACAGCAACCATAATAATTTAATCCAAAATTCTCTAACCATCGAATTTCGTGTTTTAGTGAAAAATCCCAATGCATTTGTGGTGATACTTCCGAAAAAATCTGTGCATTACCACATCCCCACAATTGTGATAATGGTGCATTTACACGATATTTTTCTGCACTTTCCAAATCACTACAATATCCGCATCCACCAGAGCCTACTCTTGTATTATCATTATTAGATGCCCATAGTCCTAATCTTTGATATTGTTCTAATCTAACAATAGATGCATCCACAAATCTACTTACTAGCTTATCTATATATTCTGGTCTAAGAATTAAATCCATTAATAATTCTGTAACACCCGTCCATCTAACCATATTATCCCAAGGTGTAAACCACATACCTTTCGCACCGACTTTTTGTACTTCTATTATGCCATCAAAAATATTCTTCATTCTTTGATAATTTTCTTCTGTTTGTTTTTGATCAACTGATACAATTGGATCTATTATTTTTTCAATATCATCTTCACCATTAATTTGAATATGAAAATGCCTAGAAGGTGCAGTTGTATTTTCATCTTCACTGATTAAATCCGATTCTTCTTCAATTCCAAAACCAGAATCATTAATTACAATAGGGCAATATATAATAGGTTCTATTACCCTATTACCTCTCATATGTTTCCAACAATAAATTTCTCTTCTTAAATTTCTTTCAATATTTCTATGAAAGTCATCTTTAGTTTTTAATGTTAATTCATCTTCATAATCCATTTCATGCCACGGTATTTCATTAATGTAAATAGCAGCTTTTGAACTTTTTAAATCATTCACATTAGTCCACAATTTTTTGTTTTTTCTATTAATGCTTAGCTCTGCAAATTCAGCTTTAATTTGTGCTAATTCTTGTAAAATCTTAATCTCGTCTTTTTCATTCATACATCATATCCCCCTTTTGTATAATTTACAAATATTATAACTTTTATTAAACAAAAATAAAACTACAACCCATCGCATAAAGGTTGCAGCTCCTCACTTTTATTTCTATATTTTTTTCTTATAATATTTTTTATAATATGACGGTGGAACGCCTGTGAATTTTTTAAAGAATCTACAAAAAGCCTTTGTATCATTATATCCTATTAAATGAGCAACCTCATTAACCGGATACCCACTTAATAATAATTTTATAGCTTTATTAAGTCTATATTTTGATAGATATACTTGTGGTGATAACCCCATTGCTTTATTAAAAATTTTTATAAAATAGTTTGTATTAAACCCTAAGTAATTTGCTAAAGTCTCATTAGTTATTTTATGCATATATTCTTCTTCAATATATCTTAAAATTTTTTTAATATGTTCATTATCCATCACTTCAAGGGTATGCTCCATATCCACAAAATACAAAAGACTTACCGCCTGATTAAGAATCATATTTCTTGATTTACTTTCTTCAAAACCGCAAATATTTTCTAATAACCGAATTAAATGATTGATAGATTGTTGCTCTCCTACGTTTATACCAAACATATGATTTTTAATATTTGGATATATGTATAAATGAAGATATAGACATTTCAAGGGCTCCTTCTGGTCATGGGAAAGTGTATATTGCTTATTAGCAGGAAAAAAATATAAGTGATCTTTTTTTAGTTTAATACTATGTCCCTCTATTTCGCATTGTGCTTTACCCTCATATATATAATATACTCTATGAAAAATTGGCGTTTCTGTAAATCCCCATTCTTTTGGACACGTTACTAATCCATAAAGCTGCAAACTAACTTTTATCGGTATATCCATTGAAGTCAAATATACAATACTTTCATTAACTTGTTTACTATTCATATTATTCCCCTTTGTATATTACAATCAGAATATTTTTACATCGAAAATACATTACAATAAAATTATACCATTTTTTTAATCTTTGTATATTCTAGCTGTATAATTTATATTAAAAAATTTCACTTCCTATGGTATAATATAATTATTGATTAAGCATTTACCTGGAGGTGATAAAGTGAGTAAAGCAGAAAAAATATCCGATGCTGAATGGAAAGTAATGGAGGTCGTTTGGGAAAATGGTTCTATACCTTCTTCACAAATTGTAAAGAAATTAGTTCCAACTACTAAATGGAATCCTAAGACTATCCATACCCTTATTAGAAGACTTGTAACAAAAGAAGTTTTAGGTATAGAAAAGAAAAGAGTTAATGAATACTATGCACTAGTTTCTGCAGATGAATGCAAAAAAGAAATTACTAATACTTTTATAAAAAAAGTTTATGATGGTTCTCTGGAACTCCTTGTTTCTAATTTTATTAAGAGCAAAAAACTATCTAATACAGAATTAGAAAACTTAAAAAATATATTAGATAAAGAATTAGATTAATAAATACTATTTAAATTAAGAGGACATATTATGAATAATATTTTGATATTTGAGGCGTTACTAAATCTTTCTGTTAAAGGTTCATTTCTTATAATTGTTATATTGGGATTTCGTTTATTTTTTAGAAATGATTTTAGGGCAAAATGGCTATATAATATTTGGATTCTAGTTATTATAAGATTTTTTATTCCAATTTTACCTACTCCAACAAAAAGGTTATATAGCATTTATAACTTCATTATATTTAAAACCTATAAATTCAAAGGAAAAGATATATTACTGGGCAATTTAGGTAATGAATTAGATTCTTTTAAGTCAGTTGGTAGTAATTTTTCAAACTCCGATATTATTAATGATACTTTATCAGTTAACTGGATCTACTATGGTAGTGTTATATGGCTACTAGGTATTATAATTCTCCTATTATATTTTACTTTAATTTATTTTAATATGTTTAGAACTTTAAGGTATTCTTATAAATCCTTTGATGAAAATTTACTAGAGCCTTTAAACAATTATAAAAAAATGCTTTCATATAATCATACTGTTAATATTTATATTTCACCCAAGATATCCTCTCCTATGACTTGTGGAATTAGATGCCGTAACATTATTATACCAGAGAATATTCTATTACATATTAATAAGGATGATTTAAAATATATACTACTACATGAATTAATCCACATAAAAAGACGAGATGTGTTGTTTACACATCTAGCTTTAATTATCTGTATTATTAATTGGTTTAACCCTATTGTATGGTTTGCTTTTTTCAGAAGTAAAAAAGATTGCGAATTGGCTTGTGATGAAAGTGTTCTAGGTTATTTACATAAAGAAGAATATAAAAAATACGGATTTACTCTAATAAATATGATGAAGCTTATTTCTTTAAATAACTCCTCTAATTATATTTTAGCTAAATCTCTTATTTTCAATAGCTCAGAAGCAAATGAAAGAATAACTAAAGTTGCTAAATATAATAAAAAGAGAAAATCTATTGTTATTTTTTCCATATCTATTGCTATTTTCATCGGTTTAGTAGGTCTTAATGATACTTATGCTGCAAAAAAAGGATATATTTATTCAAATCATTATTTACCTGACTATATCAATATGAAAGAAGATTTGTTAATAAAAGCTTTAGGAATAGAAGCTACACAAAAATATCAAATTCAAAATGAACACTCACAATACCAGATATTATCCTATAATGTCTTAGGTAATAATGTTCAGTTTTGGTTTGATGGTACAAAGGACTATTCTAAGAGGCAAGTAATCGAAATTACGACAGAACAATATAAAGAAATAAAACAAGGAATGCCAAAAGAAAAAGCTAAAAAAATATCTAAAAATATTTTTTCAGACTGTATTAATATATCTAGTAATGATTATCTTGAACGACAAAGCTTTAGAGATATTGATTGTGTTGTTACAATTATCTTTGATAAAAAAACAGATAAAGTGTATAGTATTACACTTTCCTCAGGAGCTAAAGAATGAAAAAAAGAATAATCATATTTACCATGATCTGGATTTTCATAGTGCTATTTGCCATTATTGTATTACATGATAGTTCAATCTATGATGAAACCTTTTTAACTGAAAAAAATGGCGTTAATCTTTTTGATTATACTAATAAATTTTTATTTGAAAATCACAATTCCCTCGTAACTAAAGAAGAATTATCTACAGGTATGTACACTGGATCCAACAACAAGAACTACTATGCTATATTTAAAATTAAACCTAATGACCCTTTACTTAAAGAAATCTTGAAACAAGGTCAAGCTAATATTGTTTTCGAGTCTAAATTACAAGGTACAACTGAATGGGTAGTTGATAACAAATATAAAATTTCAATGTATTATCAATCTAAAGACGATACGAGAAAATCAACCTACTTTTTTAGCCAAACATGGGTAGGTGCAGATCTTACAATTTCAAATATTCAATCAATTCCTAAAGAAGCTATAGGTTCTGATATATATATAAGATACGAATCTATATTAGGTTCTGTCTTATTCATACCCAATGGAAATGACCTGCGTTTCTTTGATAACTATTTAGCTGTAGAAGCAGCAAGATGAATAAAATAAATGCTCATAAAATTCAGTGTGGAATTTTATGAGCATTTATTATGTAATAATTATTTTATTTAGCCAACATAACCTTTTCACTATTAAACAATTTTGTTATTATATATACTAATATAGAACTTAGTACTAATGACGATGCAAAATTAATTGCAAAGTGTGACCATGTTAATTGGAACATAAATATATCTTTAATTGCACTTATGTTTCCATATATAGGTATGGCATATTTCCATGATACTAGTTGTTCCGCCCCAAATCCTGTTAGAACTGCTAGAAATAATACAACCATATAACATGGTGATACATAAGCTCCTGCTTCTTTTACTGTTTTAGCCATAATAGATAGTAGGATAATTAAACAAACATATATACTTACCAAAGATAATAATACTAAAAATAATTTTGTAAAATCTGAAACGCCAAAGGCTAAAGCTGAAATATCAAAATCTCCAGATCCTGGTGCTAAAAATGATGATGCAAATGGTAATGATCCAACTATACCTACTACAAACGATAAAGCACTTATTACAGAAACTATAGCTAAACTTATTATTTTACCAAGTGCTATAACTTCCCTTTTTACTGGTGTTACTAGTAATGTAGCCATTGTTCCTCTTTCCTTTTCACCAGCAACAGCATCCATTCCTACTGACATAGCTCCTGCAAATAGTAAAATTGAAATGAGTAAAGGAATAAATGAACTTAAACCCTTCCCAACTACCTTTTTCTCATCAGCCAAATCTTTATTTTCATTATTTTTATCTATGTCAAATACATTTATATAATTAATATCTCCAACTCTTTTCCCGAGTAATAAATTTTCATATTCATATAGTAAATCCCCAAAAATCACATTCTTAGCATATGATGAATATTCTTTACTTGAATTTGAATAAGTATTTATTACAGGTATTTCACCAGTACCTTTATATTCATTAATCCCTTTTTCAAAATCTGGTTGGAATTCAACTAATAAATCAATTTTACCATCTCTAATTTCTTGTTTTATAATTTCTATTTCTTGAATTTCATCTATATATATATAATCTACTTCACTTATAAACTTAGATTCTTCAAAAAAGCTTTTAAACCCTTCAGGTGAATTTTGAATATAAACAGTTGGAATATTTTCTACAATATCATCTTGTAATTTTTCAACCATAACACCCATTAAAGAATACATTATAAATATGCTTAAAGCAGGTAAAATAAAAGCTGAAAATACAAGTCTTCTGTCTGTGAAAACTCTTTTTAATTCTTTTTTTATAATGACACTTAGCATTTAGATTTCCCCCATTATAGCACAATTATAAATCTCAAAAAAAGCATCCTCTAGGTCTTCACTTTGATTTTCTTTTATAATTTCTTTTACAGTACCTCTAGATTTTATTTCACCATCTATTATTATAGCTACTTTATCACATAACTTCTCTGCAACTGACATGATATGAGTTGATATTATAATGATCTTACCTTGTTTTTTTAGTTCTTTTAAATAGTCAGTAACTGCTTTTGCTGTAATAATATCAAGCCCATTTGTAGGTTCATCAAATATTATAACCTGTGGATCGTGAACTAAACTTACAGCTATAGACAGTTTTTGCTTCATCCCTGTTGATAACTCCCCAATCTTCATATTTTGAAATTCATTGATTCCAAAATAATCAAATAACATGTTTCTTCTTGAATTAATTAAATTATCATCCAACCCATACAGTTTACCAAAGTACTCCATTGTATATTTTGGAGAAAAATGTTCATCTAACTTAAGTTCATTAGTTAAGAAACAAATTCTTTGTCTAACTTCCTTGGATTGTTTTACAGTATCATACCCCTGAACTTTTATTTCACCTGCTGTTGGTTTTAATAAAGTTGCTATACAACGAAGTGTTGTTGTTTTCCCTGCTCCGTTAGGACCGAGTAGCCCAAATATTTCATTTTCTTTTGCTTCGAAACTTAAATCCAAAACAGCTATTTTAGTTTTATTATTACTCTTTTCTTTAAGCATTTGTTTTTTATTTAATTTATAAGATTTGCTTATGTTTTTTACTTCTATCACGATTTCTCCTCCACTTTATATTAACCTATATAATATTATTCGATACAATTATCTTTTTTCTTTTAATTTTTCCCTATTTATGTGATTTTTTTTACTATTTGAAACTACAAAATTAGTACAACTAACTTTGTAACTTCTCGTAATCACTATTAATATAATATATATTAGACTATAGTCAATAAAATAAAAAAGGAAAGATTTCAATGGCAAAAATATGGGCTACATTGGTAGCTGAAACACCATTCAACGATTCACACATAGAGGAGAGTTTTGGATATCAAGCTGATAAAGTAGGTAACTTAAAACTTGCTAAAACAATTTGTACAATGAAGTTAGTTAAAATGGACTTGGATATAATTTAGAAGTTACTTACGATGCTTGTATTCCATATACTCAAAATACATCTATGAGTCCTATTGATAGATACTGGGTATTTGAAGGCGAAGAATATATATTTACTAACTTTATTTTTACTTGTACTATTAATCATATAAATGGGCATGGCGTTTTAGATGTAGCAGAAGCATAATTTTACATTTAAATAGATATATCCATATTAAACGTACATATGTTATAATTGGCACAAAAAAATAAAAGTTAAATCTTTTTTAAGATTTAACTTTTTTATTTTTATCTATATATATTTTGATCTCTGTTTGGTCCTACACCGATCATTGTTACTTTTGCTTCACATAATTCTTCAATTCTTTTAATGTAATTTTTAGCTGTTTGTGGAAGTTCTTCATATGATCTTATATGATCTATATCTCCCCAACCTTCCATTGATTCATATACTGGCTCACATAAAGCAAGTTCATCTAAACTAGCAGGAAACTCTTTTACGATTTCACCATCTTTTTTATAAGCAACACATATTTTGATTTCATCTAAGTTTGCAAGTACATCTATTTTGTTTAAAGCTATAGCTGTAAGACTACTTGTTCTTACTGCAAATTTTCCAATTACTGCATCAAACCATCCTGTACGTCTTGGTCTTCCTGTTGTTGTTCCAAACTCATGACCTACATTTCTTATTTGTTCACCTATTTCATCGTCTAACTCTGTTGGGAAAGGTCCTTTTCCTACTCTTGTTACATAACCTTTCATAACACCTATACAATCAGTTATAGCTGTTGGTCCAATTCCTGATCCTATACATACGCCACCAGTAACTGGATGTGATGATGTAACGTATGGGTATGTTCCTAAATCAAGGTCAAGTAAAGTTCCTTGAGCCCCTTCAAACACTACATTTTTATTTGCTTTAATGGCATCATATACAAGTACTGTTGTATCTGTTATATATTGTTTTAATCTTTCTCCATATGCTAAATACTCTTCAATTATTTCTTCAGCATCAACAATTTTGTCACTTTCATATACTTTTGATATGATTCTATTTTTTATCTTAACGTTTTCACGTACTTTTTCTTTAAATAAATCTTCATAAAATAAATCTATCATTCTTATTCCAGAACGTTCTGCTTTATCCATGTAACAAGGTCCAATACCTTTTTTAGTTGTTCCTATATCACTTTTACCTCTATATTCTTCTTTTATGCCATCTAAAACTTTGTGATAAGGCATTACTAAGTGAGCTCTTTGACTTATTCTTAAACTATCAGTATTAATTCCTCTTGAGTTTAACATATCTATTTCTTCTAAAATCCCTTTAGGATCTATAACGACACCATTACCAACTATGCATTCTTTACCTGGGTATAATATTCCTGAAGGTACTAAGTGAAATTTAAATACATCATCCTTTACTACAACTGTATGTCCTGCATTATTTCCACCTTGTGAACGAACTACAACATCAGCCTCTTGTGATAATATATCTATTATTTTAGCCTTACCTTCGTCTCCCCATTGTGCTCCTATAATTACTGTTCCTGCCATCTTTACTCATCCTTTCATCTGTGTAATATCCCACACACTAATTGTATGCCTTATTTAGAACTCTTGCTACATGTATTCCACTTGCTGCTGCTTGTGATAGAGAATGAGTTACTCCTGAACAATCCCCGAGTACATATAGTCCTTTTATTTTTGTTTCTAAGTTGTTATCTACTTCAACTTTAGAATTATAAAACTTAACTTCTACTCCATATAATAATGTATCTTCATTTGCTGTTCCTGGAGCGATTTTGTCAAGTTGATATATCATTTCTATTATATCATCTAATTGTCTTTTTGGAATAACTAATGATAAATCTCCTGATGTTGCATCTAAAGTTCCTTTTGTAAAACTTTTTGCCATTCTTCTTAAGTTAGTACGACGACCACTAACTAAATCGCCAAATCTTTGAACTATAACGCCTCCACCTAGCATGTTAGAAAGTCTAGCTATAGATTCTCCATATTCGTTACTATTCTTAAATGGTTCAGTAAATCTATTTGATACGAGTAGTGCAAAGTTAGTATTATTTGTATGAAGTTCTGGATTAGAATAGCTATGTCCATTTACAGTAATTATTCCATTAGTATTTTCTGTAACAACTTCTCCATAAGGATTCATACAAAAAGTTCTTACTAAATCATTATATTTTTTTGTTCTATATACAATTTTACTTTCGTAAACATCTTTTGTTATGTGTTCAAATATTGCTGCTGGAAGCTCAACTCTAACGCCAATATCAACTCTATTACTTTCTGTTTTTATACCGAGGCCTTTACATACGGTTGATATCCACTTTGAGCCTGAACGACCTGTTGCAAGTACTAATTTATCGCATTCAAAATTTTGGTTAATTGTTTTAACCATGAATTTATTATTTTGTTTTACAACATCAATTACTTCTGTTTTAAATATAATATCTATTTTATCTTTTAAAAATTCAAACATATTTTCTGCTATTATTAAATTTCTATCTGTTCCTAAATGTCTTACTTGTGCATCTAATAGGTGTAAATCATGTCTGAGTGCCTGAGTTTTTAGTCCAGAATTTGCAGTTGAATACAGCTTAGCGCCTTTCCCACCTAATTTACAGTTAATTTCATCAACATAGTTCATTAGATCAATTGCTTCTTGATTTCCAACGAAATTATGTAGTTCCCCACCAAACTCATTTGTAATATTATACTTCCCATCACTAAATGCACCTGCGCCAATCCATCCATTGGTTACATCACATATCGTGTTATTATTACACTTAACACAGACTTTGGTTCTATTATCCTTAACTGGGCATTTTCTATTCCCTATACTATTACCTTTTTCAATCATCAACACTTTAATCTTATTATTAATAGTAAGTAGTTCATATGCTAAAAATACACCTGCTGCTCCAGCACCTACTATTACTACATCATAATCTTTCTTCATAGTGCACCCTCTTTACTTTATATAATACACATTCCTTACTAATAATAACAGAAATGAATTAACAAATCAATATAAACCGAATTTTTCTTGTTGTTTTCAAAATAATGTTCAGATTAAAATATTTATAAATATTATCTTTACATTTTTAGTAAATTTCTAGTATACTATATATATAAATATATTTGAATTATAAGTTCATACTTCTTTCGAATTTAAAGATTGGATGTGATATTATGAAAATCGAAAAAATAAGCAATAATCAAGTTCGTGTAACACTTAGCAAATCAGACTTAAATGCTAGAGAAATCAAAATTAGTGAACTTGCATATGGATCTGAAAAAGCTCAAGAATTATTTAAAGATATGCTTGAAACGGCCTTTGATGAATTTGGTTTTGAAGTAGATAATACCCCTTTAATGATTGAGGCTGTACCATTAACAGGTGAAAGTATAATGATCATAGTTACAAAAGTTAACGATTCTAATGAAATTGATGAAAAATTAGCTAGTTTTGCATCACAAAAAAGTACTCGAAAATTCACTAAAAAAGGTTTCGAAAACAATGAAACTACTTCAGATGATAATAAAGATTTACAATTACCTGAAACCAACCTACCAGCTATTTATTCTTTTAAAACTTTAGGAGATATAACCAAGGTTTCAAAACAATTATCAAATATCTATGATGGAAATAATTCATTATATAAAACAACTTACCCATCAACTAAATACTTTTTAATTCTTAATGATTTTAATTTAATTACCAATAACATTAATGTTTTATGTGAATATGGACAAAAATATAATAATTCAAATATATCTGTAGCTTACTTAAATGAACATGCTAATGTTATGATTAAAAATAATGCTATTCAAATTATGAATCAATATTTATTTTAGGTATCAAAAAAAATAACTAGCACAGATGGTAATAATATTTTCAAATAGACAAGGTATTAGAATCTGCTTATAGCGGTGCTATTAGTAGATTCTAATAACGCAGTATATTTAAAAATATTGCCAACATACTGACTAGTTATTTTTTTGTAGATACCTTAATATTATTTACAATAAAAAACTGTGATTATCACAGTTTTTTATTGTAAGTATTTTTTTATCCGATAGCTAAGTTCCACTAAGACTCCCACTGAAGCCAAGAACTCTGTTTATCTTCTGCCTTACTTAGTTGCTAAATAAGCATTTAATTTTTCGATTAATGGATCAACTTCCATACCATGAACTAAACATGCTTCTTCTAAGCTTTCGCCTCTTGCTGATGGGCATCCAACACAATGCATACCACTTTCCATCAAAATAGGTACTGTCCCTTGATCTAATGAAATTATATCATTAATTATCATATCTTTAGTTATTTTCGCAGCCATATCGTTCCTCCTTATATTATATAATCTTATATTATCATTATAATTCTTTACTCCTAATATTATACTATACCCTTATTTATTTTTCAATTTAAGAATTACATTATTACTCTTTTAAAAATATCAACCTGATATCTATATAAGTCTGACCTATAATATGAATCTTCATAAAACAATTTTTTACCATTAGATTCAATATTAACGCCACTTACTTTTAATAAAGGTATTCTGTTTTGAACATTAAACAGTTTCATCTGAAACTTATCAGATATACACGCACTTATTTCACAAGTTTCACTTTCTATAGAGTATCCATATTCTTCTTTTAAGATTTTATAAAGAGATTTATTCACATCATACTTATCAAGCTCTGGACAATATTCTTTTGGCATATACACTGTTTCTACAGCTACTGCAATACCATCTGCAAATCTTACTCTTTTTATTTTATAAAAAAAAGTATCATCAGAAACACCTAATAAATCATTCACTTCCTTTAAACTATGAACGGTGCAAAATTCTAATACTTCTGTACTTGGAATATATCCTCTTTCTTCCAAAGTATCTGTAAAGCTTTTTATATTTTTTTGATAAAATTTAGGAGATGACACAAATGTACCTCTGCCTTTTTCTTTATAAAGTATACCTTCTTTTGATAAATCATTAATGGCTTGTCTAACTGTCATTCTGCTTACGCCAAACTCTTCACTAAGCACTCTTTCAGAAAGTATTTTATCACCATGTTTATAAATTCCATCAGCTATATTTTGTTTAATTCTTTTTTTTATTTGTACATAAATAGGTTCAATACTGTTTTTATTAATTAACAAATTTATCCCTCTTTCGTTACAATATAATATATTTTAACATTACTCCTTACAATATACAAACAGAACCTATTTTATGGTTGCGTTTTTTCTTGTTGAATTGGAAGGACACATATTCTTCATTCGCATTAATATAAGGTGCTTTCACCTTTTTTTCGATGATAACTTTACGCTAACATTTACAAAATATATATTAAAAAATCAAAAATGTAGACTAACTGTCACCTTTTTGATTGCTTGTACATAAGATATATTAGGCCGATAAAGAAGCGGTCAAAAAAAAATAAAAAAGGAGATATGAAATAATGAAAAATTTGGTAAGTAATAATTGTGTAGAAGTTGAACCTGAAACAAGTTGCACCAATGCAGCTGCGACTACTGTAACTTTACCCTGTTGCCCTTCAACTCAACCAACACCATCAGGTGGAACTGTATCTACTATTAAAGTACCTGTAGTGCTAGCTGAAGTAGATGTACAAGTTGGTCTTGAAGCAGATATTACATTTAGTGAGGATGTTTACGAGATTAAAAGAATTAGAAAAAACGCTTATATCAATCAATTTGAAGTAATTGTAGATCCAATTTTAGATGATTGTGATCATTATGTAGGTAAATTGTATATTGGTGGTTATATAAGAAAGAACATTGAATATGCAACAAATGAATGTGACAATAATGGAAATATAATCGGTAATATCAAGCACATGACAGTAAAAACACCATTTAAATGTTTTACTGATATCGCTTTTGATAATCAACCAATAGTACCATTGGCTTATCAACAACAAGAAACTTTACAATTAGGCGAAAAATTCTGTGGTTGCAATAAGTTCTTAACTGGCAAAAACCAATGTAAAGACGTCTTATATAACCAAGAGGACTTTATGGAAAAAATTTACTGTGAATTTGTACAATCTAGAATTATGGAAGTAGACCTTCATGATGTTATTGATGGAGAGCGTTGTTCATGTGATGAACCATTAGGATATAGTGGAATGACTGAGAAAATGGGTGTCCATTTAGTTGTTAAAGTGTTACAAAAACAACAAGTTAGTTATTTATGTTAACTATTTCTACTACACCAACAGCAAAATAATTAAACATTAAATCATTTGAGTGCTAGTCTTTATTAAGACTAGCACTCTTTTTTTATGCTTTCACCGCATTTTCTTTTCGGCTGATAACTTTACGCTAACTTATTTTATATAATATAAACAAAATTATTAAATAATTTATCTCTTTGTTATAATTTTAACAACCATTTTTCCCTTGTTATTAACATTTTGCTTTAAATTCTCTCTTGCATGAGAAAATATACACAAATAATTAATGTTTTTTCTAAAAATATAACATAAATATAATTTTTCTGTGTTTAAATGAAAAACATTATTAATTAAAACAAATATTGACATGTATACTGTATACATGCTATAATTGCATCATAAATAATTAAAAAATAAATTTAACTTGACGTGTATAAAGTAATTGTTTATAATTACTCTGATTATTATTTCACAAAGTTTTCTAAACTTTTTGTTTTAATAATAAAAAACTACATACACTTATTTTAAAAGGAGGTATTTATAATGAAACAATGGCAAAATTTCGAAAATGGTAATTGGTCAAAAGATATAGATGTAAGAGACTTTATTCAAAAAAACTACGCACCATATGATGGTGATGATTCTTTCTTAGCAGGCCCTACTGAAAATACTAAAAAACTTTGGGAAGAAGTATCTGCCTTAGTTAAAGAAGAAACTAAAAAAGGTATTTTAGATGCTGAAACAAAAGAACCTTCAACTGTAGTTTCTCATGGACCAGGATATTTAGATAAAGAAATAGAACAAATAGTAGGTTTCCAAACTGACAAACCTTTAAAAAGAGGGATTATGCCTTTTGGTGGTGTAAGAGTTGTAAAAAACGCTCTTCACTCATACGGATATGAACTTGATAAACAAACAGAAGAAACTTTCACAAAATTCCGTAAAACTCATAACGATGGTGTATTTGATGCTTATACTGACGCTATGAAAAAAGCTCGTCACTCAGGTGTTATAACTGGTCTTCCAGATGCTTACGGTCGTGGTAGAATCATTGGTGACTACAGACGTGTTGCTTTATATGGTGTTGATAGATTAATAGAGAAAAAAATAGAAGAAAAAAATCAACTTGAAATGGATTACATGAACGAAAATGTTATTATTCTTCGTGAAGAAATTTCAGAACAAATTAAAGCTTTAAAACAATTAAAAGCAATGGGTGCTTCTTATGGTTTTGACATAAGTGTTCCTGCTACTAATGCTAAAGAAGCTATTCAATGGACATACTTTGGATATCTTGGTGCTATCAAAGAACAAGATGGTGCTGCTATGTCACTTGGTAGAGTTTCTACTTTCTTAGACATATATGTTGAAAGAGATATTAAAGCTGGAACTTTAACAGAAGAAACAGCTCAAGAATTAATGGATCACTTCATTATGAAATTAAGAATGGTTAGATTCCTTCGTACTCCAGGATACAACGAATTATTCTCTGGAGATCCAACTTGGGTAACAGAAGCAATTGGTGGTATGGGTGTAGACGGAAGATCACTTGTTACAAAATCTAGTTACCGTGTACTTAATACTTTATATACACTTGGTGCTGCTCCAGAACCAAACTTAACTGTTTTATGGGCAGAAAACTTACCAGCAAATTTCAAAAATTTCTGTTCTAAAGTTTCTATTAATACAAGCTCTATTCAATATGAAAACGATGATTTAATGAGACATTACTACGGAGATGACTATGGTATTGCTTGTTGTGTATCTGCAATGAAAATAGGTAAACAACTTCAATTCTTTGGAGCTCGTGCTAACTTAGCTAAAGCTTTATTATATGCTATTAACGGTGGTAAAGATGAAAAATCTGGAGATCAAATTGCTCCTCAATTTGCACCTATTACAAGCGAATACTTAGATTATGATGAAGTTGTTGCAAAATTTGATCAAGTATCTGACTGGTTATCACAATTATATATCAATACATTAAACATTATACATTACATGCATGATAAATATTGCTATGAAAAACTTCAAATGGCTTTACATGATAGAGATGTTATTAGAACTTCAGCTTGTGGTATAGCAGGTTTATCAGTTGTAGCTGACTCATTATCAGCTATCAAACACGCAAAAGTTAAAGTTATCAGAAATGAAGCAGGACTTGCTGTTGATTATGAAATCGAAGGTGATTACCCAGCTTATGGTAACAATGATGATAGAGTTGATGATATGGCTTGTGAAATCGTTGAAAACTTCATGAATAAGTTAAGAAAACACAAAACTTATAGAGATTCAAAAGCAACTATGTCAATTTTAACAATTACTTCAAACGTTGTTTATGGTAAGAAAACTGGTTCTACTCCTGATGGAAGAAAAGCTGGTGAACCATTTGCTCCAGGAGCAAACCCAATGCACGGTAGAGATTCAAAAGGTGCTCTTGCATCAATGTCTTCTGTTGCTAAGATCCCTTATGATCACGCTGAAGATGGTATCTCTTATACATTCTCAATAGTACCAAAAGCTTTAGGTAAAGGTGAAGACGAAAGAGCTGAAAACCTTTCATCTATGTTAGATGCTTATTTCCATGAATCAGGACATCATATTAACGTAAATGTATTTGATAGAGAGACTCTACTCGACGCTATGGATCATCCAGAAAAATATCCTCAATTAACAATTCGTGTTTCAGGATATGCTGTTAACTTTATCAAATTAACTAGAGAACAACAATTAGACGTTATAAATAGAACTTTCCACGAAAGAGCTTAACTATTAATTAGAATTAAAATTAGAATCAGCATGCAGCTATTGCTGTTTGTTGATTCTAATTGTTTATATAAGGTACATTAACAAAATATTTACGATAAGGAGATCTTCGTTATGAGTATTGTAGGTAAAATACATTCAATCGAATCATGTGGTACAGTAGATGGTCCAGGACTTAGATATATACTATTTACTCAAGGATGCCCTTTAAGATGTCAATACTGTCATAACCCTGATACCTGGAACATTAATGACGGTAAAGAAATGGATACAGATGAATTAATTGAAGATATTGTAAAATATAAATCTTTTATGAGATTTTCTAAAGGTGGAATTACCGTTAGTGGTGGAGAACCTTTGTTACAACCAGATTTTGTAAAAGATCTTTTTATTAAATGTAAAGACGCCGGTATTCATACAGCACTTGATACTTCTGGTTTTATTTTCAATGATAAATCAAAAGAAGTATTAGAATATACAGATTTAGTTTTACTAGACATTAAGTGTTACGATGCAGCAATATATAAAGAAATAACTTCGGTTTCATTACAGCCAACTATTGAATTTGCTAAATACTTATCAACAATTAATAAAAAAATGTGGATAAGATACGTACTAGTTCCAGGACTCAGCGATAACAATGAACATATTAATAATTTAGCAAAATTTTTAGCTGGTTTAAATTGTGTAGAAAAAGTCGAAGTACTTCCATTCCACAAAATGGGTGAGTATAAATGGGAAGAAATTGGTGCAGCCTATAAATTGAAAAATACTGTTGAACCATCTTCTGATGAAGTTAATTCAGCAGTTGAAATTTTCAAAAAAAATGGGTTATCTTGCTCCAACGCAAATTAAAATTTTTCTTGTTTTATGAAATTTTTCTTGTTTTTAGATAAATAATAGTATAGAATGTAACTGTTATTATAATATAATTAATATAGGAGGTGATATTATGGCATATAAAATTAATGATGAGTGTATAAGTTGTGGAGCTTGTGAATCTGAGTGTCCTGTTTCATGTATTACTGAAGGTGATAACAAATACGTTATCAACGCTGAAGAATGTATAGAATGTGGAGCTTGTGCTGACGTTTGTCCAGTAGACGCACCTGTTCAAGATTAATAAACAATAAAAGTGGCTAGCGCCACATTTTAAAGTATTGAAAGGAAAGCATGTTCCTTGCTAGCAAAACATACTTTCCTTTCATAAATTAAAACGCTACATAGTAGCGTTTTTTTATTGGTTTATTTTTATTGACTTAAATTTGCAAATTTTGTGAATTGTCCAAGCCAAGCAAGATTAACTGTTCCTGTTGGACCATTACGCTGTTTAGCAATTATTAATTCTGCTTGATTTTTAGCTTCTGTATCAGGATGATAATATTCATCCCTATATAAAAACATAACCACATCAGCATCCTGCTCAATTGCTCCTGATTCACGTAAATCTGATAGCATGGGTCTATGGTCCGCTCTTTGTTCTGGAGCACGACTGAGCTGCGACAAAGCAATTACTGGAGCCTGCATCTCTCTTGCTAATGACTTAATATCCCTTGATATTTGGGATATTTCTTGTTGCCTTGACTCATTACCGCTTCCACTCATAAGTTGTATATAATCTATTGCTATTAAGCCTAATCCTTTTTCAAGTTTTAACTTCCTACATTTTGCTCTCATATCCATCATAGATATACCAGGAGTATCATCAATATATATAGGAGCTTCTGATAAATCTCCCATAGCTCTTGCTATCTTAACCCAATCATCTTTTTCGAGTGTCCCTGTTCTAAGTCTTTGTGCATCAACCATAGCCTCAACACACAGCATCCTATTAACTAACTGTCCCTTTGACATCTCTAAACTAAAAATTGCAGTTGGAATCTGTTCTCTAAGCGCAGCATGTTGTACTATATTTAAAGCAAAAGCTGTTTTTCCCATTGATGGCCTTGCAGCTATTAGTACCATATCTGAAGGTTGAAGTCCTGAAGTTTTAATATCTAAATCAAGAAACCCCGTTGCAATTCCTGTCACTGTTTCCTGGTTTGCCGATGTAGCTTCAATTTTATCAAATGAATCTAATAGTATATCTTTAATATGAGAGAAATCTTCTGTTCTTCTATTTTGCATTAAACTAAAAATATCTTTTTCGGCTGTGTTCATTATAACATCTAAATCTTCCTGTCCATCAAACCCCAAATCTGATATATTTTGACTAACTTTAATTAGTCTTCTAAGAATTGCTTTCTCTTCAACAATTTTAGAATATTCATTTATATGAACAGATGTTGGAACAGAAGTTGCGAGCCTCGATAAATATTTAAGTCCACCTATTTGTTCAAGAACACCATTTTCTTCTATTTTATTTTTAAGGGTTACTAAGTCTACTGCTTCACTTTTATTATATAACTCTACTATAGCCTCGAATATAGCTTTATGATCTGGTCTATAAAAGTCTTCACCCTGCAATACTTCCGAAGCTGTTGATATAGCATCC
>Ga0209013_10000776_pt1 | contig 29128 bp, 23 predicted proteins | sample Cruoilmetagenom2_FD_187291 | JGI IMG/M metagenome (GOLD analysis project Ga0209013, IMG submission 187291) | Oil polluted marine microbial communities from Coal Oil Point, Santa Barbara, California, USA - Sample 2 (SPAdes) (version 2) | ecosystem: Environmental > Aquatic > Marine > Oil seeps ...
CCGGCGCGGGGGGGCGCACCGGGGCTCAGGAGAGTACAACGCTAAGGCTTTTGCGTGGGGGGCGCAGGGGGAAGCCTTAACGCGTTGTTAAGGATACGCGGGCTCTGGGCGTTTGGATCACCGAGCAATGCCAAAGCCCCCGCACAAGGACAAAACGCCCTCTTTCACGCGCAAAAGATGACCCAGTGATGACCCAACCCAGCCGAGGTTCAGGCCCGCGATGGCTTTGAGGTCGAATTAACTAATGAATATAGGGGGTTGAATGGTGGGCGGCACTGGGATCGAACCAGTGACCCCTACGATGTCAACGTAGTGCTCTACCGCTGAGCTAGCCGCCCGGTCTGCTTGGCAAGGCGCTTTCTATATGGGTGGCAGCGCCAGAAGGCAAGCCGCGGATTTTGGCGCTTTTGGCTAAGCGGCCAGCATCCGCTCCACCTGGTCGACCAAATCGCGCAAGTGGAAAGGCTTCGACAGGATTTTGGCGTCTTTGGGCGCGTTGTTGTCCGGATTGAGAGCCACGGCCGCGAATCCGGTTATGAACATGATCTTCAGATCCGGATCGAGTTCGGCTGCCTTCCGCGCAAGTTCGATCCCGTCCATCTCGGGCATGACGATATCCGTCAGAAGCAGCATGAAAGGCTCTTCCTGGAGCCGCTCATAGGCCTCCATGCCATTGCCGAACGACACCACATCATACCCGGCCTTCTCCAGCGCCTTGACCAGGAACCGGCGCATATCGTCATCGTCTTCTGCAAGAAGAATACGTTGAACACTGCGCACCCGCGGATCGTTCGCCTCCATAGCCCTCGTCCCCTTCACACTCGTCCCGTAGGACCTACATCCCTTGGGCCTACACGAATTATGTAAACGACCGCTTGCCTCAATTCGAAAGGTTCGAAGCGGCCTCCCTGTGATAACGGCCAAATCATTGCCGCTATTTGGCCCCCGCACAAGCCGGAACACGCCTGGACAGGCACAGCTCTCGTTGGCAGAGTTAACCCGGCACGGGGGCCCTTGGCCCGCCGCCGCCGCCGGAATGGTAGAAAATCAAGGTTTTGCGAATGAGCCGCAAAGAGGCCGAAGCGATCGAACGGGAATTTTCACCACCTTACACCGTGGTACGCCCCGAAAAACTCGGTCTCCCTCTCGTGTTCAACTCGCCCCATTCGGGCCGCGTCTATCCCAGCTCGTTCCTGGCCTCCTCGAAGCTCGACCCTCTGACCTTGCGCCGGTCCGAGGACGCCTATGTTGACGAGCTTTTCGGCTTTGCGGCCGCGCTCGGGGCCCCGCTGCTCCACGCCCATTTCCCGCGGGCCTATCTCGACGTGAACCGCGAGCCCTACGAGCTGGACCCGATCCTGTTCCGCGACGGACTGCCTCATTATGCCAACACCCAGTCGGTCCGCGTGGTCGGGGGCCTTGGAACCATTGCCCGGATTGTCTCAGAATCCGAGGAAATCTACAGAGAACCCCTCGCGGTCGCAGCCGCGCTGGAACGGATCCACCGCCTATACGTGCCCTATCACGAGACCCTTTCGGCGCTTCTGTTCGAGGCCAAACGGGAGTTCGGCTTCGCGGTGCTGATCGATTGCCATTCCATGCCCTCGAGCCCGCAGGCGGACAAACGCTCGACCCGGGCGGACTTTGTTCTCGGCGACCGTTTCGGAACCTCGTGCAACAGCGAGCTCACCCGTATCGCGGCCCGGTCGTTGGACGGCTTGGGCTTTTGCGTCGCGCTCAACAAGCCGTATGCGGGCGGTTACATCACCGAACATTACGGCCGGCCGCACAAGGCCCAGCATGTTCTGCAGATTGAAATCAATCGGGCGCTTTACATGGACGAGGCGACGTTCGAACGAACGGCTCGGTTCGAAGAGCTGCGGGAAAAGCTGCAAACCTTGATCCGCGGCCTCCTGCCCGGCGTTCCGGGTCTCGTCGTCCCGCGCGCCGCGGCCGAATAAACCCTTTGCCCAAAAAAAGGGCCGTCCGAGTGAACGAACGGCCCAAGTCTAGGGAGGAAACGCCCAAGGAGGGCAGCGGTACGGCCTGGAGAGCCATACCGCATTGCAATAATATGTCATTGCAACGCACAAAAATCAAGGTGTGCACTGAAATTTGCGACAGTACTGAAACAGTGATGCCGCGAGGTCACGCCGAAGGGTGGAAGTCCGGCATACCCGCTGCCGCCGTCCGCCCGTAAGACTTTTCTCGAAGTCTTATCCCTAAAGCCTCGGGGGGCCTTGACACTCAATGGTAAAGACCGCCAAGCCTTAGGCCGTGACCAAAACCGTTCAACTCGATTTCCAAAGCTATATAATGACAGCGCACGCGCTCGCTGAGAGGGCTGGCGCGGTCATATTGCCGCATTTTCGCAGTGAATTGGCTGTCTATGACAAGGGCGGTGCCGAGTTCGACCCGGTCACCATGGCCGACCGGAACGCGGAATCTGCCATTCGCGCCATCCTGTCGGAGACCTATCCCGAACACGGCATTGTCGGCGAGGAATTCGGGGACGAGCGCCCAGACGCCGACTTCTGCTGGACTATCGATCCCATCGACGGCACGCGCGGCTTCATCATGGGCCAGCCCCTTTGGGGCACGCTCATCGGCTTAACTGCGCATGGCGCGCCGCTGCTGGGGATGATGAACCAGCCCTATACCGGCGAACGGTTCTGGAGCGGCGAAACAGAGAGCTTCTTCGCTCGAGGTTTGGGTAAGGGCGGCGAGAGGCAAACGATCCGGGTGAGACCATGCTCCGCGCTCGACGGCGCCATCTTGGCGAGCACCGCGCCGGAACTCTTCGACGCTCATGAGCTTGCCCGCTTCGAGACGTTGACCCGTGCAGTGCGCCTGCGCCGCTTCGGCGGCGACTGCTACAATTATTGTCTTCTCGCGATGGGGCAGATCGACCTCGTCGTCGAGGCCGGACTGAAACCGTTCGACATTATGCCGCTCGTGCCGATCGTCGAGCGCGCGGGCGGTGTCGTGACGACCTGGGAGGGTGGTGATCCCAGCAAGGGCGGGCGCATCGTGGCGGCCGGCGATCCCGCTCTGCACGCGGCAGCCCTGAAGATCCTATCCGCTTAGGCGGTTTTGCGCATTGCAACACCCGGCGCGAACGCATCGAAGGCCGCCCAGAACTGCTCGCGGATCGCATCCCGTTCTTGAAGGATTTCATGGCGGGCGCCACGGAGTACGATCTGCGTGCCGGCGCGCAACCGCGACGACAAGGCCTCGATCGCCGTGTTGGACACGATCCGGTCGTCACCGGCAACGACCAGCAAAGAAGGCACGCGGATTTTCGGCGCGTATTTCTCGCTTTCGAGGCGCCCCATGGCGTCGAACGCGGCGCTGAGCCAACCGATGGTCGGCGGTCCGGCCGCAAGGCCCGGCGCCGCATCGAGCACCTCGACATTGCGATAGAACCGCTCCCGGTCCGAGGTCAGGGGATTTTCCTCAAAGACGTCGCTCGTCCAGAAGACGGACGGATCGCCGGGCACGGCCTGCTTACCAAGCCCCAAAAGTGAAAGCCCCGTCGCCAGCCCTCCGCAAACCTCCGGGGGGAACGGAAGCCTGGCGAGTTCGACCATGGGCGCCGTCGTGATCAGGCGATTGAACCAGCACCCGCGCTTGGTCGCCGCACTGTAAAGGATTGGAGCCGACATCGAGTGCGCCAGCGCATAATAGGGCATCGGACAGTCGGGCAGCACGACACCCTTCATGAACTGATGGATGTCCTCCTCATAGTCGATGAAGCTGCGCACGTGCCCGCGCGAGGACCCGCGGACCAGCCGGGTCGACCCGCCCTGCCCGCGCCAGTCGAGAATGGCAACGGCAAAACCCCGGCGGCGGAGTTCGCCGACCACCTCGAAATACTTCTCTATAAACTCGTTCCGGCCGGGGAAGATACAGACCGTGCCGCGCCGCTCGCGCAAGGCGGATTGCCAGCTCGCATAGCGGACCTTGATACCCTTCCGCACATCGAGATAGCCCGCGGACGCGCCGAGCGGGACGGGATTTTTGGGTGTCGCAACGAGTGTCATCGTGATTAGAAAGCCTCGAAATCCTGCCGAGCGGGACGATTGGTCCGCCGGCTCATTCTTACAGCCGCCAAGGCGCCCGCGACAACAGACGTTGGGCCTACCCGGCCACGCGCGCTTTTTGGCCTGGATGGCAGCGGCCTAACATTTCCGTTTATATTCAGCCCTCTATCCCTCTTGAAGCGCCTCAATGGCGACCCTATATCGGGATTGCGCAAAGGCCATTTGGCTTTGCGTTTTAGTGCCCGGCTCCGCACCTGGAGCGGGCTCCCCACCATATCGCTTCATAAGGAGGATGTGACATGAGGCAATTCGATCTGACCCCCCTTTATCGCTCGACTGTCGGTTTTGACCGGATCGGTTCGCTGCTCGATACGCTGAATAGCGTCGAGGGCGACGCTCCAGCCTACCCGCCCTACAACATCGAACGGGTGAGCGAGAACGACTACCGCATCAGCATGGCAGTCGCCGGCTTCAGCGAAGGCGATCTCGACATCGAGGTGAAGGAGCATACCTTGTCCATTCGCGGCGAGAAGCACGTTGAGCAGGAGAACTCGACCTATCTGCATCGCGGCATTGCCGGCCGCAGCTTCGAGCGGCGTTTCCAACTGGCCGACCATGTCGTGGTGAAAGGCGCAAGTTTGGAAAACGGCCTGCTCCATGTCGACCTCGCGCGCGAGCTGCCCGAGGCTATGAAGCCGCGCACTATCGAAATCACGCCCAAGGCCGGCGAGACCCAGATTGACGAGGCTAAGGTGATCGACACCCACGCGGCCTAAGCACGCGCTCGGCCGATATCGGCCCGGGAAGTCGAAAGACACAGAAAGAAGGGCGTTCCCCGTGCGGGGCGCGCCCTTCCCTAACCGCAGGCGGTAGCACCTGCTGGGACAATGATGGCGCAGGAGTCCAGCGCAAAACGGATTCTACCTTAAAAACAACTTATAGTGGAGTAGCGGTCCCCACGATGGCGCCGCTTCGCATCAGACCCGCAAGATTGGCCACAAGATCGAAGTCTGGTTCGGCCTCCAAGACTGCCGCCGCCGCAACCGGCAAATTTTTCCCCTCCATCAGCGCCTGGACGAACGCCGCCCCGCCACGCGGCAGGCGGCGAACCGTCACCTGAAGCGCAGGACGAAGCACTAGGGCGTCCTCGCCGTCCGCTTGGAGCCGCCCCGGTTCGTCTTCGCCATCGCGCAACGCGAGCTCCCAGACTGTGACGACCGGATATATGGATCGGATAACACTAAGCGAGGGATGAAGCTTGAGGGCGATTTCGTCGGCGCGCGCGACAAGTGCCGCCAGCGCGTCCTGAGACAGCGGCTCGACATCGGCAGCATGATAGGCCCTGTGCCAGGCCCATTCGAGCCGAGCCACATCGGCGAGATAGGGGACAGGGAATGCGGGCGGGAACGCGCCAATGAAATCGGGAAAGTCGGCGCCATAGAGCAAAAGAACCGCCGAGCTTGGCGGGGACTTCTCCACATACTCCCGGGCCATGGCCCGGAAGAACGCCTCTCCCACGAGCTTTGCCGTCGCCGGGAAACGGCCCGCAAGCGCGTTGATGAGGCCCGCATAGACATTGTTGCGATAGACCGCGAAACGCCGGGCGGGACTGCGGCCGATGCGGCCCGTCAACGACGCAGGAACACCGGCTGCCGCATCGAGCACCGCCCGGGCGAAAGTAGCTTCGCACTGGACGCCGTCGGTGCTCATAGCGTGGTTACGTGCTCTGGCGCGGTGGCGGCGCGAACAGGGGTGCTCGCCGCAAGCACGTGATCGGCCCGTTGCGCCTCCGCCAAAAGCAAAGGCCAAGCCGGAACGTCGTTATCCCATTCGATCAGGGTCGGCATCGGTCCGGTGTGCACGAGCGCGAGCTCATACAGCGCCCAGACGGAGTCGGCGACTTCGCGCCCGTGATCGTCGATAAGCAGGAGCGAGCCGTCTTCGTCCGCATCCTGCGCATGTCCGCCGACATGAATCTCGCCCACATGCTCCATCGGGAACGCATCGAGATAGCCGTCGGCGCCGAACCCGTGATTGGCGGCCTGCACAAACACATTGTTCACGTCGAGCAACAGACCGCAGCCCGTCCGCCGCGCAACCTCGCGCAAAAATTCGACCTCGGCCATCGTCGTTTCGGCATAGGCCACATAGGTCGAAGGGTTCTCCAGAAGCATTTGCCGCTGCATCGCATCCTGCACCACATCGATGTGATCGCAGACGCGGGCAAGCGTTTCCTCCGTATACGGAAGAGGCAAGAGGTCGTTGAGGTAGACCGTGTCGTGGCTGGACCAGGCCAAATGCTCCGAAAACAAGGCGGGTTGATACCGGTCCGCAAGCGCACAAAGGCGTGCAAGATGCTCGGTATCGAGCGGCCCGGCGCCGCCGATGGAGAGTCCCACGCCATGCAGAGAGATGGGGTAGCGCTCGCGGATGGCCGTCAAATAGGCATGAGGGGGTCCCCCGTCGCCCATGTAATTCTCGGCATGGATCTCGAACCAGCCGATATCCGGCGTCCCATCGAGAATGTCGCAGTAATGCTCAGGCTTGAGCCCGACTCCGCTCCTGCGCGGAGCCGGGTTCTCGCCGAATTTCGCGGCGTACGCCATCAACCTTGGGTCGGAGGAAGGTCGCGGTCGAGCGGTGTAAGGCTGCCCTCGCGGCCACCAGGATGTACGATCGTCGTGCACTTGCCCTTCGGCTCGAGCTTCCAGGCATTGCCCTGATAATCGATCGTCGAGGTGCCCGCGCAGGTCGTGTCCCCGCCGGCAGCGCAGTCATTCTCGCCAGCCTTCGCCACGCCGTAGCACTTCTCCTGCTCGTCTTCGGCTACGGCGGGGACGGCTGATGCTGCAAGGCCAAGCGCGGCAGCGAAGGCGCTCGCCACGGCCACGCCGGAGATGTTTTTGGATTGGATGGTCATTTCGTGTCCTTCTTAAGGGCTTCGGTTGGTCTTGCGGAGGTGACGGCCGACCGAAGAATCCTCAGTCCACCGACTGTCGCAGTTGCACCCCAAGTGGGCCGCGAATATCCACTCCGGTCAAATCACGCCTCCGCCAGCTTGGTGTGATCCGGGGGCCAGTTTCAGGGCTCGCTCCGTGGCCTGTAATCATCGACGGGTTCTGCGTATCGCGCCCCTATCGCATCGTGAATCTTGCGCTTGTGTGCGCCTCGGAAATCTGGCATTTTGGGTCTAAATAGGACAGGCTTGCTGACCTTTGTACTAGAGTCTGCGGCGCGGAGCTTTCACACCGCCTCACAAGGGGCGAACAGTTGCCTCGAAACGCCGCCCTCGCTAGCGCAGAGGCGCGCTAGCCGCCTCTCAATCGTTGCTTAGGGCCCGATCTTCACTACTGCCCACACGGTCACATTGGTGAGGTAGACGGCTACTGGCCCAACCCCAAATGCTCGCCCACAAGGGCGAGGCCGAGAATTCATGCAGAAGATGGCACCCCGTGCGCTCATACCTGGACCTTTCAACGCGGCTCCGAACGGCCTGCCGCGCGCCCAAGGACTCTACGACCCGGCCAACGAACACGATGCGTGCGGCGTCGGGTTCATTGCGGACCTGAAGGGCAATAAGAGCCACACGATCATAGAGCAAGGCCTCGAGATTCTTGTGAACCTGACCCATCGCGGGGCTGCAGGCGCCGACCCGCGCGACGGCGACGGCGCCGGCATGCTGGTTCAGATCCCGCATGAGTTCTTCGAAGAGGTTTGCGCGCCGCTCGGGTTCACTCTGCCCGAGCCGGGGGAGTACGCAGTCGGTCAAATCTTCATGCCGTCCAATCAGGCTCAGCGCATCTATTGCGAATCCGCGATCGAGCGCGTGATCGAATCGGAAGGTCTGACCCTGCTCGGCTGGCGCACGGTGCCGACGGACAACGCAACCCTGTCGCCGGAGGTCATCGAGACCGAGCCGGTTCACCGGCAGATTTTCATCGGACGCGGCTCCGGCATAACCGACGAGTCGGAGTTCGAGCGCCGACTCCTTGTGCTGCGCAAGGTGATCTCCAACACGATCAATGGCGAGACAGGTGGGCGCGATATCGGCTTCTACATCGTGTCCATGTCGTGCCGCACGGTGGTCTACAAAGGCATGTTCCTCGCCTACCAGCTTGGCGCCTACTATCAGGACCTGCACCATCCGAAATTCATTTCGGCGTTGGCGCTGGTTCACCAGAGATTTTCGACCAACACCTTCCCATCCTGGAAGCTGTCGCACCCCTTCCGCATGGTCGCCCATAATGGTGAGATCAATACGCTGCGGGGCAACGTGAATTGGATGGCCGCGCGCCAGGCGAGCGTGTCTTCGCCGCTATTCGGCGATGAGATCGAGAAGCTGTGGCCGATCTCCTATGAAGGCCAATCCGACACGGCCTGCTTCGACAACGCACTCGAATTCCTGGTCCAGGGCGGCTACAGCCTCGCCCATGCCGCGATGATGCTGATCCCCGAGGCCTGGGCCGGCAACCCGCTGATGGATGCCAAGCGCCGCGCTTTCTACGAGTATCACGCCTGCCTGATGGAGCCGTGGGACGGCCCGGCCGCCATGGCCTTCACCGACGGACGGCAAATCGGCGCCACGCTGGACCGGAACGGTCTGCGGCCCGCCCGCTATTTCGTGACCGAGGACGGCCTCGTCGTCATGTCCTCGGAGACGGGCGTCCTGCCCTTCCCGGAAGACAAGATCGTCGAGAAGTGGCGCCTCCAGCCCGGCAAGATGCTGCTCATCGATCTCGAAAAAGGCTGTATCGTCTCGGACGAGGAAATCAAGGCGGAGCTCACCGACTCGCATCCCTACCAGGCTTGGCTCGACCGGACTCAGATCCACGTGCATGAGCTGCCGGGCGCGGCGGTGCCACCTGCGCGCCCGAATGTCAGCCTGCTGGATCGCCAGCAAGCCTTCGGCTATTCGCAAGAGAGCCTGAAATTCCTGATGCTTCCCATGGCCCAGACCGGCCAGGAAGCGATCGGCTCCATGGGAACCGACACGCCCATTTCGGCCCTTTCGGATCGCCCGAAGCTGCTGCACACCTATTTCAAGCAGAACTTTGCGCAAGTGACGAACCCGCCAATCGACCCGATCCGCGAAGAGCTCGTCATGTCGCTGGTGACGTTTATCGGTCCACGCCCCAACCTGCTCAATCTCGAGGGCACCTCGAAGGAGAATCGCCTGGAAGCCGCGCATCCGATTCTCACGAACGAGAATCTGGAGCGCATCCGGGCCATTGGCGCGGTTGCCGACAATCAGTTCCTGACGGTGACGCTCGACATGACCTATCCCGCCAAGGATGGCGAAAAGGGCATGGCCGGCGCGCTGGACGAGCTGTGTCAGAAGGCGGAGGCCGCCGTTCTGGAAGGCGACAACATCATCATCCTGTCGGATCGCGCCACGGACAGCGACCGCATTCCGCTCCCCTCGCTGCTGGCGACGAGCGCGGTGCATCATCATCTGATCCGCTGCGGCTTGCGCACGTCGGTCGGGCTCGTCGTCGAGACCGGCGAGGCCTTCGAGGTGAACCAGTACTGCGCCCTGGCCGGCTACGGCGCCGAGGCGATCAACCCGTATCTGGCGTTCGAAACCATCGAAACGCTGCTGCCCGAGTTGGACGACGAGCCAACCCTCGACGAGGCGGTCACGCGCTACATGAAGGCGGTCGACAAGGGCATGCTGAAAGTTATGTCCAAGATGGGCATCTCGACCTACCAGTCCTATTGCGGCGCGCAGATCTTCGACGCGGTTGGACTCAAGTCCGACTTCGTAGCCAAGTACTTCACGGGCACCAACAGCCAGATCGAAGGCGTCGGCCTCGCGGAAATCGCGAAGGAGACCGTCGACCGGCACAAGGCTGCCTTCAGCAATGCGCCTGTCTTGAAGAACGCGCTCGATGTGGGCGGGGAATACGCCTTCCGGATTCGCGGCGAGGCCCATTCCTGGCGGCCTCAGGTCGTGGCCGATCTTCAGCATGCGGTGCGCGGCAGCCTGCCTGAGAAATATCGCGCCTATGCCGACGCGGTGAATCAGCAGGACAAAGAGCTTCTCACCTTGCGCGGCATGTTCCGCATCAAGAACGCCGAGGAGCTCGGGCAGAAGGCGATCCCGCTCGACGAGGTCGAGCCTGCCGCCGAGATCGTGAAGCGCTTCGCCACTGGCGCCATGTCATTCGGCTCGATCAGCCGCGAGGCGCATACGACGCTCGCGATTGCCATGAACCGGATCGGCGGCAAGTCCAACACGGGTGAGGGCGGCGAGGAAGTGGATCGCTTCACGCCGCTACCCAACGGCGATTCCATGCGCTCGGCGATCAAGCAGGTGGCCTCGGGCCGTTTCGGCGTGACCACCGAGTACCTGTCCAACGCCGACATGATCCAAATCAAGATGGCGCAGGGCGCAAAACCCGGCGAAGGCGGACAGCTGCCCGGCCACAAAGTCGATGCGACCATCGCCAAGGTGCGCCACTCTACGCCCGGGGTTGGCCTCATCTCGCCGCCGCCGCACCACGACATCTATTCGATCGAAGACCTGAAGCAGCTCATCTACGACCTCAAGAACGTCAACCCGGCGAGCGCCGTGTCGGTGAAGTTGGTCTCGGAGGTCGGCGTGGGCACGGTCGCCGCGGGCGTGGCGAAGGCCATGGCCGACCATGTGACGATTTCGGGATTCGAAGGCGGCACGGGTGCCTCGCCCCTGACCTCGATCAAGCATGCAGGATCTCCTTGGGAGATCGGGCTTGCCGAGACCCAACAAACGCTGGTTCTGAACCGCCTGCGCGGCCGTATCGCTGTCCAGGTGGACGGGGGCCTCCGTACCGGACGCGACGTGATTGTGGGGGCGCTTCTGGGCGCCGACGAATTCGGCTTCTCGACCGCGCCATTGATCGCGGCCGGCTGCATCATGATGCGCAAATGTCATCTGAATACATGCCCGGTCGGGATCGCGACCCAGGATCCGGTCTTGCGTGCGCGCTTCACCGGCGCCCCCGAGCACGTCATCAACTTCTTCTTCTACGTTGCCGAAGAGGTGCGCGAATACATGGCCGCGCTCGGCTTCCGGTCGTTCAAGGAGATGATCGGCCGCACGGAGGTATTGGATAAGGAAAGCGCGATCGACCATTGGAAGGCGCGCGGGCTCGATTTCACCAAGCTGTTCCACAAGCCGGAAAATGCATTGGATCATCCGATCAGCAATACCGAGCGCCAGGACCATGGTCTGGAGACCGTGCTGGACCAAAGGCTGATCGAACTGTGCCGCCCCGCGATCGAAAAGAGGACGCCCGTCAAGCTCGACCTTCCCATCAAGAATGTAGACCGGTCGACAGGTGCGATGCTCTCAGGCGCGATCGCCAAGCGCTATGGCCATGCAGGGCTTTTGGACGACACGATCTGGATCCGCTTCAACGGCTCGGCCGGACAGAGCTTCGGGGCCTGGCTCGTGCACGGCGTGACGGTCGAACTTGTCGGCGAAGGCAACGACTATGTGGGCAAGGGACTCTCTGGTGGCCGCATCATCGTCCGGCCACCGGAGAACTCGGGGATCGTTCCAGAAAAGTCGATCATTGTCGGCAACACGGTTATGTACGGGGCCATTGCCGGCGAATGCTATTTCCGCGGCTTCGGCGGCGAGCGTTTCGGCGTCCGCAATTCCGGCGCGGCGGCCGTAGTTGAAGGCACGGGCGATCACGGCTGCGAATACATGACCGGCGGGGTGGTCGTGGTAATCGGTCCGACGGGCCGCAACTTCGCAGCCGGCATGTCGGGCGGCGTCGCCTATGTGCTCGACGAGTCCGGCGATTTCGAGCAGCGCTGCAACATGGCCATGGTCGAGCTCGAGCCGATCTCGTGCGAGGACGAAGCCATGGAGAAGGATCAGCATCAGGGCGGTGACCTTGAGACTCACGGCCTTGTCGACCTGACCGACATGACGCGTCACGATGCCCTGCGCCTGCGCAAGCTGACCGAGAACCATCTGCACTATACGGGCTCGTCACGGGCGCGCGATATCCTGGACAATTGGTCCACCTATTTGCCGAAGTTCGTCAAGGTGATGCCGGTGGAGTACCGACGCGCGCTGCAGGAAATGGCGCGCCAGCAGGCCACCGACCCGGACGGGCTCGATGAAATCGAGATCGGCTTGCGCGGGAGCGGCAAATAAGCGGCACGGCTGAGATTTGAGAGCCGGGCTTCGGTAAGGCCGAAGCGCTGGCAGGGTTGAGATGAGTTAGGGCGGAGATCCGAATCGAATGGGCAAAGTTACAGGATTTCTGGAGATCGAACGGGAAGAGTCGGGCTATCAGCCCGCCGCCGACCGTGTGCGCCACTTCAAGGAGTTCGTCATCGCTCTGAGCGATGCGGACATCACGAAGCAGGCCGCGCGCTGCATGGATTGCGGCATTCCGTATTGTCATACCGGCTGCCCGGTCAACAATCAGATCCCGGACTGGAACGACCTCGTCTATCACGCCGACTGGCAGGACGCGGCGTTAAACCTGCATTCGACGAACAACTTCCCCGAAGTGACGGGGCGCATCTGCCCGGCACCCTGCGAGGCGGCTTGCACACTGAACATCATCGACGAGCCGGTAACGATTAAGTCCATAGAGCGCGCCATCGCGGACCGTGCTTTCGACGAAGGCTGGATCGTGCCGCAGCCGCCCGAGACGAAGACCGGCAAGCGCGTCGCCATCGTGGGATCGGGGCCTGCGGGGCTCGCGGCTGCGCAGCAGCTTGCGCGCACAGGCCACGACGTGCACGTATTCGAGAAGCACGCATATCCCGGCGGACTGCTCCGCTACGGCATTCCCGACTTCAAGATGGAGAAGTCGGTCATCGAACGCCGCGTCGAGCAGATGGAAGCCGAAGGCGTTACCTTCCATTGCAATGTTGAAGTCGGCAAAGATCTCGATACCCGCGACCTGGAGCGCAATCACGACGCCGTGCTGCTGGCGGGCGGGTCGGAGCACCCGCGCGATCTCGCCGTGCCCGGACGCGAACTCGATGGCGTTCACTTCGCCATGACTTTCCTGCCGCAGCAGAACCGCCGCGTGTCGGGCGAGCCGCTCGGCGACGTGGATCCCATCAGCGCCGAGGGCAAGCGCGTGGTGGTGATCGGCGGTGGCGACACAGGCTCGGATTGCATCGGCACATCATTCCGTCAGGGCGCGACCGCCGTGACGCAGCTCGAAATTATGCCGGAACCGCCCGAGCAGGAAAACAAAGCGATGACCTGGCCGCACTGGCCGCTCAAGTTCCGCACCTCGTCGAGCCAAGCTGAAGGCGCTGCCCGCGATTTCAGCGTGGCGACGAGCCGGTTCCTTGGCGAAGGCAAGGTCGAGAAGCTGGAATGCGTGCGCCTCGACGAGCAGATGAAGCCGATCGAGGGCTCAGAATTCACGATCCCCGCGGATCTTGTATTCCTGGCCATGGGTTTCTTGCACCCGGTCGAGGAAGGCATGATCGCGGACCTCGACGTCGATCTCGACCAGCGCGGCAACGTCAAGGCCAACGACGTCGACTACCAGACCTCGCATGGCAAAGTCTTCGTCGCGGGCGATATGCGCCGCGGCCAATCGCTCGTGGTCTGGGCTATTCGCGAAGGCCGGCAAGCCGCCCACGCGATCGACAAGTTCCTGATGGGATCGACACTGCTGCCGCGCTAGGCCGTGCCGGGCTTCGCTGCGGGATCGTCTCGCCTAGCTGGGCGGCCAGCCGAAATCGTCGGCGCGCCCGGACTTCGGCTCCAACTGCTCGCCGCGCACGAGAACCCGGTAATAGGGCCGTTGCGCGAGCGGCAACTGCGGCCGCGACGAGGACAACGTGACATCGGAAACGGCGGAGATCGACGAGATCGCGGTATAGCCGCCCGGCAAGTCCGACGTGATCACCCGCGGATCGCGCGCGCCGACGCCCGCCGCACCTGCCGACGGATCGGCAAGCGGCGCGGCCGCGTCCCGGTTCGGCCGGAAGACACTGACATCCCCGACCTGGTCCTCTCTTAAGAGGTTCTCCTCGCCGCCATCCACTGCCCCGCCGGCCGCGCGCCTGGCTGCCGGCTCTGGCGCAGACGTCAGTCCCGTGGCCACCTTGGCCTGTTCCTCGGGATCGCCGGCGAGCGGGATGTCGCGTTCCTTTTTCGCAAGGTCGATATCCTTGCCAAGCTCCTTGTTCACGATCTTGGCAAGTTTCAGATTGCCGCGTGAGGTGAAGCCGTCGCCGTCGCGCAGGCGCTGGGTCCGCCCCTGCTCGTCGGTACCGACGAGGGTGTACTGACCGTTCTCGTCGGCGAACTCAGCCCACGTGTCGACGAATTTTGCGCCGTTCACGAACGCCTTCTCGCGAAACACGTCATTGAGCCGTTCGGCCGCGGCCCGCTTTCCCGCCGAACGCATGACCGGCAGGCCAACCCAGTAAACGCCGAGCCCCGCACCCCGCAATTTAGCGATGAACGTCTCGACGCGTTCGCCATAGGCCTCGCGCCATTCCTCGGTCCCCTCCTTGAGCAGCTTGCCGTCTTTGCGGATTGGCTTGTTCTCGCCTAGCCCGAACTGAACGACTGCGGCATGGTAATTGCCGTCCTTCATGATCTGATCGATCTGAGTATTCCAGTCGAAGCGCTTCGGATCGGTAAAGCCGGTCCACTTCTTGGACTGCTGAAGGACGTCGACGGAAGGGTTGTCTTCGAAAGTACGATAGAGCCCATTCCAAAGCGCCTCTCCCAGCCCGTCGCCGAGGACCACCACACGGTAGCGGTCGCCATTGGGAAAGGGTGTGATGTAGCTGCGATGGGCGAGCGCGTCTTGCGCTGCCACTGGCTGGGGCGTGACGGGTAAGAGATACGCTGCGAGCGTCAGCGCGATCAGGCCAATCAAACGAGGCATAGGGGTGCGCGAGTTCCTACAGGGGGACATCAAGATCCCACTTTATAACACTAATTCGCCGGAGGCGGCGCGTCGGCCGCGCTTCGCGGATGGGTCGAGATGTCGCCCGTGTGCCACGAGTCCCAGGGCAGCGTCTGAAGCGGATGCGCCTGTTGCGGATAGACCGGCGGCACGACGCCCTGCGGCAGTGGCTGCGCCGGTGCAAGAAGCTGTGGCGCGGCTTGTGGCTCAAGCGTCTGCGGCACGGCGGCCTGCGCCGGCACAGCCGGAGCTGGAACAGCCTGGGCCGGAACAGCTTGGGCTGGCACGGCTTGTGGCGCCGGAATCGATGGCGTCGACTGAGGCACCATGGCCGGCGCAGCCGGGGCCTCGGCCCGCAGCTTCGTCAAAATCGTCTGCGTGGGATAACCATCGACCTGCAGCTTCTTCGCGCGCTGATAGGAGCGCACACCTTCGAGCGTACCGCTGCCGATAATGCCGTCCACGTCGCCTTCCAGATGCCCAAGCGCAATCAGATGGCGCTGCAGCTCCATGCGCTGCTCCATGGAAAGACGCCGTTCGCTTGTCGGCCAAGCCTGGACGAAGGGACTGCGGCCGGCCAGCCGGTCGGCCAGATGACCCACGGCAAGCGCATAGGAGTCCGCCTGATTGTAGCGCAGGAGCGAGCGGAAATTGTTCACGACCAGGAAGGACGGCCCTTTGCGTCCGTCCGGCGACAGGAGCTGTGCCTTGTCGCTCGGGCGGGGAAAGGGCTGTCCGTCGACGCGCCTGACGCCGGCCTTCTGCCAACTCGCAAGCGTCCGGGAAGTCCCGCGCTTGTAGCGCTTGGCCGTGTAACTCTTAGGCAGTTTCACCTCATAACCCCAGGTCTGCCCGGTCTTCCAACGAGACTTCTTCAAATACGCGGCTGTCGACCCAAGGGCATCGGGGATCGTGTCCCAAATGTCGCGGCGCCCATCGCCATCGAAGTCGACCGCATAGGCGGAATAGGTCGTGGGAATAAACTGGGTATGGCCCATAGCGCCGGCCCACGAACCGTTGAAATGCTCAGGGTCCGTATCTCCGCGCTGAAGAATCTTAAGTGCTGAAACGATCTGCCCACGGGCGAACTTGGACTTGACCCCCGAACACGCCAGGGTCATCAGCGACTGGATGACGTGCTTATCACCCTTGTTGGTGCCGTAGTTCGATTCCACGCCCCAGATCGCGAGGACAATGTGCTTGTCGACGCCATATTTGGCTTCGACCGCATCGAGAAGCGCCCCATACTCGACGAGCTTCTGCTGGCCCATCGTCAGCCGCTTCGGCGAGATGGCCCGCTCCACATACTCACCCATGGGCTTCTTGTATTCGGGCTGGTACTTGGCGGACTCGATCACCTCGCTGTCGCGGGTGATGCCTGCGGTGGCCTGCTGGAAGGTCTCCCGGCTGACGCCACCGCGCTTCGCGGCCGGCCAGAAGCTCTTCACGCAGGTCTGAAACCGGTCCGCATGAGCGGTAGTCGGCACAGCTACTGCGGAGACACACACCAAACAGGCCGACAAAGCGGCCGAAATCAGAGCCTTAGGGAAATTCATGGGTCGCATTTCGGAAACCTAGCAATTGGGGCGGGCAAAACCGTGGCAGACCCGCCGTTACGCATTTGCGTAGAATTACAGGGCCTACTTTAGCACTTGGTTAATCAAGGCGTGGCTCGGGTAGCAGGTCAAGGGCAGCTCCCGCGCCTTCTCCTCCTTGCCGATGCTCTGCCGGGTCTTGAAGCCGACTAGCCCGTCGACCTTCCCAACGTCATGCCCCTGGGAAACAAGCACTTTTTGGAACTTCAAAACGCGATCCCGGGTAAAGCGCTCCACCGGATGCCAGGTGCCGACAAATTGTACCGGGGTGTTGTGCGCGATCATATCGGCCACGTGGCCGACGAAAATCGCATAGACATCGGAGTTGTTATAGAGCTTCAGCACCGAGAAATTGGTGGTGGCCAGGAAGGCCGGCCCCTTCATCCCGGCCGGGAGCACGAGAAAAGTCCAATCGCCCAGCCGGTCTTCCGGAAATGGGCGTCCCTTGACGCGTTGAACCCCGAGATCGATCCACTCCTTGATCGGCAGCGCCTGATCGGGGCCTTGCAGCGTACAGTCGAATTTCTTCGGCAGCGTCACTTCATAGGCCCAGGGCTGTTTGCCGTCCCAGCCCTGGCTTCGGAGCGAATTGCCGGCACTTGCCAGGGCGTCGGGCACCGAACGCCAGATATCCCGTCGCCCATCGCCGTCGAAATCCACCGCATAGTCTTCGAAATCACCCGGCAGGAACTGGGTATGCCCCATCGCACCTGCCCAGGAGCTCTTCATCATCTTACGGGTTGCATGGCCAAATTCGACGATCTTGAGCGCGCCGATCAACTGCGGCCGGAACTCGTCCGCGCGCCGCCCCATGAAAGCCTGGGTCGCGATCGCGGTGACCGCATCGTGGGGCAGCGCCGCCCGACCGTACCCGGTCTCGCGGCCCCAAATGGCAAGGACGATACTGGCCGGAACCCCATACTGCTCTTCGATAGCCTTGAGCGTGGGGGCAAGCTGCCGGTATTTGGCACGGCCGCTATTGGCGAGCGCGTTCAGGCTGCGTGCTTTGAAGTAGTTCTGCGGCACGCCGAACTCGGCCTGCGGCTTCGGCTTGGGCTTCATGGCGGCAGGCAAAGCCGGACCGCCTGGATAGGCCGGGTCCGGCGGCACCAATTGCGGCAGCGACCAGTCGAGCTTGAGACCCTTAAGCTGGGCATCGAAAGTCGCGCGCGAGACCCCGGCCGCTTCCGCCTCCGGCCATAAGCCGTCCAGCCACTGCGTGAAACTGGCTTCGACAGCCTCCTTGTAATCGGAGATGGGGCTGGCCGCGCCCGCGCCCGGCACTGCGGCCAGCACAAGGGCGAATCCAAACGCGAACGCCAAACGCGCTCGCATGAACAAAGTGGCCACCATGGACGGTCCTTCAAGCCTCCAAACGAATCTTCTCGCCGATTGTGGCGAGCCTCTTTGGCCTTGAAAAGGCGAGTTTGGCGCGAAAACGGCGAACGGCGCGTCCCTAGGCGGTGCCGCGCCCGCTCTTGAGGTGCCGTTCCCAGGCCAGCGCGTGCCCGACGATTGTATCGAGGTCGTTGAGCCGCGGCTCCCAGCCAAGGACCTCGCGAATCCGCCCCGCACCCGCAACCAAGTCCGGCGGGTCGCCCGGGCGGCGATCCACAGTGCGGACAGAAAAGTCGAAGCCCGAAACGCGTTTCACCGCGTCCACGACTTCGAAAACTGAGAAGCCCCTGCCGTAGCCGCAATTCAGCACCGTGCTCTCACCGCCGCCGCGCAGGTAACGCAACGCGTCGAGATGGGCCCGAACCAGATCGGTGACATGGATGTAGTCGCGCACACAGGTCCCATCCGGAGTCTGATAATCCGTTCCGAACACATCGAGCCCGGGCCTCGAGCCCACAGCCGCTTCCGACGCAACCTTGATCAGATGGGTGGCGCGTGGCGTGGATTGCCCCGTTCTCCCCTCTGGATCGGCCCCGGCAACGTTGAAATAGCGCAAGGCCACGTAGCGCAAGGGATGCGCCCGCGCCGTATCGGCAAGCATCGTCTCGGTCATGAGTTTCGAACTGCCATAGGGCGAGATAGGCCGAAGCTGCGCGTCCTCCCCGATCGGCGTGTATTCCGGTTCGCCGTAAACGGCTGCCGTGGACGAGAAGATAAAATGAGGCATCCCGGCATCGACCGCGCAGGCCAAGAGGTTTCGCGAGTTGCAGGTGTTGTTGCCATAATAGCCCAGTGGGTCCGTGATCGACTCGGGCACGATGATCGACCCCGCGAAATGCAGGATCGCATCGATGGGATGCTCGCGGAGGATCCGGCTGACCAGCGCGCGGTCGCCCACATCGCCCTCGATGAACCTAGCCGCGTCCGGGACCGCCGAACGAAAACCGTTCGACAGATTGTCGAGAACCACAACGTCTTCACCGGCACCGAGAAGCTCCAGCACCATATGGCTGCCGATATAGCCCGCACCGCCTGTGACAAGCACACTCATGTGTTTCAACCCCTGAAAAACCGCGATTCACGCGCTCTATTATGTGCTATCGCAAGGAGGTCTTGGGGACTTCCAAGCGCCCAAATTTTGGTATGTCTAGCGGCGATATTCCTGCCCCTGATTCGTCTCTGGGTCCAGCCTATAGCTTCGAGAGAGGACTTTATGCCCGCTCCCATTCGCAAAGCCGTGTTTCCTGTCGCCGGGCTTGGGACACGTTTTCTTCCCGCGACCAAGGCCATGCCGAAAGAAATGCTGACCGTCGTGGATCGCCCGTTGATCCAGCACGTGGTGGACGAGGCCCGCGAAGCCGGTATCGAGCACTTCGTTTTTGTGACGGGGCGCAACAAGGGCACGATCGAGGACCATTTCGACAGATTGCCGGAAGTAGAGGACACGCTCGCCGAGCGAGGCAAAACAGCCGAACTCGAGACACTCGCCGCATGCCTTCCGGAAGCGGGCGCCGCGAGCTTCGTCCGCCAGCAAGCACCCTTGGGGTTGGGCCACGCGGTTTGGTGCGCCCGGGAAATCGTCGGCGACGAGCCCTTTGCCGTGATTTTGCCGGACGTCCTCGTGCAAGCGCCCGGCAAGGGCTGCCTCGCGCAGATGCTAGACGTCTACAATGCTCATGGGGGCAATATCCTGGCGGTCGAGCCCGTTCCGGAAGACCAGACGAAGAACTACGGTGTGGTGGCGATCGGCGAAGCCGAAGGCAATGTTTTTCCCGTCACCGGCATGGTGGAGAAGCCCGCGCCCGGCACCGCACCATCGAACCTGACCATTCTCGGCCGTTACATCCTGCAGCCCGAAGTTTTCGACCTCTTATCCGCGCAGGAGGAAGGCTCGGGCGGCGAGATTCAGCTGACGGACTCCATGCTGACGCTGATGCAGACGCAGCCCTTCTATGCGGTGGAGTATGAAGGCCGCGCCTTTGACTGCGGTTCGAAGCCCGGCTTTCTCGCCGCCAATGTCGCTTACGCCCTTGAACGGCCGGACTTGCGCGACGCCGTGGTCGCCGAGATCAAGAAACTGCTCTGACCGGAGGGAGATTGCGTCTAATTGCGGATGCGCATACCAATCCGAACCTCGTTCTCCGTGTACTCGCTGAACCGATTCGTCGACATAAAGTCCGTATGTTCGTATCGGGTGTATACGGACATATTCGGATTGAAGAAATATTCGAACGTGAGCCCTTCGCGCATTCGGTCATCGACCAGCGGATTATCCACATAGTCCGCAGTCTCATAGCTGAGATAACCGCCTACCACGAGATACCGCCAGAACGCGTGCTGCAAGGAGAGCCGGTAGCTTCGAGAAACAGCGCCAAGGGAATCTACCGTGTTAGCCGTGTCGATGGAGGAGCTGGCGATGAACTCGACAAGTGTCATCGGTGACGGCATCCAAACAATGTCTGCGTTGAACAAGACGCCTTCGATGGGCGCGATATCGTCGGCAATCGAGTTTTGCTCGCCCCATCCGACGCTTATGTCACCGTAGAAGGCGTCACTGAACGCGAATGTCGTCCCCGCGAGGATCGCAAAGCCGCTCGAGTCGCGCGTAAGGCCTGAGAACGTGACCGGCTGCTCGTACACGTCCTCAGCTCTTTCCCCTTCGATATATAGCCCCAAGTCAGGGTTGAACTCATAGATGCCGCGCATGGTCAGTTCGTTCTCGCGATAATCGCGGACATCTTCTTGCGGGATTTCCCGCCCCACCACAGCGTCCACGATCGCTAGCTGCACGCCCGTCAAGTCCTCGTAGTCGAAGGTGGAAATGCTGCCCTCCACCTCGACCGTGAGCCGGTTGAAATTGTGCGTAGCCGTGGCCGAGATCTGCTCCTCCTGCACAGTAGTGCGAAAACCGGCGGTGTTCGTAATGTTGGTGGCGTTCCGGCCATCTTGGGTCTGCGCTTTTCCGAGCTCGAGCTCCAAATTGGTACGCGCGCCTACATCGAGCCGGCCGCGCAGAAAGGCTGCGTAGATCTTGTCGTCCTCGACCGAGAACGTGTTGAACCAGCTCCGGTCGGCAGTGAATTCCGCCTCGAATGCGTGCCGCGCCCAATCCGACTCCAAACGAACTTCCGGCGCGAACTCGAAGGCATAGTCCGTGCGCCCGATAGGTGTGCCCAGCAGGTTGTCGGTGAAGATCCCGCCGAGTTCGGCCTCGGCGAAGATGAGGAAATTCCCGATACGCGTCCCGAGCGGTATAAACGGATCGAGCTGGCGGGTGCGAAGCCCCAGCGGATCCTCCGCAGGATCGACATCCAGAATATCATTCCGAAGCGGCGTCAGAAGCGGCCTACCAAAGGGATTTTCCACGCCCGGGGGCTGCGCCCTGCCCTGGTCGATCCCAAAGCCGGGAACGGACTCCTCCGCGACGACCGCGCCCCGCAGGCCGGGATCCACGGTCGAAGGCCTCATCTCAGGGGGCTCGTCAGTCGTGGCGCTCTGCGTTGTCTGGGATGTTCCGGTGTCGTCGCCGATACCGCCGAGCGGGTCCGAGACCACCGGCTGGGTGGCAAGATCGTTTGGCAAGCCGCCCTGGCCCGAGCCGTCCTGAGCCGAACCGCCTCCAGCGGCATCGTCCACGATGCCGCCTCTCAGCTGGATTCCGCGCTGGCGTCTTGGCGGCGATGTGGCTCCGGCGCCGATGGGACCGCTTGGGCTCGTTGCGCCCGCGCCCGTAGTACTTGGCCGCCGGGGTCGAGCCGATGCTCCCGCGCAAGCCGGGTACGTCCTGCGCCACGGCCGGTGCGCTGGACGTATGGCGACGCGGCAAGGACGCACCTCGATTAAACCTGGGCTTGCGCGAAGGCCCCCCGACAGCGAGAGTTCCGCACCGGGACCCGTTGACCTTACGAGCCTAGGGGAGACAGGGTTAACGAGGCGTTTATCGGCGTCCCGAAATGATCTTGGCTTGACCTTTCAATGCCTTAATCCGTGTTAGAATTGCGCACCGAAGAAGGGGGGAACACCAGCCTATGTCCGCCGGTTTGAAACGGGATTTATCGAGAGCCGAAGACCATAGCGAGGCCGTCGCCTCGGCCACGAGGACATTGCAGCTCGAGGCCGAGGGCCTGAGCGCCTTGCAGGAAGCCCTTGCGGCGGATCTTTCGGAGAGCTTCGCCGCCGCGCTCGGCATCCTGCGTGGCTGCCGCGGCCGCGTGATCGTGACCGGCATGGGAAAGAGCGGCCATGTGGGCGTGAAGGTTTCCGCCACGCTGGCCTCCACCGGAACGCCCGCCTATTTCGTTCATCCGAGCGAGGCGAGCCATGGCGACCTCGGCATGATCACGCCTGACGATGCGATCCTGGCGTTCTCCTGGTCGGGAGAGACGGTCGAGCTCGAAAACATTCTGTACTATTCACGCCGGTTCGCCGTACCGCTCGTCGCGGTGACTTCGAATCCGCACTCCACGCTCGCAAAGGCCGCGGAAGTCGTCTTGGCGCTGCCCCGCTCCAAGGAGGCCTGCCCGCACGGGCTCGCCCCCACGACCTCGACCATGATGCAATTGGCCCTCGGAGACTCCATCGCCATCGCACTCCTGGAAAGCAAGGGCTTCACCGCGCTCGATTTCGGTGTGCTGCATCCCGGTGGTCAGCTCGGCGCCCGGCTAAAATTCGTGGACGATCTCATGCATAGCGAAACAGCCCTTCCTCTCACCGGCGCCGACACGGTGATGTCCGAAGCGATTGTGGTGATGACGGAAAAGGCTCTTGGCTGCCTTGGTGTCGTCGATGCTGACGGAGTCCTACAAGGGATCATTACCGACGGCGACTTGCGCCGGAATATGGGCAATGGTCTTCTCGACCGCCGCGCGGCCGAGATCATGACGCCCGCGCCGAAGACCGTGACGCGCGGCATCATGGCGAGCGCGGCACTTGAGATCATCAACGCCCGGGCGATCACAGCCCTCTTTGTCGTGGAAGAAGGACGGCCTGTTGGCCTTGTCCATATTCACGATTTGCTGCGCGCCGGCGTGGCCTAGGCGGCGATCGCTTCTTTGGCTTTCGCTTTATCGTCCGTCCCGACATCGGCTTTGCGCGACCTTGAAAACGGCTTGCCGGCATCCGACATCGCGCCAGTCACCGGATCGACATCGGCGATAGACTGCACAAGCTCCGCATAGTGATAATGCGTCGCCGTCTTCAGCGCATAGATGAAGAGAATATGCGGCTCGCGCCAGCGCTCCTTCACAATCCTCGCCAGCTGCTTGCGGTAGCGATTGCGAAGAGGGGCTTCCTTCACCAGGGACAACAGACGCGAACTCACGACCCCGAAACGCACGTAATTGAGGAATGCACGCTTCGCCCAGGCCATCCGCCAGTTTGACCAGTAGGGCAGCTCATGCAGCGTGAACTTAAAGTTCTGATCGAAAAATTGCGCGTCTAGACGCTCGAAATAAGAATCGACCTCGTAGCATTCCTGCATCGTCTGGATAAAACCGTCCCTTAGCTCCTCGGAGGACATGCCAAGCGGAATAACATTCGTCCCGTATTGGTCGTGATCTTTTTCGTTATTCAGACGACCCGCTTCCCTAAGCCGCTTGTAGAGTGGGGTCGTGGGGATCGCGTGCAGAAGACCCACCAGCGCCGTCGAAATACGCGCGCGCGTCAGGAACTCAGGAACGGCTTTGAATATGGTTGGATCGTCGTGATCGAAGCCGACAATCATACCGCACCACACATCGATCCCATGATCTTGTATGCGATGCACGCGCTCGATGAGCGAGCCCGCGTTTGGCCGAACGTTTTGAAGCTTCTTCGTCTCCCGCAGCGACTCCTCGTTCGGCGTCTCGATCCCGATAAAGACGTTCTGGAAGTTTGCGAGCCCCATCAGTTCCATGAGCTCCTCGTCCTCGGCAAGATCGAGCGAAGCTTCCGTAAAGAGCGTCAGCGGATAGGCACGCTCCTGCTGCCACTTCACTATCTCCCGCAAGACTTCCTTGATCGCCTTCTTATTGCCGATGAGGTTGTCGTCCACCACAAACACCATCTTGAACCCGGCCTTTAGGAAGTCCTCAAGCTCGGCGACGACCTGTTCGCTCGTCTTGAGGCGCGGGCGCCTGCCAAACGTAACGATGATATCGCAGAACTCGCAGGTGAACGGGCAACCGCGTGAAATCTGCATGCTGCCGAACATGTAGCGCTCGATCTTCAGAAGGTCCGTCCGCGGCACGGGCAGCTGCGTGACATCGGTTTTTTCCGGTTGCTCGTAACGAGACTTGTGTTCGCCCTTCTCCCAGGCCGCGAGGAATTCCGGCCAGGTTTCGTCGGCCTCGCCGACAAAGAGCACGTCCGCCAGCCCTTCCAGCGCCTCTGGTTCGACAGTGGCCATAGGGCCACCGACGACGGTCATAACGCCGCGGGCGCGCACCTCTTCGAGTATCTCGATAAGACGCCGCCCCTGGATGTTCATGCCTGTCACGCAGACCATGTCCGCGCGCGCTAGGCGATCGAAGTCGATGTCCTCGACATTTTCATCGACAAGCGTCACGTCATGATGGTCTGGCACGAGGGCTGCCAAGAGGCCCAGGCAAGCGACCGGAAGATTGGCCTGCTTTCCGAACAGGGGCATGCAATGCTCAAGCCCCCAAAAAGAGATGTCGAAACGCGGATTGAGGATGACAATATCGGCCATGAGATCCTTCTGATACAGGCGATTGTTTTCAAATTTCTACTAGATTAGATGAGACAGGGAAACAATATCTACCCCCCCAAACCAATCCCGGCGCAGCGACCATAACCGATTTTCCGGCAATTCGCTGACCCAAATCGAGGCAGACACCAATGCCAGCGAGTAAGGTCGATCTTCTGGTTGTTGGCGGGGGAATCCACGGCGCGGCAATTGCCCGGGATGCCGTGGGCCGTCGTCTGAAGGTCCTGCTGGCCGAGCGCGACGACTATGCCAGCCTCACGTCCTCTGCCTCCTCCAAGTTGGCCCATGGGGGCTTGCGCTACTTGGAGCACATGGAATTCAAACTTGTGCGCGAGTCCTTGACCGAACGCGCGGGATTGTTGAAGACGGCACCGCATCTCGTCTCGCCTCTAAAGTTCCTCCTACCCATCTTCGATTGGCAGGCCCGCAGCGCCTGGTTCGTCCATACGGGGCTCGCGCTCTACGACCTCCTGTCGCTCGGCGATGGGATGCCCGCGAGCGGCCGCCTCCCGCAAATCGAGGTCGACGCCCTGCCCCGCCTGCGCCAGGATCATCTTAAAGCGGTGCTGCACTACCACGACGCCCATGCCGACGATGCGCGGCTGACGCTGAGCGCGGCTTTGGATGCGCGGGCGCGCGGCGCCGACATCGCCAACCGCCGCGCGGTGACGGCGATCATGCCCCGCGAGAACGGCTACACCGTCACGATTTCTGAGCAGGGCCAGACCAAAGAGATCGACGCCCGCTTCGTCGTCAACACGGCGGGGCCGTTTGTCGGCGACGTGGATGCTATGATTCCGCAAGGCCCCTCGCCACAAGACATTCGGCTCGTGCGGGGCAGCCACATCGTGCTGCCCATGCCGGAGCCCGCCGAGCTGTGTGCCTATACGCTCCAGGACGAGGGCGAACGCATCATCTTCGTCATTCCCTGGCTTGAGGGGCACTTTCTCTTGATCGGCACCACCGATGTGCCCCAAGGCGGCGACCCCAACCGGACCGTCTGCTCGCCGGAGGAGAAAGCTTATCTCCTCGCCGCCTATAATCGATATTTCGCGCGGGCCGGCGGGCCGGCGACCGAGAGTGACATTGCCTATGACTGGGCGGGCTTGCGGACCCTGCATGGCAGCGCGAGCGAATCCCCAAGCCGCCTGAGCCGTGAGGTCACCATAGAGACTAAGACGCAAGGCCAGGGCGGGTTCGTGTCGCTGGTCGGCGGCAAACTGACCACCCACCGGGCGACGGCCGAGCAAGTGCTCGACCACCTCCAGACGCTCGGCCTCGAAATGGGCCCGAGCTGGACGAAGGGCATTCCCACCTATGGGGGCACGCTGGATCGCGAGGCCTTGCTTGGCCGCGTGAAGGAAGGTCCGGCATCGGTTTCGCCGCAAACGCGGCGGCATTGGGCCTTCACATATGGCGACAAGATCGACGATCTATTCGCGCGGATCGAAAAAGAGCCAGCGCTCGCCAAGGAAATTGTGCCCGGCGTGCCACGTGCGGAGTTGGAGCACGCCGCATCGGTCGAGGACGCGAGGACCGGCGAGGACTTTCTCCTGCGCCGCACCAAGCTTCGCTTAGTCCTGGATGAAGCAGCGCGCGAGACGGTTGAAGACTGGTTCGCCAAGATCTAGGAGAACATCTAGAAAAAAGGCCTGAGACACGGCACGCACAGCTTCGGGGGACGAATGGCGGACTTCATGGTCGAAAAGGGCAAGCGCTACAAAGCCACGATTACGCTCGGGCTACTGCAAAGCGTGGCCTCGAACGAGATGGTCGCCGACAAACTGCGTGAAACGGGCTTCGCCGATGTGAGCGTCACCGGGTCGGGCCGGACGCGGACCGCCACAGGCCTTTGGGCGCGCGAGACCGTTTCGGGAACGATTCCCAACGAGATTTCCGACATCGCCCTGATGGCTTGAGGGAGCCGGGCTTAAGCCTCGGGGATCACGGGCTCGACCTTCAGCACGGTCCCGTCGGCGCCGACGACCTTGACCTGTGCCCCCTTGGGTAGTGCCGGCCCCTCGACAGGCCAGATCGTATCGCCGGCGTGCACGCTGCCGCGGCCATTCTCGATCGGGTCCGCCAGCGCGAATGTCCGACCGATAAATTGCGCCGTGCGCTGATTGAGGAGCGGCGCATCGCTCTCCATGGGATTTTTCCGTAAGTAGCGGTTGACCAGAATCACGGTGACGAGGGACAGGCCGCCAAACCAGATCAGCTGCCACTGCCAGGCAACGTCGTATCGCAACGCAATGACACCCGTCAGAAGCGCGGCGAATCCGAACCACATGAAGAAGACCCCGGGCGCCAGCATCTCGAGAACGAGCAGGACAGCCGCCAGGATCAGCCAAATCCAAGGACCAAGAGTGAGGAGTGTCTCCATCATTGTGGCGTGTCCTTAAACTTTCGGCACCGACCCGCGGCCCCGCCTGGGACGCGAGGTGCCTTGGTCCGTTGCCGAAGACGACGAATCGCCCCCGAAGGCTTCGCGCGCGATCTCCGAGATCCCGGCTATGGAACCGATGACGGACGACGACTCAAGCGGCATAAGCAGGACCTTCTGGTTGTCGGCCTCGGCCAGCGCCTTCAGCGCGCCCACATAATTGTTGGCGATAAAGTAGTTGATGGCCTGCACGCTGCCGGAGGCGATAGCCTCGCTCACCATCGCGGTGGCCCGCGCTTCCGCCTCGGCCTCGCGTTCCCGCGCCTCCGCATCGCGATAGGCTGCCTCGCGCCGGCCCTCGGCTGCCAGAATTTGTGCCTGCTTCTCGCCTTCAGCCGACAGTATTGCCGCCTGGCGTTCGCCTTCGGCGGTGAGAACGGCCGCACGCTTGTCGCGCTCGGCCTTCATCTGCCGAGCCATGGCGTCGACCAGATCGCGCGGCGGCTCAATATCCTTGATTTCGATACGCGTGACCTTCACGCCCCAGGTGTGCGTTGCCTCGTCGACCACGGTCAACAGGCGATGATTGATCTCGTCGCGCTCGGACAGGAGCTTGTCTAGATCCATCGACCCCATCACCGTGCGGATATTCGTCATGGTGAGGTTGAGAATGGCTCTTTCGAGATTTGTGACCTCGTAGCTCGCCCGCGGTGCATCCAAGACCTGAAAGAAGCCCACGCCATCTACCCGCACCATCGCGTTGTCGCGGGTGATCACCTCCTGGCTCGGCACGTTGATCACCTGCTCCATCATGTTGAGCTTGCGGCCGATACGGTCGATGAAGGGGATGATGAGGGTCAGACCAGGCGTCAGCGTGCGGGTGTACCGCCCGAAGCGTTCGACGGTGTAGTTGAAGCCTTGCGGAACAATCTTGACGGCCGCGATGACCGTCACGACGAAAAGGACGAGCAGAGCAAGAACGAAAATATCGAATCCGAACATCCAGCACCTCCCCAGAGCACGCTGGCGCCGCCAGGCCATCACGATCTCAGCGTGGCCAGCCGACGGCGCCTCTACGATTGATTACACCATAAAAGGGGAGAACGGGTCTGGTTTTAAGGGGTCCGGCGGCGCAATTAATGGGCGATATATTGCATGATGTCCTGCGCCGCCGCCGAGGCCGCCGCTTCCGCCGCAGGCCCCCAGCGCCGGTTGAGCGATCCTTTGGGGATCACATTAGTCTGGGTCACGTTGCCGAGCCGCAGGCCTTCCGGACCGAACACCGTCCAATCGATCCGGATCGTCTCTTCGCCGCGTCCCGCAGGAAACAGGCGCACCATGCCTTGTATTTCATAGGCCTGCGCAGCGGGCGTTCCCGTAACGGTGAAGCCGCGATCCAGTAGCTGGTTCGACAGGGCGTTCTCGAGCGCCTCTTTCCCATCTCCGGGCGCACCGGCAACGTCGATATAGGCCCAACGCTCGGCGGCCACCGACACCGATCCACCCAATGCCGCAACGCTCACAAACACCGCAAGCGCAACCCTCAAACAACCAGAACGAAACACCGACCCGCAACCCTCTTCTAGTCGACCCAGCCCTTCAACTCGCGCTCGATGAGATGAAGCAAGACGCGAATACCGCCCTCAGAGTCGTTCAAACAAGGGATAAAGCTAAACGCCTCACCGCCATGCTCGAAAAAGATCTCCCGAGCCTCGCCATTGATCTCTTCCAGCGTCTCCACGCAATCGGCGGCGAAACCTGGCGTGAGAACGGCCATGCGTTTGACGCCGTCCCGCGCGAGCGCTTCGACCGTCTTGTCCGTATAGGGCTGCAGCCACTCCGCCTTACCGAAGCGGGACTGGAACGTCGTCTTCAACTTACTGCCCAGCGGCCCGAGCGCGGCTCGCAGCGCATCGCTCGTGTCCATGCACTGGCACTGATAGGGGTCGCCCTTCGTCACATATGCCTTGGGAAGACCGTGATAGGAGGCGAGGATCACCTCGGGCTCGAAATCGAGTGTCTTAAGATGCGCGCGTATGGAATCCGCGAGCGCCTCGATAAAGACGGGGTCGGTCGGATAAGGCGGCACCGTGCGTAGCGTCGGCTGC
>Ga0209013_10000777_pt1 | contig 29110 bp, 30 predicted proteins | sample Cruoilmetagenom2_FD_187291 | JGI IMG/M metagenome (GOLD analysis project Ga0209013, IMG submission 187291) | Oil polluted marine microbial communities from Coal Oil Point, Santa Barbara, California, USA - Sample 2 (SPAdes) (version 2) | ecosystem: Environmental > Aquatic > Marine > Oil seeps ...
CGTGGCCGGTTCCCTACTGGACGATCGACACCTCGATGTCAGTGATGACACTCCTCCTGGCTGCTGAGGACGTCGGCCTTGGTGCACTCTTCTTCGGTGTCTTCCGCGGTGAGCGTGAGCTTCGTCGGATGCTCGGAATTCCGGCAGAACTCGAACTTCTCGGCGCAGTCGCCCTGGGTTACCCCAAGGCGCGGGGCGACGGACCCTCAGAATCTGCGCGAAGTGCAGGGAGACCGCGGCGCAAGCCCGACCAGATCATTCATCATGGTCGTTGGTGACAACCCGTTTGATCGTGACCGGGTGCCCCATCAAGAGCTCCGCAAAACCCTCCAGAGTGTCCTGCGGAGCCTCGCAGGTGTATTCACGGCACACGTAGGCGAATCCGTCCCTGCGGTCTGTCCAGAGAGGCGAGTCGTAGGGCTCTCCCCAGGCGAGCACTGTGTCGGGTCGCCATATCGAGTGTGCCAGCCGAACAAGATCTGGCCGATCCCCGACGATTGCGATCTCGGTCGTTCCCCGCCGTCGCAGATCAGTGGCGACCAGCGCGTTGGAGGACATTCCGTGAGACTTGGTGAGTAGCCCGCCGATGAGCTGCAGAATGCGGTCGGCGTGGTTGGAGTACCGCTGTTCGCCGGTGAGCGCGGCGAGGCGGTACAGGGCGATCGCTGCTGTGGAGTTGGCCGACGGAGTGGCATTGTCGGAGAGGTCCTTCTGCCTTACGACCAGCGCCTCGGCATCCTCGGCAGTGGTGTAGAGACCGCCGTTCTGCGGATCCCAGAACCATTCGAGCATCGTGTCGGCAGTGCGTGCTGCCTCGTCGATCCAGCGAGCTTGGCCCGTCGCTTCGGCAAGACGGGTGAACGCGTCGATGAGCGCGGCGTGGTCGGCGGCAAGCGCATCATGGCGGGCCCTCGGATTACCGTCGGCCTGCCAGCTACGGTGCCAGCGTCCGTCTTCCTTGCGAAGCTCGCGAATGAGGAACTCGCCGTTGGCGACAGCGGCGTCGAGCCAATCCTGTCGCCCGAGCACGCTCGCTGATTGGGTGAGAGCCGAGAGGAAAAGTGCGTTCCATTCGGTTAGTACCTTGTCGTCGAGTCCGGGTCGATCACGACGAGCGCGTGCGGCGTGCAGTTGATCTCGCGCGATCTCGAGTTCTGGAGTTCGGGCCAGTTGGCCTCTCGCCGACATCCGATTGGGGATCGACCTACCTTCGAAGTTGCCGTCGTCGGTGATGTCGTACCAGTCCAGAAGCTCCTCGACGACTACAGGATCGGAATCGGGCAGTGCTGCACGAACCTCCCGAGGAGTCCAGGTGTAGAACAGGCCCTCCACCCCGTGGCCGTGTTCGTCAGGAGAGTCGGCGTCCTCCGCGGAGTAGAAGCCACCCTCGGGATGGCGGAGTTCTGCCAGTACGTACTCGATCGTCTCTTCGAGTACTTGTCTCCACTGTGTCTGGCCGAGCACGATCAGGCCATGCAGGTAGACGCCGCACAGTAGGGCCTGGTCGTAGAGCATCTTCTCAAAGTGCGGGACTAGCCACTCGCGGTCGACGGAATACCGAGCGAAGCCGCCGCCGATGTGGTCGTACATGCCGCCGGAGGCCATCGCGTCGAGGGACGTACCGACAATCTGTTTCGGGGCATCGCCGGCGGTCGAGAGACAGGCGCGCAACATCAGTTCGAGGTTGAACGTCGAGGGAAATTTCGGCGCCTGACCGAACCCGCCCCACTCGGCGTCGAAGGCCCCGCCGAGAGCCTGGACTGCCTTGTTCAGATCATCGACTCCGGGTAGGTCGTCGGCCGGCTCGATCTGTGATGAGGAATCGATGGCATCGATGAGAGCCGTGACGTTTTGCCGTACGTCGGCCGGGCGGGTCCGGTAGACGTCGTCAATTGCATCCATGAGCTTGAGGAAGGTGTCCTTGGGGAAGTATGTGCCGCCGTAGAATGGCTCGGCGGAGGGGGTCATGAACACGGTCATGGGCCATCCGCCCCGGCCGGTCATCGCCTGGACGGCATCCATGTACACGGCATCGACGTCTGGACGTTCCTCGCGGTCGACCTTCACGTTGACGTATAGTTCGTTCATCCGGTTGGAGACCTCTTCGTCTTCGAAGCACTCGTGAGCCATGACGTGGCACCAGTGACAGGCGGAGTAGCCGACCGAGAGCAGAATCGGAACGCCGCGTTCTTTTGCCGCGGCGAATGCCTCGGGCCCCCACGGGTACCAGTCGACAGGATTGTCGCGGTGTTGGCGAAGGTATGGAGAGGTTTCGGAGCCCAGACGATTCATACGGCCGACCGTACCGACGGAATTGATGTTAGTGCTGTGGCCTAGGCGCCCATGGCGTGGTAGCCGCCGTCGACGTGGATGATCTCGCCGGTGGTTGCGGGAAACCAGTCGGAGAGTAGGGCGATGCACGCACGTGCGATCGGCTCGGAGTCGGTGACATCCCATCCGAGTGGAGCGCGATCGTCCCATGTGTCTTCGAATAGCGCGAACCCCGGTATTGACTTGGCGGCCATCGTCTTGACTGGACCGCCGGCGATCAGATTTGAGCGGATGCCGCGCGGTCCGAGTTCTTTCGCCAGGTAGCGCGAGAGGCTCTGCAGGGCCGACTTTGCGACTCCCATCCAGTTGTATGCGGGCCACGCTTGCTGGTTGTCGAAGTCGAGCCCGACGAGGGATCCGCCCTCGCTCATCAGGGGAAGGAACGCATCAACCAGGGCTTTTAGGGAGTAGGTCGAGATGTGCATCGCGATCGCCACGTCGTCCCAGGTGGCCTCTAGAAAATCGTCGCCGAGGCACGCTTGGGGAGCAAAGCCGATGGCATGGAGGACACCGTCGACGTGCCCCCACTTCTCGGCAAGCTGTTCACGGACGGCCACGCCGTGTTCGGGAACGGTCACGTCGAGTTCATAGACGTCGATGTCGTCGCCGAGTTTACGCGCAGTTCGTTGCGTCAGTTTGAGCGCGCGGCCCGCGCCGGTGAGGACGATATTGGCGCCCTCTTCGCGAGCTATCCGGGCGACGCCGAATGCCAGTGAGGCGTCGGTGAGGACGCCGGTGATCACGATGTTCTTTCCGTCGAGAAGACCCATGGGTTCGACCGTAGAGGATTTGGACCGGTCTCTTGGTGGTCGACGCGGTCGATGTGTCACGCTGTTGGGATGCGTATTGGAATTCTCGGTGGAACTGGACCGGCTGGAAGCGGCCTCGCGGCACGATTGGCAAGCATCGGATACCCAATCGTCATCGGGTCACGATCGAAGTACCGGGCGATGGAAGCACGCGACAAACTCGTCGTCAAGTGGCCTGAGTTGGCCGAATTGCTGTCCTTCGGCGACAATGCCGCTGCGTCCGAATGCGATCTGGTTGTTCTTGCCACACCGTGGGATTCTGCGGCGAGCACAGCACAGGAGAACGAAGAGCGCCTGGCCGGAAAGATTCTCATCTCGATGGCGAATGCTCTCGTGCGTGTGAACAAGGAGTTCCAACCCCTGGTTCCGCCGCGGGGGAGTGTTGCGGCCCACGTCCAGGCTGCTGTCCCACGTTGCCGCGTGGTTGCGGCCTTCCATCACCTCCCCGCCGCGGAATTGGGCAATATTTCCGAGCCGATCGACTCCGATGTGTTGATCTGCAGTGACGACTCGGCCGCGGTCGTCGAAGTGAGCGAAATCATCGCGGCCATTCCCGGCTGTCGGCCTCTCGACGCGGGCGAACTGTCGAACGCCACGGCAATCGAAGCGTTCACGGCCGTGCTCCTGCAGCTCAATGTTCGTTACAAGACGCGCGTCGCTCCGAGGTTGACGGGAATCAAACTGGACCCCAGCGGTGTTGATGCTTGACGATGCAGCTCTACGACACAGCGCGCCGCGCCATCGTTGCCTTCCAACCGAACGACAATGTGCTCATGTACACGTGCGGTATCACGCCGTACGATGCGACACACCTTGGTCACGCGGCGACCTTCATTGCTTACGACGTCCTGCAGCGTCGGCTCATCGATATGGGGCACACCGTTCGATGCATTCGTAATGTCACCGACGTTGACGACCCGCTGTTCGCCAAGGCTCGCGAACTCGGCGTGCACTACCTCGATCTTGCGGCCGGCGAAGAAGCTCGCTTCGAGCGCGACATGGAGGCGCTCAACGCTTTGCCCGTCACGGCGACCCCGAGGGCGTCGTCGGCGATACCCGACATTCGAGGATTCATCGGGATGGTGCTCGATCGCGGATTTGCATACGAGTCCGGCGGATCTGTCTATTTCGACGTCTCGAAGTTTGATTCGTTCGGGTCGCTGAGCCACTACACAGAAGAAGAAATGCTCGAATTGGCGAAGGAGCGAGGTGGACACGTCGACGATCCGCACAAGCGGTCGCCACTCGACTTTGTGCTCTGGCATCCGTCCGCCGCCGACGAGCCGTCTTGGGAGACCATGTGGGGATCAGGGCGACCGGGTTGGCACATCGAATGTTCCGCGCTCGCGCTGCGTGAACTCGGCACGACGATCGACCTTCACGGGGGAGGAGCCGATCTGATCTTTCCGCACCATGAATGCGAGATGGCACAGTCTGAGGCGGCGACCGGCGAACAGTTCGTGAAGCACTGGATGCACACCGCTCTCATCTCGATGGACGGCGAGAAGATGTCAAAGAGTCTGGGCAATCTCGTGTTCGTCGATGAGCTGCGCAAGATCCATGACGCGCGGGCTATCCGTCTGGCGATCATCGAGCACCACTACCGCGTGGCGTGGGAATGGGACGATGAACTGATGCCGCGTAATGACGCTCGTCTCAACTTGTGGAAAGTCAACGCAAGCCCGAACCCGGACTTACTGAATGAGGTGAGGCGTTGTCTCGATGACGACCTCAACACTCCTGGTGCCGTGGCCGCCATAGACGCGGCAGCCGCTATGGGGAATGGCGTCAGGGATGCCGCTGCGTTGCTCGGCGTGGATCTCGGCTGAGTGCGGTTCCTCTTGCCAGGCCTGCCGCCGTTAACACGAAGTTCATTCGGCTGCGCTTCACAGACTGTTTCGTATCGCCTACTGTGCATCGCATGAGTAGTGGCCCGGGGGCAGGGGCGACCCAGGAGAGGTTTCGGAAGTTCGCTGGCCCTGTAGCGTCCGTACTCTGGAACGTCAAGTTGACCGGATTCGAACGACTGCCCACCGAAGGCCCGGCGATCCTGTGCCCAAATCACATCAGCTTCCTCGATTCGGCGTTTCTGCTGTTGGCCGTTCCGCGAAATATTTCCTTCGTTGGCAAAGCGGAGTACATGGATTCTTGGAAGACGAAATTTCTCTTCCCGGCGTTGGGCATGATCCCGATCGATCGAGCCGGTGGCACCAAGAGCACCGCGGCACTGGATGCTGCCGAGGAGGTACTCGAACGAGGGGAGCTGTTCGGAATATTTCCCGAGGGCACGCGTAGTCGCGACGGAGATCTCTACAAGGGGCGTACCGGCGCGGCTCGGCTGGCGATGAAGGTCGGCTGCCCGATCTTTCCGGTTGGTGTCATCGGCACGGCAGGTATTCAGCCGCCAGATGCGAAGCTGCCTAAGCCCTTCCTCTCGTGTGAGATAAAGATCGGCAGGCCGATCAAGCCTGAGAGGTATCGCGATCGTGGTGCCGAACACATTGCATGTCGTTCGATGACCGACGAAGTGATGTACGAGATTCGTGAATTGACGGGCCAGACCTACCTCAACAGGTATGCGGGCGCAAAGGCTGAAACCGAGCCGACCATCGAGGCCCAGGTCGGAATGGTGACCGACCCCGAGCATCGCATAGCGCCCGATGTCAGTGTGCCCGAGCGCGAACTTGCAGCCGTCGCCAGCAACTGATTGTTCCGTCGGCAAAACCCTCCCTCTCGCTTTCCCGACTGGCTCCTATCCTGGGAGCCGCATGTCGAATATCACCATCTCGCTTCCCGACGGCTCCAACCGTGAACTCTCAGCCGATTCCACGGCGCTTGACCTGGCCGCATCGATCGGCTCCGGGTTGAGGAAGGCTGCCGTCGCGGCGGTCATCGACGGTGCCGAGGTCGATCTGACCGAGCCCCTCCCGGACGGCGCCGAGGTGGCGATCATCACGAGCAGCACTGACGAAGGCCGTCATGTGCTGCGGCATTCGACAGCGCATGTCATGGCGCAGGCAGTCACTCTGCTGTTTCCCGGAGCGAAGTTCTCCATTGGTCCGGCAATCGAGAATGGGTTCTACTACGACTTCGAGCTTCCCGGCGGTGCGACGTTCAGCGATGATGACCTCGCACGCATCGAGTCGAAGATGAGAGAGATCATCAAAGCGAACCAGCCGTTCGTGCGCTCCGAGATGTCGATCGAGGAAGCCAAAGAACTATTCTCCGACCAGCCTTACAAGGTTGAGATCATCGAGCGGGTGCAGTCCGCGGATGCTGACGCCGAGGAGACCGGCGAAGTCGGCCAGGGTGATTCGATCAGTGCGTACCGCAACACCGACGACTTCGTTGACATGTGTGTCGGTCCGCACGTGCCGTCGACCGGCAAACTTGGCTTCTTCAAGTTGCAGAAGGTCGCCGGTGCGTATTGGCGGGGTGACGAGAGGGGCCCGATGCTGCAACGCATCTACGGCACCGCCTGGGAATCGAAACAGGCGTTGGCTGCGCATCTTCACCAACTGGAAGAAGCCGCCAAGCGAGACCACCGCAAGCTGGCTACGGAGCTCGACCTACTGAGCTTTCCGAGCGAACTCGGGGGAGGCCTGGCCGTCTGGCACCCCAAAGGCGGCATCATTCGCAAGTTGATCGAGGACTACAGCCGCCTGCGTCATGAGAAGGGCGGCTACGAGTTCGTCTACACGCCGCATCTGGCCAACGCTCGGCTTTTCGAGACTTCGGGACACCTCGACTTCTACGCCGACGGCATGTACCCCCCGATGGAGATGGACAACGGGACGTATTACCCCAAGCCCATGAACTGCCCGATGCACTGTCTCATCTACGCCAGCCGGCAGCGCAGTTATCGCGAGCTTCCCCTACGCCTATTCGAACTCGGAACCGTGTACCGATATGAGCGCGCCGGAACGTTGCACGGCTTGATGCGGATTCGCGGTTTCACACAGGATGACAGTCACATTTTCTGCACTAAGGAGCAGCTCGCCGACGAGATTGCAAGCCTGCTCGACTTCGTGTTGTCAGTTCTCCGGGCGTTCGGTTTCGATGAATTCACGTTCAACCTGTCAACGAAAGATCCGAACAAGTTCGTGGGCAGCGACGAGATCTGGGTCGAGGCCACCGAGGCGCTGCGCGAGGCACTTGACCGGCATGGTCTCGAGTACGCGGTCAAGGAAGGTGACGCGGCGTTCTACGGGCCCAAGATCGACATCGACGTACGCGATGCGCTCGGCCGGTCGTGGCAGCTTTCAACCATTCAGGCTGATTTCAGCTTGCCCGAGCGTTTCGGGCTCGAATATGTGGGTGCCGACAATCAACGGCACCGCCCGATCATGTTGCACAGGGCATTGCTCGGATCTATCGAGCGGTTCTTCGGCGTGCTAATCGAGCACTACGCCGGTGCCTTCCCAACCTGGCTTGCGCCGGTGCAGGTACGAGTGCTGCCGGTAGCAACGCCGCACGAGGAGTACGCCGCCGAGGTTGTGGCCAGGCTTGAAAAGGTCGGGGCCCGTGTCGATCTGGGCAAAGCGGACGATGGCTTGGGCAAGAGAATCAGAAACGCCAAGATCGAGAAGCTGCCCTACGTGCTGGTCGTTGGTGATGACGATGTCGCGGCGAAGACCGTTGGCGTCAACCCTCGTGGGGGAGAGGTCGAGCGCGATGTCTCACTCGATTCCTTCATCGAACAATTCCGTAGCGAAGTAGTCGACGCCGAAATCGCGGCGCTCGAGGCCTGAAGCTGCAGGCCTGGTCGACGATGCTCGAACGAATCTGGTCCGCATGGCGGTCTGCGTATGTTTCCGAGACACCGGTGCGCTCCAGCGCAGATTCTGCGGACGTTGATGCGGGGAGTGTGTTCTCCCAGATCCTCGAATCTGGTGCTCCTGATGCCGAGACTCATATTGTGCATCGTGGCCGCACATGCTTTGTCATCATGAACCTCTTTCCGTATACGCCGGGGCATCTCCTTGTGATCCCATACCGCGAGGTCGCTGACCTCGATCAGCTGTCGCCGGATGAGGCCAGTGATCTGTGGGTCACTGTGACGAAGGCGACAGTGGTCCTGCGGGCTGCCTATCACCCCGACGGGATGAATATCGGCCTGAATCTCGGGCGCCCCGCCGGTGGGTCGATACCTGATCATCTGCACGTTCACGTGGTGCCTCGCTGGACCGGTGACTCGAACTTCATGTCGGCGGTGGCGAATACTCAGACGCTGCCCGAATCACTCGTCGACACGGCCACCAAGATTCGCGACGCCTGGGCCTAGCCTGTTCCCGATGACCGACGAAGTACGTGACGAACTGCCGGGCGATCTCGATTCGGCCGGGTTTGTCGGCCCCTACGAGTTTCCCGACAACAGCCGCCGCCGTTGGCCCGGGGTGTTGTATCTGCTGATCGCCGCGATCTGTGTCGTTGTGTACTTCGCAGCCACCGATGCCGCGATTGTCAACGAGGGATTTCTCGTCGCGGCCGCGGTGCTCGCGGTGGTCGGGATCTTTTCGATCACATCGGGCTGGCGGATGACGGTCGACGAGAAAGAGGCCCTGGTCGCGGCGCAGTCAGCTCTCGGTTTCGGTGTTGGTCACGCGTCCGTGCAACAGGTTTGGCGCGGGCTTCGCAGTCGGCCGACATGGCGGGTGCTCTGCTACTCCGCGGAAGAGCCGCCGAGGCAGAGGGGGCTTGTCCTGGTCGATGCGATCGACGGTCGAGTTGTAGAACACATGGTCGAAGACAACCCGGAACTCGTAGTCGAGGTCGGGTAGCGTCCCCTCGATGTTCGATGGCAAATTCCGAACGCCAGTCGACAAGGCCGTCAAACCACTCGGCAATCTCCTGCGCAAGACCGGCCTGAGACCTGACCACCTTACGGTCCTCGGATTGCTCGTCGGAATTGGCGCGGCCGTTGCAATTGGCTCGGGCAGGCTGCTCCTCGGAGCCGTGCTCGTGGTTCTCGCGGCGCTACCCGATCTACTCGACGGGGCATTGGCAAAGGCCTCGAATACATCTAGCCAGCGTGGGGCATTCTTCGACTCCACGATCGATCGGATCACAGATGCTCTCCTGCTCGGTGGCATCGCGTGGTATTTCGCGAGCACTGAATCGCCGCATATGGCGCTTCTGCCTTACGCCGTGGCTTCTGTGTCCTCCCTCATCAGCTACCAGCGAGCGAAGGCCGAGTCGCTCGGAATCGATGCCAAAGGCGGGTTGATGGAAAGGGCCGAACGGATCATCGCGATCCTCGTCGGGCTACTCTTTCCGGTTCTGCTCATCCCGATCCTCTGGGTCATGCTGGTGCTCACCTCCATCACGGCGATCCAGCGTTTCGTCAAGGTCTGGAAGCAGGCCGCCGTCGCTCCTGTAACTGCGGCGCGCATCGAAATGCGGCGTTCACGACGTGAGAGCCGTCGTGTCGCGCGAACCGAGCGCCGTCGCACGAGGGTCCCCCGCAAGCGGACCTGATCAGAGGTGGCTGAGCGCGGCGGGCGGATCCCGTTCCTCGATGACTGGCCAGACCGGCGCCGGTTGAGCGATGCCTTGACCACATCGTCTTATCGCCTGGGCGCTCTAGCCACGCGAATGATGCCGAGCGTGGTGGCGGCCGGACTGGCCACCCCTTTTGGGGCGGGCGCGAACTTTGCCAGTCCTGAGCGGCGAGCGATGATCGAACGGCATCTGCAGAAGGTCGATCCGACGCTCAAGGGTCTGCGCCTTCGTCGTTCGGTTCAAGGAGCTTTCGACTCGTACGCGCACTACTGGCTGGAGAGCTTTCGGCTTCCGACGATGTCGCGGCGAGCCGTAGAGGCAGGCTTGCAGGTGGATGGCTACCACCACATCGTCGAAGGTCTCGCGGCCGGCAATGGGGTAATCATTGCCCTCCCGCATCTTGGTGGCTGGGAGTGGGCAGGCCGCTGGGTTGCCGATCAAGATCACCCGATCACGGTTGTTGTTGAGCGAATCGATCCACCGGAACTCTTCGAGTGGTTTCGCGATCTTCGCTCCGATCTCGGTATGACGGTCGTCCCACTCGGACCGGATGCGGCCAAGTCAGTGATGCGGGCGCTGCGCGACAACCACGTGGTGTGTCTGTTGTCCGACCGCGATTTGGTCGGCGGAGGGCCGGAAGTGGAGTTCTTCGGCGAACGCACGACGCTGCCCGGCGGCCCGGCGATGTTGGCGCTGCGAACGGGCGCCCCGATAATGCCGACAGCCGTGTACTTCACCAGCCGCGTCGACGGTCACTTCGGCTGGGTACGCGCCCCGATCCCCGTCGAGCGCCAGGCAGAGCGGCTCCGCGACGACGTCACCCGCATCACGCAGGACCTTGCGTTTGAGTTGGAGATCCTCATTCGGCGCAGCCCCTCGCAATGGCACCTCTTCCAACCCAACTGGCCCAGCGACCCCGGATACGGGGAGTAACGCCGGCGTGCAGGACTGATCTACTCTAGACCGGAGGATCGAGGCACGAGGACGACACCGCTGCGGTTGTCCCCGCACCAAAGCGGGCCGCCCTCACTCCGTTCATGCATATTTTCTTGTTGGCGTCGTTTGGGGCTGGAAATCTTGCGCACCGCCGCCTATTGTTCACCCGGTCGTGATGCGGTAATTGCTTAGCGGTATGTCGATCACGCCCTACAAACCATCCCAAACCGATCACACTCTGGAGATCTCGGACATGTCGTCAAAATTCACCTACGAAGGCACCAGCAAGACCCTCGAAACACCCGAAGGCAATCTCCATTACCACGATCTCGGCGAAGGCCCCGTCCTGATTCTGCTCCACGGCTCGGGCCCCGGTGTCAGCGCGTGGGCCAACTTCCGCAGCAACATCGACCTCTTCTCGCAGCACTTCCGCTGCCTGTTGCTCGACATGCCCGGCTTCGGCGGCTCCGACGATGTTGAAGGCCACCCGATGATGACTGCTCCCGCCGCGGTCGTCCGCTTCATGGACGGTCTCGGTATCGACAAGGCCAACATTCTGGGTAACTCGATGGGCGGCGGTGTCGGCGCCAATGTGGCGGCCGACCACCCTGATCGCGTAATCCGACTGGCGATGATTGGCGGCATCGGCATGCCGCTGTTCAATTCCTTCCCGCCCGAAGGCATCAAGCTGCTGGCCGACTTCGTCGCCGACCCGACCCGCGAGAAGATCACCACTTGGATGCAGTCGATGGTCTATGACCAGTCGCTGATCACCGAGGAGTTCATCGACGAGCGGTACAGCCAGGCCACGAAGTCAGCCGCCAACGAGTCGATCCAGAAGATGTACTCCAGAGAAAGCCTCGAAATGATGCGCCAGTTCATGGGTGGTGCCGCGATGCTCAACCGGCTCGAGTTCATGGGCCGCATCGAAGCACCGACACTCATCACCTGGGGGCGCGATGACCGTGTGAGCCCGCTCGACATGGCGTTGGTGCCGATGCGCCTCATCGCCAAGGCCGAACTGCACACGTTCTACGACTGCGGCCACTGGGCGATGATCGAGCGCAAGGAAGAGTTCGAGTCGACGATGATGTCGTTCTTCCGTCGTAGCTGACACGATGGCTACCGAGACAACCGCCCAGCCAGGCGCCGAAACGCCGGCAGAGAAGCGACGCGCCGAAGCGGCCGCCGAGCTTGCCACCAAGACCATGTACGAAGTGCTCGGCAGCGAGGCCGGCATCAAGGCCATCGTCGATGCGTTCTACGACGTCATGGACCGAGACCAGGAGTTCGCTCCGATTCGCGATATGCACAAGGCCGATCTCGGCCCGATGCGAGTGAGTCTCTTCGAGTTTCTCTCCGGCTGGCTGGGCGGTCCGCCGCTGTTCATCGAGCGCAATGGCAGTCCGTGCCTCACGGGTGCTCATGCGCCCTACAACGTCGATGAACAAGCCCGTGACCTGTGGGTTTCCTGCATGAATCGAGCGTTGGGCGAAGCTGAGGTGGAGGAAAAGTTCCGCGATCTGTTGACGCCGGCATTTGAGCGGATGGCCGACATGGTTCGCAACGACGGCTGAGTCCTCCGACACCGTCCGGACGGTCCACGCATCATCTCATCTGTGTGACACCCCCTTGTCATGATGGGTTGTATGACGGATGTGGGGGTGTTGTCGCTCGGCGAGGGTGTCGAGTTTGATTGGTTGAGTGATGTTCGGGTGGTGCCGTCTGGTGAGACGCTCCATGCTTTTGAGTTGATTGATGCGGCGTTGGAGCAGGCTGCGGCAGCGATTGAGGTGTTGGCCGGTCTCGATGGTGATCGGCTGGATGGGGAGCGTGTGGAGCGGTTGGCTGTTGGGGTCGAGCGTCTACGCCGCAAGATCGATCGTGCCGGGGTGGCTGTTGCTGGTCATGTCGAAACGGTTGAGCCGTTTCGAGATGACGGGTTCTTCAACACCAAAGTCTGGTTGAGGCATCGTCTTGGTTTGTCGGGTCCGGAAGCGTTCAGGCGGGTACAGACAGCGCGTATGCATCGCAGGGTTCCGTTGTGGGCTGATGCCGAGTTGTCTGGTTTGGTCGGTGTGGCTCAAACAGAGTTGATGGCCCGCGTTGTGGCGAACCCGCGAATTGATGATGAGGTGATCGACCGCGACAGGTGGGGTTTGTTGAACGACGCGATCGATCTTTCTTTCGTCGAGTTCGAACGCAACATCAAGACGTGGGAGATGCTGGCCGACCCGGCTGGCGCGAAATCGAAAGCCGAACGCATACACGCCTATCGTGATGTCAATGTTCGGCCACGACCAGAGGGCGGCTGGGATCTCACTGGGACTCTTGATGAGATTGGTGGGGTCGAGTTCAACGAAATCTTTGCGTATTTCATCGAAGCCGAATGGAACTCTGATTGGGATGAAGCCCGCCAACGCCTCGACGACGCCACGCTGGCCGATTTGCGTCGTAGTGAGGCGCAACGCCGCGCCGATGCGATGTTGGCGATGGCTCGAGCAGCAGCATCAGCCGGCGCAGTAGCGTCGACTGGCAGTACCGGGGCGTCGCGGGTGACGGTCAACATGCTGATCGACGACGACACTTTCGAAGCCACCGTGATCGGTGAGCCGATTGATCCTCGCCGCTGGCGTGACGTGGTGTGCCGCACCGAAAGCGGCCGACGTCTACACCCCGATGATGTGGTCAACACAGCGTTGTGGGCCAACATCCGTCGCGTCGTGTACGACACCGCCGGTGTGGTCATCGATCTCGGGCGAAGATCGCGCCTGTTCACCGGTCCCGCCCGCGAAGCCATCATGTTGCTCACCGACCAATGCGTATGGGTCGGATGCGACCAACCGGCAGCCTGGTGCCAAGCCGATCACTCGCTCAGCTGGTCAGCCCACGGAGCAACCGTGCCCAGAAACGGTCAACCCTTGTGCGGCCGCCACAACCGACACAAAGAACGCGGGTACCAGGTATACCGCGACACCAACGGCAACTGGCACACCACCCACCCCAACGGCCACACCATCACCTGACAACACCTGACCCCTGACAACAGTATTCACGTCGGCGAACTAGCGAGAGCGGGTCGTTCTGGTGTACTCATTGCATCTGATGGAATCAACCTCGGCGCTGCGGATCGGGATCATTTGCCCCTACAGCCTCACCATTCCGGGCGGGGTTCAAGCTCAGGTGCTGGGCCTGGCTAGGGAGCTGCGCTTACGGGGCCACAAGGCGCGGGTGCTCGGGCCATGCGACGGGCCACCACCTGAGAGCTTCGTGACCCCGCTCGGAGATTCGCTGCCGCTCGCCGCGAACGGATCGATCGTGCCTCTGGCTCCTGATCTTCCTGCCGCCTTGCGGACGTTGCAGGCTCTGCGCGACGAGTCCTTCGATGTTCTCCACCTGCACGAACCACTTGTCCCTGGCCCGACAGTTACGGCCCTGGTTGTGCACACGGCCCCGACGATCGGGACGTTCCACGCGGCTGGAACGTCGGCGAGCTACCGGTTGTTGAGACCGGCGTTGAGCCGTCTGATCAATCGCATCGATCACAAGGTGGTCGTCTCCAAGGACGCATTGGCCCTTGCGCAGGAGCATCTCGGCGGGCAATACGAGGTCTTGTTCAACGGCGTTGAACTAGAACAGATCAGGGCAACTCGGAAGTTCCCGACTGGTCCGGGCGACCCGCCGACCGTGTTTTTCTGTGGCCGCCACGAGCATCGCAAGGGGCTGCGGATACTGGTAGAGGCGCTCGAGCAATCCGACTTGAATGTCCGGGTTTGGATCGCCGGTGAAGGGCCCGAAACTGCTGAACTCATGGCGCGGACGTCTGGAGACAGTCGCATCGAGTGGCTCGGCAGAGTCACCGACGAAGACAAGTTCGCTCGCCTGCGAGCCGCAGACCTCTTCTGTGCTCCGTCGCTGGGCGGAGAATCGTTCGGGGTGGTGCTGATCGAGGCGATGGCTGCGGGAACGACAGTCGTTGCCAGTTCTCTCGACGGCTATCGCAATGTTGCGACCAATGAAGTCGATTCACTCTTGGTTCCGCCTGGTGACGCGTCAGCATTGACTAACGCACTCTCGTCGGTCGTGAGCAACCAGGAGTTGGCCGAGAGGCTGCGGGCTGCGGGCGATGAACGGGCCGAGCAGTTCGCGATGAGTGCATTGGCTGATCGGTACGTCGGGATATACCGGGCGGCGATTGCTTCATCTATCGCCGATTGAGAGCCCGACGCTCACGTAGACTCAATGTCATGATCGCAGTAATCATCGTGATCGTCGTTGTTGTTCTTCTCGTCGTTGTGGTCATAGCTGGCTACAACGGGTTGATTCGTCGACGCAACCAGGTGGGTAACGCCTGGTCGCAGATCGATGTCCAACTGAAACGGCGAATCGATCTCATTCCCAATCTCATCGAAACCGTCAAGGGTTATGCCGCTCACGAGCGTGAAACTCTCGAGGCCGTCATCAACGCCCGCAATGCGGCGATTGCAGCTCCCGACACGCCGAAGGCGCAGGCCGAGGCTGATGGGCTGCTCACCGGAGCGCTCCGTCAGTTGTTCGCACTGGGTGAGGCATATCCCGACTTGAAGGCAAACCAGAATTTTCTGGCACTCCAAGAGGAGTTGACGGCCACGGAGGGTCGCGTTGCGTACGCACGCCAGTTCTACAACGACAGTGTTCTCGGATACAACAACAAGCTCGACCAGTTCCCGACCGTCATTCTCGCCAAGATGTTCAACTTCGAACGGAGCGACTACTTCGAGGCTGACGAGGCGGACCGGACAGTTCCCACGGTCGAGTTCTGAGCCGCTGACTCGGCTCAGAACCCCCTCAGAATCACAAGATGTTTGAACTCATCCGCTCCAACAAGCGGCGTAGCGTTGTGCTCGTCGCGTCATTTGTACTGATCGTTGCGATGGTAGGACTCGCGGTCGGCCTGGTTGTCGGGAACGGCATACTTTTCACGTTGGTGGCGGTCGTCATCAGTGGCCTGATCGCCTTCACGTCTTACTGGAAAGCCGACAAGATCGCGCTGGCGGTCAGTCGCGCTCATCCGGCCCCGGTCGACGAGTATCAGAGACTCCACAACTTGGTCGAAGGCCTTTGCATCGCCGGGGGCCTTCCCAAACCCGGCGTGTACATCATCGAGGATCCTGCACCGAACGCGTTTGCGACAGGCCGTAATCCCAACCACGCAGCCGTTGCGGTGACCACTGGCCTGCTCGAGAAAATGAACCGTGTCGAACTCGAAGGTGTTTTGGCTCACGAGTTGAGCCATATCCGCAACTACGACATTCTCATTTCGACGCTTGCTGTGACGATGGTGGGTGCAGTCGCGCTGATGGCCGACATGGCCATTCGCATGATGTGGTGGAACGGTGGCCGCGTGTCGCGTAGCGGTGATCATGGCAACGGCCGCAACCCGTTCGCGTACATCGGAATCGTCATGCTGATCGTTGCCCCGATTATTGCCAAGGCGATGCAGGCAACGATCTCGCGCAAACGCGAAACCTTGGCTGACATGAGCGCCTGCCAGCTCACGCGATATCCCCCCGGTCTCATATCGGCGCTGGAAAAACTGAAAGAAGACAAGACCGTGACGCATTCGGCGTCCACGGCTACGGCACACTTATGGATCGAACAGCCGCTCAGCGGCGTCGGCGATGATGGCAAGTTCGCCAGCATCCACAAACTCTTTGATACCCATCCTCCGCTCGACGAGCGAATCGCACTCCTGAGAGAACTCTGATGAAACCACTACGCTCAAATTCGTTACGCCCAATTGCCGGCCTGGCGACACTCGCTCTCATCTTTGCTGCGTGCGGCGGCGGGGGTGACGACTCGGCAGACTCCACTGTTGCGGCCAAGATCGAGGAATCGACGACCACCTCGACCACTGTCAAGGCGTCGACTACAACGGAGGCAGAGACGTCGACAACCTCGACGACTGTGCCGGCGACCCCGCGTCAGCCGCTCACCGGCGAGCCGCTGGAGAGCGAAGATCAGATCATCGACCGCGCCGCGATGGTCGTGAAGATCGACAACGTGAACGCACGGCAGAACCACACGGGACTGGCGGTTGCCGACATCGTTTACGAAGAGATCGTCGAAGCTGACGCGACTCGATTCGCTGCGGTGTTCCACAGTCAGGGCTCCGATCCGATCGGGCCGATCCGATCTGGCCGAACACAAGACGTCAACCTTTTCACGTCGTACAACATGCCGTTGTTCGTCTGGAGCGGTGGAAATGGTGGTGTCACCTTCCAGATCAACCAGTCACCCCTGATCAACATGAGCCCGAGCAAAGCCGACGGCTACTACAGGGGCCCGGGAAGCGCGCCGCACAATCTCTACAACAACACAGACGTGCTCTGGGCGCAGACCCCGGAAGATCAGCCCGGCGCGCCAGGCCCGCAGTTCAGTTATCTCGAAGAGGGCGAACAGTTCGAGGGCGAAGCGACCGCGGGTGTGAATCTCAAGGTTGGACATGTCAATGTCGACTGGGATTGGAACGCCGAGACCGGCAAATTCGATCGCTCGCAAGGCGGGAGCTTGCATAAGGACAAGACGCACGGCCAGATCGCGGCGACGAACGTCGTGGTGATGGGTGTTCAGTACAAGCCAAGCCTCGTCGACCGGAGAAGCCCTGAGGCGCAGACCATCGGAGAGGGGCCGGCCTACGTCTTCAGCGATGGTCAGGTGATCCAAGGCACCTGGTTTCGTGAGTACAGTCTCTTTCCCATCGAGTTCCGCGATGCAGATGGCGAGTGGATTCCTCTCAGCCCGGGAAACACCTGGGTCGAGCTGGCCCGCGAGGTCCCGACTTTCGTTCCCGAGGAAACCGCCGTTGCCATGTTTACCAAGCCGCCCGCAACTTGACTTGTGAAAGTACGCTGTAGGGATGACTGAAGGTCGCAGTACAGGAACGTTTCCAGTCAAGCGAGGGCTCGCAGAGATGATGAAGGGCGGCGTCATCATGGATGTCGTCACCGCCGAGCAAGCCAAGATCGCCGAAGATGCAGGTGCCGTCGCTGTGATGGCACTCGAGCGGGTTCCAGCCGACATTCGTCGTGATGGTGGTGTCGCGCGGATGAGCGACCCGGAGATGATCGAAGGCATCGAGGCCGCGGTGTCGATTCCAGTCATGGCGAAGGTCCGAATCGGGCACTTCGTGGAAGCCCAGATCATTCAGGCCCTCGGTGTCGACTTCATCGACGAGTCGGAGGTTCTGACACCGGCCGACGAAGCACACCACATCGACAAGTTCGCGTTCGACGTGCCCTTCGTCTGTGGAGCTACCAATTTGGGTGAAGCGCTGCGCCGAATATCCGAAGGGGCAGCCATGATCCGCTCGAAGGGTGAAGCCGGAACCGGCAATGTGGTCGAAGCAGTACGCCACCTCCGTTCGATCATCGGCGACATGAAGCGACTCACGCAGGCCGATCAGGCTGAATTGTTTGATTGGGCGAAGAAGCTCCAGGCCCCTCTGCCACTCGTGCAGGAGATCGCCGAGACCGGCAAGTTGCAGGTCCCGCTTTTCTGTGCGGGTGGTCTGGCAACTCCCGCTGACGCGGCACTGGCAATGCAGCTCGGTGCCGAATCGGTCTTCGTTGGCTCAGGAATCTTCAAGTCTGATGATCCTTCACCGCGTGCAAAAGCGATCGTCGAGGCAACTGCGCACTTCAACGACGCTGACATCCTTGCAAAGGTCAGCCGTGGCCTCGGCGCGCCAATGACCGGCATCGCGATGGACGAGATCAACCAGCGATATGCCGAACGGGGCTGGTGACAGCAATCCGGTGACGTCTCGCGCTACGTCAGACCCGCGCGTCGGTGTTCTGGCCCTGCAGGGTGCTTTCGAGGCGCATCAGAAACGGTTGAGCTCAATTGGGGTCGACGCTCCTCTAATCCGTACGCCTCTTGAACTCGACGCGGTCGACGCGGTTGTCATGCCTGGTGGCGAGAGTACAACCATGTCGCGGCTGCTGACTACGAGCGGCCTCTTCGATGCCCTGCAGGGGCGCTTCGCCGATGGCATGCCTGTTTTCGGCACCTGCGCGGGGATGATCCTCTGTTCGACAGAGGTGCTCGGCGGTCGACCAGACCAACGTAGCTTCGGTCTGATCGACATCACAGTTCGTCGTAACGGCTACGGGCGCCAGCTCGACAGTTTCGAATCCGACATTGAGGTCGCAGGCCTTGCCGAACCGTTTCATGCGGTGTTCATTCGTGCACCCTTGGTCGAGCGAGTTGGCGACGATGTCGAAGTCCTGGCTTCGTTCGACGGTGTCGCTGTCCTTGCGCGTAACCGAAGATGTACCGTGGCAGCGTTCCATCCAGAACTCACCAACGACGCGCGTCTTCATGAGATCTTCGTCTCATCCCTGTCAACGTCACACTGAACACGGAGAACAACATGTCCGGCCATTCCAAATGGGCAACCATAAAGCACAAGAAGGGCGCCGCCGACAAGGCACGGGGCAAGCTCTTCGCCAAGCTCGCGCGGCAGATCGAGGTGGCCGCGAAGGGGGGTGGCGACGTCGATTCCAATCCGAGTCTGCGCGCCGCTGTTCAGAAGGCCAAGGCCGGCCGGATGACCAACGATGCGATTGACAGGGCGATCAAACGGGGGACCGGCGATTCCGATGGCGGGACGTATGAGAGCATCATGTACGAGGGTTATGCCCCAGGTGGCGTGGCGTTGATGATTGACGTACTCACAGACAACCGCAATCGAACAGGCTCTGAGATACGCAACGTTTTCAGCAAGCTCGGCGGATCGCTCGCGGAACCCGGAGCTGTGAGCTGGCAGTTCGAACGACGCGGTGTGATCATCACCGGAGAAGGCGTCGACGAAGATGAGATAATGATGGCAGCTCTCGAGGCCGGTGCCGACGACATCGTTGCAGAGGCCGGGGCGTTCAGAGTAATGACCGATCCATCGGCGGTGTACGACATCAAGTCGACACTCGACGGCGCCGGTATCGAGGTGATTTCTGCCGACTCGCCGATGGTTTCGGAGAATCTCGTTCCGGTCACCGAACTTGGTGAGGCGAAGTCCGTCCTACGTGTTCTGGAGGCCCTCGAGGACAACGACGACGTTCAGGATGTATTCGCCAACTTCGACATCAGTGACGACTTGATGGAGGCAGCTACTTCATGAGCCTGAGCATCGGCGACCAGGCGCCGGAATTCTCGTTGCCTGGGACGGGCGGGCGTGACTATTCGCTGACTGAGTATCGCGGTCAGCCAGTTGTGCTCGTGTTCTATCCTGGTGATGACACCCCGATCTGTACGAAACAGCTCAACAGCTACAACGACGACCTCGAACAGTTCACCGCGATGAATGCTCAGGTACTCGGCATATCGGCACAAGACGTCGGAAGCCATGACGCTTTCTCGTCCAAGTACGGTTTCTCTTTCCCGCTTCTGGCTGATACTGACAAAGCCGTAGCGGGCCTGTATGGAACGCTCGGGCCGATTGGATTTCCCCGGCGGAGTGTGTTCATTGTTGATGACGAGGGCGTTGTTCGCTACGCCCACCGAGCTATTGCCGGCTTGACGTTTCGGCCGGTGGGCGAGCTGATCGGCGAGCTGGCGAAGATCACCAGTTAGTCCGGTCAATCCACTAGCATTCGAACCTGTGTTCGCCAACAGCGCTGTCGTCTCTGGACCGAGTTCGCGGGTCTGCAGGGTGCTCGGGATTGATCCCGGGCTCACGCGGTGCGGATATGCCGTCGTCGATGGGCGTGGTTTCAGTTCTGTCTCGGCGATTTCGCTGGGTGTCATCCGAACTCCAGCGAGTGATCCTCTCCCCGAGCGCCTGGCCGCTCTGCGTACAGAGTTCACCGAGTTGATTGCGGAGTTTCGGCCCGACGTCGTTGCCGTGGAGCAGGTGTTCTTTCAGGTCAACGTTCGCACTGCGATGAGTGTCGGCCAGGCAAGTGGGCTGGCGTTGGCCGAGGCTTCGCTGGCGGGGTGTGAAGTCATCCAGTACACACCAAATCAAGTGAAGGATGCGGTTGCGGGTTGGGGCGGCGCCGACAAGCACCAGGTTCAAAAGATGGTGCAGGCCCGACTGAAACTGTCGGCACTGCCAAAACCCGCCGACGCTGCCGATGCCGCGGCGCTGGCGCTCTGCTATCTCGCAATGTCACCCGTCGGCCGGCGTGTTCGAGCATCTGCGGGCGATACAGCATGATCGGGACGTTGCGAGGCGAGGTTCTCGAACGGAATGTGGATAGCACCGTCCTGCTCGAGGTCGGCGGGGTCGGATACGTCGTATCGGTATCACAGCGAGCCATTTCGGAACTCGAGCCGGGTAGCCCGGCCTTTCTCTACATCCACCACCACATCCGCGAAGACGCACAGACCCTGTTCGGGTTCACAACTCGTGATGAGCGTTCGACGTTCCAAGTGCTTCTTGCCACACACGGTGTCGGGCCCGCGATGGCCCTCGCCGTCATGGCAACACATCCGCCGGCAGCTCTGGTCGACGTTGTTGCCAGCGGCGACATCGCGGCGCTCACGCTGGTGCCCGGTATCGGTAAGAAAACGGCCGAGCGGCTGCTCGTGGAGTTGAAGAACCGTCTGGCGATCCCTGTGCTCGACGGAGCCGACAACAGTGCTGGGGGAATCTCGGCAATCGCTGACGTTCGCGACGCGCTCACCGGCCTCGGCTACGGAACTGATGAGATTCGAGACGTGCTGAGTGAACTCCCAACGGATTCTGACTCGGCCACGCTATTGCGCGACGCGCTGAAGATTCTGGGAGCCAGACATGCGTGACGAGTTTCTCGATCCCGGAATCGGCGATCCGGATGACGACGCGGTCGCCGCAGAAATCGAATTGGAAGCAGGTCTGAGGCCCCGCGCGCTCGACGAATTCGTCGGTCAGGGTGAGCTCAAAGAGCACCTGAACATCGTGCTCGAGGCAGCTCGTCGACGCGAGCAACCTGTCGACCACTTGCTGTTCGCCGGCCCACCGGGTTTGGGCAAGACGACGCTCGCGGGGATCGTGGCTACCGAGATGGGAGTTCATCTCCATGTCACCTCGGGTCCAGCGCTCGAACGAGCGGGCGACCTTGCCGCCATTCTCACCAAGCTCGAAGACGGCGATGTGCTCTTCATCGATGAAATCCACCGGCTGTCGCGAGCTGTTGAGGAGATTCTTTATCCGGCGATGGAGGACTTCCAGCTCGACATTGTGGTCGGCAAGGGTCCGGCGGCATCCAGTATTCGCTTGACGATGCCGCCTTTCACTCTTGTCGGGGCGACCACGCGCACCGGAATGATCACCGGTCCGCTACGTGACCGATTTGGTCTTGTCGCGCGCCTCGATTACTACAACAGCGACGAGCTCCAGGCGATTGTCGAGCGGGCGGCTGGAATTCTCGACGTTGTCATCGACCGCGACGGGGCGTGGGAGATCGCTCGGCGCTCACGCGGCACGCCCCGTATCGCCAACCGGCTGCTTCGTCGCGTCCGGGACTACGCCGAGGTCCGGGCGGATGGGGCGATCAATGCCGAGGTGGCACGGACTGGTCTGGCGTTGTTCGGCGTCGACGACCTTGGTCTCGACAAGGTCGACCGCGCGATTCTGACGGCGTTGTGCGTGCAGTTCAGTGGTGGACCGGTTGGGTTGTCCACGGTGGCGATCAGCGTGGGGGAGCAGCCCGAAACGGTCGAAGATGTCTACGAGCCCTTCCTGATCACGCAGGGCATGATTGCACGAACCCCACGAGGGCGTGTGGTGCTCGCTGCCGCGTACCAACATCTCGGTCTCGACACGCCCCGCGGAGCTGCGAACGGCAGCCTGTTCGGCTAGCGCGGCCTGGTTACTCGTGCGTCTCGCAGATTTCGACTATCAGCTTCCAGAGGAGTCGATAGCCCAGACTCCGGTCGAACCGCGCGACAGCGCCCGACTCCTTGTCGACCGTGGCGATTCACCGGCGGAGCATCTGCACGTCCGGGATCTGCCGGGTCTACTTCGTGAGGGAGATCTTCTCGTGCTCAACGAGACCAAGGTCATCCCGGCCCGGCTGAAGCTCAAGCGCTGTACGGGCGGCGCAGCAGAGGTGCTGCTACTGGAGCCGAGCGATCGGTCCCGGAGAACCTGGGAAGCGCTGGTGCGGCCCGGCAAGAAACTCCAGGTCGGCGAGGAACTGCTGGCGGGAGACCGCACCGTGGTGCGGATCGGGGAGCGCACCGAGGCTGGCGACACGTTCTGGGTGGAACTGCTCGGTGAAGAGGATCCTTTGCTGATGCTCGACGCGTTGGGGGAGATGCCACTGCCGCCCTACATCGGGACTCGTTTGGCGGATCCCGATCGGTACCAAACGGTCTTTGCCCGTGAGCCTGGATCGGCGGCTGCTCCTACTGCCGGGCTTCATTTCACCCCTGAACTCTTCGACCGGCTCGCGAGTGTCGGTGTCCGGACTGCGGTAGTCGAGTTGGTTGTTGGGCTCGATACGTTCCAACCGATCAGTACCGACGACCCTCTCGATCACCCGATGCACACCGAGCGCTACCGCGTTTCGGAGGAAACGATGGAGGCATGCGCCAATGCCGAGCGTGTTGTGGCGGTTGGGACCACGGCGGTCAGAGCGCTCGAGTCCGCGGCCAAATTCGGTGCTTTGTCGGGCCGAACGGATCTGTTCATCCACCGAGGCTTCGACTGGAAGGTCGTCGATGTCCTCATGACAAACTTCCATCTGCCGAAAACGACCCTGCTGATGATGATCGATGCATTTGTCGGCGATCGCTGGCGAAGCCAGTACCAAGAAGCGCTTGTCGAGGGATACCGCTTCCTGTCGTTCGGTGATGCGATGCTCCTGGACCGCCACGCCGGAAGTTCCATGCCGGAAGTTACGGTCTGACCGATGTATCGCGTTGACCTCGCACTTGACGGCGTGGACGGCGCGGCTCGTGCTGGGACAGCAATAACAGCACACGGCAGCTATACGACACCTCTCTTCATGCCGGTCGGCACCCGAGGCGCGATCAAGTACCTCAGCGCGGCCGACTACGAACAACTCAGGGCGCAGATTGTTCTCGGTAACACATACCACCTCATGCTGCGCCCTGGCGCGGAGACCATCGAGCATTTTGGGGGACTTGGCCGGTTTGCGGGATGGGACGGGCTCACTCTGACCGACTCGGGCGGGTTCCAGGTCTTTTCGCTCGACCCGAAGGTCGACGACGACGGTGTGACATTCAAGAGCACGTATGACGGATCCTCGCATCGCTTCACTCCGGAGATCGCAGTTGATGTTCAGCAACGGATCGGCGCTGACATCCAGATGGTGCTCGATGTGTGCCCGCCCCTGCCCAGCCCTGCGAACGCTGTCCGTTTGGCCGTGGAGCGAACCACGTCGTGGGCGCTTCGAGCACGGGATGCGCACAGCAGGTCTGATCAGTCATTGTTTGGCATTGTGCAGGGGGGGATCAGCGACTCGATGCGCGGCGAGAGCGCCCAACAGATTGTCGATATCGGATTTGATGGATATGGCATTGGTGGTCTCTCAGTCGGTGAGTCGAGAGAGCAGATGCTGCCCGCTCTCGCTGCTGCACTCGAACACCTGCCAGAAGATCAGCCTCGATACTTGATGGGGGTTGGCGATCCCGCCTCCCTGGTTGAAGCGGTTGCTCTCGGCGTTGATCAGTTCGATTGTGTGATGCAAACCCGGCTCGGGCGTCACGGCACGGCGCTGACCTCGACGGGGCGCTTCCAGGCGAAAGCAGCGCGCAATGCCCTGCTCGATGAACCGCTCGACCGTTGTTGTCCATGTGATGTCTGTGCTCGTCACAGCCGCGGGTACATCCGTCACCTGTTGCAGGTGCACGAGCCGACCGCCTCCCGATTGTTGTCGATCCACAACGTTGCTTGGACGATCGACCTGATGAATCGCATGCGTTCAGCCATCCTGGATGGAACCTTTGCCGCCTTTCGACAGGATGTACTCACTGTTTGGCAATGAAGTATCCGGCATCTGAGCACGATCGCCGCTAGGATCGCTCGCCGATATGTCCACTCATTTTTCGACCGTTCTCCTCGCTAGTTCAGGCGGGGGCGGAGGCGCCGCGATACTCCAACTCGGCATCCTTCTGCTCATCCCGTTCGCGATGTATTTCTTCATGATCCGACCGCAGCGTCGTCGGGCTCGCGAGCAGCAGGAGTTGCAACGATCCATCCAGGTCGGCGACGAAGTTGTCACGACATCCGGGGTCTACGGAAAGATCACCGGCGAGGACGGCGAAGCCCGTTTTTGGCTGGAGATCGACGATGACGTTCAGATCCGCATCGCGCGTGCCGCTGTTCAGGGCAAGGTGCAGGAAGATGATGCGGACAAGCCCGATGACGACGACTTTGATGACGAGGTTGACGACGTCGACGACGACGACCTGGACGACTGATCCGGTCTGATGAATCGACGTCTGTGGTTCTCGCTCATCGGGGTTGTTCTCATCGTGGTTGTCGCCCTTGTGGGCAACCTTGCCACCGGGAACACTCCAATCCTCGGGCTCGACCTCCAGGGAGGCGTCTCCGTCATCCTGGCACCAGTTGAGCCGGCGAGCTCCGATGACCTGATCGTCATCCGTGACCTCATCCGCAACGAGCTCGAGAATCGCGGTATCGCTGAGCCAGACGTACGCGTGCAAGGGGAAACGATCGTTGTCGACCTTCCCGGTGTGCGGGATCAGCAGGAGGCCCTCGACGCTGTTGATGTCTCCGGTGTCGTCGAGCTCCGCCCGGTTCTCAACTTCAGCGATTGTCCGGCACCGGATGCGGCTGATTCGGTTCCTGGGGACTCGGTCCCAGCTGATTCGGTGCCGGAGCCGACGGCTCCAGGTAACGAACTCCTACCGACTCGAGATGGCTCGGTGCAGTGTGTCGGCCCCGCCCAAGGCACCGGCGAGGTGTTCGTACGAGGAAGCGCAGATCTCACCGGTGACAGTGGCTGGGGCGTTGCAGTGGGGTTGCGTAGCGATGGCCAGGCGACCTGGAATAATCTCGCCAACCAGTGCTACGAGATGACCCCCACCTGCCCTTCGACCCAGCCCGGAATCCGCGGTCAGATCGCAATCGTGCTCGACAGCGTGATCCAGTCGTCTCCGCAGGTGAACCAACCGAACTTCGGTGATTCCGTCGCCATTACAGGCAGTTTCAGCCGCGGTGAAGCTGAAGATCTGGCGGCGGTCCTCAACCGGGGAGCGTTTCCAGTGGAAGTCGAGGCACAAGAGGCCCGAACGGTTTCGGCATCGGCTGGAGCCGATTCGTTGAATGCGGCGATCATTGCCGGGCTCATCGGCGTCGCTCTGGTCTTGACGTTCTTGGTCGCCTATTACCGCTGGCTTGCGCTCGTCATCGTCGGAGGGCTCACGATCTGGGCAATGATGGTATTCAGCCTGGCGGCATTCGTCTCGAGTTGGACCAACTACGCCTTGAGCCTTGCCGGCGTCACCGGAATCATCGTCGCGGTCGGCGTCACCGTTGACAGCTACGTCGTGTTCTTCGAACGCATCAAGGACGAACTCCGAAATGGCCGGACGGTGAAGAACGCTGCGCCGCGCAGCTTCAAGATGACGTGGCGTACCATCTGGTCGGCGGACCTGGTCTCCGTGATCGGTGCGCTGATTCTCTTCTGGCTGTCTGTTGGTTCAGTTCGTGGGTTCGCGTTGTATCTCGGGCTCACGACGATCTGTGACTTGCTGGTGTGTTACTTCTTTACTCGTCCGGCGGTACTGCTCCTTTCGCGGAGCAAGCTGATGGCGCGGCGAGAACGGGTGCTCGGCGTCGAGGTGGCCACAGCATGACTGCCAACGATGCCATTGCAACCTCGGGGTTCGGGCGGCTGTTCCGCGGACAGACCGCGATCGACTTCTATGGGCACCGCCGAGTCGGGTTGATCATTGCGATCGTCGTGATCGTTGTGACGTTGCTGTCACTGTCAACGCGTGGGCTCAACCTCGGCCTCGACTTCGAGGGCGGCGACGCCTGGGATGTTCCAGCCAGTGAGATGTTCGGAGTCGACGAGGCCGAAGAGGTGCTCAACGACAATGGCATCTCAACGACGGGTTCACGAATCCAGCGCCGGACATCTGAGACGACCGATGTGATCACAGTCCAGGTCGAGGAGGTGCCGGCCGACGTCGCTTTGGCCGTCACGGACGACTTCGCAGCCGCAGCGGGGGTCACTGCCCAAGACATCAGTTTTTCGTTCACCAGCTCTACGTGGGGAAGCGAGATCACCGAGAAGGCGCTCAGAGCCCTGATCATCTTCCTGATTGTGGTGTCGATCTTCATTTCGATCCGCTTCGAGTGGCGAATGGCCGTAGCGGCGCTCGTAGCCATGGCTCACGACGTGGTTGTCACGGTCGGTGTGTACTCCGTGCTCCAATTCGAGGTGACCCCGGCCACGGTCATCGCATTCCTCACAATTCTGGCATATTCGCTCTACGACACGATTGTCGTGTTCGATCGCATCCGGGAGAACGAAGGCAAGTATGCAGGCGTCCGGATGCCGTACGAGGACGTTGTCAACATCTCGATGAACCAGGTGTTGATGCGTTCGATCAACACGAGTTTGTCTTCGATCTTGCCGGTCATTTCTCTGCTGCTGATCGGTGCGGGCCTGTTGGGCGCCGACACACTCGCAGAGTTTGCCCTTGCATTGCTGGTCGGCATGCTGTCGGGTGTCTATTCATCGATATTCGTCGCGACTCCGTTGCTGGCCACGCTGAAGGCAGATGCGGGCCGCAAAACGCGCCGGGAACGGCTTACCGGGGATGACCTTCGTGCAGCTGTGATCGGCGCAGGTGTCACCGGGCGAGTATCGGGACAGAGCAGCTCCAAGTCAAAGGGCGGCGACGATCTCGATGATGCCAAAGCTGCTGCGTCGTCCAACGAAACTTCCGTGGTTCAGCCCGTGGACCGACTGCTCTCACACGCACCGCGACCGCGAAAGAAGAAGCGTCGCTGATCCGGCTGGCGGCTATCCTGCGGGAATGCCAGCCAGCCACGAGGCGCTCCGAAGCTTCGTTCGGGAGATCAACGACTACCCGACGAAGGGTGTGACGTTTCGCGATATCACGCCGTTACTCGGTGACGCGGCTGGTTTTGGTCGTGCGATCAACGGTCTCGTCGAAGAGTTCGCCGGCCTCGACATCGACCGCGTGGTTGGCGTCGAAGCCCGCGGGTTCCTCTTCGCGTCGGCCGTCGCGTACCACATCGGCGCTGGAGTAGTGCCGGTGCGTAAGGCCGGAAAGCTTCCCTGGGCAGTCGTGCGTGAGGAATACGAACTCGAGTACGGCTCCGACAAGCTCGAGATTCACCGCGATGCGATCCGCCCGGGTGAACGGATCCTCATCGTCGACGACGTCTTGGCAACTGGGGGTACAGCGGCAGCCACGGCGAAGCTGGTTGAAACACTTGGCGGTGAAATTGTCGGCCTCGGCTTCGTATTGGAACTCGATGAGTTGGGTGGGCGCGCTCATGTGGGGGAGCGAACCGTGAGGACCCTCATGCACTACTGATCATGGGCACAGTCGACCGCGTACTTCCGTGGCGGCGTCATTCGGCTGCCGCGGCCAAAAACGAACTCACGCCGCTGCTCGCGTCCTATCGAAGCCGCCATCCGAAGGCTCCGGTGTCGGCCATCAGCCGCGCGTACACAGTTGCGGCGGAGGCCCATCAATCGCAGATGCGTTCGAGCGGGGAGAGTTATATCAATCACCCCCTCGCCGTTGCTCAGATTGTTGCCGATATCGGGCTTGATGAGGTGTCGGTGGTTGCGGCCCTGCTCCACGATGCCGTCGAAGACACTGAAATCACAGTCGCCGACGTCGATCGCGACTTCGGGTCGGAGACTGCTGGGATAGTCGACGGGGTGACCAAGCTCGAACGGATCCGGTTCGACTCTCGTGAAGAGCAGCAGGCAGCGACCATGCGCAAGATGCTCGTTGCGATGGCCAAAGATCTTCGGGTGCTGGTCATCAAGCTGGCTGACCGGTTACACAACATGCGCACGATCGCGGCGATGCCACAGCAGAAACAGCAACGCATATCCCAGGAGACACTCGACATTTACGCCCCGCTGGCACATCGCCTGGGAATGCAGGAGATGAAGCAGCAACTGGAAGACCTGGCATTTGCGTCGCTTCATTCCAAGCGCTTCGCCGAGCTCGACCACCTCGTCAGTAACCGGACGCCTGAACGTGATGTGTACCTCGTGCAGGCGGTCGCGGAGGTCCGCGAACGCCTGACCGAGTTGGGGATCGAGGCGGAGGTGACAGGCCGCGGGAAACACCTGTGGAGCATCTACGAAAAAATGGTGATGAAGGGACTCGAATTCGATGACATCTTCGATCTCATCGCGATCCGTGTCATCGTCGGCTCGATGAAGGACTGCTACGCGGCGTTGGGGTGTATCCACGGCCGCTGGCGACCTGTCGTGGGCAGGTTCAAGGACTACATAGCGATGCCGAAGTTCAACCTGTACCAGAGCTTGGACACCAGGGTGATCGGTCCTGCCGGA
>Ga0209013_10000778_pt1 | contig 29087 bp, 24 predicted proteins | sample Cruoilmetagenom2_FD_187291 | JGI IMG/M metagenome (GOLD analysis project Ga0209013, IMG submission 187291) | Oil polluted marine microbial communities from Coal Oil Point, Santa Barbara, California, USA - Sample 2 (SPAdes) (version 2) | ecosystem: Environmental > Aquatic > Marine > Oil seeps ...
CGCCACCTCTCCATCCGATATCATCCGCTTCGTCGCCCAACACTACGGGGTTCGTGTCGCCGATCTCAAGGGCCGCTCAAACCGTCGCTCGATCGCGCTCCCGAGACAGGTTTCCATGTACCTCATCCGCGACATCCTCGAACTGAGTTTTCCAGAGATCGGGCGCATTTTTTCTAAACATCATTCGACCGTCATGTACGCCGTCGACACCGTTCAGAAAATGCGACAGTCAAATCCCGACTTTGATGCCACGTTGACTTCCTTTCGAGAGCATTTCGTTTGACCCTGCGGAGAACGCCTGTGGAAGGCTTGTGGAGAGGCTGTGGTCTTTTGCGGAAAGCATGCGTTTTCCACAGATCGACACAGCATCGCACAACTACAATACACAATCCAGAGTTCTATTTAACTCTATTTTTTATAATTATTTATGAGAGAACTCCGCAGTTTCCACCGGCTCGACGACGATGACGATTCATGTTATATTTTCCTTGAAAAGATACGTCGTCGTCATAAGAAAGGGTGGTTGATGGAACTCAAGTTGCAACGCAACCTCGTCCTTCAGGAGCTCTCCATTCTGCAAGGTGTGGTCGAGCACCGGACCACCATTCCGATACTCTCGAGCATTCTCGCGGTGGCTGAGGAAAATCGCCTGCGGATGGTAGCCACCGATCTCGACATGACAATCGTCACAGAGTGTCCGGCAGCTATCCACGGTGGAGGTCGAGCGACTCTTGAGAGCAAAGTGTTTCAGAACCTGGTTCGATCTTTGCCTGAAGAGGAGTTCACTCTTCGCCAGGACGGGGACGCTGTCGAGATCGAATGTGGTCGTTTCCACTCCAGGATGGCTGTTTCTGATCCTTCGGAGTATCCGACGGTGCCTGAGGTTCCGGAAGCAGGCGACTATGCGCTGCCGTTGGATCTCTTTCAACTGATGTTGGACCGCGTCGCATTTGCTATCACAAAGGATGATCCAAAGTTTCAATTGAACGGGGCCCTGGTGAAACTGATTCCGGGCGAAATCGAGATAGCAGCCACCGATGGTCATCGCCTGGCGATGGTGAGGGCCAAGGCGCCGGGGGGTGATGCTCCTTTCGAACAGCAACTCTTCCCGCGAAAACTGCTTGCTGAATTCTCGCGATTTGGTGATGAAGAGGTTCGGATTTCCGCTGGCGACAATCACCTCGGCTTCTTGATGGGTGAGCGGACGCTAGTGTCGCGGATCGTCGAACTTCGTTTTCCACAGTACGAACGTGTGATAGTTCGCGATAACCCGAACAGGGCGCGGGTCGACCGTAAGGAGTTGTTGGCTTCGCTCCGAAGGGTCAGTCTCATGGCACATGAAAAGGCGCGCGGAGTCAGGTTCCGGTTTGACTCCGGGGGCGAGCTGACCCTGGTGTCCATCGGTTATGAGCGGGGCAGCGCAGAAGAGACGCTGAATGTGACCTATCAAGGAGATGGTCTGGAGATAGCACTCAATGCGAGTTATCTCATAGATGTGCTGCAGACGCTCGAGTGCGATGCTGTTGAACTCCAGCTGCGGGACAGTAATACCCAGTGTGTTGTAGTGCCAGTCGAAGATGATCCTCGCCTCGAGGAGTACATCTACGTGCTGATGCCGATGCGTTTGTAGCCACGACTCACAACACAAAGATGAATTCGCTTGCGTTCATTTAGCCCCGCGACAAATCGAGGTGCCAAGCAAGCGGTCCTGAATCTGACAGGGACGGGACGCTCGCTGTGGAACTGATCGATCTTTCGGTTCGTGATTTCCGTAATCTATCCGACCAGGTTTTTACTTTTGGTGAAGCGACTAACGCGATCCTGGGTGCGAACGGTGCGGGAAAGACGAGTCTTCTCGAGGCGATGGTCGTGCTCGGGAATTTGCGCTCCTTCAGAACGACAACCCTCCGTAGCGCGGTACGCCATAACGAGGCCAAATTTCGTCTCGTCGGCACGGTGTCGACTGGAAGCAGGACTCACCGCCTTGAACAGGTTGTGGAGATCGGCTCGGCCATTACCAGAACACTGCGTGTCAATGGCGCAGCGGCGCTAGTCGAGAGATATCTCCAGCTCTTTCCGGTCTTCGCGATCACCGCGCAGGATCGCGAGCTGGTTACCGGTGGGCCGGAGGGTCGGCGATCAATGCTCGATCGGTTTGTATTCCTGTTGCGGCCGGCGCACCTCGACCAGCTACGCTCGTACCGTCGCCTGCTCCGGCAGCGGAACGCCGCCCTTGTGAGTCACTCTACAGATGCTGAAATCGAAGCCTGGGAAGCTCCTCTTTCCGCGGCTGCGGCCGCGGTCATCGATGCTCGGGAAAAAGGCGCCAAGATTCTCGCCGAGCGGTTTGCAGAGGAGTGGCAGGAGCTGTCTCCCAAGGACCAGACGAAGATCTCTATCGAGTATCGTTCAGAGGCCTGGAGAGGGCCCATTGAGGGGGCGAAAAAGGTGGAAGATCTGTACCGACAGCGCTATAATGAGACGCGGACGCGGGACCGCCAGCAGGGGTTTACCGGCGATGGTCCACACCGCCATGATTTGAGCCTGAAGACCGCCGGTCGGCGCGTCCGATATGTACTCAGCTCGGGACAGACGAAGGGTGTGGCGGCAGCGCTCAGGCTCGCCACCCTGGCACAGGTTGAAAAGGAGCGAAACGAACGGTTTCCCGTCATCGTGGACGATGTCGATGCCGAGTTGGACGGCGCCGCGCTGACCTTCTTGGTTGAACGTCTCGGTAACGAACGACAGCTTTTTCTCTCCAGCACGAGCGAGCGCGTGGCGGAGCTGGCAGGTCCTCGAGGATGCTGCATTCGGCTTGAAAACGGAACCCACGAGCCGCGGGAGGCGACAACTGATGACTGAGAACTACACCGCCGAAAACATCAAGGTCCTGAAGGGCCGGGAAGCGGTGCGAAAACGCCCCGGGATGTATATCGGCGACGTCGATGATGTGGCCGGACTCCACCACATGGTCTGGGAGGTGGTGGACAACGCAATCGACGAGGCGCAAGCCGGACACTGTCAACAGATAACGGTGGTCATCCACGCGGATCAGACCGTGACCGTGACCGATGATGGCCGCGGCATTCCAGTGGACACACACCAGGAAAGCGGACGATCCGCAGCCGAAGTCATTATGACCGAACTCCATGCTGGCGGGAAATTCGACAACAATTCCTACAAGGTTTCCGGCGGCCTTCACGGAGTCGGCGTCAGCGTCGTCAACTTCCTGTCTGAGTGGTTGCGACTCGAGATCCACCGAGACGGAAGGGTGTGGGAACAGACGTACCACCGCGGAGTGCCCGCGGAAGCGCTCAAAGAGGTCGGCACCACCCGCCGCACAGGGACGATCATCAGCTTCAGGCCGGATGGCGAAATCTTTTCGATCCTCGAGTTTCACCCCGACCTTCTCATTCGCCACCTCAGGGAGCTCGCCTTTCTCAACTCCGGCGTCAACATCAAATTTTCCGACGAGAGCAGCGACCGCGAGGAGGAGTTCCACTTCGAGGGCGGGCTGCGGGAGTTCACCCGGTACCTGAACCGCTCGAAATCGCCCTTACACGAGGACCCGGTCTATCTGATCGACTCCAATGATGACGGCGAAGATGTCGAAGTCGCGCTGCAGTGGCATGACGGCTACAATGAGAACGTCCTCGCTTTTACCAACACGGTTTACAACCGCGACGGCGGCACCCACCTGTCGGGCTTCCGGGGCGCGCTCACGCGCACCATTAATGCGTATGCCCACAGCCAGAACCTCCTCAAGGGCCTCAAGGAGAACTTTTCAGGAGAAGATGTGCGGGAAGGTCTGACGGCGATCATCTCGGTTCGGGTCCAGGACCCGAGGTTTTCGAGCCAGACCAAGGACAAGCTGGTTTCCTCGGACATCAAGAGCTGGGTCGAGTCGATGATCAACGACCGCCTCGCGACCTACTTCGAAGAGCATCCAGCGGTCGCTAAGGGGATCGTCTCCAAGTGTCTCGATGCTGCCCGGGCCCGAGAGGCGGCGCGCAAGGCGCGGGAGCTGACCCGGCGAAAAAGCGCCCTCGAGACCTCTGCGCTGCCCGGCAAACTCGCAGACTGCTCGGAGCGCGACCCGGAGCTCTCCGAGCTCTTCATCGTCGAGGGAGATTCCGCGGGAGGGTCTGCCAAACAGGGACGGAATCGTCTTTTCCAGGCCATCCTTCCGCTACGCGGAAAAATTCTCAATGTCGAGAAGGCGCGCTTCGACCGCATGCTGTCTTCGGAGGAAATTCGCGCGCTGATCCAGTGTCTCGGAACCGGCATTGGCAAGGACGAGTTTGATCCGCTGAAAGTCCGCTACCACAAGATCATCATCATGACCGATGCCGACGTTGACGGATCGCACATCCGGACGCTGCTCTTGACGTTCTTCTATCGACAGATGCAAGAACTCGTGGAGCGAGGCCACCTCTTCATCGCTCAGCCCCCGCTCTACAAGGTGAGCCGGAAGAAAAAGGAGGTCTACCTCGGCGACGATGGCGACCTCTCTCGTTTCCTGCTTGACCGGGTCGAGGATGAGTACCGGCTGGTGATCGGCACGACCGGCCGCGAACTCGCTGGCCGAGAGCTGCGCCGCGCAATTCTTGCCGCTCAGGACTGGAACCAGAGTCTCGAGCATCTTGATCGCCGCGGATGGCCTCAGGACCTCGTTCTGGCGGCGCTCGACACCGAGGCGCGGTGGGACGGCGGAGCGGTGGGCGAAGGCTTTGCCGAAGCGTTGGCAGCCGAACTTCGCGAACTCGGCTACGAAGAAACGCGGGTCGAACTCGACGAAGAACACGGTGTGCCGGAGGTCATCTGCCAGGTCGGCGTCAACGGGCGCGGTCGTGAGGTTCGCATGGGCCAACTGCTCGGGGCAAGCGGTCACTATCGCCGAGCGCGCAATCAGCTGGCTCAAGTCGAGGCGCTCCGAGTCGGGCCCTTCCACCTTGACCGCAATGGGGACCGCGAAACCCTTGCGAGCCTGGGTGAGCTCGTCAGCCGAATCTACGAGGTCGCAAAAAAGGGCCTCAACATCCAACGATACAAGGGCCTCGGTGAAATGAACCCCCGGCAGCTCTGGGATACCACCATGGATCCTGACACGCGGCGCCTCCTCCAGGTGACGGTCGAGGATGCGGCCCGAGCTGATGAGCTCTTTACGATCCTGATGGGGGATGCGGTCGAGCCCCGCCGCAACTTTATCGAGGCCAATGCGCTCGAGGCCCGGAATCTGGACATCTAAATGGCCGACCAGTCTTCTCCGCCACGCACGGACCGTGTCCCTGTGACCATCGAGGAAGAACTCAAGAAATCTTACCTCGACTACGCGATGTCCGTAATCATCGGTCGCGCGCTGCCCGATGTGCGTGACGGATTAAAGCCGGTTCACCGCAGGATTCTTTACGGAATGTGGGAGGGCGGCAACACCGCCTCGCGAGCGTACAAGAAATCGGCCCGGATCGTCGGCGATGTCATGGGTAAATACCACCCACACGGAGACCAGGCGATCTACGACACCGCTGTCCGCATGGCCCAGGACTTCTCAATGCGCTACCCCCTCGTCGACGGCCAGGGCAACTTCGGTTCAGTCGACGGGGACTCACCGGCGGCGATGCGGTACACCGAGGTTCGGTTGACGCGGTTGGCGGAAGAGCTCCTCGGCGAGGACATCTCCAAGGACACGGTGGAGTGGGCGCCCAACTACGACGGCTCGATGAGCGAGCCGACGCTTCTCCCGGCCCGGATACCCAACCTCCTGGTCAATGGGTCATCCGGAATCGCCGTCGGGATGGCTACCAATATTCCGCCCCACAACCTCAGTGAGACGATAGATGCGGCGGTTGCCCTGCTCGATGACCCCGAACTCAGCATTGAAGACCTGATGGGCTTTGTGCCCGGGCCCGACTTCCCAACCGCCGGGTTCATTCTCGGCCGCAAAGGGATCTACGATGCCTATACCACCGGGCGCGGGATCGTACGCATGCAGGGGCGGACCCGAATCCGGGAGGCCGAGAAGAAAAAGCGGGCGGCAATCATCGTCAGTGAGTTGCCGTACCAGGTCAACAAGGCGCGCCTGGTGGAGCAGATCGCGAGCCTGGTTCAAAACAAACGTCTCGAGGGCATCGCGGATCTGCGAGACGAGTCCGACCGAGACGGTATTCGGGTGGTGATCGAACTCAAGCGCGACGCCGTGCCCGAGGTTGTGCAGAACAATCTTTTCAAGCTCACCCAGCTGCGGACCACCTTTGGAATCAATCTCCTGGGGATCATCAACAATCAGCCCAAAGTATTCAACCTCAAAGAGCTGCTGCAGCACTTTCTCGACCATCGTCGCGAGGTTGTGTTGCGCCGCACGGCTTACGATCTTTCCCGCGCTCGCGATCGCGCCCATATTCTCGAGGGCCTCGTCATTGCCCTCGACAATCTCGATGCCGTCATCGCCCTCATTCGGGGCGCGGACGATCCCGAAGCCGCGCGCGGCGGATTGATGGAAGAATTCGGCCTTTCGCAGGTGCAAGCGCAGGCAATTTTGGATATGCGGCTGCAGCGCCTCACCGGACTCGAACGAGACAAGATCATTGAAGAGCATGCGGACGTTCGAAAGCTCATAGCCCATCTCGAGGCGGTTCTCGAGTCAGACGAGATGGTGTCCGAAATTATCACTGAAGAGCTCATGGAAGCGAAAAAGAAATTCGGCGACACGCGGCGATCCGAGATCATCGAAGACCCGAGCGAAATTTCCATTGAGGATCTGATCGCCGAAGAAGAAATGGTAATCACCGTTTCTCGTGGCGGGTACGTCAAACGTTCCGCGGCCACGACATACCGCGCGCAGCGGCGCGGAGGTCGCGGGCGCCGCGGCATGGGGATCAAGGACGAGGACGAGGTCTGGAAGCTCTTTGTTGCTTCGACCCACGCAACGATGCTTTTCTTCACATCGACCGGGCGGGTCTTCGTGCGCAAGGTTCACGAACTCCCCGACGTCGGCCCGGCGGCCCGAGGCCGTAACCTTGTCAATTTGCTGCAGCTCGCCCCGGAGGAGAATGTTCGGGCCCTGCTGGCGGTTCGGGATTTCTCGGAGCACGAAAATTCGTTCCTCTTTTTCGCGACCCGCCTCGGGAGAGTCAAGCGAACACCCCTTCGTGAATATGCCAACATCCGCGCCAATGGACTGCGGGCCGTGGTCATCAACGAGGGCGACAATCTCCTCTCGGTTCGCCTGACCGACGGGGCGACACACGTTTTCATGGGCACGAATCGCGGCATGGCGATCCGTTTCGAGGAGACCGATGTGCGGTCAATGGGTCGGGTCACCGCAGGGGTGCGCGGCATCAATCTCCGCGAGGGAGACTTCGTCGAGGAGTTCGCCGCCTTCGATGCAGCCGAAGACAACGATATCCTGATCGTTACCACCCTCGGTTACGGCAAGCGGACCCAGATATCCGAGTTTCGCCTTCAGCGGCGAGGCGGTTACGGGATCAAACTCATCCAATTGACCAAGAAGAACGGCAATGTCGCTGCCATCCGCTATGTCCGCGACGAGGATGAGATCCTCATCGTAACCGAGGGCGGGATGCTGATCCGGACCAACGTCGCCGGGATTTCACGTTTTGGTCGTACGGCCCAGGGTGTGCGAGTGATTCGGCTCGCCGAGGAAGATCGCGTGGTGTCGGTCGCGAGGGCCGACGCGCTCGAGGTGGAAGATGATGATCTCCAGGCCGACGAGGCGACTGACGGCGTCGACACGCCGCCCACTGACGAGAGTTCGGAGTAGCAGAGCCCGTGCCACCCACCACGTCGCTACTGCGGCCTGTGATATGCCGCAATCTACGGGGTTTTCTCGTACCGGGCTGCTCAACGTACCGTCAAGTACACCTCCGCGGCCCCTCGAGGCCCGGCCGGGGCCCCCAGCGTCGTCCGTTGCGTGCGTCATGGGTCCGGATTCGAGGCGCTGCGACGACTGCGATGTCCCTCCATCGCCGAGGAGCGGCAACGACGAAGACGGGGCCATGCCGCCACAACCCTTTGGGCCGATGGGGGTCGTGGCCGATCTCCGCGTTGCTCGTCGTCGACGATGCTCAGGCATCGACTTCCTCCTCGCGCCTTGATCTCGGCTCACGAGACCCATCGGCGGACGGCACTGGGGGACCCGGGCCGGGCCTCTTGGTCGAAAACACCAAATCTCACGACATCTCGCAGGGCTCGCTACGCAACGTAGTGGGTAGCGCGGGCTAGCCACCAAAGAAGACATGGGTCTACACGATGAGCCATCGTCCCGCGCGATCCCAGCGGTCGCAATTATTCACCAAGAAGGAGTGATCGGTGTCATCGCATTGGTCGGACTGTCCCTTCGCGCGGAAGGTGTACTCGGCGGCCTCTCGCCCCGCGGATCGTTGGCAACTGGGGTGTTCGCCGGCGTCGTCGCGGGCACGCTTTGCGCCGCCGCACTCTGGGCCGTGCGTCGCCTCCCGGCCCTTGCCGATCTCGAGGCCTGGCAACATCGGATGGTGCGGAACTGGTCGGTGACCGACGCCGCAGCCGTCGCGGTCTTTTCCGGGCTGGCGGAGGAGGCGCTGATCCGAGCGTTTTTGCAGCCGGTCATCGGGCTGCTTCCGGCCGCCCTGATCTTCGCCGCGCTCCACATCGTACCGGACCGCCGCCTCTGGTTGTGGCCGGTTCTCGCCTGTGCTCTCGGCGTGGGCTTGGGAATGATATACGAGCTCGGCGGCTACCCGGCGGCCGCTGCCGCCCACATCGCGATCAACGCATTCGCCCTGCTGCGGCTTCAGCGGACGGCAGAGGGATGAGACGGGCCTCAAAGAACGCGCTGGTGTGTACAATGAGGCCAAGCTGAGGGAGGAAGACCATGGACCATCAAGATTCCCAGTTTCGAGTCAAGGTCGGACTGGCGGAAATGCTCAAGGGCGGCGTCATCATGGATGTCACTACCGCCGAGCAGGCGAAGATTGCGGAAGACGCCGGTGCGACGGCAGTGATGGCTCTCGAGAGGGTGCCGGCCGATATTCGAGTCCAGGGCGGTGTCGCACGAATGTCATCGATCGAAAAGATCCACGAGATCCAGGAAACAGTTTCGGTTCCGGTCATGGCCAAGGTCCGCATTGGTCATGTCGCGGAGGCCAGAATTCTCGAAGCGCTCGAGGTTGATTTTATTGACGAGAGTGAAGTACTGACTCCGGCTGATGAGGAAAATCATATTTCCAAACACGGTTTCAAGGTCCCATTTGTTTGTGGCTGTCGCAATCTCGGTGAAGCCCTGCGGCGAATCGGCGAAGGCGCTGCCTTGATGCGGACAAAGGGGGAGGCAGGATCGGGTGACATCGTTGAAGGCGTCCGCCATCTTCGCGCGGTGCAGCGCGGGATTCGGACCCTGACGATTCTCGAAGAGGACGAACTGATGAGCTACGCGAAGGAGCTCCAAGCGCCCTTCGAGCTGGTCCGGTGGGTGGCTGAGAATGGCCAGCTGCCGGTGCCCAATTTTGCAGCTGGTGGCGTTGCGACACCGGCTGACGCTGCGTTGTGCATGATGCTCGGCGCGGAGTCCGTCTTTGTCGGGTCGGGCGTTTTCAAATCCGACGACCCCGAGCAACGTGGGCGCGCGATTGTCCAGGCGGTCACTCACTGGCAGGACCCGGCGAAGCTCGTCGAGATCTCCCGCGGCCTGGGTGAGGCGATGCACGGCCTCGAGGCCGGAAAGCTGACGCCGGAGGAAATGCTCTCTCGCAGGGGGTGGTAGCCGTTGACAGCGATCGGCGTCCTCGCGTTGCAGGGTGATTGGGCGGCGCACTCGACCGCCCTTCGCGAGCTCGGGGCCGAGGTGAGCGCGGTTCGAACGGCGGCGGAGCTTGACGATGTTCGAGCCCTGGTCATTCCCGGGGGAGAGTCGTCCGCGATGCTCCGGCTGATGGAACCTGAAGATCTCTCCGGCCGGATCGTTGAACGGGCTCTAACCGGCATGGCTGTGCTCGCAACCTGCGCGGGAGTCATTCTTCTTGCCCAGGCGGTGGCGCCGTCCCAGCCGTGCCTCGGGGTCCTCGAAATTGACGTCGAGCGCAACGCCTACGGACGCCAGGTTTTTTCGACGGTTGCGGAGATAGACCTTGCCCCGGCCCTCGGCGATCCTTCGCGGATGGAGGGGGTTTTCATTCGTGCGCCCCGGATTACCCGGCGCGAGGAGACCGTAGAAGTGCTCGGAAGCTGGGGTAATGACGCTGTGCTGGTTCGTCAGGGCGGAATTCTCGCCGCCACTTTCCATCCGGAGCTGACCGGCGATCGGCGGGTCCATGAACTATTCCTGCAGACAGCGGAGGAAGCCAATGGCTGACAATGTTCTGGTTCATGAAGAGAACCGAGGCATTCACCACCTTTTGTTGGACCACGGGCCAAATGCCCTGGACCCGATGCTCATGGCGGCCCTGAGGAAGAAGCTTCGCGAGCTGGTTGAGGGCGGGGCGCCAGCCGTCATACTCGCCTCGTCTCATCCGCGGCTCTTCTGCCCTGGCTGGGACCTCAAGCTCCTCGCCGGGGCTGACCGCGACGAGGTCGGGGGGTTTCTCCAAGAGTTCAACTCTCTCATTCTCGACCTTTTCTCCTATCCCGGCCCTACAGCGGCGGCCGTCGGCGGTCACGCGGTGGCTGCCGGGTGCCTGCTCTCTCTATGCTGCGACTTGCGGGTGATGGCGACAGGTGAGGCGAGACAGGGGCTGTCGGAGCTCAATCTGGGTGTTCCGGTCCCCAGCAACAGTCTGCGAATGTTACGCTCCCGCCTCAGCTCGCCAGCGCTCGACGAAATCGTCTTTCGTGGCGAGGGCTGTACGGCCACCAGGGCCCGGGAGCTGGGGATCGTCCACCGTACCGCGGCCGCCCCGGACACCATGGCGGTGACCGAGCTCGAATTGGCCAAGTTGGCCGGCCGTCCACGACGTGCCTTTGTCGAGACAAAACGGTTCCTTCTTGGTCACGTCTGGGAGGAGATGCGCCAGGGCTCACCCGACGAAGATGCCGCCTTCCTCGAGTGTTGGTTTGAAGACGAGACCAAGGAGCGGATAGCCGGCGTCGCCAGCCGCCTGAGGCAGTGATCGGTAGCCCGCGCGGCGGCCAATCCGATCAGAGTCTCGATCGTGCGGCGGCACTTGTCCGAGGAATGCCTTTGCGGTGGGCGGATGGGGACAATGGCGACGACGACGAGGTCGTTGTGGCCCGGGGATGGTTTCTGGGCGCCGACGAATGTGCTCGGGTCCTTGCAACACAGATGTCGCTGGAAACTTGTGGGTGCAAGGCGTTTGGGATGAGCTGGCCGATGCTGGAGCGCGGATCGTGGACGATCGCGCCGGCCCTGCCGGTAGCTGTCGGCGCGGAGATCGCGATTGGATCGGACGGAGAGTATCGGCGTGATTCTCTGGGGATCTGGCGCGAGGCGCGCGGGGATGACGAGCTCTACATGGTCACCGATCTGCTTCAGCCCGCACCGGGCACACCTTTTGATCTTCTGTGGTACGGCGACAGTGAGCGGTTTGTGGTCCGAGAAGGGGCGCTCGAGATCGAAGATCTGTTCGGGGCCTTGAAGCTTCCGGCGAACTCTCGGCAACTCGACCGCCTTCTCGTACGATCGCGGCGAGTGGACGGCGGGGTCCTGGCCGGGGTTGAGACGAACGACCGGGACGGGCCCCAGAGCATTGAGGTGCGGCGAGCCGCGGATCTCAGCCATGATCGCCGCTGGCGCGACGCGCTGAACTTTCTCGCAGCGCGGGCAGATATCGAGAGCGCCACATCACGGGGCGGCACCATCGAAGCCCGGACGGTTGCTGGAACCAGGGTCATCTTCGAGCACGAAGAGGTTGAAGAAGGTTGGCTGTTGACGCTTCGAGGAGGCAGATATCTTTATTCGGAACTTCGCCTTGACTGCTCCTCGAAAGCGCTCATCGTCAGCGCGACCCTTGGTGGCGAGGTCGACGTGTTGGCGCCTGGAATGCGAGGGCGACTGATTTTTGATCTCCGCGCGGATCTCGTAACGCTCGGCTGAATTTGCGGGCTAAAACCGATAAAGACGGTCCTGAATGAGCTCTTCTACCGGGACCGGCAGGTTAGCTGCAGCCAGCTCTTCGCGAAGTTCCTCGAGATACGGCGGTTTGAAGTGGTAGAGGTAGACGGGAACTTCTCGCTCGAGTTTTTCGAGCTCTGCCCGAAGCGTTTTTGGTGTGAGGTGGAGACTCACGTCCGCGACGTCTTGCATTCGATTCGGGAATGACACCTCGGTGATGATCGCGGCCAGGTCTTCGGTGGCGTTTGCCACATCCCAGATGCGCGAGGTAGGCCCGGTATCTGAGGTGAAGATCACACTCGTCTTTCCCTGGCGGAGCAGGAGACCGGTGGTGGGCACGATGTGGTTGACCTCCACTGCAGTCACCTCAAGCGGGCCGTTCGGTAGGCCGGTGATGGTGAAGGGCGATTCGACCTCGATTTCCTCGAACTTCACCGACGGGTACATATGGTTCGGTATCCGGGTAAAGTCGGGCCAGGTGTCGTTGTTGAAGAGATGCCGGCGAACCCCGGCAAGGACCCGCTTGGTGCAGAATATCGACACCGGCTGGTCACTCGAACCAAAAGAATTCTCGATCAGAAAGGGCAGGGTGTTGGTGTGATCCATGTGGGTGTGGGTGATCAACACATGCCGAACTTGTTGCTGCTCGGAGATGGTGAGGGCGCGCGTGATGGCGCCGGCGTCAACCGCCACCCGACCGTCAACAAGGAACGATGTCATCCTGCACTCGGGGCTGTCACCCCCAAAGCTCCCAAGAACTCGAAAATCCATGCTCCGAGTATAACCGGATCGGCGCGGGTACCATGAGTGCGATGAATCACGTTGAGGAACGGTTCCTGAGGCTCGGTCTGGTACTCGCTGGCGGGGGAGCCCGGGTTCGGCGCCTGGTGTTGAAGGTGTCTGGCGGTGAACCACTCATTGACAACCTCGCCAACAGCGGTGTGCCACGTGCGATTCTCGCAACGGCAACTAAACTCGCCAACGCCGAGGCGAGGACCATGATCGAGAGGGTAACGAATGCCGGCTGGCAGTGGCTGATCCCCGGCGACGATAATTATCCGGCGTTGCTCGCGGCCACCGCGGACCCGCCCCTGGGTCTTTTTGTGCGGGGTCGCCTTGATGATCTGCCGACAGTCGCTATCGTCGGTTCGCGCAAAGCGACCCCGTATGGCCTCCAGGTCGCGCGCCTGCTTGGAGAAGAGCTCGGAAGGGCCGGCGTTGTGGTGGTGTCTGGCATGGCGCGGGGCGTGGATGAGGCAGCACATCGGGGGGCACTCGATGCCACCGGGTCGAGTTGGGCGGTGTGGGGCACTGGCCCTGACCGCATCTACCCCCCCGAACACGGGGGCCTGGCTGAAGAGCTGGCGGAGCGGGGGGCGCTTCTTACCGAGTATCCGCCCGGAACGCCGCCGAGACGGCACCACTTTCCCGAACGCAACCGAGTCCTGGCGGGCCTTGCCCGGGCGGTCGTTGTGGTCGAAGCCGCTGCCCGATCGGGAGCGCTCATCACGGCACGGCTGGCCATGGAAGAGGGGCGCGAGGTGTTGGCTGTTCCAGGGAATATTTTCTCCGAGCTTTCGATTGGCCCGAACACGCTCTTAAGAGTCGGAGCGCGGCCTCTTCTGACGCCCCGTGATCTCTTCGATGCCATTGGGCATCAGCCGCCGAAAATGAGTCATTCGGGGCAAGATCACGGTCTGCTGCAATTCATGGACGCAGGGGAAGCGATGACCGTCGATGAAGTTGCCGCCCGGGCCGAGAGCGTCGTCGGTGAGGTTTTGGGAGACCTCCTCGAGCTCGAACTCGCAGGCGAGATATCGCGTCTCGAGGACGGGCGGTACCTGCGACGTCACGCCTCCGCAGGCAACGACAACGGATCCGCGGAGTGAGTGGCACGGCGGTATTGGTCGTTGGCGGAGGGCTCGCGGGCAGCGAGGCCGCGTGGCAGTTGGCAGAGGCGGGTATCGACGTGGCGCTTGCCGAAATGCGCCCGGTGCGCCCAACGCCGGTCCATGAGGGAAGCCATCTCGCCGAACTCGTGTGTTCGAACTCGCTCCGGGGTGACGCGCCGACCAACGCCGTTGGTGTCCTGAAGGCCGAAATGGAGGTGCTCGACTCTTTGATTCTGCGCATCGCTCGGCAGGCCGCGGTGCCGGCCGGTGGCGCTCTTGCTGTCGATCGGGACATCTTTGCGCGGGGTGTGACGGCAGCAATAACGGAGCACCGGCGGATCATCGTCGATCGTCGGGAGGTGGTCACCGTGCCAGATGGTCCCGCCATCATTGCGACTGGGCCGCTCACGTCGCCCGCGCTTCATCGCGCGCTCAACGAGGAACTCGGTGGCGAGGCGCTCTCCTTTTTTGATGCGATCGCGCCGATCGTCGCCGCGGACTCGCTCGACATGGGGCGTCTTTTCAGGGCCTCCCGGTACGGTAAAGGGGATGGTGCGGACTATCTCAATGTGCCGCTCAACCGAGAGGCCTACGAAGAGTTTATCGACGCCCTTCTGGGGGCGGAAAAGGTGTCATTCAAGGAATTTGAAGAACAGGACATTCGATATTTCGAGGGCTGTCTGCCAATCGAGGTCATGGCGGAGAGGGGCCGCGACACACTGCGCTTTGGGCCGATGAAGCCGGTTGGCCTCGAGGATCCTGCAACCGGTCGCCGACCATGGGCGGTCGTCCAGTTGCGCCAGGACGACGTTGCTGCCGAACACTGGAATTTGGTTGGTTTTCAAACCAAGCTCACGCACGGTGAGCAGAAGCGGGTCTTTCGCACCCTTCCGGGCCTGGAGCAGGCCCGCTTCGTACGCCTCGGGATAATCCATCGCAATACATTTATCAATGCTCCGCGGCACCTCGATGCCACCCTTCGTTTACAAACCCGACCAACGATTCGGCTGGCGGGTCAAATTACCGGTGTCGAGGGCTATGTCGAGTCCGCGGCAACCGGGCTTCTTGCAGCGCGTCTGCTCGCTGCAGAAATGGCAGGACTCGAACCGAGCCCACCGCCACCCGAAACAGCCCTTGGTGGGCTGGTCAGGCACCTCACGAAAAGCAACCCCTCGACCTTCCAACCCTCCAATATCAATTGGGGCCTGATGTCCCTGCCGCCGGATCTTGCGGCGCTGAGAAACCGCCGCGATCGTCGCCTTCGCCACGCAGCTCTTGCAGTCAATTCAAGCCACAAATGGGCGCAGTCCCTCATCACATGTGATACCGCTCACGACCCGCGTTGAACCTTTTCCCTGCCGCCACCGTCTATATAGATGAGGACGGACACCTGGGACCACGAATTTTCAAACGAGAGCGCGCCACGGCGAACGACGGGTCGGATTGGGCCGACGCTCGGGAGGGGCGGGTGACGGTTGTGATTGCCGACTCCGGGGCCAAAGCCGAGGTGCTTGTGTTTTCCTCCGATGAGCCGATCGCGAGGGGCGGGGAATTCCAGTATCGCGGCACGACGTGGATTGTCACGGGCACTCGCCGCGATAGCGGCATTCTGGTGGCGGAACCCGCCGCACACTGACTTCCACCCGCCCACGGTTATACGGCTATTCGGGTAGACGGCTATACGGCCCATGTTCCTGACAACGCCTTCGCGAAGCTCGATGGTTCGCGGTAAATCTGCAAATCCGCAAGGCCTATCCCTTTGGGTGGCTGCGCCGGTGGACCGCCATCAGATGTGCCAGATCGACCTTGGTATAGATCTGTGTTGTGGCAAGGGAGCTATGACCGAGAAGTTCCTGGATCGCGCGAAGATCCATTCCCGCCTCCAAAAGATGGGTGGCGAATGCGTGACGCAGAGCGTGCGGATGGAGATGGTTGAGATTTGCAGTGTGGCGGACGGCGTGGTCCAGTCGGCGGCGGATGGACCGATCGCTGAGGCGGCCCCCGCGTTGGTTGACGAACAAAGGCTCTCCCTCGTCAGTGACACCTCGACGCCAAAGGGCGCGCTCGGGAAGATAGGCTTCGAGGGCGTTTGCCGCAGGCCGACCGAAGGGGACAAGGCGCTCTTTGCGTCCCTTGCCACGCACCCGAACTACCCGCTGGCCGAGCTGGACATCACCGAGATCAAGAGCCACGAGTTCGCCGACGCGGAGCCCGGCGGCGTAAAGAAGTTCCATCGCCGCGCGGTCACGGCGCCCTACGGGCGTGTCTGGAAATCCTTCGAGAAGTTCCTCGATCGCGTAGCGTTCGGCAATTTCCGGTGTTCGTTGGACGTCGTGAGGGTGGGGAACGGAATCTGCCGGGCTCGCCTCGATGGCGCCCTCAGCTACCAGGAAGCGGGAATAGGTCCGGATTGCAGCCAGCGCACGCGCAACAGAACGCGGCTGGAGTCCACGCGAATGGAGAAGCGCGAGATAGGCGCGCACAGCCCCAGGTGTCGTTTGCGCGGGCCGTTCGTGATTGAGTTCAGAGGCGACGAAACCGACAAAGGAGAGGATTTCGCGGCGATAGGCGCAAAGGGTTGCGGGTGAGAGATTACGTTCCCACTCAAGGTGTTCCAGAAATGCATCGATCAACCATGGGCGGAAATCGGGGTCACCAGAGCCGTCGCTCATTCCAGATCCTTGGGCCGGGGTGAGAGCTTTCCGAAAGTTCTCCACCACCACAGGCGCAGAGTGTCGCCAAACATCTCTTTCGAATGCCTCACCGCCATCACCCGCGAGGCCTCGACGTGATTCCATCGAACGGCGATCTCTTTGAGTTTGAAGCCCCAGGAGTCGGCAAGCAACAGAAGTTCGACATCGAAAGCGAAGCCATCAAGGCGTTGAACGCCGGCCAAGGAGCGGGCCAGGTCTCCCGGGAAGAGCTTGAAGCCACACTGTGTGTCACGAAGCTCGGTCAACCGCAGCATCCGGAGGATGAGGTTAAAGCTGCGTCCCATAAGGTCTCGGTGGCGAGGTTGTGGCGTCTCCACCAGCTGCCGCTCGACAGCCCGCGAACCGACCGCTACCGAGGTTCGGGAGGCGGCCCGCGCAAGGACCGGCAATTCCTCGATGGGTGCCGACAGATCAGCGTCGGTGAGCAGCACCCAACGGCCAACAGTATGGTCGAAGCCCGAGCGTACGGCAGCGCCCTTGCCGAGGTTGTTCGGGTGTTCAATGACTCGGAGATCGATGCCGCTTGGCAGGTCGATGCCTGCTGCGGCGGCTGCGGTTCCGTCCGACGAACCGTCGTCAATGATGATGATCTCGGTTGGCTGCCAGTCGGGGAGAGCGCCGAGATAAGCGCCGATTCGAGCCAGGGTTGGCGGGAGTCTGTCGGCCTCGTTCAATGCCGGAATCACTACCGACAGCTCGGGCTGTTCCGCAAGGCGGGCGTCGTCATCAGCCGCCGTCATTCGTGGCTCCGGAGCGCTTGCACGTGACCAACTTAACGAAGTTCGGAAAGGAAGTCGATTCGGCACCTCGCGAGTTGCACACCGGCACAATTCTGCGGACTACAAGGTGCGAGGAATCTGCGGACTACGAGTCGCCGCAGCGAGGAGGATGCGTGGGGTGGCCTTCAGGCGCCGAGCGCGCGGAGTTGTTCAGTGACTTTCACGCCGCGCCGTCCACCACATCGGCTGCTGCGGCCAAGCGGAGTGCCGAACCACGACCCCCGATGATCCCCGAAAGACCAAAGGTACCAACTCCAATCAGGGCGGCCACCAGTACCCAAACGACGCGTTTCGGCCGAATGGGCTCCGAGAAACTCATCCCAGCAAGCAGCATCCCGGGGGTGGCTTGACGGACAACGACAAGGACAGCTGCGGCAAACCCCCACCACACAACCCCGAGTGCGGCAGCCCAAATAAAAGCGGGCAGGGCCGGCCGTTCTCCAAGCACAAGAATGGCAATGAGTGCGCCGGTGCAAACGGCCAGCATGCCCACGAGATCGGCCCAGGCGGAGGCCATCACCGTGAGCGCTGGCGGCGGATGATGGTCGAAACTCGGCAACGAAGCGTGCGCTCGATCGCCCCCGGGGGGTCGTTCGACGAGCGCATCCCAGTTACCGGGCATCGTTTTTCGATCGTCGGTCATCGTTCGGAGAGACTTCCGATGAAGATTTCCAGTTGCATGTCGATCGGACGGGATTTGTACGTTTCGACGAACTCCAAAATGCGTGGAACCTCGCCATCCTCGGGCTGGCGCTGCTGGAGCTCTGTGAGAAAGGGTTCAGCGTTCGAAAGGTTGAACGCGCGGAGTTCCGCCAAGGCGGCGTTGAATAGGAAACGGTCATAGGCCGCCGCCAGCTCGGAATCGTCAGGGCGCTTGAGGAGCAACGCCTTCGAGAGGTCGATTGCAGCCCGATGATCGCCCGCTTTGACGGAGCCATAGAGATCCGCGGCAACCGGTTCCAACTCAAGGATCTTTTGTCGGATCTCCTCGAGGCCGGGGTCATTTGGGTGAGTCCTGAGTTCGGACATGACGCGTTCGTAGGCCGCCATCCAGCGACCTTCCTCGAGGAGCTCGCGACTCGCAGCCAAACCTTCGGGAATGGGCGTCGGAGCCGGGGTCGCGATCGCCGCCCGGTACTCGTTGAGTGTGCGATCGATTCGCACTTGGAAATCATCGTCGGCCGAGTTCTGCTCGAGGTGAAGAATCGCCTCTTCAACTCGCTTCTGGTTGTACATCTCCGCCGCCTCGGCCAGTACCCGGGCGACCAGGTTGACCCGTTGTTCACTCTCCGGGGCGGGCGCGAAGACGCCACCGAACCACATTGCGACTGCCAAGATCACAATGCCCACCCCCCCGATTGCCGCCCACCACTGCCAGGGAAATTTACGTTTCGGTTTGGTTGGCGTTCGCCACGCGCCCTCTGCGGCCTGCGGAGGACCTGGGGTGGCCTGGCCGAAGTCTGCAGTCGCCTCGAATTCTTCTGTGAAGAGATCGTCTTCCAGATCAGGCATTGAAGAATCACCGGAGAGCTCGCCACTGTCAGGGCGACCTCTCCGCTGAATGTCTTCCTGGATGCGCGTGGCCTCAACGTTGTTCGGGCAGAGCTCGAGCGCGCGCCGAACAAAATCCGCGGCCACCTCGAGGTCTCCACTGAGATGTGAAGAGCGGGCGTCAGCCAACATCGGCTCGATTCGGCGCTCGACGTCTTCCTTGCTGTGCCGAATATGCTCGATGCGGTCCAGGGCCTCTTCGTGCTTGTGATCGATGAGCAAAATTCTCGACCACGAATCGATTGCGGTGGCATAGTCATCCTCGGCCGCCGCCGCGCCGCCCGTGGCGAGGAGATCGCGAATGACCGCCGGGGTATCACTCGGGTCGACCGCGACCTCTTCAGAATCTCCCGCCGACATCGTCGGCCCTGTTTCGAACAGGCCCTCTTCGGCGACAGCTGCCTCCTCGTAGTACGCGTCGGTTGATGGTGGCGGTTCAGGAGTTGCCGCGGCCGGCCCCGGGGAGGCTGAAACGTGTGCCGGCGGAGGGCCCGGCACGGGGCCGTCTGCAGGCGCAGCTTCCTCGAAGTCTGGTGGGATGTCTATTCCAATTGTTGGGGAACCGTGTTCGGGTTCGGAAAAAAGATCTGAGGAGCCGACCACCGGCTCGAAGCCGCCAATTTTCGGCTCGCCGGAATCTGCTGGGGGCCCCGGCTCCCCCCCGGGGAAACCGGCCTCTTCAATCGAAACGGTCCCAACCTGTTCGATCTGCGCGATGGTCTGTGCAATTTCGTTGTGGTGTGGGTCGAGAGCCTGCGCCATTAATACGAAATTGGCGGCTTCCTGCGAGTCACCACGCGTGAGGGCATCACGAGCCTGTTGAAGAAATTGGTCGACTTGGGAAGAACCCTTTGCTGCATCATCGAGTTGCGACAGGAGAAAGCGTGCCTCTTCGTGGCCAGGAAGATCGAGCAGCACCTGTTCAACCTTCGCTCGGGCTCCCTCAAAATCGCGTTCGTCGTACAACTCTACCGCCTCCACGAGCAACGTGTTGATCGTCTCGGTGGTTGGGGCCTGAAGCTGCGACAGTACGTCGCTCAGATCAATCTCCGCGGCCCCCGAAGACAGCTGCTGATGGAGGTTTTTGGCCGGTGCGTAGGCGGGGTCGAGCCGGAGTACGAACTCCAACCCAATGAGGGCTTCCTCTCGATTTTCCTCTTGGATTTTACCTACCACCTGTTTGAAGGCGGTCATCACGCGATCCTGGGCCTGGGGAGAGAGTTCGGAGTTGCCGGGATACGCCATGGCAACGATGTTATCAGGGGGCTCCGGAAAGGGTCAACGATGGCCCGCCGCTGTAGGAATCAGGCCTCGTTGGAGACGAGTGCGTTTTCGAGCACGATTCGGACCCGGGCGCCGCCCTCCTCCAGTGACCGGAGTTCGAGCGTTCCACCATGGTCCGAGATAATTCGGTGAACGAGGGCGAGACCAACGCCGGAGCCGCGCCCCTTGGTGGAGAAAAATGGTTCGACCAGAGTTTCAGTGTCCTCTGTTGGGAGGCCGACGCCGGTGTCCTCGACCTCGATGACCACGTCCCGATCTCGGACATAGGCAGCGATTCGAATGCTACCGCTACCGGGGATCGCCCACGCGGCGTTGTCGAACAGGTTGACCAGGGCTTGCCTCAGAAGGGCAGGGTCCACCATCGCCCAGATCTCGTTCTCGGGGAGCCGGGCCCGCACGTCAAGACCCTCACGAACCCCCCCGTACAGAGAACACAGCTCTCGCAGAATGCGACCCAGGTCTGTCGGATGTGGGTTGATGGTCGGCATTCTCGCGTACTCCTGGAACGCGTCCACCAACTCCTTGAGGCCGGCGACCTGGGCAACGATTGCCTCACAGCCCGAGGTCACGATCTCACGCAACTCTCCGTCGAGGCCGTCGGCGTGGCGCTGGATGCGCTCTGCCGCAAGTCTGATTGGGGTCAAGGGATTGCGAATTTCGTGCGCGATTCGTTGCGCGACCTCGCTCCAGGCAGCTTGCCTCTGCGCCTGAATGAGCTGGGTCAGGTCGTCCATCGCGACGACCCGCCCACCCCCGGGCAGGGGACGGGACGTGATATCGATGCGGAAAGTCTCGCCGCCGGTATCGAGATCAATTTCGCTCCTGATGTCGGCCGGCTGTCCAGGGAGAAGCCGCGTGTAAAGAGCTTTGAGTCCCTGCTGATCGAGATCATTCAACGGCTGCCAACTGTGTGCCCACTCCTGGTGGCCGAGCATGGCCGCAGCTGCCGGGTTGGGGCGGAAGTGTCCGCCCTCGGTATTCACCGACAGCACCCCGGTGGGAACCGTGGCGAGGAGTGTGGTCAGCTCCTGATTTGAGGAGAGGATTTCTGCTTCAGTGGCGCGAACGCGACGGACCATTGCGTTGAACGAATTCACCAGGACCGCGACCTCGTCCGACGCCGGCACTTCGATCTCTTCGAGGGCGTCGCCTTCGGCAACGCGCTGGGTGGCTCCGGCGACAACCAGCAAGGGCTCAGTGAAACGCCGCGACAAATAGAGACCAATCCATACGGTGGCGAAGAGCAGCAGCAAAGTTATCGCGAGCAACACCAACACGGTTGTGGCAGCGATGGTTCCCTGCTGCTGCTTCATTTCCTGGAACTGGGCGTCAGCGGCAATGGCATTTTCGAGGTGTAGCAATAGCTCCCGAGGCAACATGTCGCCGACCATCACCCGACCATCGTCTGCCGTCGGGCTCCACGCTCGGAGCAATAGACCGCCTCGCCAGCGATCCGCGCGAACCCCGGTCGACGGCAGATTCTCCCAGCGAAGTGGCGGCAATGAGGCCGGAATTCGCCGAGGATCCGCGACCATTTCCTCGAGGTCATCGCCCTCGTAGAGGGCGACCAGGTCCACGCCGAGAAGATGTTGGAGTCGGACCAGATCTTGCCGGCCCGCACTGCGACCCAGTTCTTCTGAAGCAACGGCCGCCTGCCGCTGGAGGCGGCCTTCGATCAGTTCACGAACCTTGACCGTGACCTCCGCGCCGCCGCGCAAGATCGTCTCAACAGGAGCCGAGAACCATCGGTCGATGGATCCCTGCAGGAGATTGGTGGCTATCAAAAAGATCAGAATGACCGGTACAAAGGTCAGCCCGACATACGTCAACACCAATTTGGTGCGGAAACGACTACCGAGGACGCCGGACCGCCGCTCGACGGCGAGTCGCACGACATTCCGCAGAAGAATAAAGCTGAGGATGAGGATCAGCGAGATGTCCAGGTACCACAGGACGAAGAGGAGAACTCTATTCGTGAGTTCTTCGGGGGCTGTCTGCTGGGCGCGCTGGAGGAGATAAAAGGCCCCCACGGAGAGAACCATCAGGAAGAGGAATGCCCCGACGAGGAAGCGATTTTCTCTGTGATATCGCCGCCAAGCGTCGCCCAGCCGGCTCATCGGATGCTCCCCAGCGAGCCAGCGACGCCAAGGTTCATTCCTCGGCCCGCTGCGCCTCGAGCTTCACCTCGACCCAATCGGTACCCTCGGTCGAGGGGAAGACCAGCCATGTGGTCCCGCTCGAAAAAACCGCGCGCGCCCGGACCCTCAAGAAGGCGTCGCGCCGGCCTTTTGGAAGGGACACCTCAACCGCGGGCGGGGCGGTCAACCATTGCATGGCGAACTCAACAGAGTCTACCTCGCGACTGACCGTGGTTGAGCCATTGACAATGAGTTGGCACAGGTATCGGCCGGTGATGGCATCGAAGGTAACAGTGGAGCGCGCGACGCCTTTCCAAATTCGGCGATCTGGAAATATTCTCCGGCGGGCATAGACGCGAATTGGATAGTCGATTTCAATCCGCGCGCCTGACGAAATTGTGCTGGATACCACCTCTGGCATTTCGACGAGAAGTTCGCACCGAACGGTCAGTTCCTCGGTACTCCGCTCCACCTCAACGTGCAAAGCATCTGAGGCAAGTGAAGCAACGAGAAGGACCGCGGCTATGAGACTCGACATGACGGGCCGATTCTACCGCGGATTGGGTTGGTTGATACCTGGTTGGCCTGCATATCTCGCCAGATTTCCGGCCGTGGTTGAAAGTTGGTGAAATATGCAGGTTGGGTTGGTGGATGGTACATTGGATCGATTCTAGAGGTCCTTTGGAGGGATCGCGATGAGCGCTAATATCCCCGGGTGGTCGCCGGAAATCGAACGCGGATTCAAAGAAATCCTCTTTCGATTTCTGGAAGAGATCCAGTGCACCAGGGCCGCGCTCTATCTCTACGGTCCAGACGACAAGTTTCTCCTCGCGACCCAGTATGGCTTTGGTCGTCGCGACGTGCTGGCGATCGAACATGGGTTGCAGGATCCGATGGTCCGAAGGGTGCGTGAGCTCAATGGCGTTCCGGCCGCTTTCAACCGCAAACAGAATCTCGGCCCGCTCACCGACTACTTGAAGAGTGCCGGCAACTCGAAACTGCTCCTGGTGCCGCTGATCGCGGGTGAGGAGATTATCGGTTTCATTGATGCGCGTGACAAAGGGCGCAAGCGCACATTCGAACGGGCCGATGTTGCCAACGCAAAAAAAATAGCTGCTGCCATGGTCGAGTTTGCCAAGCGAGCCGGGTTCGTCTTTTCAGATGACGACATCGCAGAGGTCGAGTATGAGGTACCAGTGGCACAACAGCCGGTGGAACTCGGACCCCCGCGCGCCCCCATGCTCGACGAATCTGGGCTCGAGAATGTACACGATGCCGCTCTCGACGCGGTCCTCGACCATCAGGTCGTGGCGGTTGCGGTGACCCTGATGACTGCCGGGGAGGCCGCAACTCTCGTCAGTATTCGTGAAGGCAGTTCTGATTTCGATCGCGATGCGCTCACTCGCCACCAGAGCTCGGCTCTCGTGGAGGCGGGAGCGTCGCCGCCTGATCGGGGCTCGTGGCAAATCGAAGTGAGGAGAGTTCCTACGACCGTAGATCCTGCGCCTTCACCAATGATCGCATCGGCAGTTCTCCTGGAAAACGAAGGCATCAGTACTCTCACCGCATCAGTCATCTCCGGCGGCGGTGCGAACGCCGCCCGGGCGACGTTGTCCAGACTTCAAACGCGTGCTGAGGATGCTCGCGAAAAATCTTCCCTCAGGTTCTCCCGCCGCAATCTCGCGCGACGGTTGCTGCAGCCCGGTTCTCGCACCTACCCGGACCTCGTCGCCCATTCAGAGTCGGTTTCACGACTCTCTTTCGCGATGGCCAAGGAGCTTGAGCTTGGCCCAGCGCGAGCCGAGGATGCGGCACTTGCCGGGCTTCTCCACGATGTTGGCATGCGCGAACTCGATTACGAGCGCTTGTATCGCTCGAGTTCTCCCTCCGCAGACGACCGCGTCCGCTACCAGAAGCACCCGGTTGTCGGAGAAAGAATTCTGGTCGGGACCGGCCTCGACGACGTCATGGCCGCAGTTCGCCACCATCATGAACGATGGGATGGCACGGGTTATCCAGATCGCCTGGCGCGAGAAGAGATCCCTTTTCTGGCACGCCTGATCCACGTCGCTGAGGTCTACGATGTGCTGACTGTGCCGGGGCGGTATCGGCCGACGGTAGGCGCCGAGCGGGCTCTCGAAATTATCGAACGAGGCAAGGGACACCAGTTCGATCCGCAGTTGGTAGAGGTGCTCGGCAAGGTGGTGCAATGAGCGATGACCGTCGGGTTCTCGCGACCAACCGAAAAGCGCGCCACGTTTACCACATTCTCGAAAAGGAAACGGCGGGGATTGAGCTTTTAGGCACCGAAGTCAAGGCCATCCGTGATGGCAGAATCAACCTCAAAGAGGCGTACGTGAGCTTCGCCGGCGGCGAAGCCTTCCTGGTTGGTTGCCACGTGGGTGCCTATGAGGCTGCCGGCTATGCTCATCACGATCCTGTCCGGCGCCGCCGCCTGCTTCTTCAAAAACGTCAAATCGAACGCCTCACATCAAAGGTCCAGGAGAAGGGACTTACCGTGGTACCACTGAGCGCCTTCTTGGAGGGGAATTGGATCAAGATCGAGATAGCGCTCGTGCGCGGAAAACAGCTTCACGATAAGAGAGAAACCCTGCGCCAGCGCACCCTTGATCGCGAAGCAGAACAGGCCATCAAGGACCGGAGCAGGTAGCACTCCAGCTTGTGGGCGATGGTATAATCAAGGCGTAAATTTATCCGGTCCGCTGTGGCCGGACGAGACGCACGAGGACTCGTGCCACCAAAAGTGGGAACGTCGGCCGCTGGCAGGTTGTTCTTCAGTTCAGGCACGACGACGGAAACGGGCACGGAGACGTATCTGAATGCAGGACGAGATCATCATTCGCGGCGCGCGCGAGCACAACCTGGCCAACATCGATGTCGCGATTCCCCGCAACCGCCTGGTGGTGATTACCGGCGTTTCCGGGTCGGGCAAATCTTCGTTGGCCTTCGACACCCTTTTTGCCGAAGGACAACGCCGCTACGTGGAGTCACTTTCCGCGTACGCGCGCCAGTTCCTCGATCAGATGGAGAAGCCGGACGTCGATACCATCGAAGGCCTTTCACCGGCGATTTCGATCGAACAGAAGACGACGTCTCGCAACCCGCGATCGACCGTCGGGACGGTCACCGAAATCCACGATTACCTGCGCCTCCTGTGGGCTTCCATCGGAGTGCCTGAGTGTCCTGATTGTGACATTCCGATTCGTCCTCAGAGCGTCGAACAGATGGTCGATCAACTCCTCTCTTTACCCGACGATACCCGATTCGTGCTGCTTGCGCCGGTGATCGAGGGACGCAAGGGAGAGCACCGCAAGGTCTTTGCGCAGATGGTGCGGGAGGGCTTCGTTCGCGCGCGGGTGGACGGCAAGATCATCGAGGCTGCCGAACCACCCAACCTCGACAAAAAACGAAAGCACACGATCGAAGTTGTTGTCGACCGCCTTTCCGTTCGCGATGGTGTGGCATCCCGTTTGGCCGACTCCTTAGAGACCGCCCTTCGAGTTGGAGAGGGTCTGGCGCTGGCGGTCAGAGACAGCGGCGATGAGATTGTCTTGTCGGCTCGCCATGCCTGTCCGCAATGTGGGTTCTCACTGACCGAGATTTCACCGCGGCTCTTCAGCTTCAACTCACCGCAGGGCGCCTGCCCAACCTGCTCAGGTTTGGGTTTCTTGCGCGAAGTCGACCCGGGAAAGCTGATACTCGACCCGGAGCGCTCTATTGCGGCTGGGTGCCTGGCAATGGTTGGAAAAAGTCCGGGCTCGTGGTTTCGGCATCAGGTGGAGCAGCTTTCGGAAGCTCTCGAGTTCGACCTCCACACACCGTGGCGGCGCCTGCCGGAGGGCGTGAGGCAGGTCCTCATGTATGGCACAGATGGTGAGCATGAGTTTGTCTGGGAGGGACGTAAGGGCGCCTATCGCTACCGTGACAGGTTTGAGGGTGCGGTGCCGCGCCTCGAACGACGTTTTGCGGAGACCAGCTCCGAAGATGTGCGGCGGGAGCTCGAGCGCTACATGTCGTTCGCGCCGTGCGGCAACTGCGGTGGTTCGCGCCTCCGCCGTGAGGCGTTGGCGGTCAAGATCACAGGGAGCAGTCTGGTCGATGTTTCGAGCCTGCCGGTGAATCGGGCTCTCGAGTGGTTCAACGAGCTCAAGCTTGGCGAGCGAGATGCCAGGATCGCCGACAAGATCCTGCGCGAGGTCGGAGACCGTCTCGGGTTCCTGGTGTCCGTGGGGCTCGACTACCTGACCCTCGACCGAATGGCGGGCACGCTGTCTGGCGGTGAAAGCCAGAGAATCCGGCTCGCGACCCAGGTCGGATCGAAGTTGATGGGTGTCCTCTATGTCCTCGATGAACCTTCGATTGGACTTCACCAACGGGACAATCGCAGACTTCTCGACACCCTCAAAGGAATGCGTGATCTCGGCAACACCGTGGTCGTGGTCGAGCACGACGAGGAGACCATTCGCGAGGCGGATTGGGTGGTCGATCTCGGGCCGGGCGCGGGCCGGCACGGAGGCAAGGTCGTGGCAAGCGGGCCCCCGGAATCGCTGGAGGACGCCGAGGCTTCGCTCACCGGCGCATATCTTGCCGGGCGACGCCATATTCCGATACCGGACGAGCGGTCCGCAGGAAATGGGGACCGGCTCGTGGTCCGCGCGGCTGCAGAGCACAACCTCAAAGAGATTGACGTCGACCTGCCGCTCGGGCGTCTCATCTGTGTCACTGGTGTTTCCGGGTCCGGGAAGTCGACATTGGTCAACGAGATTCTGCACAAGGCTGTAGCCCGCGAGCTCTACGGAACCCTTGCGAGACCGGGGCGACATGCCGGCGTCGAGGGGGTTGATTTTCTTGACAAGGTGATTGCCATCGACCAGTCGCCGATCGGCCGCACGCCTCGTTCGAATCCGGCAACCTACACCAAAGTCTTCGATCCCTTACGATCACTATTCGCTGCGACAACTGACGCGCGGGCGCGTGGCTACAAGCCGGGACGGTTCTCATTCAACGTTCGGGGGGGGCGCTGCGAGGCCTGTCAAGGAGCGGGCCGGTTGCGCATCGAGATGCATTTTCTGCCCGATGTTTTTGTGACCTGCGATCAATGCGGAGGCTCACGATACAATCGTGAGACGCTCGAGGTCCATTTCAAGGGCCTGAGTATTGCTGAGGTTCTGGACCTTACTGTCAACCAGGCGCGCGAGATTTTCGGCGCGGTGCCCAAAATCGTCCGTGTCCTGGACACGCTGATCGCTGTTGGGCTCGGTTATCTCCATCTCGGGCAGCCGGCAACCACCCTGTCTGGTGGTGAGGCGCAACGGATCAAGTTGTCGCGGGAGCTCGCCAAACGCGCCACCGGACAGACGCTCTACCTGCTCGACGAGCCGACCACAGGTCTCCACTTCGAAGACGTTCACAAGCTATTGGCCGTGCTCCATGCCTTGGTGGATCGCGGCAACACCATTGTCGTCATCGAGCACAACCTCGATGTCATCAAAACTGCCGACTGGATCGTCGATCTCGGGCCCGAGGGTGGCGATGGTGGCGGCGAGGTGGTCGTCTCCGGCACTCCAGACGATGTCGCGAAGTGCAAGAAGTCTTACACGGGGCAGTTTTTGAAGAAGATGCTGTAGCGCCCGCCTGATCGCTATCGAAAGATCGTGCTCCCAAAGAGCTCATCAATAACGATTCCGATAGCGATAGTGACCGCGGCCTACGCCAGTATTGAGTACCCCCCATCAATGATCAACGTTTGGCCATGGATCATCGATGCATATTCGGTGCACAGGTAGACAACCACGTTGGCGACATCCTGTGGATGAACGAGACGACCGGCGGGAGTGCGCGAACGAGCGCTCTCCAAAAGCTCCTCGCGATTTGGAAAATGGAGGAGGGCGTCGGTGTCGACTGTGCCCGCCGAGACCGCGTTGATGCGCATGCCCTCGGGCGCGAACTCGGCCGCCAGGTGGCGCACCATCGATTCTAACGCGGCCTTCGACGCACCAACCGCGGTGTAATTTGGGATGGCTCGCAATGCACCGAGAGACGACACGGCAACAAGGGTTTTCTCGCCGATTGCACGAAGCTTCAGAAACTGCTGGGTGATCGGTAGGAGGGCGGCGGCATTGATGTGCATGGCCCAATCAAAGTGGTGCATGGTGAGCTCTCGAGCGGGCTTGAGAACCCCGGAAGCAGCGTTCGATACCACGATATCGAGCCCTCCCCATTCATCATCGATAGTGGAGAAAATTCGTTCGACATGCTCTGGATTTGCAACGTTGCCTTTGAGTACAAGCGCTTTGACCCCGCGCGCCTCGATCTCCTGTGCCGTTTCCTCAGCGCGGGTGCGATTGCGAAGGTAATTGATCGCGACATCAACCTTGGAATCGGCGAGCGAGAGGGCAATTGCCCTTCCGATGCCGCGAGAGGAGCCGGTCACTAGGGCGCGCTTACCACGGAGTTTGAGATCCATTTGCACCTCCCCAGGGTCACAAACTAACCCGGGAATGGCCGGAAAACAAGCGTAGAAAGGGGTTTTCTGGTGATTTTCCCTTGACAGCTCGGGGGTAAGGCGGCCAATATGTGGTGTACAACAAAAACCAGGAGGTTCCTATGAACAAGACCGAAATGGCGATGAAGCTAGCGAAGAA
>Ga0209013_10000779_pt1 | contig 29038 bp, 23 predicted proteins | sample Cruoilmetagenom2_FD_187291 | JGI IMG/M metagenome (GOLD analysis project Ga0209013, IMG submission 187291) | Oil polluted marine microbial communities from Coal Oil Point, Santa Barbara, California, USA - Sample 2 (SPAdes) (version 2) | ecosystem: Environmental > Aquatic > Marine > Oil seeps ...
ATTTGTCATGAGAGAAAGTTTTTTTGTTGTGCAACTCAAAGATAATTTGAGATACTTAAATTCTTTCTCTCTTTTTTAATCGTTTAGGACGCGATTGATATTCTACCATTAATCACACAGATAAAAATTAAAAATCCTTCATGAAATTACAGAATTAACAGATAAAAATTACTTTCTGAAATTTAAATTACTATCCGTATGATTTCTCGCATTATTTATACTTAAAAGCATAATTTAAATAATGAAAATATTAACACTGAAACTAATTTTCACTCTTCTCACACATAACATTCTTAAAACTTGACAAGATAAAAACAAACTTTCATGTAGAAATTTTCAACTCTCATCAATTAGCACATTTATTAAATTGACTTTTAAACAACTGTATACTACTTTAGTAAACCCAACCACTATTCTTCACATTTAGAATATTCGTTTTTTTTCACTTTAAAATTCTAATTATCCAATTCTACATTTGATTTTCTTTTGTAGATTGATTATTGCTAACTAAAGTAATTGGTGATGGAATTATTAAAAGAAAATGAGAGTTTAAATATTAGTGACATTTTAGAAGAATTGGATATTAAAATTAACCCCAACACCGATTTGCCTTTTTCGGAGCATGACCACGATTTCTTCTTTCATTCAATGATTAATGAATCGGGTTCTGGAATTTTCATTTTCGACGTAGATCTGGAAATGATAGTATGGGGAAACGATCATTTCCACCAATTAAATAATCTAAAGCAAGAATATCTGTTCCATCATTCGTTTATGGAAATAACCAGGAGAAAACTTCATCCGGAAGATGCGAGATACTTAAACGATCTTAAAAAGCAATCTAACTTACACAATACAAATTTTTATGCAAGTAAGGCAATAAGAATTAAGCAACAAAATGCAGTTTACAAATTTTATAGATTAGTCCTTGTATCGCCTCCAAGCAATAATTATAAGAAATTTGGAAAAATTATAATTGGCTTGCAATATGATTTAACTCCCATTTTTGAACAATATATGGAAATGACGGTTTCAGATGTTGAAACTTCCAATTTTGCAAATGAAGCAGATTTTCAAAAACTAAATTGTTTATCTAAACGAGAAAAGCAAATTCTAAAATTAATTGTAAAAGGATTTACGGATAAAGAAATTGCATATCAACTTCATATTAGTAAATATACTTCTGAAACGCATCGGAAAAATATTATACAAAAGCTACAGGTAAAAAATACAGCCTGTCTATCCTTTCTTGCCGGCAAATACGGTATATTCTAATCCTATCAAGCATATTTTATTATCTAAAACAACACCTAAACAACAAACAAATTTCCAAAATAAAGGGCACGGTTTACTTTTTCTTAAACAAGCAACAAGCGAACTCCTGTATTGCCCTTTTTTATTGATGTTTTATGAATTTTAATCAAATTAAAATTTTTATATTTTTTTTCATTTTTCACCCTTTTTGGGTATTAACTTTAGCTAATCACCACAATAACTTTACAATATTATTTCATCCTAAAAATAGAAACCAATTAAACGCTGCCCTAAAATGAAACGTTTACTTTGCACACTACTTACAACAAGTCTCTGCTTTTCAGTTTTTTCTCAAAGCTTTAAAGTGATACCTGCAAGCATAGAATTTAAACTAAGTAAAGGTGAACTAAAAAGTGAAAAAATTAGCGTAACCAATACATCCGACCGGCAGGAAAGTTTTGTAATTAGTACTTGCGATTACACGTTCGACGATAAAGGAAACACCAAATACGCAAGTGCAGGTACCTACGATCGCTCCTGTGCTAACTGGATGACAGTAACCCCTAGTTATATACAGTTAAACCCCAATGAAAATGTGGATTTGAGTGTGATCATGAAAGTGCCTGACAGTGAAGAAAAAACACATTGGGGAATGGTTATCATCCGTTCGGAAAAAGAATTTACAGGACAAGCCGCCGATAAAGACGTAGTAAGAGCCGGCTTGATTATTACGCCGCAAATTGCAGTAAAAGTATTACAAACACCTCCTGGTTTAGATTACAAAAAGCTAAGCGTAGATAATTTTTACGAAACCACCAATATAGCAAGTGACTCCTTACGCAACTTTGCAATAGATATTTCCAACCAAGGTGATATCCTAACAAAATGTAAAGTATATCTAACGCTATCAAATTTGGAAACCCTAAGCGAGCAAACCATAGCCCCACAGGATGTGTATTTGCTTCCCGAAATATCTAAGGAAATTAAATTGTCATTGCCCAAGGAAATTAAACCCGGGGCTTATTCTCTGGCTGCCATTGTTGATTATGGCGACGAATACGATTTGGAAGGTATGGAAATGGAAATTACTATTAGCCCTAAAAATTAACTTATGAAAGCTCTTGCCCTCATCAGCCTTTTATTGTTTTTTATTCCATGCCAGTCCTTTTCGCAAAAGGTGCTAAAGGATACCAGTTGGTACAACAAAGAAAAAGGAAATATAGAATGGATAGCATCCGTACAGACCAAAAAAGGAAAGAAAATAAGACAAGGTGCTTTTCTGGCTTATTATAAAAATGGAAAGGCATCGAAGAAGGGAAATTACGAAAAAGGGAAAGCTACAGGAGTATGGTCGTACTATACCAGGACAGGCGCTCTCAAAGGAAAGTATCAGTATTTAAATAATAAAAAAAACGGCTATTTCGAAACCTATTATCCTGATAGTAGCATTAATCAGAAAGGGAATTTTATTAAGGATAAACGTAACGGAGAATTAAATACCTATTACGAAAATGGGCAGCTACAAGAAATTACACCTTACCAAAACGGTAAAATAAGCGGTAAAGTTCTTGCCTATTACGAGGATGGAGTACTCTGGAAAAAAATAACTTATCGAAATAGTAAACCCCACGGAAAATGGGAGGAGTTTTACGAAAATGGAAAACCGATGATGGTATCATATAGAAAAGCAAAATTATATACAGGTCATTTTCAACGATTTCACGAAAACGGTCAAATTTATAAGGATTTTAGATATCGTGACAACAAATTGCAAGGTGCTTACCAGGTATTTTATCCCGATGGTAATCTCAGACAATTAAGCTATTACGAAGGTGGTGTTATTAGTGGAGTACAAACAGAATATTATGCTACTGGACAAGTACGGGAAATTGGTGAATACAAGAATGGAAAGCGAGATGGTTTATGGAAAACCTTTTTTAAAGACGGCACCATTTACACCCAAGGCAGATATTTAAATGGAAAATATCATGGAGCTTGGAGCATTAATTATCCTAACGGACAGGTAAAACAAAAAGGAAATTATTTAGAAGGATTATCCGAAGGAAAATGGCAGTTTTATTACGAAGATGGCAAGCTGATGCGAGAAGGAGTATTCAAGAAGGATATGGAAGAAGGATTGTGGAGTATTTACGATCAGCAAGGGGTAAAGCGAATGGATTTAAATTTTAAAAATGCTGCCCTTAATGGAATAACAACCATTTATAACACTGAAGGTGTGGTAAGTAAATTGGCAACCTATAAGGATGGTAAATTAGTAGAATAAGGCAATTTCTGCAATCAAAATAGAATTTTTAACCGGATAGAAGCGCTACTGATTCTAAAAAAAGAAGAACAAAGTTTTGCAAAGGAAAAAATTCAGAAAATGAAAAAGGGGAAAATCTCCCCCCCTGCAACAACGGAACAAAAAATTGAACACGCAGTACAGGAGGTTGTTTGGAGACCTGACAAGTCAAAAATAGTAAAAAAATTCCATACAACCAGCACTCCTCTTGGAGTTAGACTGTTCTGCTCAGCTAAATTTTTCATTCGTTGGTAGCATAAAAGGAGAATTATTTAATTTTTTAACCTTTTTAAATTTAACAAAATGAAAAATTTATTAAAAATTACGATGAGTTTAGCAATGGTATTGTTGATTTCTACCTCTGTTTTTGCTATTGATCCTCCAACTGCACCTAATATAAATGGAAGTGTATCATTAGAGGTTCAAAGCTTTTTGAATTTTACTCTTACTAATCCAGCCTTAGTCTTTACTTATAACCATGAAACAGCAAGTGACCCACTTACACAAGCAACTACAGTAGTAGTTGGTAGTAATATTGACTGGACAGCAAGTGTAGTAAGAACTGATAACCCACTTCCTACTGGAGTTACACTCCAGGTTTCTACAGATGGAACAAGTTATATTAATATGCCTGTTATAAATGATCCTCTAAGTGTTAATGGAAGTATGATTAATGATGTAGTCTTTAATTATGATTTTGTTTTCACCGGAAATCCTTTACCTGATACTTATCTTACACACCTAACCTATTCAGTTACTGCAAGATAATTTGATTTTTCAACAAACTTAATCTTACAGCAATATGAAAAGGTATAATCTAAAATACCTGCTCGCAATATTGGTATTGTTATTATCATCGGCAATTGGTTTTTGTGAAGATGAATCAAATAATTCATCAATTGCAGTAACCATTGAACCCATCTTATCATTTGATGTGAACAATAAGGTTATTGACTTTGTTTACGATGAATATGGGAACGAAGATAATGACGTATACGATAAGAACACCTTTAGTGTAACAGGAAATGTAAATTGGGAGTTCAGTATTTATGCTTCGGCAAATGTACTAACTGCGTCTGGTTCAACTGATGAAGTTTCAGTTAATTCAATTGAAATTTACAAAAATGACATCAGTATAGACGGTGGAGTAATTATAACTGAATCGAATACGATTACCCTAAGTACAACCCCTAAGGTTATCATTAAAGGACAAGGTTCTATTCCAACATCTGACATCAGACTACGTTGGCATTTTAAGAACATAAATGATTTAGGAAATATAAGAGCAGGTTTTTATACTGTTCCTGTCATTTATCAAGTTACAGCGGGAACTCCTACTCCGTAGGATTCTCAGCTATGCAATTGGGACTGTCGAGCTTGGCAGTCCCATAATTTACCTAACACTCAATTGTTATTGTCATGAATTTAAAAAATCTCAGCATACTAATTCTTTGCCTATTAATGAATTTCAATATTCATGCACAACAAAATGAGAATATCCAAACGGGAACGGTTACCTTAACCATTCAACCAATGTGTGAAATCATAGTAGACTTACCCAATAGTCCAATACATTTTACTTGCAATCGAAAATGGCAACACCGAACAAAGCACGTTCAGGTAATTAGCAATTGTAAATGGACTTTAAGAGTAAGACCGAAAAATAGATATCTATATTGCTATCAATACACTATAGATGGCAATCTTATCACATATCAAATTGTTAATACAAAAGGAGAGGGTGAAATACACAGTCCGGAATCGGAATATCAATTATTTCAAAGACCTTACAATCCTCCTTTTGGAAAAGGAAATATCGAATTTGATATATTATTTTCTCTTGACACAGAAAAAATATGGCTAAAGCGCTGGGGAAACTACAATACCAAAGTAGACATTACATGCACACCAGACACCAATTAATAACAGTTGCTTACAAGCTTTACCCTTCATCATAATACGCCCAACTATTGAAGTGTTCCTGTACTCATACTACCCTCCTGATAATCTTTATACTTGGCATTTATAGCTCTAGGGTAAATGCTCAAGAGGAAAATAAAATTCTGATGAATTTTGTAAAATCCACCAGCACCCAAAGCAGCGATTCACTCTATTTTAATGTATTAAAACTGGAAAATTTTTCGGAGCACACTTTAGTACTAACACCAAAAGTCATAGTTCCTCAAGGGTTTAATCTTTTATCGAGAATACCCCCAAAAGTACGATTGCAACCTGGCAAGACCAAGCACATCCCTTTTAGAATCTCCATAAGCAAAACAGCTTATTCTGATATCAATTATAATATTCAAGCTAAAATTCTGTCCGAACTAAAGGAGCAAATTGCACAAGCTTCCTGCGAAGTACACATCCGGCCACGAAGAGATTGGAATTTCAAAATTGATGATTCTGAAATGATTTTTTCCGGTACAAGGAATACAAGTTCTGCATTCTCTTTTCACTTGTTAAATTTGGGTAATGTTAAAGAGAAAATTCATATCAATATTCAAATTCCAGAAGGATTTAAACCAGCAAATAGCAATCGAAAAAAAGATTTTAACGTAGCCTTATCTCCCGGAGTTGATACCACCATTTTTTATAAGGTAGTACAAAAGTATAAAAACCAGGAATTGAATTTTAGTGATAACATTAAAATTCAAGCCTACAACGATATTTACCATATAAACAAAAGCATTAGAATAAGCTCCTATTCTAATGTTTTCGAATATTCACCTTTAAAGGGTCAATACCAAAGTTATATCGAATATTCCCGAAGAAGTATAGATGGATTACGGGAAATTAAGGATGAATTAAGAACTAAAGGAATTGTGCCTCTTAAAAACGACAATAAATTACTTTATTCATTTACCAATTACGATTTAAGCAATACGGATGAATTCTGGGAAAGATCGTATTATCAATTGGTTTTTGAAGGAAAAAACTTTTCTGGTGGCATCGGGCAGCATTATTCTAACCTATTGGTAGATGCCTACAATCCGCATGGTGCATTTGCAAAATGGAAATTCTCTACCAGTAAAAAAAGTGAATTTGAATTGTATGCCAGCCAGGGACTGGATTATAACATTACATCGGTAGCCGCAGGAAATCAATTAATTATCGATAAAATACTTATTAAAACCTCAGCAGGTTATAATGAGGACAGTAGAAGAAAACAAAACAGCAAATCGGGAATTTTATCAGCTTCCTTACCTATCACAAAAAATCATAAACTAAATTTAAATACACGTGCAATCGAGCGAGATTATTTTAAAGATAGCACATACACACAAAGCGGTATTCAGGGCAACTGGTCCTATTTTGGACGAATAACGCCACGGCTTTTCATGAATGTTAAAAATCGTTTTCAAACCAAAGGATTTTATACCGGTAATCAGGCAAATAATCAATTCGATGCTATATTTAAATATCGGCTAAGCCAAAAAAACAGGCTACTGATTGACTATTCCTATCAAAGCAAAACAGGAGGCTCTTCTGATTACGAAATAAAAAACCACAGAGTTAAATCGGCTTTAGATTTTAAAACTCATCGCAACCAAAATATCAGAACAGGTTTATGGTTAGAGGAGTACACTAATTCTGAAACGAGCTTGCATAGTGAATCGAAGTCTTGCAATATATGGATGGAAACTTCGTCGCGAGGTGATAATATTGCTTATACTATTTCGGCAGTTGCAGGATATCGTTTTCAGGAAAACACTGGTTTCGATAGTGGGAAAGAAATAGCATTCAAAAACAAATCTCCCAACATTACCTTGGAAAGCACCCTAAATATAGCTCCTTTCGGGGTGCGTTGTTCTTACATTAATGGAAGTCAAAAATCAAGCAGCCTCTCGCAACGTTTTAATTATAACGAATTTAGAATATCTCCAACCTACAGAAAAGAGATATTACGCGATAAAATGCTTTTTGATTTACAAGCCGATTACCAATTAGATTGGGTAAACAACAGAAAAAGCATCAATATTAGACCTAAAGTTAGTTGGAAATTAAAAAATAACTGGACTCTACTGGCAGACGCTTACATCTCGGCATACAGCGAAAGAAAAGTTTCCTTCTCCGGCAATGATATTAATAGCAATTTTAGAATTTCATTGCACAAAGATTTTAATATTGGAAGGAAACGAAAAAAAGAAAAATTCCATAAAATGAAAATGGTTTTCTTCCGCGATGACAATAAAAACGGCCTACACGATAAAAAAGAAAAAGGAATTGAAAAGTCACTTATTGACATTAATAAGAATAGAGACGATAAAGAGGAAAAATATATTCAATTGAGTAAACTGGTTTCTCAGTCCGATGGGGAAATTAGCTACAATAATTTACCGGAAGGAACTTATGATTTGGCAGTGAATCAGCTCGCCAGCACTGAAGGTTATTTTAATTTTAGCGGCAATAAAATGCAAATTAAATTAGATAAGGACACTACCTGTTTCATTCCTTATATCAAAGCCTATAAAATTCAGGGAAAATTAGCATTAAAGAAAACTTCCATTTCGTCAGCTAAAGTAGGTCAAGTATCTAATATTAAAGTGAGCGCAACCGATACGCATGGTAACACTTTCTCCTGCTTAACAAACAGATCGGGATATTATCAACTTCCTGTTGCCGGTAAAGACAACTATGTTGTAAGTATTCATAATCCGTATGGCAGTAGAATTAAGGTAAACAATAATCTTGCAAAAGTAGATTTCTCTGATAAAGAATCAGAAACCGTAAATTTCGAATTTGTAGAAAAACGCAGGCGTGTAAACATGAAACGAGCACATAAGCGCACAGCTAATAAAAAATATTCATCGATAAATCCAAACAAAGCCAAAACAGCTCTTAACAAAAACAGAAACACAACGACAAAAAAAACAAAGCGAGCTGTATCCAAAAATGCAAAACCAACAAAGCCAGCAAAACCGAAAATAATCAATAATAAACAAAAACGCGCAAAACTTCAAGCTCCACGTAATGATTTGTTTTATTGGACTTTCCATTATTTCAATTCAAAACTACAGAAAACAGAAGATTATTCGGTTTACGGTGCCTTTGTCTATCTATCTAATGCAAATAATTTTGCCAGTGAATTGAGAACGAAGCAAATTCCTGCGATCTTACTATTCAATGAGAAAAAGAAATTGTATTACGTCTGCATTCATAAAAAACCAGTAAATTAAAGCAATTCAACACTTTAAATACTGATACAAACTGCTACCATTCTATTTCCAGAATATACTAAAGGAAATATTGTTGTATTTAATATTGTTGAAAATAGGCACAGTAAAAATAGGTGCCTAGATCAATTCTATCCTAATAAATTGGCGATTCACCCAAACCTGACTTCATTTTTTTGCTTAATCCCAAAACAAAAGCAATAAAGATCAAGGCTACTATTAAAATACCATTCTTCAAGCTGCTTAAAATAATCCTTTTATAGCATGATTAACCAAGAACATCTTGTTTGCAATAAAAACACAAATACACAAAAACGTTTAGGACGATTTGCTCTTCAAATTTCAATAATTTATAAAAAAAGAGAATGCTTCGAAAATTCTACTAACTTCATACGTTCATATTTTTTTTGAATATTTTTTAACGAGTAGATCTTTTCTCGGCTCAATTCACTAAATTATACATATGCACAAACTTATGGTTTCATTTAGATTTTTCATTTTAAAGGATCCATTAGAAAATTATTTATCAGAAATAAAAAACACCTCTCATACAACAATTATAATAAATGAAATGAATTATGAAAAAACAATTCTTAGGATTACGAACTACTGTTTATAAAGTGCCTGATCTTGCAGAGGCAAAGGTTTGGTATGCGAAAGTATTTAATACAGAACCATATTTTGATGAAGTATTTTACGTTGGATTTAATATCGGAGGCTATGAATTAGGTTTACTGCCGGAGGAAAAGCCACCTCATCCTAAATCGGAAAGCGTGGTGGCCTACTGGGGCGTTGAAGATATTCAATTTAGTTATGAGCAATTATTAAAAAATGGAGCTATAGCCAATGAAAAACCCGAAAATGTTGGAGGTCCTGTTTGGGTTGCCAGCGTTAAAGACCCATGGGATAATGTAATTGGAATTATTTATAATCCTGAATTCAAAGCAAATTAAATATGACGATTGGAATTGCTTTAGGCGGTGGTGGAGCAAGAGGATTTGCTCATCTGGGAGTATTAAAAGCTCTGGAAGAAAAAGGCATTCGCCCGGATATTATTTCCGGTGTAAGTGCCGGTGCCTTAATTGGTGCTTTTCTGGCTTCCGGTAACAGCTATGAAAAAATCTTGAAATCATTAAAAAATAAAGGTATCATGGCTTATTCGAAATTGCAATATCCCAAATATGGATTATTCAGTTTGGATGGCTTAAAAAAAGAAATCAACAAGCACATAAAAATCAAACGAATTGAAAATCTAAAAATCCCTTTATTTATAGCAGTTTCTAATTTAAATGATGGAAGAGTGGAATACATTAAAGAAGGCAAATTAATTCCCTACTTATTGGCTTCGGTAAGTATTCCGGTTCTTTTTTCACCGGTTAGCATGAATAAAAAAATGTATGTTGATGGAGGTTTATTCGATAACCTTCCTATTTCTCCACTTCTCAATAAGTGTGATACAATAATTGCGGTAAATGTTAGTCCAATACAAAAAGTAGAAAAATTTGATAATTTGGTTCAGGTAGCTTCTCGCACCTTTCAATTAGGTGTTCATTCCAATATCATACGTCACAAGGAAAAATGTTCCTTATATATTGAGCCAACCGGACTTAGAGAGTTCGAAATACTAAATGGATCTAATGCACAAGAAATTTTTGATTTAGGTTACAATTACACTAAAAATTTAGAAATTAAAGACTTTGAATAGCATTTACTTCATGCAATATATTCCATAAAAAAAGCAGGCTAACACCTGCTTTAACTCTTTGAATTTCTTATTTTTTTACTAAAAAAATGTATTATATAACCTCAGGAATCTCTACTTTAAAAAGCTTTTCCATCACTTCTCGCACTTGATTGAGATCTGGATTAACATCAAATACATGCAAAGGTTTTAGATAACATACTTCTTTCTCTCTTTTAAAACGCTCCTCACCTCCACCGGTGATATTTAGCATGATACAAGCATCTTTATCGATTTCCCCTTTCTGAACACATTTTATTAGCGTTGCCGTAGCAATTGCAGCAGCAGGATGAATGTCATTTCCTTCCTTTTCCTCAAATATTTTTGCAGCTTCAATGGCTTCTTCATTAGTCGCTTTTAGAACATCACCTCCGGCATCTTTCATCGCATCAAATAAGCCACCTTTAATGGAATATGGAGGTTTACGATTCGATAGCACCTTAGCAATAATTTCTTCTACCTGCGTTCTTGCCAAATCATCATCTAATGGTAACATTTCTCTAGAGTCTTCTTTCCAAGCATCGTATATAGGAAGAAAAGGAGTATTCTGCGAAACCATCAATTTCATTTTATGAGAACCAAAGCGTCCATCTTCAATTAAACGCAAGTTAGCTTCCCAAGCAGCAATTGCACCTGTTCCGGAACCTACTGCCTGAAAATAATAATCAGGAATCTTACCAATTTTTGTAGTTGCCGATAAAACTGTACAAGCCATTCCATCACGACGAGCAACATTTTTTGCTCCTCCCTCGGTGATAAAACCATCTAATTGACAAGCTAAATTCGACAAATGAATTGCATCAAAATAATCGCTACCTTTTTTAGTAGCAACCAAACGAACATTTTCCTTAATGGGTTCACCGAACCATAGTGCATTAATATTATCTTCAGGCACACAAAGTAATAACGGAATATTATTATCAGAACAAACTCGGGCAAATGCTCGAGCAGTATTTCCTGCAGATGCTACCACCAAAACCTGATTGTCATGATTTAATCGTCCACAGACAGTATATGCTTCTGTTTCTTTAAAAGAACAAGTTCTAAAATTAGCATCTTTCTCCGGCCAATAACCACTAAAAGTGATATAAAGATTTTTTAAACCCAGATACTTAGCTAATCCTTCGCTTTTATAGGTAGAAGGAGCTGAAGACCCATCTAACATTCTATAAATTGGTAACCAATCAGCAAATTTATAAATACCAAAGGAATTCTCCTTTACCTCAATTTGTTTCTTATTATAGATAGCTCTTACCAAACCTGGTTTACTTTCTGCAGGTGCATCAAGTGTCCATCCTTCATCCTCAAATTTCTTTCCTGTTTGCATCGACTCTAATACATAGTCGGTAGGTCGAAAATCTTTTGCCATTTTTACACATTTTGATTTTGAATGGGTAAAATTAATCATTTTAATGTCATCCTAAACTTTTTGGTATAATTTTAGAAGCAATTGTGATTAATAAAATCAATTTCAAGCTTATTAATTAAGGAAATAAAATATGATTTTGATTAAAAGTAATTATTCTAAAACTTATATTTAAGGCACTATTATGAATCAGAACATTCTCATTTTCGGAGAGTAAAAAAAATCTTAATACAAAAACAATCGATTATGTCCATTAATTGGGGAATTATAGGTGCAGGAAGAATTGCACGCAAATTTGCAGAAGATTTTAAGGCGGTACAGAATGGGAAACTTATTGCTATTGCTTCCAGATCTAAAGAACGCTCTTCAGAATTTGCTAAAGCATTTGAGATGCCGAAATACTATGATTCTTACGAAGCTATGCTCCAAAATAAAAATATTGATATTGTATATATCGCCACACCACACAATTTTCATTTTGAACAGATAAAATTATGTCTAAATAAGGGTAAATCTGTTTTATGCGAGAAGCCAGTTACAGTTAATACTGCTGAATTGGACATTCTAATTCAACTTGCCAAAAGTAAAGAGCTATTCTTTATGGAGGCAATGTGGACCTATTATCTTCCTGCGATCCAGAAATGTGTAGAGTGGATTCAAGATAGTATAATAGGTGAAATAAAACAGATACAAGTTAGTTTTGGTTTTATTGGCGATTTGAATTCAAAATTGAGACTATCAGATCCTAATTTAGCTGGTGGGGCACTTCTGGATATAGGAATATACGGTGTTGCCCTATCTCAATTAATCTTTAATAAACCGATTAAATGTATACAATCGCTTGCTCATTATAGCGATACTGGAATAGACGATTTTAATAGCATACAGATTCAATATGAGAATGGCGGTATTTCACAGATCTCAAGTTCTTTTCTTTCCAATCTGAAAAATGAAGCAATTATATACGGGACTAAAGGCAAGATTGAAATACCGAACTTTTGGATGGCAAAAAAAGCAAGATTGATCTCAAAAAATAAAAATATAGAGTTTTGTGATGATAGTCCTCAATTCGGATATCATCATGAAATTATAGCCATTAATGAATTATTAAAAAATGGAGCATTAGAAAGTTCTGTAGTACCTTTAGAGAAAAGTAGAAATACATTATTAATTCTGGATGAAATTAGAAGACAAATAAAATTAAAATATCCTTTTGAAAAATAGATAATGGAACAAAATAAAATTATTCTAGGTAAAGGTTTACTAGGTGTTCACTTTGGGATGACACAAAATGAGGTGGAAAAAAAACTTGGAAAAGCCGATGATATAGGAGAATATGCACTTTCTGAAAACGAAAGAAGTATTACACTTTTCTATCATCACCGTGGTATTAGTTTCACCTTTGAGTCCATTGATCAGTACAAATTAAGTTATATCTCCATCTATAAAAGCGATTATCAAATTTTTCAATTCATCAAAGTTGGCTTGCATAAAAGCATGCTCCTGGATGAATTGGAATTATATAAATTGAGCAAACCTGAATTTGAACATGCATATTCAGAAGCTTTTCCTACTCACGAATTAATATATTTTCCAGGTGAAAATTTACACCTTTGGTTAGATGATTACAATATTTCTGAGATTCAATTTGGGCCATTTTGGGAAGATATGAAAACTATAGTTTGGGAAAATTAATGTAGATCTGCACGAAATATTCATTTGAGAACAATATTGTCCAATTAAATTAGAGCTTCGCTCAAACCCGACTTCATTTTCTGTCTTCATCCAAAAAACAGAAGCAAAAAAGATTAAGGCTGCCTTTAAAATAATTCCACCTATTTAAATGCAACTTGTATCTAGCGAAATATTAAAATTTCAGTTGATCTGCAATTTTTAAACCCTCTACCTTACTCATTGCAGAGGTGCTAACAATAGTAACAATCATTTTTTCCAAAGTATATTCAATCATGAAAACAGAATGCGAAATTGTAGTAAAACTTAGATTTTTCATTTTAGTTTGATTGTAAAATAAATATTTATCCCAACTAATAATTCATTTAATAATGAAAATTAATTAAATTATAAAAGTAACTTCACACACCAAAATATTTCCAGAATAGAACCACCGTAAACATCTAATAATAAATAAGAAGCAAATTAAAAAAGTATCTCCTTATGCAGGCTCACTTCAAATTCCTTAACATATTTAGGTTTTCCATCATTAAAAAAGGCTACAATATAGGGCTTATCGCAATGTGCATTAAAAGTAGTTTCATCGTACCATTTCTCAATAAAGGTTATTCGAGTAGGATCATCAATACACTGATTCAATTCGTAACGAATACATCCTCCCTCCTGAAGAGTTAATGGAATTAAATCGTGCAAATTCTTAATTAAAGCATTCTCTTCTCCATTGTTAGCTATAAATTTGGCGATACATACCAATTGTGTTTCGTTTTTTCTCATCATATTATTTCTGTTTTTTATCTGAATTGATTTATTAATCAAACTTATAAAAAACCATGTAAATAGTTAAATCTTAACTCACAACCTTGAATAATTTACACTAACATGTTTCAAGCCATCGGTTTATTGGACAAAAAAAAAGAGGCCTTATATACAAGACCTCCATCAATTTCTTATAAAATTATCTTCTTGGTCGAATTTGACTAAATCCGATGTGCAAGACTTTTTGAAAATATCTTATTTGTTTAAGTTCCTTACTGGTCACCAATGCCAACGAAACTCCTTCCTTGCCTGCCCTTGCTGTTCTTCCACTGCGGTGTGTATAATATTCTTCCTTATCTGGTAGTTGATAATGTATGACAAATGCAAGTCCTTCCACATCAATTCCTCTTGCAGCAATATCTGTAGCTACCAAAAATTGAAGCTTTTCATTCTTAAAAGCCCTCATTACCTTTGATCGATCTTTTTGTAATAAATCACCATGAATTGCATCAACAGGAATATTTTTAGCAATTAATTGTTTTACCAAGGTTTGTGCTGCAAGCTTAGTTTTGCAAAAAATAATTCCTCGACTATTATCGGACGATTTCAAAAATTGTAGTAAAACCTGAAGCTTTTCATTTTCTTCGCAAATTAAGAATTCATGCTTAATCTTTTTATTCACTACATTTTTACCACTTATCTGTATTCGCACGGCATTGGGAGACATATGATGCTTAATGATTCTCTTGATGCCATCAGGCATAGTAGCTGAGAACAACCACTTATTTTCAACCCTTGAAACATGAGTTAGAATTTCGTCTAATTCCTTTTTAAAACCCATACTCAACATCTCATCTGCCTCATCCAATATCACCGTCTTCACATTGCCCAGATCCAAAGCCTTCCGCTTTACCAAATCAAGTAAACGTCCTGGCGTAGCCACAATAATGTGTGTTGGTCTTCTTAAAGCATTTATTTGTCCTTCGATAGGCGCACCACCATAAACAGCTTCGGTAAAAATTTTGTCTGTATATTTTGTAAATCGGAATAATTGCTTTGATATTTGTAAACCCAATTCTCTTGTAGGACAAAGAATCAAAGCCTGAATTACCTTTTGATTAGAATCAATTCGCTGTAATAGAGGCAAACCAAAAGCAGCTGTTTTTCCAGTTCCTGTTTGGGCTTGACCAACCAAATCCATATTCCCATTTAACAAAACAGAAATAACCTCCGCTTGAATTGCTGTAGGTTCAACGATATTCATATCATTCAACCCTTTAATCAGATTTGCACTTACACCTAATTCTTTGAAATTTTTCAAAACGATATTAATTTAATGAAGGGACAAAGGTACTTCAAATAATTAAATTATAAATGTTCCATCCTAAATCCTAGTATATATATATTTGGCTTATAAAACGTCATTATATTACAAAAAATACCAAGTAAAATTTTTGTATTGAAGCTTCGTATCCCTCCTGTCTCTTCAATTCTTTTATGCTAGTAATAGATTTTGTAAATTTAATTAAGACAAAATGGAGAAAGCCACTTAATAATTCTATTTTTTGCTTCTCCGTTTTGATATTCCTATATTTATTAGAAAAGCATTAAAAATGAAATTCAGATATGAAATAATACCAGACTTAAAATTAATTAAGGAATATTACTTTGGATATTTTAAATGGAATGATTTAATTCAATACACTTTAAGTACTCGTAAAGATCCCAACTTTAAAGAAACGTATAATGTAATTTCAAATTTTACTCAAGCAAAAGTATTACTCAATATTAAAGATCTGGATGATTATATTGATGAATATGAAAAATATAGCCCAATACTAAACAAATGCGCTATCATTGTTAGCGAATCCTATGATACATCTATGGCTATGCTCTTTGAAATACAGGTCCGAATTCAAAATGCAAAAGTATTTTATACCGAAGGAGATGCATTACAATGGCTCAATATAGATTCGGTTCCAATAATAAAACAATAACTTACAGACAACTTATATTCACACTTAATCAAAGTTTTCATCATTAAAAAATTCCAATAAAATTAGAACTTAACCAGATTTTACAATTTATTAGATAATGAAACAACTTTCTCCCTGCAATTAACCAGAATTATCAGGAAACTCTCTACTGCCAAGTATTGCTACTACAGGATATCACTCAAACCTAGCACTTTATTAATTAATCAGGCATGAAAAACGGTATTGAAAATCTAATAATTAAAAGTTTACCACACACATACTATGTAGTTGACGCAAAAAGTCTTCAGATTATTCAAACAAATTCTCCTGATTACCAAAAAGGAAAGTTTAATTGCAGTATCATATTTAATTGCGGTAATACCTGCATAAATACTCCCCAAAAAAGCTGTATTATAGCCAGATCAATTAATGAGAAAAAGCAAATCACAAAAAAAATATCCCATGTGCTTATTCATGGCACTCCAACCTGCTTATTACTTAATTGTTATCCAATTTTTGATTCTCAAAAAAATGTAAGTCAAATTATTATCCACTCCATAAATATTTCAAAAGAAGAATCTTTAAAGGAAAAGATAAATTCCCAGCACAATGAACTTAAAAAGCAAGAGTTAAAATTAACATTACTAAATAATGAGCTTAATGAAGAACATTTAAGGTACATTTCGCTTTTTGATGATTCTACTGAACCATTATGGGAAGAAGATTTTACTCAACTAATGAAGCGACTCAATCAATTAAAGAAACAAGGAGTAAAAGATTTCAAATCCTATTTTAATGAAAACCCGGAATTAGTTAAAGAACTTGCCAACACAATATTAATTCTTGATATAAATCAAGCCACGTTAGACCTATATGGAGCTAGAAATAAAACGGAATTATTAGAAAATCTAAGCAAAACGTTTCTCCCCGAATCATTTCAAGTTTTCGAAGAGGAAATGCTTCATCTTTTAGATGGATATAAATCTTTTGAGAAAGAAGCAAAGGTTAAAAAATTAAATGGTGAAATTATTGATATCATTATAAAACTGCATTATTCTCAACATCCTGATAGTGGGAAATATATAGCCTATGTTTCCACAAGCAATAATACTGAACGCAAAAAAACTGAATATGCACTGAGGAAAAGTAAAAATATTTTTGAACGGATAATGGACAATATGAATGCACTGGTTTATGTTGCAGATATCGAAACTCATGATTTATTATTTATGAATCAAAAAATGAAAAAATATTTTGGTGATTTTGAAAATAAAAAATGCTATCAAGTATTACAAGAGGGACAGTCCTCTCCCTGTGAATTTTGCAACAATAATTTAATTGTTAAGGATGGAATTCCAACCGGTCTTCATACATGGGAGTTTCAGAATACAAAAAGCAATAAATGGTATTACATTTCGGATCTTGCCATGGAATGGATAGATGGTCGAATCGTAAGATTTGAAATGGCTACAGATATTACAAAACTTAAGGAAACAGATCTTGCCTTAAAGAATAAAAATAATGAGTATTTAAATGTGAATGAAAAACTTCAGGACACTATTAAAGAATACGAAAAATTAAATTTGGAATATAAGAATATTAACAGGAGTATTTTAAAAACAAATATAGAACTTGAACAAGCCAAGGCAAAAGCAATAGAAAGCGATAGACTTAAATCTGCCTTTTTGGCTAATATGAGTCATGAGATTAGAACTCCCATGAATGCAATAATCGGTTTCTCTGATCTATTAACAACTAATGGACTTGAGGATACAAAAAAGCAGAAATATCTAAAATTAGTTCGCTCCAGTGGCGTACACTTATTGCGTATTATAGATGATATTATTGACATCTCAAAAATTGAATCTAACCAATTAAAAATCAAAAATACTGTCTGCAATATTAACAAGCTTCTTTCAGATATTCAGGATTCACAAAGTATGCTTAGAATTTTGCAAGGAAAAAATGACATTCCCTTGAAAATTAAACTACCAGAAAATTCCCAAGATTTATTTATCGAATGCGACAGAACAAGATTCCGGCAAATTATATACAACTTAGTCTCAAACGCCTATAAATACACAAAAAAAGGATTCGTTGAAATCGGTTATCAATTTGATGTGAGAAAAGATTTCGCCAATTTTTATGTGAAAGATACAGGAATAGGAATTCCTGAAGAGATGTTTCAGGTAATTTTCGAACGTTTCAGACAAGTTGAGGGGGAACATTTGCAACAAGGTACCGGACTTGGGTTAAGTATCACCAAAGGCTTAGTGCGTATTCTCGGTGGAGAAATTTGGCTTAAATCCTCTATCACCGATGGAACCACCTTTTATTTTAGTGTTCCAATTTCTAAACACCATTTAATTTCAGAGAACAGTGATTTAGAACCACAAGCTAAAACAAAATTAGATCTTTCAAAATTCTTAATATATGTGGCTGAAGACGATTCAAGTTCCTATCTCCTAATCGAAGAATTATTAATGGAATCTAAAGCAAGACTTCGTCGGGCCAAAAATGGTAAGGAACTCTTGAATATGATTCAAATCCAAAAGCCCGATTTAATACTTATGGATATTAATATGCCTGTTATGAATGGATATACTGCAGTTACAGAAATCCGAAAACAATATCCAAAGCTGGCTATTATTGCACAAACCGCCTACGCAATGGAAGAAGAACAGCACAAATGTATTAAATATGGTTGCAATGATTATATAGCCAAACCGATCAATGCAAGCCTATTGCTGCGTAAAATTGAAAAACAATTGTTCGATTAGTCTATTTTGATAAATTAATAAATGATTAGCAAGCTATTCTAATTAATTCGTACACTCCTGCGAAATAACAGTTCAAAGCTATTTTCTATTATAAATAAGCTGTGGACCATAGCAAATTCATTCAAATCGGTTTTGAATTAAAAAAAGTTTTGTAATTTTCGCCTTACATTATGCTTATCAATTATTAAATCACAATGAAAAAAATATTAATATCTTTTATTGCTGTCCTAATCAGCTTTAGTTTAGCTAATTCGCTAACTGCTCAAAATTATCGAATTGCAATTCAATTTTCAAACACTTCTGATAGTACTGCATATTTGGCTCATTATTTTGACGGTCGAATATTTGCTGATGACACTACTCAATTAGTGAATGGCAAAGGATTATTTAGCAAGAAGAAAATTTTAGATCAAGGTATTTATGTTGTTTACTTACCTAGTCAAAAATATTTCGATGTTTTAATAGGAGAAGATCAACAATTCGAGATTACAACAGATCCAAAAGATTTTATTAGTAGCATTCAAATAACCGGAGCGGAAGAAAGCAAAGCTTTTCATGAATTTCAGCAATTTATGAAATCTCAGAATGAAAAATCAAAAAAACTTCAAGAAGCATTTAAGACGCATGTAAATAATGCTGCGGAAAAGGAGAAATATAGAAAAGCATACAAAAATGCCGATTTAGAAGTAAGAAGCTACATAGCTTCTCTAAAATCTAAATTTAATGATCAAAGTTTTTTGAGTAAATTTGCCCAATTTACTTTATCTCCAAAAATCCCTGATTTTTCTAAAAGCATCCCAGATTCAGCTGTTGATCGAGATAAATTGATTCAAAAGAAATCCTACCTATATAACAAAGATCACTTTTTTGATTACGTAGACTTTTCAGATGATAGATTTCTCAGAACTCCAATATTGAAAAATAAATTCGATTTCTTTTTTGAAAAAATATTAGTGCAGAGCCCTGATACAATTGTTAAGGAATCAAGCAAACTCATTGAAAAAGCAAATCACGATTTCTTTCAGTATCTCACTCAATATTCTTTGAATTATGCAGTAAAAAGTAAAATTATGGGAATGGATGCTGCTTTTGTTAAGCTGGCTAAAAAATACTATTTAAGTGGACAAGCAAACTGGGCAGATTCAACACTTTTAGCAAATATCCGCGAAAAAGTTATAAAGCTTCAATTCAATCTTATCGGAATGAAAGGGCAGGATTTAAACATGGAAACTCCGGAAGGAGAATATGTTCGTTTAAGCGAAGTAAATGCACCCTACACAATACTTTACTTTTGGGAACCAGATTGTGGTCATTGCAAAAAATCTACCCCAAAATTAAAAACAATAATCTACGATAAATTTAAAGATAAGGGCGTAAAGATATTTGCTGTATGTACGCAAAATGAAAAGGAAAAATGGAATAAATTTATTGCAGACAACGATCTTTTCGATTTTATAAATTGCTACGACCCAAACTATCAAACCAACTTCAGAATATATTACGATGTTTTTAGCACACCTACTATTTATCTTTTAGATAAGGATAAAAAGATAATTGCAAAACGATTGGATATTGAAACATTAAAGACATTTCTTGATAATAAACTCACCAAAAATAAGGAATAAATACCAAGGCACTTTCGAGTGTCTTTTTTTTATCCATTAGTAAATGGAGTTCATTTAAATCTCAAAAAAGCAGACTTTCATTTTCTAATTCACAATCACAATAATTTGATCTAACTCTACAAAAAAACCACAATAATATTTTTTTTCATCTCCGCAAACGATAACACTTTGTTTACATGATGAAAACTAAAATGAAAATCGTATTTTTCTAATTCTAAACCAAAATTTAAGACAGTATTTCCTATTAAATCAGGAATCTGTAAAAAGTAACTATTAAACAAAATTTTTATGTGTGGATTTGTAGGAGTTTTTGATTTGAAGGTCGATGCTCAACAGCTACGCCCTCAAATTCTCGAAATGTCTAAGAAAATTCGTCACCGCGGACCAGACTGGTCTGGAGTATTTTGTGACGACAAAGCAATTTTAGCCCACGAAAGGCTATCGATTGTAGATCCTCAATCGGGAGGACAACCACTTTACAGCAAAGATGGCAATTTGATTTTAGCTGTTAATGGTGAAATCTATAATCATATGGACATTCGAAATAACATGAATGGTTCCTATGAATTTCTCACAAAATCGGATTGTGAAGTAATTTTGGCGCTTTATGATAAAAGAGGAATTGATTTCATCAATGAATTGAATGGTATTTTCGCTTTTGCCCTTTACGATAAAAAGAACGATTCTTACCTTATTGGTCGTGATCATATGGGAATTATTCCATTATATCAGGGATGGGACCAATATGGAAACTACTATGTCGCTTCGGAATTAAAAGCATTGGAGGGATACTGCAATAAAATAGAAGAATTCCTTCCTGGAAAATTCTTGTATAGCAAAGATGGTGTTGTAAAAGAATGGTATCAACGCGATTGGTTGGATTATGAAAATGTAAAAGACAATAAAACTGATATAGCTGAACTTCGTAAAGGATTAGAAGATGCAGTACATCGCCAGTTGATGTCTGATGTTCCTTATGGAGTATTGCTTTCTGGTGGCTTGGATTCTTCTGTAATATCTGCCATTGCAAAAAAATATGCTTCGAAACGTATTGAATCATCCGATCAACAAGACGCGTGGTGGCCACAGCTCCACTCCTTTGCGATTGGATTAGAAGGTTCTCCGGATTTAGCCGCATCCAGAAAAGTTGCCGACCACATTGGCACAGTTCATCATGAAATTAAATTCACTGTTCAGGAAGGATTAGATGCCATTAGAGATGTGATTTATCATTTAGAGACCTACGACGTAACCACCGTTCGTGCTTCTACTCCAATGTATTTAATGTCTCGTGTGATTAAATCGATGGGGATTAAGATGGTGCTCTCCGGAGAAGGAGCCGATGAGATGTTTGGTGGATATTTATATTTTCACAAAGCTCCGAATGCAAAAGAATTCCATACCGAAACAATTCGTAAACTCAGTAAACTTCATCTATACGATTGCTTAAGATCTAACAAATCTATGGCTTCGTGGGGAGTAGAAAGTCGCGTTCCATTTCTGGATAAAGAATTTCTGGATATTGCCATGAGAATCAATCCTGAGGATAAGATGGCCAAAGATGGGAAAATGGAGAAATGGATTTTACGTAAAGCCTTTGAGGACTATTTGCCAGCAAGTGTTGCATGGCGACAAAAAGAACAATTCTCAGATGGTGTAGGCTACAGTTGGATAGACACACTAAAAGAAATAGCTGATAAGGAAATTAGTGACGATCAATTGGCAAATGCTACTTATCGGTTTAGTGTAAATCCACCTATGTCGAAGGAAGAATATTACTACCGCAGCATCTTTGCAGAACATTTTCCTTCAGAAACAGCAGCAACTTGTGTGCCTTCGGTACCTTCCATTGCATGTAGCACACCTGAAGCACTTGCCTGGGATGAATCGTTCCGCAACAATGCTGATCCTTCGGGCAGAGCAGTTAATGCTGTTCACAACGACGCATACAAGGAAAAACAAATTAGCAAATAACCTATCAATAAAAGAAGCAAAGCCATTCCATAATGCGAATGACTTTGTTTTTATTTAGTTAAACCTTACAATTCTAAGGAATGCATTTTCCTCCTGTTTGCTCCTATCAACAAAACTATCTTTTCTTTTTGTATCCTATGCCAATTGTATAAGACTTAAAAATTCAGCTACAGGCACACCTCCCTTTATATGATTGCAATCACAAATTCGAGCTACACGAGGCATTTTGCAATATAAATTCTAATTTAGCGGATTCAAACCAGTGATATTTCTCCATGCTACATAAAAAGAAGGAACACCCAAAAGAAAAATCAAGATTACATCCGAGAAACAAAAACAGGATACGTTATGATTTTAAACAACTTATCGAGATTTGTCCCGAACTGATTCCATTTGTGATAAAGAATAAATACGACGATGAAACCATAGATTTTGCGAATTCCGATGCAGTAAAATTGCTAAACAGAGCATTGCTGATGCATTATTATAATCTTAACTACTGGGATATACCGGAAAATTATGAGTGTCCGCCAATTCCCGGCAGAGCAGATTACATTCATCATATCGCTGATTTATTGCGCCAAAGCAATTACGGGAAAATCCCCATAGGCTCTAATATAACATGCTTGGATATTGGTGTTGGTGCGAATTGCATTTATCCCATTATTGGAAACAATGAATATGCCTGGTCGTTTATCGGTTCCGATATCGATCCTGTCGCAATTGATTCGGCAAAAAAAATTGTTGAATTAAACACTTGTTTACAAGGAAAGATTGAATGCATATTGCAGGATAATCCAAAAGATTTTTTCTATGGCGTTATTCCAAAAGAAGGTGTGGTTGATTTATCGATTTGTAATCCTCCTTTTCATGCCTCGGCTAAAGAAGCTTATGAAGGAAACATGCGCAAAACAAGAAGCTTAACGAACGATAAATCCTCAAAGCTCTGCCTTAATTTTGAAGCTAAAAGCAATGAGTTGTGGTGCGATGGTGGTGAAGAAAGATTTGTGCGTAACATAATTCATCAAAGTAAAAAATTCTCTAAATCTTGTTTTTGGTTTTCAAGTTTGATCTCGAAAGAAGCCAATTTAAAAAGTGTGTACAAGGCACTTAAATTAGCTAAAGCCGTTGCCGTGGAAACCATACCTATGGGACAGGGAAACAAAAAGAGCCGTATTGTTGCATGGACATTTCTAACCAAAGAAGAACAACAGCAATGGAAAAATACGAGATGGAATAAAAAGCTTAAACAAAAAGAATAAACTAAAAATTAAAGACTCTATCATTATGAAATTGGTTTAGTCTTTAAAAGAAAACACCAAAATAATGAATCGGCTAGTACCCTAAGGTGCTAGCCGATTTTGAACTAAGCTAATCTAACCTAACTATAAAGTATTCTTCATTAAGAAATCAATAATCTCATCGACATAAGCAAAGCTCATACCAACCACCGTATCAGCTGCACCATAATATACCGCCAACTTATTACCTTCTTTTAAGGCCGCGCAAGGAAAAATTACATTCGAAACATCTCCGATAAGTTCATAAGATGCTACTGGAGCCAATAAATAGGGCTGCGAGCGATATAGAACTTGATCTGGATTATTAATATCGAGTAGAGCAACTCCCATGGAATAACGGAATCCGTTGCAGGTATTAATTACACCATGATAAAACAGCAACCATCCGTCCTTAGTACGAATAGGAACCGATCCGGCTCCTATTTTGGTACACTGCCATGCACTCTTGGTAAAATCAGCAACCTTCATCACACAACGATGTTCTCCCCAGTATTTCATATCAGGACTGTAGGAGATGTAAATATCGCCAAAAGGGGTATGTCCATTATCACTTGGACGACTCAACATGGCAAACTTCCCATTAATCTTTTCAGGAAATAAAACTCCGTTGCGATTGAATGGAAGAAAAGCATTCTCACATTGATGGAATGTTTTAAAATCGAAGGTAAAGGCAATTCCTATTGTTGGTCCGTGATAACCATTACACCAAGTGAGCCAGTATCGATCTTCTATCCAGCAAACCCGCGGATCGTATTTGTAATCCGAATCAATCATATCTGTATTTCCCGCCACCATCTCAATCGATTCGTGATTGATATTCCAGTGAATTCCATCCTTGCTAAAACCAGCAAAAATATTCATCTGAACAGATTTGTTATCGCAACGGAATACACCTGCAAAGCCATCCTCGAAAGGAATCACGGCACTATTAAAAATACTATTCGAAGACGGTATATCGTACCTTCCAATGACTGGATTCTTCGAATATCTCCACATCACATCTGCACAACCATCCGGTCTGTCTTCCCAAGGTATATTTACTTTACTAGTCATTTTTCTTTTTTAATATTATTCCAATCTTTCCCGTTTCTTTTTATTTATTCTACCAATTCAGGTTCTTTCACTTCTACTTCTTTTTTTACTTCGCACTTATAATCGGCAGGATAATCCTCCAGCTTTTTGTACCACGTAAAATATAGTACGATACTTAATATTGCGAATAAACCCACTACCCAGGTTAAGGACAAAAATTCACCAATCACAAAATATATTGGTATAAGAACCAACATCATTTGCCAACCAGCACCTATGGTACAGTTCATCATATCTCGTAAGAAGTCGTTATTTGGTTTTGCCTCTGGTTTTTTTGCTTTTAATTTCAGATAAACCGGTTTCCAGAATCCCCAGGGACGAACACTATCGTAAAATTTAATCAAAACCTCATCTGGTTCGGGTTTTGTAAGCAAAGTGCCAATTACAGATGCAGCTAAAGCGAAAATAAAAATAAACGGGAATGCATAAATTGGGGAAACTTCGGGAAATACCAGCGGAGCAATCAAAGAAGCAAGCAGACCAGCTACCATTCCTGAAAAATAACCATAACCATTGAATCTCCACCAAATCCATTTTAAAAGATTGGCTGCCGTATATCCCCCAAATAATGCACCTACCAGCCACTTCATTACCGTATCGATACTTTCAGCGAAAAATCCAAAGAAAATACCTACAATAACCACAGCAAAGGAAGCCAGATAAGACATCCGAATATATTTCTTCTGTGAAGCATTCGGATTAATAAACTTCTTGTAAATATCATTAACAATGTAAGCAGGTCCCGCATTTACATTAGCTGCAAAAGTGGACATAAAAGCTGCCACCAATCCGGCAAGCAATAAACCTTTTGCTCCATCGGGAATAAAATTATTTAAAGCATAAGGCAATACCATTTCAAAATCGATATTAGTTCCCATTTTATTAAACTCCGGAGCTAAATAAACCAATGCCAGCACCGCCAGTCCTGCGATCATTAAATAGCGGGGAATAAATAAAACAAGCGACACAATACCACTCATTTTTGCTGCATCTTTAGGAGTTTCGGTAGAAAGAATTCTTTGCATATCGTAGCTAGGAACCGGACCGGCAATACTCACCAAAACACCTTTAAATATCATCATCATCATTAATGCTGAGAACAGAGAATAACCATCTGTATCAATCTTATTATTAACGGCAGGAATCAATTGATCCCAATTAAGATTCAAATTCCAGCCGAAGAACACATCTTTCCAGCCTGCTGGCACAGCAGCTGCAATTTGTTCGGGAGTAACCAACGAAATAGCTATGATACCAACCATTACACAAGCAATGGTCATGATGATAAACTGAAGTACTTCGGTAAAAACCACACTATACATTCCCCCTTTCACCACATATATGGTAGTTAGACCCATAATGATGATCGCATACATATTGGCAGAACTAATGCCATACCCTAACATATTTGTATGCAAATTCCAGGGAAGAAAAGTCTCTGCGAACTTTCCAACACCAACAAAACCATAGGTGATAAAACCAATAACACTCACAATTGCAAAGAGCACTACAATTAAATGCGAAAGTTGAGATCCTTTATCATCACCAAAGCGGGTTCTTAACCATTCGGCACCTGTCATTACATTCGATCGGCGCAACCAAACAGCCAAAAACATCATCAGGAAAATCTGATTCCAAACCGGCCATAACCACGGAATCCAAACCGATTTTAATCCATAAACAAACAGGATTGTAACCGTCCACATGGTTCCGGTAATATCAAACATTCCCGAAGCATTGGAAACACCCAACAGATACCAGGGTATTTTATTCCCTCCTAAAAAATAATTGGATAAATTTTCAGATGCTTTATTAGATAAAAAATAACCAATAAAAATGGTTAGAAATATATATCCTAAAATAATAGATGTGTCGAGAACTGATAAATTCATTTAATAGATGTTAGATAGCTTATATTAGTTATTAGATTTGAGCATCTGTTGTTCCCTCTCCGGTTTACTGATGATGCGCCTGTAACTTAAATTCTATTTTTCCTCCTTTGGTAATATCCGCGTGATTCAAAAACAGCTTATTCAGGACTTTGCCATTGCGTTTTACTTCATTAATATAGATTTCTTCAGGAGAATTTCTGTGCGTGATAATTTCCAATGTTTTCCCCGGATAAAATTCAGGATCGAGTTGAATGGTAATCCTGTCGAATACCGTACTGGTAAGCGCATAATCCATATTTCCCGGACATACAGGATACATTCCCATCATGCTGTAAACAATCCATGCCGACAAAGTCCCGCAGTCGTCGTTACCAGGAATTCCATCGGGAGCATTTTTATAATAGGTTTTCCTAAGTCTGGCTACTTCCTTTTGCGTATGCCACTCCTCGCCTTTAAAATAAGTAAACAGGTAGGGATAATGAATATCCGGTTCGTTCGCCATATCAAACAAATTATCATCGAACACTTGCTGTAGTTTATGCACGAATTTTTGCTTCCCTCCCATTAGTTTGCTTAAACCTTTTATATCGTGCGGAACACAAAAAGTATATTGCCAAGCAGTTCCCTCGTGAAAACCTGGACAGGCTTCAAAATTCTCTCCCTGTCGTGGATTAAAGTCTTTTAGGAAACTTCCATCCTCCAATCGGGGACGAAGCGTTCCAAAGTCCTTATCGAAATAGGTTTTATATGCCAAAGACTGTTTCAGGAATTTATTGTAATCGTCCTTTTTGTGAAGTGCTTTTGCAAACTGAGCCAAATTCCAATCGGCAATATAATATTCCAGCGCATGAGAAACTGAATTATCGAATTCCTCTTTTAAAGGGATATATCCTTTCTCTAAATAGGAATCAATATCAGGTCTCAATTTATTTTTCTTTCCTTCGGTAGTAGCAGATTTATACATGGCAACATAGGCTGCTTCCACATCAAAATCAGTTAATCCACGCAAGTAGGAATCAACAATTACAGGAATAGCAGGATCGCCTTCCATCACATGTGTTTCTTTGCTATTTAGTTCCCATTTAGGCAACCAACCGCTTTCCTTATACATATCAATCATCGAACGCATCATATCCAATTGTTCGGCAGGATATAACAAAGTCATCAACGGATGAAAATTGCGGTAAGTATCCCATAAAGAAAAGACAGTGTACCGATCGTGGTATTTAGATTCCTTTACCTCAAAAGACTCCATGGCTGGATATTGTCCGTTTACATCATTGATGATATTGGGATGAATTTGCGTATGATACAATGCGGTGTAGAATATGGCTTTTTGATCTTCGCTTCCTCCTTCCACCTTCACCCTGCTCAGCACATCGTTCCATTGGGTGGTAGCCTCTTGTTTCGTTTTATCAAAATCGAAATGATTCGATTCTATATCTAAATTTAATCGGGCATTAGCAATGCTTACGTATGAAAGGCCTACTTCTACAATTATCTGCTCCTTTTCTTCGGTGTGAAAGGTGAAATATGCGCCAATATCATCGCCACACATTTCGGAGGTAAAGCCATTATAATACTTATAAATACCATCGGTATTGCTCCATGCAGATTCTGCCTGCATCTTGGGCATTTTCTTCCAAACTCCAGATGCATCGGCAGCTTTACTAAAACGGGCAACAAAATACACAGGACGTTCCGATCCCGCATTATAACAAAAGCTTCCGGTCATTCGCGATCCCTCAATTTCCCGATTATTTACGAGTCGTACTTTTGCTCCCGATTCATTCGTTAGTCCCAAGCCCAGATTTAATAAAATATGAGATTCTCCCTTAGGAAAAGTATAGCGACTAATCCCGGTTCTTTTGGTAGCACTCATCTCGGCAGTAATTCCGTATTTTTTTAAATCAGTACGGTAATACCCCGGATTGGCTTGTTGATTTTCCATGATCGATCCATAAATTTCAGGATCGGCATTAAGCTGCCCTGTGGTTGGCATGAGCAAAATCACCCCCAATTCGGGACAACCCACTCCGCTAAGATTTGCATGCGAAAATCCCGTAAGGTAAACGTTATTGAATGCGTAGGGAGCAGACCACCAACGTGC
>Ga0209013_10000780_pt1 | contig 29006 bp, 22 predicted proteins | sample Cruoilmetagenom2_FD_187291 | JGI IMG/M metagenome (GOLD analysis project Ga0209013, IMG submission 187291) | Oil polluted marine microbial communities from Coal Oil Point, Santa Barbara, California, USA - Sample 2 (SPAdes) (version 2) | ecosystem: Environmental > Aquatic > Marine > Oil seeps ...
GAAGTGGCTTAAAACCGGTACATTTTCCCACTTTGGCCGAAATTATGCCCGATGTAAGAAATATGACCTCCACACTCCAGTTCAAAATGAGAATTGCTGTAACTCCTGTTATTAACTGGCATTTGACCCCGATTCGGTGTATAATTGATTATTAAGAAAGGGTGAAGCAATGTTAAACTTATTATAACAAACCTTTTCTGAATGTTGAAAGAGGGTCATCCGAATGATAAAAAAGATCTTTTACGGCCTGCTGGTCGTGGGGATGGTGATTTTATTATCGTCCGCGGTCCTGGCTGGGGAGCAGGATGAGCGCTCTTTACCGGCGGGAGTAGAGGCGCTGAAACTCGATTCGCCTGTACAGGTCAGTGGATCACTGGACAAAGTCGACCGTCCTTCCAGCGCAAAGCAGGGCTCACAGCAGGTGCTCGTACAAATGCTTGACGACTCTGTGGCCGAAGTATACGCAAAGCAGCTTGAGGATGGCAAAATAGATGCGGAAGCACAGCTCGAACAGCTGCGTAAGCTCAAGCGATCTCAAGACCAGGTGATTGGCGCCGCGTTGGAGCTGGATGCAAACTTGAAGGTACTGGGTGCATTACAGCGTTTGCTCAACGCGGTGGTGCTTGAAATCGATACCGGTGTATTGAACGACCTGGCTGCACATGCGGATATTGCAAGCATCACACCACTTGTCGACTACCAACTGGATGAAAATGAGAGCGTACTGCACAGCGGTGCTTCAGCGTTCCAGGATATGGGTTATACGGGCGCAGGTGTAAGCGTTGCGGTGCTGGATACCGGAATTGATTACCATCACGCGGCACTGGGTGGCTCCGGCGACCCGGCTGATTATGAGGCTAATGATCCCACAATCATCGAGGCGGGCACTTTCCCGACCGAAAAAGTGATCGGCGGATACGACTTCGTGGGTGGCGTGTGGCCGAGTGGCGACCTGGCTCCGGACCCCGACCCATTGGATGACGGTCCCAGGCGTGGTCATGGTACGCATGTGGCGGGCATCATCGGTGGTGTTGAAGTCCCGCAGAGTGGGATTCCCGCAGGCGTTGCTCCGGATGTTGAGTTCTACGCGCTGAAGGTATGTTCGTCGGTTTCCTCCGCGTGCAGCGGCCTGGCTTTGATGAACGCCATGGAATTCGTGGTCGATCCAAACGGTGACGGCATATTGACCGACGCTGTGGACATCATCAGCATGTCCTTCGGCGGCTCGTACGGAAATCCGTACAATGATACCCTGTCTCTGGCGGTGGACCAGGCGACGGCGATCGGTGTTCTGAGCGTAGCCCCTGCTGGTAACGCAGGTGACAAACCCTACATCCATGACACGCCGGGAAGCGCACCGACGGCGCTGGGTGTGGGGGCCACGCGGGCACCCGCCGTAGTTTTAACTTCGCCCCAGGCATCCTCCGTGGGAGAGATAGCCAATATCCCGGATGTCAGGTATATAACCAGTTACTCCGGGCGCGGTCCTTCCCCGTGGCTGAACTACATCAAACCGGAAATTGGAGCTCCGGGTGCAGCCATCTCGGCCGCTGCAGGTACGGGAAGTGGTGTGTCACCGTTCGGCGGAACCTCTGCTGCGGCCTCCTATGCGGCCGGCTCGGCGGCCCTCTTGAAGGAATCGCTGGCGCAGGTTGTAGATCCGAAGAACCCGTACGCGCCGGTTATTATAAAATCGTTGTTGGTCACCAACGCGAAGACCAACATCCTGGACGAAGGTGGGATCTTGGCGGCTGACCTGGCTCCCATCACTCGCATCGGGGGCGGTGAAGTGCGCCTCGACCGGGCTCTCGAATCGCCGGTCGCTCTGTGGGTGGTTGGGTTGGACGGCAGCCGCTTTCCGCATCTATCGTTCGGCCAGGTTGATGTAGCGGACGATACAGTTATCATCGAAAAGTACGTTGAAGTGCATAATTTGACCCACCACTGGCAGCATTACGAACTATCATCCAGCTTCCGTTTTGCAGGGGACGAGTCGAACGGCGCAGTGCGAATAGATGTCTACCCGAAGATATTGGATATACCCCCGGAGAGCCTGGGTAATAAACCCGAGGCACACTTCATCGTTCGGCTTACGATTAATGGCTCCAGATTAGATGAATGGACGATGAACTCCGGTCAAGAGGGCGCCAGCGGCGCCAGCCTGACGGCCAACGAATTCGACGGTTATGTGTGGCTGGATGATAAGCGTACACCCGCTGATGACGGAACACCGATCCACATGCCCTGGCACGTGCTGCCGCGCCTGTCCGGTGACATTGAGGCCGATCCCCAAGAAGTGATCATCGACAGTGAGTACATGGGCTTACCGGCCGGTTCGGTCGATCTCACCAACCAGGGTATTGGACCCGGATACGTAGAAGCCTACTCATGGATCGCACACAGCCCGGAAATCCCAGAGTTGAGCGCCATGAAAAACCCGGGTGACCCCGCTGACCGCAGGGTGATTGTCGACCTAAAAGATATCGGTGTGGCAACTTATCCGGCTCCGGCGGGTCTCTGCTCGGCGGATGATTCGTTCGTCATGGCGGTCGCCATCACGACTTACGAGAGATATACTCACGCTGTTCCAAACCCCATTTTCGATGTCCTGTTGGATGTCGATCGGGACGGTATCTATGATTACGATATTTTTAACTTCGACCTGTCTCTCAGCCAGGGGATCAGCGACGGTCGCAGCGCCGTTTGGGTGGCTGACATTGAAACAGGTGATAAAAGCGCTTTCTTCTACCTGGACCACGGCACCAACAGCAGTAACTTTGTGCTTACCTTCTGCGGCGAGCAGGTTGGTTTGAACAAGGAAGACGCGTTCGCTCCGATAGACATGCTCATCCTGGCTAACGATTGGTATTACTCTGGTTCGGTAACGGACAAAACGGATGTGATTGAGATAGCGCCATTCGGGGAACGCTACCTGGCTGTTGGGGACGACATAGCCTCGGGTGAAACTGAAACATGGTACGTGCTGGACTACGGTACTGGCAATCCGACAGAAGCGGGTATCCTGCTGCTGCTGGATGCTTCTCGTTATGGGGGGAAACGCGGGGGAGCGCTGGCGTCTAACGAGTCTCTGACGCTGGAGGTTGTTTCTCCTTAATCCAGACACGTCCAGGTTATTTGTAGAGAGGGGTTTCCGTTTATTTATCACGGGAATACCATTCTCTATGTCATTAAAAACCTTTCTCCTCCCACTAAAAACATAACCAGACCTTAACCCCCTACCACTCTTCAAAATCCTCGATCCGCGTATAATTAAACAACATCAATGGTAACGACCCTCGCATGAAATCGGAGATGTCTGCTGGGAGACATAGTGGGTGCTTTAATGTCCACTGGAACAAGGAAGGTATTTATTACCACCAAGAAGCTTGTATACGCCGCTGCGGGCTCTGGCCTGCTCCTGGTTGCGATATTCTCGACACTGATAACCCGAGCAGAGACTCTCGTTACCCTGCGGGTTTATCTGCCAGCAATTTTGAGAGCAGTAGATTTTCCTAACCCCATTAGTAATCCAGGATTTGAGGAAGGATATAGCGGCTGGAACTTCTTTTCTACCCAGGGAGGATTGGACATCATCTCCAGCGCCCAGGCGCACAGCGGTCTATATTCGGCACGCCTGGGGAACTGGGATGAGAACTACCGGAGAGCTTATATATCTCAATATGTGGATGTTCCTGTTGGAAGACCCTGGCTGACCTTCTGGCATTACGTAGATACACCGGAAGATTACTGCCCGATGTTTACACGTTACGATTTTATAAGTATCCAGGTCAATTTGTATGAAGAAGACTACTATTCGTTGTGCGATGATGTTGACCACCCTAACCGTGTCTGGCTCAAACAGGCTTTCGATCTAAGCGCATATCAGGGGATGCGGGTTTATCTCAGGATATACTTCGAGAGTGATGGTAATTGGGCATCCGACATTTATGTGGACGATTTTAACTTCGAACAATAAAGAGAGAGCGGGGGAGTTGCGATAAAAAAAATCGCTTGGTAAACGTCAATAAATAGATTTAGCCTCACACAAAGACGCCAAGACCGCTAAGAAAAACAACCAAAAATCTTTGCGGCTTTGCGTGAGATTTTCTTGTTTATTGTGCAAACTATTCACAACTAATGTGCTAATTACCTGAATTCTTTAGCGGTGCAGCAACTGTGACCTGGTCAGCCTTGACCGGGTCAGCCCTGACTTTGTCAGCCCTGGTCAGCCAACGAAAAGCAAGCATTCCAAACAGCAGCGGGAACCAGAAAGTTATGCCTCGATAAGCGAGGGCGATAACCGCAGCCGCGCCGATGGGAACGTGTAAGGAGCGCAGCGCCAGGGCCAGCGCGCCCTCAACAATACCAATACCTGCCGGGGTCGGGGAAACAATAAAGAACAAATAGCCGATGCTAAATCCTGCCACCAGTGTTCCGATCGAATATGGCACGTTGAAAGCCAGGAACATTAAAAAGAGAACCAGAATAAGGATGGCCTTGCTGCTCAAGGCAAAAACCGCTGGCAGAAGAAGCTTCTTGGGTTGTTCCCGGATTATTTTGAGACCGTCCGCTGCTTCGCAAGCGAAAGCGTGTGCCCGGCTGGCTGAAAAGTAGTCACGGTGGATGAAGGGTCTAAGCACCCGGTTTACAGGGCGTGTCATCCATGCCAGGAAGCGTCCCAGGCTCTCGGCAGAGCGTGCACCAAGGATAATCAGGATTGCCAGGAATAAGGCTGCGAGGGCCAGGAAGGCAGAGGCGCTCAGCTCGGCCATGTTGAGGTTGTCCCGCCTGAACAGAACGAACAGGCCGAGCGCCAGGACACACAGGAAGCCCAGGTACTCAAATAAAGCGAACATTCCACCCGCGACGGTCGCCCGCGCAGAGGAATAACCCTCCCGCCGTGCCTCAGAGATCAAAACGGCGATACTGCCCATTCCGGCTGAGGGTGCGATCACGTTGACAAAGTTAGCGGAAGCCGAGATCAGCAGCAGACGTCCAGTTTTTTCATTGAGACCCAGGGAGCGGTATATGGACCAGTAGGAACCGGCTACATTAAACAGCCACACGATTATCACACCCAATGCGAGTACGATAAAACGCCAGTCACCATCTCTCAATGTATCAATCACGGTGCTCAGGTCGGCTGTCCTGGTCAGGAAAAATATGACACAGAATAGAACTGCTAAAGCGAAGAAAAATTTTCGCATGCGGCGAATTATACTGGATTTATCGAAATTGGGTGAGATTACAATCGGGGGATTACGCGCAAAGTTTGCCGGGAGATAATGAATTTTTATTACCTTCTACGCCCCATACCCAGGACAAGCGATGCCCAATACAGCAGCTGCAGTACGGCTGTGAGGAGCGCAGCTACGTAGGTCAGAGCGGCTGCGTTGAGGACATTGTTTACGCCGCGTGTTTCCTCTTGACCGACGATCAGGCCAGAATCGACCAGCAGTTTTTTTGCACGAGCAGAAGCGTTTAGTTCAACGGGTAGTGTTGCCAGGGCAAAAAGGGCACCAACTGCGAAGACGGCTACACCCAGCCAGGCGAGACCGGTAACTCTGAGGAACATTCCCAACATGAGCAGGATCCATCCCAGATAGGAACCGATATTGACAGCCGGGACTAAAGCCGCGCGCAGGCGCAGGGGAAAGTAGTCCTCCTTATCTTGCATGGCGTGACCCAGTTCGTGGGCCGTGATTGCCAGGGAAGCGACCGATTGCCCATTGTACACACCTTCGGATAAACGCAGTACTTTCTGGCGTGGGTCGTAGTGGTCGGTCATCTTGCCGCGTACACCTTCGACCTGAACACCGTAGAGGCCTCCCCGTTCGATCAGGCGCTGGGCGGCTTGTGCACCCGTCATGCGGCTGCGAGCCTGCACCTTACTCCACTTCTTGTAGGCTGAACTGACGTACAGCTGCACCAGCAGCATGATGACGAATGCCGGCAGCATGAACATCAGATAACGCGGGTCAAATAGGTAAAACATTTCCTGCTCCTAGAATATTCGAAGAAACAAACGACATACGATCTACCAAACTGAACTTCACGAATAGCTTTATATTTTATCTTGTTTTGATGTGACCACGGAACTTTATTTAGTTAAGAGCTCTATGGCTTTCTCCAATTGAGGGTCTCGTTCGGCTGTGAAATCTTCTTCAGTAAATTCGATAATAAAATCTGGCTCCAGGCCAAGAGCATTGATCTGGCGCTTGTTGGGGGTTAGCCACCGGGCAATCGTCACCCTGATTTGCCCCTGTTCGTTGACCAGGTTGGACACGTTCTGCACTGAGCCTTTCCCGAAGGATGTTACCCCCACCAGGTATCCGCGTTCGCGATCCTGGATAGCGCCGGCGACGATCTCCGAAGCGGACGCACTCCCTTCATTGATGAGGACTACCATGGGTATGTCGGTTGCCTGCCCGCCATTCCTAGCTTCAAATGTATCAATCGATCCGTCGCCATGTTCTTCGTACATTACCACGCCATCCCCGATGAACTCCGAGACAACCTGTATGGCCGTGTCCAGATAGCCACCTCCGTTGTTGCGTAGATCCAGGATCAATCCATCCGGGTCTTCTTTCATCAATTCTTTGAGCGCTTTACGTAAATCGCTGTCAGTCTTCGCGCCAAAGGTAAACAATTGAATATAAGCCAGGTTCTCATCCTCCAGCATGCGGCTTTCAATCGTTGGTATGACGATGCTGGCACGCTTGAGGCTGACATCGAAAGGCTCTTCGTCTCCTTCACGGAGGATGGTGAGGATCAATGTGGATCCCTTCGGACCCAGCACACTCTGCCTGGCAATCTCAGGATCAATACCGGTCATGTCTTCACCATCGATGGCCAAAATTTGGTCGCCAGGTTTCAGCCCGGCTTTCTCGGCTGGAGAGCCCGGCATCGGGGATATGATGGTCAGGTATTCACCACCGGTGTCTACCCAGGCGCCGATTCCCTCATATTCTTCTCCATTGAGGGTGGCCTCGAAGCGCTCCATCAGTTCTGGGTCCAGATAGGAAGTGTGTTGGTCTCCCAGCGATTCCAGCATGCCCGCAATTGCACCACGCATAAGCAATGTATCGTCTACGGGTTGTTCTACGAACTGTTCATGGACGATGTCCCAGGACTGCCAAAACGGTTCAAAAAGTTCATCCAGGTCTTCCGGTGCCTCGATTTGTTCGGTGAGATCTGTTTCGCCAGACTGTGCCATCGAGTTCGGCAGAATGTTATTTCCCAGGGAGCTTTCTTCCCCGGATAGAAAATAGCCTCCACTAACAAATCCAACCGCGAATGCACCTGTTACCAGGATCCCGACTACCAGGACAGCGGTTAAAAATAGGACAGACTTAGATTGCATGTTTTTACTCCTGACAAATTATCTGGCGCATAGTGTCGCGTTGGAATCTTTCCTTGACGCATCTTCGGATTGTGTGGGTTTTCTTGGGGCTGTCCCAAAAGATTGTCACCCTGAGCGCAGCGAAGGGTCTCGTTACAATACCGGAGATTCTTCACTCCGTTCAGAATGACATTTCTTTACTTATCAGGCAGCCTCATATTTCAATACATAATCCATCTTCGCCTTATCTTAGGTTATCATAGTTTAATTAGAGAAATATAAACGACACACTAGAAGATTAATAGATAGTGCAGCGCTGGACGGGGCGGCTTTCATCTGTTCAGCCAGTCGTTGATGTAGTCAAAAAAGGAATCTGGATCCTTTACCTGTTCGACGTAACTGAGCAAGGTCATGCCATCCAACAGATAAAGAGGATAACAGGATGTTGGTGCGGCACCGCGTGGAGTATGAACAACCGCAGTCACGCAATGCGTGATCACATCTACTTTGTTAAGCTGCGGGACGATTTCTTCAGCCGTGATGATCACCGTTTTGGCGGTCACGGGCAGCTCCGAGTCGATGCCTTTGTTTACACCGATTTGAGCGTTCCCTTCTACGTCGGCGCGTAATGCGTGGATCACGGCTACATCGGGTTGGATAGCCGGGAAGGCCATCAACTCCTCCCCGCTGTAAGGATCAACGACGGTGCGTACGTCCGGGCGGAGTTTCGGTAAATCCGTACCAATCCAGGCGCGTCCCGGCATGAACCCCACCCCGGCTAACTGCGCTCGCAGACCAAAGGCAATGCTGGCCTCGGTCTCCTCCATCACCTCTATCTCGCCGCGGTTGGCATGGTAGGTAAACATGGGTGCGAACCCAAAAATTTCCAACCCGAAGTAGCAGGTGCGCACGCGTGCGATCATCCCGGAGCCAACCAGCAAGTCACTCTCCAGGCCGGCGGTGAAGGTCAGCAGCGTCAAATCGTGCGGGTCTCCGATCTCTTGATGGCGGTGAATTAAAGCGCGCACGAACGCCATCGGTCGCCGGTATAGTGTCATTCCGCCTAACGCCAGCGTACTTCCAGATGGAACCAGCGCTGCCGCTTCGGTGATGGAGATTTGCTTATCTTTCATACTTCTGTCCCGTCGGGCGTGTCTGCCTCTGATTCCTGGTTGGCTTTGTCCTCTTTCAGCCTGGCCGTCGCTTGGGACAGCTCCTCCAGCATGGTATCTTCTACGATCCAGGGAGAGCGAATCCGCTTGGCTGCACGGCGAAACATTTCCACCTGGTTGACCGTGCGATCACCCCTGGATGAAAAGTAGATCATTACATTAAACCCAATCACAACAATGAGGGTAATTCCGACGACTAGTAAGGCTTTTCCTGGGTCCATATTCTCACATCCAATTCTAGAGTCAAGCTAACCATAATAATAAACAACCACAGGTGCGCTGTTGGTTTGTAATGCTGATGAACCTCTTATCATAGAATTCAGATTGTGTAGGATTTCTTGTGTAATTTTTTGTGTGCGTCGCAGACGCACACAAAAAATTACACACATTTCAGACCACAATCAGAATTCAACCAGCGAATAGCTCAATAACCTAATGATCCTTGCTTTGAAGGTTAAACCCAATCAGCGATCAAACAACGCAAGAGACGTTTAGTAACTGTAACTGCTCGGCTTTCTTGGGTTGGGGTGGGCGGGGGCTGTCCCAAAAGATTGTCACCCTGAGCGAAGCGAAGGGTCTCGCTTACAATACCGGAGATTCTGAACTCCGTTCAGAATGACATTTCTTTACTTTTTAGACAGCCTCCAATACCTTCGGGCTGAGTAGTTACCGGAAACTATGGGACGATCAGTAAATGCCTGTACCTCCGTCTTCCCATAACTTCGGAATTATGGCAGGTAAAGTCAACAGATCCTCAACGCGGTAATCGACCACCGGATTTACAGTCTCGTTTCCCCCTACGAGCACCGTTGTAAAACCCAACTGGTGGGCTGTATCCAGGTTGAGTGGTGAGTCGTCCAGCAGGACGCATTTACGCGCATCGCTTTCGCCTGCCAGTGTCAGTGCATGCTGGTAGGCGATTGCTTCTGGCTTGCAGGCGAAGTCGATCGCCCTCACGTCGATGATACCTTCGAAACAATCCTGGATTTCCAAAATATTCAGCACGCGTTGGGCATGGTCGGCATCGGCGTTGGTGAAGATCCAAAGACACTGGGGCAGGCTGTCGAGCAGAGATCGAAGCCTGGGGGAAGGCTGCAAGTAGTTTTCAAGCGACAGGTCGTGAACGTAATCCAGATAGTCGTCTGCGTCTACCTGGTAGTGCACCTGCAGACCGCGCAGCGTAGTTCCGTATGTTTTGTAGTACATGCGGCGTTTTTCCGGGATCACGTCCCAGGAAAGGCCCAGTCTTTCGGCCATGTACAGACTCATCCGTCCTAGAAGTGCATCCCAGAGCCCGTTATTGTTTGGGTATAAGGTGTCGTCGAGGTCAAAAAATAGGGTGGTGTATTGCATATGATAATTATAAAGGGTAATTGGGTTTATGATCCCTGATATTTGAACCCTGCTTGGTGCTGATTGATATCTGCTAATGTTCCGATCCCTGTCTTTTCCCACGGTTCACTCTTCTCGTTTCGATTGTGTAAGTTTTCTTGTGTAAATTTTTGTGTGCGTCGCAGACGCACACAAAAATTTACACACATTTCAGTACACAATCCTCGTTTCACCTATCCTATCCAGTATAATACCCCCATGACCATCAAGATATTGCCCCCTGAAATAGCCTCCCAGATCGCTGCAGGTGAAGTTATCGAACGCCCGGCTTCGGTGGTGAAGGAACTGCTCGAAAACGCGCTTGACGCTGGTGCCAGTGTTATTCAAGTGACGGTGGAAAACGCCGGCAAACGTCTCATCGAAGTCGCTGACGATGGTTGTGGCATCCCTGCCGAAGAATTACCCCTGTCCGTTGAACGTCACGCTACCAGCAAGTTGGACAGCGCAGATGACCTGTTCAATATCCATACCCTGGGTTTCCGTGGAGAAGCGCTGTCTTCGGTTGGCTCTGTTTCACGCCTGACGATCACATCGCGTCCGGCACAGGCTGAGGAGGGGATGCGGCTGCTGGTGAATGGTGGAAAAGTAGCTTCGCTCCAGCGCGTGGGGACCCCCATCGGTACAACTGTGCGGGTTGAAAACCTGTTTTTCAACGTGCCAGCGCGATTAAAATTCTTAAAGAGTGACATCACCGAGCGACGGAATATCGATAACCAGGTATCACGCTATGCCCTGGCTTATCCTAATGTGCGTTTTGAGCTGGGGCAGGACGACCGTACTGTACTTCAAACCAGCGGTAACGGTGACAGCCGTGAGGTCCTGGCAACCCTGTATGGTGTGGATATCGCCCGACAAATGCTGCAGGTAATCGCCGAAGACGACAACCTGCGCGTGGATGGTTTTATCAGCCCAACCTCTTTGACCCGATCTAACCGCCGGGAGATAATTTTCTTCATCAACGGGCGCCCGGTGAAGGACGCAGCCTTAAGCGCAGCCCTGATGAAAGGCTACCATACCTTGCTGATGGTCGGTCGCTACCCCAGGGCAGTGATATTCCTGCAAATGCCGCCAGAATTGGTGGACGTGAACGTTCATCCAACCAAGGCGGAGGTGCGTTTTCGTGATCGTGACCACGTTTTCGTTGGTCTCCAGGGCGCAGTGCGGCGCGCCTTGCTTGCGCATACGCCGGTGCCGGAAGTTAACGGGCAGTTACGCTGGACGCCTGCGAATACAGGCCGCGAGACCGATACGGCCTGGAAAATGACGACAAGCGACCAATCCGCGTACAGGATGGGAGCTGACAGTGGTGTGGATGATCTCCCCCATTCGCAGCCTTCGCTGCCCGCGGGTAGAGTGCCCCTGCTGCGCCTGGTAGGTCAGGTCGCCACGTCTTACCTGGTAGCAGAGGGTCCGGATGGGCTGTATCTGATCGACCAGCACGCCGCGCACGAAAGGGTGCTGTTTGAACGCTTCATGTCCCAACGAAACAGTGAAATCCCCGCTCAAAGTCTACTGATGCCGGCAACTGTGGAACTCCCGCCGGCGAACGCGCGCCTGCTAACAGAACAGCTGCCGATGCTCGATAGTCTTGGGTTCGAGGTGGAGTCCTTCGGTCCGAACACTTTTTTAGTGCGCGCTATCCCTGGTTTACTCGGTGATCTGGACCCTGCTGCTGCGCTGCGTGTGCTGGTGGAAGATTTTGAGGAAGATGAAGCCCCTTTTCAAAACCAGGTTGAGGACCGTATTATCGCCCGCGTGTGTAAGAAGGCTGCGATTAAATCCGGACAGGCGATGTCGCACGACGAACAGCAAGCCCTGTTGAGTGACCTGGAAGCCTGCCAGTCTCCACGTACCTGCCCTCATGGACGCCCGACGATGATCCATCTATCCGTGGATCTTCTGGAACGGCAGTTTGGGCGCAGGGGAGCCCGCTAAGCCCCCGTTAGCTGATTGACAATTGCTGGGATTATATCGATCAGGTCATTATGGAAGACCACATCGGCGCGCACGTCGATGTATGTGGGTGACTTATTTACGATGATCAGGTGGGAGCCGTTCTCAATGGATTGCATCGGCAGGTTAGCGACGGGGACGACCTCCAGAGATGAGCCAATGACGATCATCAAATCGCAGGATTGACTGGCTTCAACGGCTTTTAACCAGGCTTTGGAGGGCAGCTGCTCCCCCATGAGGATGACATCCGGCTTGAGAACCCCGCTGCAATCCGGGCAATGGGGGATCTCGCCATGCTCAAGGTACGACTCGACGTAACCATCCGACCCCACATGCTTGAAACAGCGCATGCAGGTCATGCTTCTCATGGAGCCGTGTACCTCAACCACGTTGTTCGAACCGGCTTTCTGGTGCAGTGAATCAATGTTCTGTGTGATGATCGTTTTAACGTAGCCGGTCTTCTCCAGGGTCGCCAGCCCAATGTGGGCAGAATTTGGATCGGCGAGATGCATTTTATGGGCCAGGGGGCGCATCCAATCGAAGAATTTTTCAGGATTGTAGCGGAAGGAGTTCAGGGAGGCGACTTCAAACGGGTCGAAGCGGGACCATAAGCCGCTGGTGCTGGACCGGAAATCCGGAATTCCAGAAGGCGTTGAGATACCCGCGCCGGTAAGCACGGTGGTGTTCTTGCTATCCCGCAGGATCTCCACAGCGCAGTCGATTGCCAGTTGAGTTTTCTCGGAAAGAGTTAACATTGGGATAAGTTTGTCTCCCTGCACGCCCTGTCATGCATCACGTATGGCAGGACAGTATTAAATTGTGGCCTGCTTTCTATTATAATCTCTACCATCATGATTGAGCGAGTTAATCTTGCGATCCAGAATAAATGCCGCCTGAACGCCAGCGGAACGGTCCTGGTGGGAGTTTCTGGCGGGCCGGATAGTCTGTGTTTGTTGGACATACTTTGGCGACAGGGTTATTCAGTGATCGTGGCTCACCTGGATCATGCTTTGCGGCCTGAGTCGGTAGCCGAAGCTTTATCAGTAAAACGTAAAGCTGAAAGCCTGGGGGCGGACTGTCTCATGCACCGGGAAGACGCAGGTGAATATGCCCGGGACCACCACCTTTCTTTGGAGGAAGCAGCCCGAGTGGTTCGCTACCGGTTTCTGTTCGAAAAGGCGCTCCAATGTGGAGCCCAGGCGGTAGCAGTTGGACATAACGCCGACGACCAGGTCGAAACGGTTCTGATGCACCTGATGCGAGGTTCCGGATTAGCTGGCCTGAGGGGCATGTCTTATCGAAGCCTACCCAATTCCTGGAGCGAGGAGCTAGCGCTTGTACGTCCACTTCTAGGCGTCTGGCGAGAGGAAATCCTATCCTATGTTGAAGAGAGGAATCTGGACCCCGTGATCGATTCCAGCAACCTGGATACCCGCTATTACCGCAACCGACTGCGTCACGAGTTGATCCCGATTCTGGAGGGTTATAACCCGCAGGTGAAGAGACATTTTTGGAATATGGCGCTCACCCTGGCTGATGACTACGATGTTATAGAGGCTGAAGTGGAGGCTGCCTGGCAGGCTTGCGTGCGTGAACAGGGCCAGGGATATGTGGTTTTTTCGATGCATGAGCTGAAGCTGCTGCCGGTGGGAGTCCAGCGCCACCTGGTGCGGCGGGCGATCCATCGCTTGCGCCCGGATGTGCGGGATATCGATTTTGGTGCAGTCCAACGATTCCTGGAATTTTTTCAATCCCCGCCCCGGTCGGGTGAGTGTGATCTGCTGGGTGGGTTACGATTATGGTTGGAGGGGGAAATTCTGTGGTTAGCTGAGCGGGAGGCGGAATTCCAAATTGGTGATTTCCCCCAACTGGATATTGACCAGGTTGCACATTTGCCCGTACCGGGTATGTTAAGCTTCCGGGAAGGCTGGAGATTGCGCGCCGAATACGAAGAGCAAGTAGAAGAAGCCCGTACGTTTGCACTCGAAAACACGGATCCTTACCTGACCTGGCTGGATGCGAGTGATCTGTCGCTTCCCCTTCTGATCCGCTCACGGCGTGCCGGCGATCGCTTCCGTCCTCTTGGTATGGGGGGACACTCTATCAAAATTTCTGACTTTATGGTGAACGAGAAGATACCCCGCCGGGCGAGGGATAACTGGCCGCTGGTGGTCTCAGGGGAGGATATCGTCTGGGTGCCTGGATACCGCCTGGCGCATACATTTCGGGTGAGAAAAAACACCCACGAAATTGTGCGTTTGACCCTGGTGAAATCTGCATAAAACACTTCCGAAGTCTCTTACGGAACAGGGTTCCCACGACTTCGGAAGTGTTTTTTCTTTAAAAGCGGTTATCGCCAGATTCTAGAAAAGACCTATAACTCGACCGGTTTCCAGGTCCAGGTCAACATTGTAATACACTGGACGGGTCGGTAGTCCGGGCATGGTGCTCATCGCTCCCAGGATTGGGTATAGGAACCCTGCGCCGACTGAAGCACGGATGTCGCGGATAGGCACGACAAAGCCCACCGGTACTCCTTTAAGTTTCGGGTCATGACTCAGGCTGAGGTGTGTTTTAGCCATGCACATCGGAATTTTGTCGAAACCGAGATTGGTGTAAAGCTCGATCTTGTACTCGGCTTCGGGTGTGTACTCCACACCGTCTGCGCCGTAGATCTCTTTACAAATGGTTTCAATTTTTTCCTTGATGGGAATATCCAGATCGTAAAGGAATTTGAAGTTGCTGGGTTTTTCGCATGCTGCGACCACTGCTTCGCCCAGTGCGGCTGCGCCTGCACCACCTTCCATCCAATGCCTCGAGACAACAGCATTTTCCGCTCCGGCTTCGAGAGCTGCCTGGCGTACCAGTTCAACTTCCGCAGGGGTATCGTCTGCGAAGGAATTTACAGCTACTACAACGGGGATACCAAAGCCCAGTGCGTTCTTGATGTGTACTTCCATGTTGCCCATCCCGGCGCGCAGCAGGTCCAGGTTTTCTTCGGTATAAGCGGGATCCAAAGGTGCACCGGCTCTTACCGTGGGTCCACCACCGTGCATCTTGAGGGCGCGCACGGTAGCTACCAATACCACGCAGTTGGGGATCAGGCCTGAGTAGCGGCACTTGATGTTGAAGAATTTCTCCATTCCGATGTCTGCGCCAAAACCTGATTCAGTGACCACGTAATCGGCCAGCTTGAGAGCGATTTTATCGGCCACGATGGAGCTGTTGCCGTGAGCGATGTTGGCGAAGGGACCGGCATGTACGAACGCAGGCGTTCCTTCCAGGGTTTGCATCAAGGTGGGCTTGATGGCGTCCTTCATCAGGACGGTCATGGCGCCCGCCGCGCCGATGTCCTCGGCGGTCACGGCTTCGCCTTTGGTGTTCGTGGCTACTACGATGCGACCGAAGCGTTCGCGCATATCTGCCAGATCGGTGGTCAGGGCCAGGATGGCCATGATCTCGCTGGCTACGGTGATATCAAAACCTGTCTCGCGGGTGAAGCCCTTCTCTGCTGGACCTTGACCAATGGTAATCCCTCGCAGCATACGGTCATTGGTGTCGGTCACCCTGCGCCAGGTTAATGTCTCGGGATCGATGTCCAGGCGCACAAAACGGTTAATTTCATCTTCTGTCAGGTCATTGGGATCTGTCTTGTCGATGCCTAACTTTTGCAGGCGTTTGATCATTGATGGGGCAAATTCGCGGTTGCCCTGCTTGTCGGGCGGGCACAGGCGGCGGAAGAGCGCTTCATCGGACTGGCGAGATTCATGGAACATGCGCGTGTCAATTGCAGCGGCCAGCAGGTTGTTGGCAGCCGTGATCGCGTGGATGTCGCCCGTCAGGTGCAGGTTGAAATCCTCCATTGGGATCACCTGGCTGTAGCCACCACCGGCAGCGCCTCCCTTAATCCCGAAGGTCGGTCCCTGGCTCGGCTGGCGGATGCAGGTAAAGACCCGCTTGCCAAGATGGGCGCCCAGTGCCTGGCTCAGACCGACCATTGTGGTGCTCTTCCCTTCACCTAGCGGTGTAGGTGTGATGGCAGTGACGTCGATATATTTGCCATCCGGGACGTCCTTGAGGCGTTCTAATACATCCAGACGGACCTTGGCCTTGTAATTTCCGTGTAATTCGAGTTCTTCCGGAAGCAGACCGACTTCTTCAGCTACCTGAGATATTGGTTTGATGTCGGCCTCCTGGGCGATATCAATATCCGATGGTACGGGATCGCGCAGGTTAAGCTTCAAAGGAGTAAATTTTCGTAGACCGGGGAAATCGTTTTGTTCTGACATTGTGTAGACCCTCTCCTAAATAAGATTTGATGGTAGATCACTGGTAACTGCCAGCTTTCCCGGGTAGGGGCGGGCAGTGCCCCAATACCTTCGGGCTGAGTAGTTACGATTACTGATAGATATATTGTGGCAGATAAATAGATTTAATACAATGGACGGGTATCCTGATCCTTTAAGAAAATTGTCACAATTTAACCCGAAATATGCCCTGATATACAGGCAAAATGATAAGGTTGCAGGGTTATTATCTCGCTGGAGAGCGTTTCTCCGCTTACAAGATCCGTTAAACGGCCTTCCAATATTTTCGCGTGGACCGTATGCGTACGCTCGCTGAAATTCGCCAGCACAGCGATGCTCTGGTTTTCACAGATGCGCAGATAACCCAGTACGTGATCGTTTTTGGTATCCAATACCTGTAATTTTCCATAAGCAAAAGCAGGGTTATCTACCCGCACCCGGATCAAGTGTTGTAAACGGTGGAAAATCTGCCCCTCGATCGTCTGCGGATTGTGACGTCTTCCCATTTTTTTTGCATCCAGAAATGGACGGTGCACCCATCGGCTGTCGTGGGCTTTTGTGGGATCGTCGAGGTAGCTGTAGTCGTTCTGGGTACCGATCTCATCACCCAGATAGATCAACGGGATGCCACCCACCGTCAGGATAACAGCGTGAATGAGTAGTATTCGGCGTATGGCCAGTTCGACCTCTGCTTCAGTCTCTTCAGTCAGGGCTTTTTCCAATCCGGCTAAAGAAGCGCAGGTACCGGAAATGCGTGTGTCTCCTGTTTTTAGGTTCTCTTGAAAGGGAAGCCCACGTGCAAAGCTGCCCTCAAAACGACCGGTGTAGAAGGCGTTCAGGAATTGGCGGTGATCGTAAGCGTTGATCCAAAGGCGGGCGGCATCCTCGTCTGAAAAAGTCCACCCGATGTCATCGTGCACCCGCACATAGTTGACCCAGGCGCAGGTTGGGTTTATCTCAAAGCGTTCCCGCAGGGCTAAATTTAACAGGCGCACTTCGCGTGTCGCCAGTGAATTCCACAGCAGGGCCATCAGCAGGGGGTTGTAAGATAACTGGCATTCATCCGGTGCGATGTATTTGTTGACCTCATCCGGGTGAACGATGGCCTCGGATTTAAATAACAACGCCGGCGCCGATATGCGCGCGACCGCATTGAATGCCCTGAGCAAAATATGGGCTTCCGTAAGGTTCTCGCAATTTGTGCCCAGCTCTTTCCAGATAAAAGCAACGGCATCCAATCGAAGTACTTCAACCCCTGCATTTGCCAGAAATAACATCTCTTCGGCCATGCGGTTAAACACAACTGGATTGTTGTAATTCAAGTCCCACTGGTAGGAATGGAAGGTGGTCCAGACCCATTTACCCATTTTTTTATTATAAGTAAACGCTCCGGGATGTTCATCAGGGAAAATCTCGCGTAAATGCAGCTCGTAGGCATCCGGCATCTTCCGGTCTGGAAAGATTCTGTAAAAATCTTCGTAATCTGCACATCCGGTCTTTGCTTTACGAGCCCACTCGTGCTCGTCGGAAGTGTGGTTGAGGACCAGGTCCAGGACCAGGCTGATCCCTTCCTCTCTTAGCGCCCCGGCGAGAGCGGCTAATTGATGCATGGTTCCCAATCGTGGATCGACTTCTCGATAGCTGCTGATTGCGTAACCGCCGTCGTTTTCCCCCGAGGGGACAAGAAAGAGAGGCATCAGGTGAATGTAGGTTAGCCCAAGTTCTTTATAGTACGGGATTTTTTCCCGAATACCGGTCAGGTTTCCGGCGAAAAGGTCTACATAGCACACTCCACCGAGCATACGATTGGATTGATACCAGGACGGATCGGCCTCGCGTTTACGATCCAGGTCTTTTAGTTCTGAAGGACGGGTTACCCACATACGAGCGAGGGTGCACACAAGATCTTCGAGATGAATATAAAAGTCATGCCTGTTTGCATACAATTGGTAATACAGACGGAATAATTGTGGGAAATACTTTCGTAACCTGAGAACATACGTATTCCAGGCTTCAGGTTCTTCTGCGATATTTTCCCGGAAGCAGGCTTCAACTCGAGGGAGCAAACGTTCGAATGTAGTATTTGTCTGTTGTACCGTGGGAGGTGGATTTGGCATTTAGGAGAATTGTTCTTCAGGTAAGAATGGATTAACCACGATTGAAAATATTTTCGTTTTCAATTGCCAGGGCTATGGCGCCCATAACCCCTGCTCGATCGCCTAATGCGGGAGGGACGATGTATTCGTCAATATTTTCCAGGATTTGAGGAGATTGGACGTAATTATTGAGCAGAGATACCACTTGTTCTCTGATCAGTGGGAACAATCGCGGTTGGTGCATAACTCCTCCCCCCAGGATGATTCTTTGTGGAGAAAGTGTGCATATAAAATTAACCAGCCCCAGAGCCAGGTAATGTGCCTCTAGTTCCCAGGCAGGGTGGTCTTCAGGAAGGGTTTCTGCGGGCTGCCCCCAGCGTTTTTGCATCGCCGGACCGGTTGACAGCCCTTCCAGGCAGTCGTTGTGGAATGGGCATATACCAGGAAATGGATCGGCTTGACGATCATGCGGGATGCGGATGTGTCCCATCTCGGGATGGATCAATCCGTGCATTAATTTCCCATTGACCATGCCGCCTCCACCGATGCCGGTGCCGATCGTCAGGTAGATGAACGTATCCAATCCCTGTGCCGCTCCCCAGCGCCATTCTCCGAGAGCTGCACCGTTGACATCGGTGTCGAAGCCGATTGGGAGATCGAATTCTACCCGAATTGACCCGACGAAGTCGAAATGCGACCAGCCTGGTTTGGGCGTGGCGGTGATGCAGCCGTAGGTGAGTGATTCTGGATTCGGATCGAGCGGACCGAAGGAAGCGATCCCCACTGCGGAAATATCCCCGGATTCCTTCTGCTGAGTGAGGATGAAATCAACCGCCCGCCTGGTGGTTTCTTGGGGTGTTGTTGTGGGGAATGTAGTCTCGGCGAGTATCTCGTCCGGCCCGCTTCCGATTGCACAGACGAATTTTGTCCCGCCAGCTTCAATCCCAGCGTAAATTACACACATTTCAGTACACAATCCTGTCAAAATCTGTTGTAATGATAATATCGGCTAGATTTTTATGTTGGGAAATTATCTGGTGTTCTCGTTTAAGTACATCCAGCATGAACGTATCAAATTTATCTCTTGCCCGTCGTCGGCGAGCTTCCAGGGTTTGCCTGTAATCGCGATCAATAAAAATCCGAATATCAACGAAACTCAAGAGTGAGGTGTATGTACCTTCGGCAACCATTATATCCAATTGGGAAACGTCAAGTTCCTCTGAGATGATCCGATCTTTATCGAATATTACCAACGGTTTATAGATTGGGCTTTCATTACGTTTGAAAGACCGCAAATTTGAGTCAAGGAAATCGAGCTTTACTTCATAAGGACCTACCTGTTTAATGTTCATACGGCGCATTTCATGATTGGTCTTTGGGGGAAAGACGAAGTAGTCATCTTGCTGCAAGAGACCAGATCCTGTACCACGTTCGTTAAATACGCGCACTATCTCGGAAGCCAGCTCTGTTTTTCCAGCACCTGATTCGCCTGCAACAGTGAGTGTGAATCCTGTGCGGATATTCTCGCTCAATACTTCGTTTATTTCTTCTGCGCGCTGTGTGTGATACGGTTCGATGATCAACTTGTCGCCTATCATGTGCTGCTCTCCCTGGATACGGCTTCCATATCCCGTTCGGGGTCAACACCCAGGATTTGGCGGATATGACCGGCGGATAAGTGCGGATTTCCCTGGCACAAGTAAAGCCCGAGATGCTCCATGCCGCCAATCTCCTGGGTGTAAGGCAGGAATTCGAAATATAATCCGGCCCCCGGACCGTTGATAGTGGTCACGTTGTATGCTGGTTCGCGACCAATTTGGGGCATCAATAACAGCATGGCCCGGATTCCATCCTGCCAGCCATCGGCGACGGAGCTCAATTCATCTTCGTTTAATTCGTGGAGATATTGTTTGCTGGTGTCTTTCAGCACCAGGAACATATCGTAGGGGCGGCGCATAAAGTATGGAACAAGCAGCACGGCGGGTCCGTAATCCTGGACTGTTAAATGGTCGGGATTAAGCCGCAGGAGATAAGATGCAAAGCTCTCCCCGCGCTGTTTATTAAAAAGCCAGCTGCTTCGGATTTTTCCGGGCATCACGTTGCTAAAACTTATCTGCTGGTGTCCGTGCACCAGTGAGCCGCCCACCAGCCGTCCGTAGTTTTTTATAATTGAAACGTACCCCCGCTTCTCCGATTGACCACCCGTAGACTTTGTGGGGGGCATTTTATGCGCCGATTCGGTCAATAATTTCCGTTCCAACACCCCCAGCCGTTCTAAAACCAGGACACGATCTGCCAGGGGCATGTTGTGCCAGTCTCTATCGTGGAAGGATGAAGTCCACTGTAAAAAGTGCAGCCCGTGTGCGGCAATGCCGTCCGGCTTAGGAGATTGTTTCCCGTAATCTGTGGGGTACCGGTCTGAGTCAGCCGTGGGGTAATGGATGGGGTATAGATTTTTGTTGATGAACGTAAACCCTTCGCTGAGCGGCGAGTAATCTAAGATTCCGGTGGTCTTACCTAAACAGATGACGCAATCTTGATTGGGGATTGCATGTTCGTGCAAAGCGTTCACTGGAAGGTTGTCGTGCGGGCGATGTGCACGTGCGGTGTTGTACACAATTCGGTCACCGTTCCTTGGATCGACCTGGCATATGCCATCGGGGATGTATTCTGCGATGGCATGCTCATCCAGGAAATATTGTTCTATCTGTTGGTAAGATAAAGAGCTTATATCTTCGGACTGCAAGATTTTTTCTAAGGACTTACGGCTCAGTTGTTGATCCATGTGTCTGGTTCCTTCATTATTCAGGTAAAGTTCCGATCATTTTTAAAAAACGTGAAACCCTATTTCCCCATGTGAAATACGGGATTGTTGAATGATAGGCCTCTTCTCCCATCTTTTGTCTGAGACCATCGTCCTTGAGAAGAATTTCCAATGCAAATGTAAAACCTCTTATATCGTCCGCCTGAACAACGATTGCACCATTCCCTACTTTTACGGATGATCCGCAGGCGTTACAAACCTCTTCAATATCGTGTCCCAGCAGGTATTCTTCTACGTAAGGTACGAGATTACTGGCAACCACGGGTACCGCCGTAGCAGCAGCTTCCTGGGCGGACATACCGAAACCTTCCATAACGGAAGGTGTGCAGTAGATATCGGTTACGGTGTATAAGGTCGGGAGGATATCCCAGATTGAACCAACAACAGCGACAGCCGCATTTTTGCCAGTAAATCCAATCAAACCCCTCAATTTTTGGGCAAGCGCCTCTTTATTATCATCTATTGATACCACAAGCAGTCTTTTAGGTAAATCTTTGTCAATATTGGTAAAGGCTTTGATTAACACATCTTTACGTTTTGTGGCATCCGTGCGGCTGATTTCAGTGATGATTTTGCATGAGCGTACTTCGTCGGGAGGTAATCCCGAATGCTGGCTTAGAAATTCCCATATGGGGTCTTTTTCGTCAACCCGTCGAGGATGATAGCGTTCTGTGTCCACGCAAGGGGGAAGGAATAAATCCGGACCCTCATACCCATAATCTTGAATCAAAGTTTTACGGATTACTGAAGAAGTAGCTGCTATGCCATCAAGCTTACCAATGAGATTCCTTTCAGTGTTTATGCGCTCATCAATTCTCAAAATTTCCCACCTATCTGGATTCACGTTACGTTTTTTGAGAATACCGAGTGAGTGGGGCACCCACACGTGCTGAACAGGAGCAGGGAGCGCATCGTTAAAAACCACGCCTATTTTAGCTGCATCCCAGTAATGAGATATGATCAGGTTGACTGGTATTCCCTCCCCATCCAGATAGCCCTGAAGAGATTCAACAAGTGCTGGAATTTGTTCGTGCATATCTTCCTTGCGTACGAATTCATTTCTTTCATCTTGAATGTATAAGATACGTTGATTCTCGTCTTTATAATGCACACCCCGCTGCCATTCTCCGCTCACGGGATGGAGGTATCCACCCCGATTCACTATGGTGATCTTATAACCGAACCTGGTCAGTGATGCGGTGAATTGGTTGACGAACACATTTTGCCCACCCGTATCCGGGAGTCCGGGAACTACTCCCCATTCATGGACGCCATGGTTCGTGATCATTAATATATGTTTCCTGGGAGATGCAAGGAATAAATTATGCAGTTCAGTATTGTTGGGTGCGATATCCTTCATATTTTTATTTTATGTTCCCTAAAGGATTCCTCTAACCTTTGATGCCTGTCGGCAATATATTTATCTGATCGATCCGCTTATGGGTCCACCCTCAACCATCTGTATTGATAAGCCTGCAGATCTAATTGCAGCTTGCCTTTAATAATGTCTGGTCCTCGTTTACCTTTTATTAAATCTGTTGTCTTTTTTTCATATCTATCCCGAATTTCTAATTCGAAATATTGTGGCTGCGACGATAGATTGTTCATCATTACCAGGTCTTCATCGGCTGATGTTCGCAGATACGCTGCCACAGCCCGCGAATCTGTTTCAATCCAAATTAGCTCCCCATCTCCGAGGGTCGGATGTGCCTTACGGATTGCGATCATGCGCCTGACAGTGTGCCATAACGAGTCAGCATCAGAACGTTGTACTTCGACGTTCACTTGAGCTGGTCCAAATGTTTCATCACCGATTACTGGACTGTAGAGTGTCTGCGGATCTGATTTAGAAAAACCGCCGTTTAATTGATCCGTCCACTGCATGGGTGTGCGCACACCGTTCCTGTCGGGAAGCCAGATGTTATCCCCCATGCCAATCTCATCACCATAGTATAAAACCGGTGAACCGGGGAGTGAAAACAGCAAAGAGTAGGCCAGTTCAATTTTTCGCCGCTCATTGTCTAACAGCGGCGCAAGTCTGCGCCGGATACCCAGGTTCAAGCGCATGCGCGGTTCGGGTGCGTATTCCTGCCACATCCACTGGCGCTCCTCTTCAGTGACCATTTCCAGGGTAAGCTCGTCGTGGTTGCGCAAGAAAGTGCACCACTGGCAGTTCTCCGGGATGGTTGGGGTACGCTTTAGGATCCATTCCAGGGGCGATGCATCATCCTTCCCGAGCGTCATATAGATGCGCGGCATGAGTGGGAAATGGAAGCTCATGTGGAACTCATCCCCATCTCCGAAGTAAGCGCGAACGTCCTCCGGCCACTGGTTGGCTTCACAGAGCAGGATGCTGTCGGGATAGTTGTCTTCGACGAATCGCCGCAGGCGTTTTAGATAGGCGTGAGTCTGCGGAAGATTTTCACAATTTGTTCCCTCGTGTTCGTAAAGGTACGGCACCGCGTCGACCCGGAACCCGTCAATTCCCAGATCGAGCCAGAACTTAACCACATCCAGGATTTCTTGCTGTACTTGCGGGTTATCATAATTCAGGTCAGGCTGGGAGGCGTAGAAGCGGTGCCAGTAGTACTGCCCGGCGACGTCATCCCAGGTCCAGTTTGACTCCTCGGTGTCCAGGAATATGATGCGCGCGTCCTGGTATTTTTGATCGCTGTCGCTCCACACATAATAGTCTCGATAAGGAGAATTCCGGTCAGCACGTGCTGCCTGGAACCATGGATGTTGATCCGATGTGTGGTTGACAACCAGGTCCGATACCACCCGCATGCCGCGCTCATGGGCGGCATCTAAAAGCGTTTTGAAATCGTCAAGCGTCCCGTATTTTGGCAATACGCTTGAAAAATCCGAGATGTCGTAGCCATCATCTTTGAGCGGCGATGGATACGTTGGCAATAGCCACAGGCAGTCGACACCTAAGTCCTGGAGATAATCCAGTTTCGCTATCAGGCCGCGCAGGTCGCCGTGACCATCACCATCGCTGTCATAGAAAGCGCGTACGTATACCTCGTAAAACACGGCGTTTTTGTACCAGAGTTGAGTTTTCTCTTCGTTCAATATGTGATCGCGCATGAATAACCTTTATACACCTATTCCATTACTGGATATAACCTCTCGGTACCAATGTGCGCTTTGTTTCGGAATCCTTTTCTTGGTCTCGTAATCGACGCGCACGATTCCGAAGCGTGGAACGTAGCCACTTGACCATTCAAAGTTATCCAACAGACTCCACACGTAGTATCCATCCAGGTTGACGCCTTCCTGAATCATTTTGTATATTACCTGGATATGGGCTCTTAAGTAATTTATCCGACCCTGGTCATTTACAAATCCGTCCCCATCAGGAATATCCCGAAACGCACAACCGTTCTCACTGATGTACATACGTGGGTTGCCGTAATTCTCTTTCAGGTTACGCAGCACAAATGCCAGACCATCAGGGTCCACCCCCCAACCCATCTCGGTTACACCCCATCCTGGACTCGAGTGCGGTCTCGACTTAAACTTTAATAGACCGCCATCCATTGCATACGAGATTGACTCGGTGCGATAGTGATTAACGCCCAAGAAATCAATGGGTTGGCTGATAATTTCCATATCGCCTTCATGAATTTTAGGCGCATGAACTCCAATCCAGGAAAACAGCGCTTTCGGATATATTCCCCTGAAGATCGGATCTAAAAACAAGTCCGAGTTTTCCTGATACGCTCGATCACAGGCATCCTGGTTGGCTTTACTTTCAGTGTGAGGTACAAAGTGCTCAAGATTCAGGATAATCGAGATATTGCCGTTATATCCGCCCTGTTTAAACATCTCAACCGTTTTACCGTGCGCAAGTAGTAAGTGATGTACGGTCTGGTATGCCTGGGAGTAATCACAGATTCCTGGAGCCATGATGCCCTGCGCGTAACCGAGGAAAGCGATCACCCAGGGTTCATTGAATGTGCCCCAATAAGCAACTCGATCCCCCAATCGATCGAAAAGCACACGAGCGTAATCTACAAACCATTTGACACTGTCCCGATTTGGCCAGCCACCTGCCTTTTGCAGTGTCTGGGGATAGTCCCAGTGGTGGAGGGTCAAAAAGGGCGTGATGTTTGTTTTGAGCAATTCGTCCACTAACCGCTCGTAAAAATCCAATCCTTTTTCGTTGACTTGACCACGCCCTTCCGGAAGAATGCGCGTCCAGGATGTAGAAAAATGATAGGTATTCAAGCCTAACCATTTCATTAAAGCCACATCCTCCTGCATGCGATGATAATGATCGCTGGAGACATCCCCTGTGTCCCCATTGAGCACTCGATAAGGTTGGCGGACGAAGCGGTCCCACACGTTTATCCCTTTGCCATCTTCATTCCAAGCACCTTCGATCTGGTAAGCAGAGGTTGCTGCGCCCCATATAAACCCTTCCGGAAATTTTAATTCCATTATTATTCTCCCTGTTGGATTTCTATGATCACACCCTCTTTTGGACGTAAGGTTAAACCTGATAAATCTACCTTCCCTTTCCGATCCATGTGAGACGATAGGATTATTCTTGCGTATAACTGATCCTTGTGTTTAATGCGCTGCTCGTTTACTGAAAAATTTAATGCGATGAACATGGTGGGGTGATCCTTCAATGTGCGCTGGTAGAGGAAGCAATCCTCGGGTTGCGCCTCCATGGTTTGATAATCTCCCATCTGCAGAGTCGGATGAACACGTCGAAGGGCGAGCAATTGGCGATACAGGTTCAGGAGGGATGTGTCATCCTTCAGCTGGCGTTCGACGTTTGTCGTTTTATAGTCATCAGCTAAGGGTAGCCATAACCTGGACCTTCCTGGTGACGAGAAGCCAGCATTGGGAGTATCACTCCACTGCATGGGTGTCCTGTTTGGGTCACGACTCAGTTCAAGAACCCGTATGCCCCATGGGTCTTGCTGGCGATCTTCTGGGACAGGCACATCAGTCATACCAATTTCATCGCCGTAATACAATGTTGGTGTACCTCGCAATGTGAGAAGCAGCATAGCGGCGATGCGAGCCTGTTCCTCACCGATGCGTGTGGTTATGCGTGCTTCATCGTGGTTGCCCAAAACATAATTGGGCCACGCGCCTGGTGGCAGCGCAGCTTCAAGTTTGTCTACCGATTGGCGGACGGAGCGAGCGTTCCAATCTACCTTTAGCAGAGTAAAGTTAAACGGCAGGTGGATTTCATCCAGGTTTTCCCCGTAATAACGAACCCATTCAGATAGATCGAACAGGTGGATCTCGCCGATCGATACGGCTTCCCGCTGCGGGATGTATCCGTCCAAAAGCGTCCGCAGATCACGGTAAATCCCGTGAACATCCGGGTGCCCTTTATCATACAGGTGGATCTGGCTGTCATAGTCACCTAAGGGTTTATGCATAAACAGGTTAGCAGATTCGTTTGGAGGATTATCGCGCATTAGGGGATCTTTCATGATGAAGTGTGCCACATCGATGCGGAAGCCATCCACACCTCGATCCAGCCAGAACCTGACGACATCAAAGATGGCATCTTTCACTTCGGGATTTCGCCAGTTGAGATCTGGCTGTTCCTTCAAGAATGAGTGCAGGTAATACTGCCTCGTGTGAGCATCCCATTCCCAGGCTGGACCACCAAACACGCTCAGCCAGTTGTTTGGTGGGGAGCCGTCGGGTTTTGCATCTGCCCACACATACCAATCCCTCTTTGGTTTATCTCGTGATGAAAGCGACTCGATAAACCATGGATGCTGGTCGGATGAGTGATTGGGCACAAGATCAATAATGATTCTCAAACCACGTTGATGTGCCTCTTTGACCAATCTGTCGAAAGTGTCCATGTCGCCAAACAGGGGATGAATATCCGTGTAGTCGGCCACATCGTAGCCGAAATCAGCCATTGGCGAGGGGTAGAAAGGAGACAGCCAGATAGTGTCGACACCCAAGGTATCGCTGATATAATCGAGCTTCTGGATAATGCCCGCAAGGTCGCCGATTCCGTTTCCAGTCGTATCCTTAAAACTACGCGGATATATCTGATATATAACCGAGGTCTGCCACCAGGGATGGTGTGTTTCAGATTGCATATTTGCTTATAATTCTCGAGTCCCGTATTTATTTAGAAAACCATAAGGATAAACTGGTTCCAATGCACTGACATCATTGAGACGTTGAATTTCATCCGACGACAGTTCTATATCCTGGGCACCTAGGTTATCCTCGAGCTGTTCGATTGTGCGCACCCCGGCGATCACAGAGTCAACCGCCGGTTGAGCCAACAGCCATTTCAAGGCAACCTGGGAATGTGTTGCGCCATCATAGGTAATGACGATTTCATCTATCACATCCATGATCTGCCAGTTACGTTCGATGTTCCTCTTCAGCCAGGATTCTTCGGTGTCGTCCTCCATTACCGCGATTCTTCCTTCGGAAGGTGAATCGGGTCTCCTGTCGCGGCGGTATTTTCCTGTCAGGAATCCACCCCCCAGGGGTCCCCAGGGTACGAGCCCAACACCTTCTGAGTTGCACAAATCTTGAATTTCCGGTTCGATATTCCGCTCCAAAAGGCTGTACTGGTACTGGGCAGCCACAAACCTTGCCCAGCTGTTTTTTTCACTCAGACCTAAGGTTTTCATCAACCGCCAGGCTTTGAAATTCGATACACCGATGTAGCGGACTTTGCCATCTCGAACCAGGTCATCGAAGGCACGCAGTGATTCTTCAACCGGGGTAAGTGGGTCCCAACAGTGCATATACAGCAGATCGATCACGTCCGTTTGCAGACGTCGTAGGCTGTCTTCCACGCTGTTTTGGATATGGTAGCGGGATAGACCCAGGTCGTTGGCGCCTTCTCCCATAGAGAAGCGCACTTTCGTCGCCAGTACCACCTGGTCACGTTTGCCCTGGATGGCTTTACCCACGATTTCTTCTGATCTACCGCCTGCATATACGTTGGCGGTATCGATGTGGTTGCCACCCACATCTAAATATTTGTGGATGATCCGCCCAGCTTCTTCTGGTGGGGTACTGCGTTGGCTGTCCTCACCGAAGATCATCGTGCCCAGGCAGATTTCTGAAACCATCAGTCCACTTTTACCTAAGGAATTGTATTTCATTGTATTTCTCCGAACTCAATTCTTTCTTCTGCATATTAAACAATAGCGTATCTGAGTCCACTGAAAAAACTGCTTCCAAACGGAGAAACTCCCGCCTTGGTTGGCACCTTTTTTCAGTAAAGTCTTATCTGTAATGATGAAACTATTTATATTGATGTTTGCATCTCTTGAAGCGGCTCTTTAGGCGCGTAATGCAGCAGGATGGTCAACGCTATTCCTGTGATTGCACCGGGTAATGCTCCCGAGGTCAGCACTCCTGGCATGAATGTTAATCCGGTCGTCCAGCCCACGATGCTGACCGGAATCCACCATCCAGACCAATAGACAATTTTTCTTAGCACGAGCCATTGAGCTATCCCGGTCGTTGTGCTGATCAATAAGCCAGCTAAAAAATCCAATTGCGGCGGAAGCCAGATCACGATCATGACCCAGCCAACTGCCCAACCAATTGAGCTGGCGATAGCCCAGTGCCAGGCTTTGGGGATTCGTTTATAAAGAACTGCCCACTGGAACATAGAAATCAGGACACCAGACATAAGAGCCGGGAAACCGGGTAGGACATAGGCTCCAATGAACCATCCCAGAGTGGTCCCCATGATCCACAGGAACCAGAGAGCCCAGTCGAATGAAAGTTTTCTGGATGTGCTCATGGATGATTTCTCATTCGTGAGGTACGAAAGGGTTGTTATTCAGCAACCGCAACCTACTTTTGGTTAGTAATTCTGCTGGTGTATACCTGCTCGCGATGAGTCGATTATCTGTACTTGAAAAATCCGTAATTTGATTACTATTTGAGAGT
>Ga0209013_10000781_pt1 | contig 28986 bp, 20 predicted proteins | sample Cruoilmetagenom2_FD_187291 | JGI IMG/M metagenome (GOLD analysis project Ga0209013, IMG submission 187291) | Oil polluted marine microbial communities from Coal Oil Point, Santa Barbara, California, USA - Sample 2 (SPAdes) (version 2) | ecosystem: Environmental > Aquatic > Marine > Oil seeps ...
TCCCAACTCAAAAAACCACTCACATATTTCCGAAAAAATCAGGGAGTCACTATAGCACGCAAGCCGCTGCCGAAAATCCGAAATCCGAAATCCGAAATCTGAAATCCGAAATCCGAAATTCCTAATTCCTAATTCCTAATTCCTAATTCTTCAAGGTACTCCCTGACCGCCCGCAGGTTGCGCTGTGCCCCGGGATGGTCCGGCATCCCCGCCGCCGCCCTCGCCAGCCAGTACTCGGCCTCGGGGTAGCGGCCCATCTCGGCGAGCAGCAGACTCATCGAGTACTCGACGTCATGCTGCTCCGGGTAGGCCTCGAGGACCTCGCGGAGCAGGACCTCGGCTTCGTCGTTGCGGCCCTGGGAGCTGAGCAGGACGGCCAGGTTCACCTTGGCCGGGTAGAAGAGCTCATCAATTGTGATCGCCTCGCGGTAGTACCGCTCGGCCTTTGCGGGCTCTCCGAGGCGCGCGTAGAGGTTACCGAGGTTGTGGCCCGCGAAAGAAAAGTCGAGGGAGTAGGCCATCGCCGCCTCGTACTCGTCGAGGGCCTGTTTGAGAGCCTCCCGCTGATACGGCTTGAGGAGCTCCGCCGGCGCATCCGCGATGCGGACCGCGGCCTGCATCCGCACCGCCTTCATCGGGTCGAGGAGGAGGGGCGCCACGAGCTCGACGAGCTCCGCCGGTGGCGGCGTCCGGACGTTGTCGACCGCGGTGTAGCGCACCAGCGCCTCCTCGTCGACCAGAGCGCGGGCAAACGCCCGGGCGCTTTCGGCACCGGGGTAGCCGGCGAGCCGAGTCAGGGCGGTGGCGCGGACGATCGCCGGATAGAGCTCGTCTCCGGCCATCCGCACGAGCTCGGGCAGGGCCTCCGGCCGGCCCTCGCGGCCGGCGGCGAGGGTGGTGCCGTAGTGCGGCTTCTTGGCCTCGCCGTACCACCGCGTGAAGGCGTCGATCGACCACTCGAGCGGCCGGTCGTCGTGGCATCCTGACTGCGTGCAGGCGTTGGGGGTACCGATCTTTCGGCTGAGGTCGGGGCGGGGGATGCGGATCGAGTGGTCGGCTCGCTCGTCGATCACCATGTAAGTCCGCTCCGGCATGTGGCACTTCACGCACAGGGCGCCGTCCGACGGCTGGCCTTCATAGATCTTCTTGTGAAAGTGGTGCTCCCTGGTGTCGTAGACATCCGCCCGGTGGCACTGGCCGCACAGCGCGTTGCCCTCTTCCTTGAGCTTCAGGCTGTGGGCGTCGTGGCAGTCCGAGCACCGGACATCGTTGTGGTACATCTTCGACTGCGTGAACGAGCCCCAGACGTAGTCCTCCTCGAGGATCTGGCCGTCGGCGAAATACAGCCCTTCCTCCAGCAGCGACGGGATCTGGCTGTCGAGGAGGGCGAAGCGGGTGTGGTCCCAGTCGCCGAGCTCGGAACGCCGCGAGTGGCAGGGGGCGCACAGCTCCACGAGCTGGCGTGAGCTCATGTTGCCGGTGTCGATCACGAGGCCATAGTTGTCGATCGCCGGCCTCGCCATCGGCTGGATCTCGGCCCACCTGACGTGGTCCGAGGCCGGGCCGTGGCAGGCCTCGCAGCTGACGTCGATCTCCGACCAGGTTGTGTGGTAGATCCGGGTCTCCGGGTCGAAGCCCTTCTTGAGGTTGGTGGAGTGGCACTCGGCGCACATCCCGTTCCAGGTTTGGGCGCCGCGGGTCCAGTGGAGCCAGTCGTCGGGCGGAATCCTCCGATCGGGGTTGAGGTCGAACCACTCTCCACGGTCGGAGTCCCAGGCGATCGACAGGCACTGCAGGCGGCCTCCCGGAAACGGCGCCAGGTACTGCTGGAGCGGCTCGACGCCGAATGTGTAGGTGATCTCGAAATCGTCCATCTCGCCATCCGAGCCCTCGGTCGTGACCATGTAGCGGCCGCCCTCGCGGAAGAATCGCGAGGTAATGCCGTGCGAGGTGAAGACCGCGTCGTTGAAATCTCCGAGCACGGTGGTGTCGTCGGCCTCTGCCATCGCCCGGTCATGGTCCGAACCCTGCCAGCTCTCGTCAGCCGCCTCATGGCACGGGCGGCAGGTCTCGCGACCGACAAAGGTCGGGGCCGCGGCCTCTTCAGGCGCCGGCGCTTCCCTTTGCCGGAGCACCCAGGCCGGCGGGACGAGGGCGATCACCGCGGTGGCGGCAAGCCCGATCCGCTTCCACCGATCGAGCGGGTCTGCTCTCACGACCGCACCACCTGATTCACCGAGAAGGACTGGCGGCGGATGGCCTTGCTGATGTCCACCTTGACGATGTCGTTTTCGATCCGCACTGCGAATATGTCGAGCGGCCGCGGCGCCGGCGGGCTCAGGACATCACCCCGGATGTCAAAAGCCGAGGCGTGGCACGGGCAGACGAAGCGGCCCTCCTCATTGACCCACGGCACGGTGCAACCGAGGTGGGTGCACTCACGGTTCAGCGCCAAGAAACCGCCGTCATCCAACCGCGCGAGATAGAACCGGCCCTCTGGAAAAGCGGTCACCGACCCCGGCTCGAAGCGGTCGACCGGCCCGGCGACGATCACCGCCGCGTCGTCGCCGCCCGCGCGGCGGCGGCGGGGGGCGAGGAAATCAGCCACGATCCACACCGCCTCGATCAGCGCCACTCCCCCGAGCAGCAACCACAACCGGCCCAGAAAACTCCTCCTCGACGAGGCCGTCCCCTCTTCTCCTCTTCCCCTCGTCATCCGCCGACTCCCCACGGCCAAACGAGCGCCATGCCGGGGCCTCGGAACCAGACGCCGGTGACGATCAGCACGGCCAGCGCGACAAAGAACAGAATGAACAGAGCCTGCACGACCTCGGCCTTCGAAGCCCCGAATCTCCGCACCAGCAGCAGCCGAAACCCGACAACAGCAGCAGCAAGAATTGCGAGCGGGACCAGACCCCTGCCCACCACCGACGGCAGACCTGCGCCGGGTTGCAGGACGAGCTCGTCAAAAACGATCAACACCGGTGTGAGAACGAGCGCCGTCACGCCCGCAATCGCCGCGGTTCGCCTTCCGGTGTCGGACAGGAACCACGGACCCGAGGACTCGGACTCGTAGCGCAGATAGGGGATGAGGAGCAGGGCAAGGGCCGCGAAGGCCGGGATCACCACCACCGCAAAGAGCGGGTGGAAGTGGAGCTGGAGCTCCTGGAAACCGAGGAAGTACCACGGCGCCTTGGCCGGGTTGGGACTCATCCCTGGGTTTGCCGCCGCCCCCAGAGGGGCATCGACGAGAAGCGCCAGGACGAGGACAAAGGCGATCAGCGCGAGCCCGGCTGCGAGCTCGCGCATCAGCAGATTGGGGAGGGTCGACACCCACTCGGGCGCCTCGTCGTCAATCTCCGCGGGCGGCCGCGGATCCACCACCCCGCCCGCCTTGCGCACCCGCCAGAAGTGGAAGCCCATCGTGAGCACCAGCGCGACCGGGATCAGGGTGGTGTGGAAGGCGTAGAAGATCACCAGCGTCGCGCGCGAGATCTCGGGGCCGCCGCGCGCCACCCCCTGCAACCAGCCGCCGATTCCGGGAACGTAGCCGAGCATGCTGGTGCAGATAGTCACCGCCCAGTAGGCGAGCTGATCCCACGGCAGCAGGTAGCCGGTGAAGTTGGCCGCGAGAACAAGCGCCAGCAGCGCCAACCCGATCACCCAGTTGAAGCGCCGCGGACCGTGCCAACCGCCGGTGAGAAAGACCCGCAGCATGTGGGCGAGGACTACCGCGACCAGGATGTTGGCGCTCCAGTGGTGGATATTCCGCACCAGACCGCCAAAGAGATACGAGCTTTCGAGCCCGGCCACCGACTGGTAGGCCAGATCGGGCGTGGGTTCATAGACCAGGATCATCAGCACCCCGGTGACGACCATCAGCCCGATGAGAACCAGCGACGAGCCGCCGAGGCCGAAGGTGTGGGTGTATCGGAGCGTGCTCCGCCGCACCCGCACCGGGCGCAGGTGGAGGACGAAGACCTCGAGAATCGTCTTCCGCCGCTCACGCTCGGTGTGCGGCACGATGGGGCGTGGGAAGATCGAACGCCACACATCCGCAAAGAAACCCGGACGACCGGATTCCTGGTTCGGAGTGGGAGCATTCGCGTCAGACATCCCGCCGAAACTAACTCGCTCCGACCCGCTGTGCAAGCAATGCCGCCTTCACGGGTGGGAGGATCGTCGGCCCGTTGCTACAATGACCGATTAACATCGCGCCCGGCTGATACGGCGTTGACTGGATGAGTCAAGGAGACGGGAGAACTCTGATGCCGCCAGACGACAACACACGTGACGACGGTATGGCGCCGGAGAATGAGATCGAATCCGGGAACGAGAGAGGCGAATCATGAGTAGACGATCGATCACCTCCATTCTGATCATGGTGACCGTCGCCCTGACGTCGGCGTGCGACCGGGGCAGCCTAGCCGGTGAAACCGCGGCACCCTCTCTCGAGGAGCTCGCCTCGGCCACCTACACCGGGATCTTTGACGATGCCATCACCCTCGACGAGGGTCGATGGGAGGGCGAGCCATTCGTCGAGGGCGGCGCCTCGAGACCGAGCGCGGGGCTCGTGGACGACTTTTTTCTGACGGCGGACTTCGATGACGACGGCCGTGAAGAAACCACGGTGCTGCTGTGGGAGAGCTTGGGCGGCTCGGGCACCCGTCTCTATCTGGCGGTCGCGGGGCGCCGCCACCGCAACATCGTGAATCTCGGAACGGTCCTGGTGGGCGATCGGGTGCAGGTGCGCGGCGGCCGTATCGCCGATGGCCGCATCGAGCTTGACGTGGTGCAGGTGGGTCCCGAGGATGCCATGTGCTGTCCCTCGCAGCTGGCCACCCGCCGCTGGGCCCTCGGTGAGGGCGACCTCGTCGAGGGCGAGGCAACGATCACCGGCGCCCTGTCACTCGAAAGCCTAAGGGGCCCCGAATGGGTTCTCTCCGAGCTCGACTGGGGTGAGCCGGTTCCGGACGCCGCCGAAATCATGATCTCGTTTCACGACGACAAGGTGACCGGCACGGGCGGCTGCAACCGCTACTTCGCCGCGGTGACCGGCCGCGAACCGGGAGAGCTCGTTTTTTCCGGCATGGGCGCCACCCGGATGGCCTGCCCCGAACCCACGATGAATCTCGAGCGGCGTTACCTCAACACGCTTGCCGGCGCCTCGAGCTACAGCTTTCTGGGCGGCCGGCTGGTGCTCGGCTGCGACACCGATGACGGCCCGGTGGCCTTGATCTTCACCCCGCGGAAGGTCCCATCGGATCCCGACGGTTCGTAGGGTGGAGCCGGAGGCCGTGTAGAATCAGCGGGCTCAATCACCGGCAACATCGACGGAGGTTTTCATGAGGCGTTTTCTGATCCACTGGCTGGTCATCGCCCTCGCCCTGTGGGTGACCGCCTACATCCTGCCGGGTGTCCACATCGATTCGACCCAGGCCCTCGCCGTCGCCGCCATCGTACTGGGGTTGGTCAACGCCCTCGTCCGCCCGGTCCTGACCATCCTCACCCTGCCCATCACCATTCTCACCCTCGGCCTCTTTTACCTGCTGGTCAACGGCTTCACCTTCTTGTTGGTGACGAAGTTGGTACGTGGCTTTGGGGTCTCCAGCTACTGGTGGGCGGTGCTCGGCGCGCTCCTGGTCAGCATCATCTCGTCGTTCGTCGGCAGTTTCGTCAAAAAAGACTAAACGACGCTCAAGATCCTGGATTTCACTCCCCCTCGAGCCAGGTGCTGACGGCGTCAACGGTCTTCTTGGAAATCGCCGGCACCTGGCATCCGGGCGCCGGGTAACCGACCGGGAAGAGGATGTAGGGGCGTTCGTTCTCGGGGCGCTCGAGGATGCGACCCAGGAATCGCATCGGTTGCGGGGTGTGGGTGAGGGTGGCGAGCCCCATCTCATGCACGGCGGTGATGAAGAGCCCGCAGGCGATTCCGACGCTTTCGTTCACGTAGTAGTTGGCGCCCTTGCCGCCGTCGGCATCGACCACGAAGATCTGCTTGAAAACCACGACCAGCCAGGGGGCGGTCTCGAGGAAGGGTTTCCGCCATTCGGTACCGAGCGGCGCGAGCGAGGTCAGCCACGCCTCTGAGGCACGCCCGCCCTCGTAAAACTCCCGTTCCTCGGCCTCGGCGCCGCGGCGAATCTCGGCCTTGACGGCAGGGTCCGACACCGCCACGAAGTGCCACGGCTGGCGATTGGCGCCGGACGGCGCAGTGTTGGCGGCGGCGATGGCGATCTCGATGAGGTCGCGCGGCACCGGGTCGGATGCGAAGTCGCGCACCGAGCGGCGCCGTGCGAGACCTTCGACGAGGGCGCGGCCGCGGGCGGTCATCTCTTCCTCCGGCAGGCGCTCGAAGGCAAGTGGTACGGGTTGGTACGGGGGATTATTCATGGACCGAGGATACAGGTGCAACGGAATCTCCTGAGCGCGGGATCTTACCGTTTACTGCAACGCCCGGACAGCCCCACCCCAGGCGCCCGATCCGAGATCCTCGACCACAACGGCGAGCCGTGCCGGCCCCCTGGGCCACTGCAGCGGAACCTTGTAGCTCCAGACATCCACCGCCCCGTCCACGGTCTCCATCCGATGCAGGACGAAAACTCCGTTATCACCGGCAAGCACTCCGACCGAGAGGCGCAGATTTCTCTGACCACCCTCGACAAACAGCGCCGAGATGGCGTCGAGGTGTACGGTCACAGTGGCCTCGGCCGCCAGTTTCTTACCCTCGGCAGGACGCGCTTCGGTGACCGCGATTTCCACCACGAGATCAGAACTCTCGGTGGACCCGCGGAGCAGACGCCGCACCCGCGCCGCCGCCGCGTCCTCGAGGGTTTCCGAGGCGATCACTGAAGTTGACCGGATGTCAGCCCCCGGTCGATCGGTGGAGATCGCGAGCTGGTGGTCGGCGCCGTCCGGCGGACGGTCGATCTGATAACTCAAACGGTACCAGCCGGCGCTCGAGGAGATCAGCCGGTCGAGACCGGTGGCGCCCATCGCCACCTCGCCGCCGCTGGGCGCCGCCAGATGACGCTGCGAGCCGATGGGATCGAGGAGCAGGAAGTTCGCACGGCTGGTTCGGAGTGCGTCCGGCTGAGCGCTGAGAAACTCCTGGAACCGATCGCCTCCGCCGGTATCGGCCGACCCTGAACCCGTCCCGGTCGTCCGCGTCGCCACCGGGACGACAAGCCACCCTGCGGCGGCCAGATCCCGTCCCACCCGATCCACACGATCGGTCTGCCGGTAACGTTTGAACTCCTCGCGCGCTGAGCCGGAACTCTGGGTCTCCATTCTCTCGACAAACGGGAGGTAAAAATCCACCGGGTCCATGTCGAAGCCGGCGCCGACCACGAGCAGCAGGCGCGGGCCCGCCGCCGGCGTCGCCAGCGCCCAGTCGCTGACCCGCGTCATCGAGTGCCGCAGCGCCCCATCCTCCTCGAAGATGGCGCCCCGGGCCGCGGTCAGGACCTTGGATCGTTCGAGTTCTTGTGGCTCTTCACCGGCCTCCAGCCTCGCCATCAGTCCGCTCTCGGGGTCGTCGGCATTCGGGTCGTCCCTGACCAGACGGTCCGGATATTTCCGGATGTCGCGCACGAACCGAACTCGGATGGCTTCGATGGCGTGCTGGCCCGAGGGCTTGGCAGCCAAGTTGAGAAGCGTGCTCTCGACAGCCCCGGCGTCGGTGGCGCCCGCGAGCACCGTCGTCACGTCCTGGTCGGCGGTAACCACCTCTACCGGGCCCAGCGATGCCAACCACCCGGCGCGCTCAGCCAGGGCATCGAGGGCCTGTGAAAGCTCGGCCGAGGTCGCAAGATCACGATCGATGTACACGGCCACCGGGATCTTTCCACCGGTCACCGACGGCTCCGCTGCAGCGCCCGCCTCGCCGGCCGGCGCTACCCCCGCTTCCGGGGTCCGCGTTTGCGGTATGCGCGCGAGACCGAGCACGGACACCGGCGCTCCATCCTCGGAAACTTCGATCTCGTCGGCGGTGAGATCAGTAATCGGCCGCCCGGAGTCGTCCCGCGCGGCAAAGAGAACGGTCACCGCGGTCACCTCGACTCGTGCCCGGCCCGCCGGTTTCTCGCCTGCTGTCACAGCGGTTGTGGCGGCTGCAGTTATGGTCGCCGCAACCTCGGCCTGCCGCCACACCGTCTCGACATCTTCGGGCGCCTCGCCCCGGCGGCCGGCAATGTCGACGCCGGCCGGAAGGGCTGATGCGATCTGGTTCGGATGCATCTGACCTGGGAACCATGCGATGCACTGTGCCTCGAGATCAAACTTCACCGTCTCGAGAGCCTCCGCCATGGCCTCCATAGTATGAATCGGCACCCCCGCCGGCCAGCCGTCATCGCGGAGCTTCCCGTTGCGTAGCACATACAGCGGCACCCCGACCTCCGCGAGGTAGGTCCGCGCTTCCTCGGCGGTGAATCCGCTGCCGTCGCGATCCGCCTTGTTGCCGAGAATCATCACCACCGCTCGTTGGCGCGGGCCCGCTGCAGCCACCAGACCGGAGGCCGCCACCGCATCGGCGATCCGCGGTTTCCCGGGCAGCTTGACGGAGCCGAAGTTGAAGAGCATCGGCAGCCAGTTCATCTTGCCCTGGCCGAATCCGTTGGCTCTCTGGAGATTGTCATCGGGGAGTACGAACCACATCTTTTCGGCATCGATGAGTGAGCTGTCGGCCCTCTTCCAGGAGCTTTTTGGCCTCGCATCCGACCCCTTCGACCCCTGCTGGACAAGCGTGTCGAACTGCTTGGTTGAGCTCGTTGTCGTCGGCATCATTCCCTTCGTCCAACCGCTGGCCATCAGGGTTCGGTAGCCGGCGGTCGGATCGAGAACGAAGACCACCTCGAACCCGCTGGCTTCGGTCTGCTTGACCTGGTCACCAAGCTTGGCCGCGACAGCCGTACACGGTTCTCCGCCTTCGCCGTCGCCAACCAGGGCCACGGCCGTCAACCCCGTCTCGGTGGCCCCCCAAAAACCCCCGGAGACAGCCACCGCTTCGGCCCGACCACCGTCCGGAAAAATAGCCGAGGCCGTGAGGATATGGGGCACCTCTGGGTCCGGACATGGGAAGCGGAACGACCGTCCGTCATCGTGGATGCGGAGGATCCTCCCGTCCTGTCGAACCTCGATCAGCACCGGGTCCTTTTTGAGGGGATGAGACCACAGCGCCTTGCCGCCGCAAACCCCCTGCGGGCTGCGCGGTGCGAGCTGAATCGCGAGCTCTGCCTCCTGACCCGGCCGGTTGACCCAACGGACCGCCCGCGTCGCAACGCGGCCGCTCGCATCGAAGCGGATGAGCTCGAGAAGATGGACATGGGGCGCCTCGCCGAGATCGACGAGACACCGCGGATTCGAGGCCGTCACCGTGCATGCCGGCTCTCCGTCGAGGTAGAGCTCGGCAGGTTCGCCGCCGGCGCCGAGCGCAACCTCGATCGCATGCTCGCCCGTCACGAGTCCAATGGGGTAGGTGAGGATTCTCAGCCCCGCGTCGGCTGCGGTTTCCGCGGTCACAACGCCGGCCACGGCCAGGATCATCAGAACCGCTCCACACGCCTTCCGGCCCATATCGCACCTCCTCCGCGGGGCGTTGCGCGAATCTCCCGCAGTCAACCCATCGACCACACTATCCAACGTCTCTCGCAGCCGCAATCCCCCATGTAGGAAATACGATCCCGACGAGATATGTTGCGAACCGATAGCAGCTGTGACAGACTCATCGGTATTCAGCCTGAAGCGATGGGTTTGGAGTCTGCATTCCGGGTCTGATTTCGCCAGTTTGCTGCCGGCTGATAGCCCGGCAGAGAATGAACCAAGAGGGGGAGTCATGAAAAGAACTGTTTTGTATTGCGTGATGATCTTCGCCGCGGCTGTGCTCGCGCAGGCCTGCGCCTCGTCCCACCCCGCCCTGACCTTCGAGCCTGGATCCATCGACACCGGCAAGTACGTCCGGAAGGTGGACCAATTCGTGATCGTCGCCGACGGTTCTCTGTCGATGTCGGACCGGTCGCACGGGCAACGGAAGCTGGGAATTTCGGAGAATCTGATGGTCAGCCTCAACCAGACCATTCCGTCTTTGCAGTACGAAGGCGGCCTTCGGACCTTTGGCCGTGGATTGTGCAAGAGCGAGGGCAAGACAGTGTCCATCATCGAGTTCGGCAACTACATCGGATCGACCTTTGGTGACGGGGTGGCGCGCTACCAATGTGCCAACGGCTCCAGCCCCCTCAACCTCGCACTTGACGCCGCGGGCGCCGATATGAGCAACCATGACGCGCCGTCCGCCGTGGTGATCATCAGCGATGGCCTCGACATGGGCAAAAAGGATGTCGCCGCGGCCGAGGCGTTGAAATCGGCGTTCGGTGACAACCTCACGATTTACGCGATTCAGGTCGGCCATACAGAGAAGGGACGCGCACTCCTCGAGAAGGTTGCCGCGGCCGGCGGCGGCTACGTCAAGTCGGCAAGCGAGCTGACATCGTCGACGGCGATGGCCGATTTCGTCGTCGATGCATTCCTGTGGCCGGACGACGATGGTGATGGCGTACCCAACCACCTCGACAAGTGCCCCGACACGCCGAAGAACGTCAAGGTCGACGCTCAAGGCTGTCCTCTTGACACAGACGGTGACGGCGTGCCCGACTACCTCGACAAATGCCCCGGCACCCCCAAGGGCGTCGCAGTCGACGCCGCCGGCTGCCCGATCGACTCCGATGGTGACGGTGTGCCCGACTCCCTCGACAAGTGCCCCGGTACCCCCAAGGGCGTCAAGGTTGACGCCGCGGGCTGTCCTATTGACTCCGACGGTGACGGCGTGCCCGACTACCTCGACAAGTGCCCCGGCACTCCCAGGGGCGTTCCCGTCGACACCACCGGATGTCCGATCAAGGGCATCGAGGTCATGGGCAATGAATGGATGGTCAGGGGCAAGGTACTCTTCGCCCTCAACAAAGCCACGATACGACCCGAGGCGGCCGAGGTCCTGCTCAAGGTGGCCGATTTCCTCAAAAAGAACGGGCAGTACATGGTCGAAATCCAGGGCAACACCGACAGCACCGGGGCGATGGCGTGGAACATGGAGCTGTCGAAGATGAGGGCCGATGCGGTCAAGAAGTATCTGGTGTCGAACGGAGTGGCCGGAGGGCGGTTGACCACCAAGGCATTCGGTCCGAACGAACCGATTGCGGCCAACAACACCGCCGAGGGCCGAGCCAAAAATCGTCGCGTCGACTTTAAACCAACGGTGCGCTGAGAACGGCCGACAATCGAACGACAACACGACCCGGTCCTCGCGCCGGGTCGTGTTTTTTCATGTAATCTGACCGCGTGAAGTCCACACGAGGACAACCATGGATCGGGGTCGCAGCCGCTCTCTTGGCGGCGTTCCTGTCGGTCGCCCGAGTCGATGCCCAGGAAAGAGACGGTGGCTCGTTCACTCCCGCCTCTCATCCGTTCGCCTTCGCCCTCGGGGCGGGAGACTCGGCGGCGGCGGATACCAAGGTCTACGATCTTCGAATTCCGATGTACCTCACGCTCATCCCGTTGCAGGATCGACCATGGGGGCTGCGTCTGAAGATGACGGCTTACGCCGGCGTCTACAAGTTCACCGCCGAGGACGCCGTCAACCTCGATCTCCGCTTCGAGTCACTGGCCGCGACCCCGGGTGTCGAGTTCCTGGTCCCTGTTGGTGGGGGCTGGGTCCTCAAACCATTCACCGAGATCGGGTACGCGTATGATTTTGACGATCAGCTCGGCTTCGGGATGTGGTCGGTCGGGATGCGAACCCTCGTCACCTGGCCGATAGGCAAGATCGACCTCAGCTTCGGCACCAAGGTCCAGTATTCATCCACCTTCACCTCTGATCTCGGGTTGGCGGACGAGTTCGGAGAGGTCCGGGTCGGGCTCGATGCGCGCCACCCGCTGGGGTTCACGATCGGCGGCAACCGGGCCGATCTCAGCCTCTATCTCATCCGCCGCCAGTACGTCGATGCGACGATCGAGCGCGACGAGGGCGACCCACTCGAGATCCAATATACGAACGAGCTCGGATTCACCTTCGGCACGACGCCGAAGACGAAGCTGTGGTTTTTCCGATTGCCGCGGATCGGCCTCGGCTACCGGTGGGGAAAGAACATCCGTGGCTTGCGTCTCAATTTCGGCTTCCCCTTCTGAGAGAGGCCGTTGTTTTCAAGTTCTGAACCGATGTCGAGAAAAGATCTTGACATTCACGATAATCGTGCCTACCTTGACTGTAACTACATGATGGAGGGTGGATCATGTCGAAACGTAAGTTGGGTCTCTTCGTCCTTGCGGTATTGGTCATTGGTGCTCTCGTGCCGGCCATGTTCGCTCCGAACCTGGCCGAGGCGGAGACCATTCCCTACGGGTGGATGGTCTACACGCCGAATCATCCGAACGGCTGCGCGCCGCTGCCATTTGACTGCTATGTCATATTCACATGGCCGGACGATCCCTGGTAGAGACGAGTCAGAACGACTCTGATCGTCACATCAGGTGGAGTCCATGCGGCACACAATGAGAGTGATCGTGTACTGTGCCGGCGCGGTGCTGCTGTGCGCCGGAGTCCTGGCTTCGCCGGCTGATAAGCCGGGAAACTCCTGCAGCGCACAGGCTCTCGCTCTCGAAAAACCCGCGTATATGTTGGTCGACGCGGTGGTCCGCGGAGACCGTCTGCTGCTTCCCGATTACACGAGTGGATTGCGCGAGGTGGATCTCCGCACGGGCAAGGACGTGCGATCGGTTCTCCCCATGGGCACCCAACGAGGTGAGGTCACGGGCCCACAGCATCTGGGCTGCGGACCGGGCCGTTGCGTGGTCTTTGGTGATCGCTACTTCTGGGTCTATTACGACTCGAGGTGGCGATTCCTACACGAGACCCCGGGGATGAGGAGTACCGCCAGCGGCCAACCCCTTGTCTTCGCCGACCGGATGGTGGTCTATGGGATCGCCAGCCAGGACACCGCCCTTGGGGGCGGCACACCGTACCTCTTCATCCAATACGATGATGGCGAAATCGTGCCTCTTCAAGAGTACCCGGCTTCCATGCCGATGGCGGAAACCATCAAGCGAATCCACTTCCAAGGCATTATCACCGGCGGCCTCGCGGCCCTCCCCGATGGAGGCTGGGTCTTTGTCGACCCTCGCAGCTACTCGGTTTATATCTTCGACAATCGCGACCGCCTCACCAAGGCGTGGCGCGGTACCAACCCCCGTTTCCGCTCGCCGAATTGGGCGGCCTCGCCGCCGGTTCACGATCCATCCGGACGCGAGACCTACTCGCGATGGCAGCTCTCGCAGCCGCTCGTCAAGCGTCCGGTGGTGCTCGGTGACGATCTCTTGGCATTTGTCGTCGGACTTCCCGACGGTCCGCTCAGCCAACGGCACGAGCTCGACATCTATCGGTTGAGCGGTGAACCGGTGGCGGTTGGCTTGCCGATCCCGGGCGTCACGGCCGGACGTCTGGTGACGGCGGATGCCGATCACAACCGATTGGTCCTGTTGGGTCAGAAGACCTGGAAGCCCTCGGCCGCGACCACCGTCTGGCAGGTCGAAGTACCGAAGGTGGAGAGCTTGAGTCCGAACTAGCCGAGTTCAGGAGATTTCTATGAAACGAATCATGCTCGTCATCTTCGCAGGGCTGGCGATGGCTGCGGGCGTTGCCGGCGCCACCCAATCGGTGGTTGCGCAGGATGGTACGGTCATCGACGGTGCCATCGTGGTATTGGCCGGCAATCGTTCAACCTGGGTCCGCGTCGGTCTCGGCGCACCTGTCGAGGTGACGACCGATGAGAATGGGAACCTCCGTCTGCCGAACCTCGCGGTCGCCAACTATGCTGTCCTGAATGCTGTCACCAGAGGAGAGATCACGGCCGGTTCCTTGAGCTGGCAGGTCCCCGGCGCCCCCGCCGAGCTCGCGTCCGGGTCATGGAGTACGACCGAAGGGGCCCTTGACCTGATGTGCCGCGGCGATGAGCGGATCGTCGTTTCCGCCCCCGGCTACGGATCCACGACCGAACAGATCACCGCGGATGGCCGCCGCCACACATTGCTTCTGCACCCGCAGGAGGCGCTCACGATCAAGCTAGAGCCCGCGCTCGAGGCGCGTCTGTGGCTGGCTCGCGAGGAGCGCGTAAACGTCACCAATCTTTTCTTCAGTGTGGCCGAAAAACACCAGATCGGCGCTGACGGGTTGATCGAGATCAACAACCTCGATCGGGGCGCCGCCTATGTGGGGGTTGTTCTTGCACAGGGGAAGATCCCTGTCCAAACATACTTCCGAGAGCTCCCCCAGCGCATCGAGTTGCAGCTCGACGACGGGCTCGCAATCAGCGGAACGATCCGTGATGAAGAGGGTAACCCCCTCTCCGGCGCAAGCGTCGAAGCCCTCGGCGAGATGGCGGAGATTGACGGCTATCGTTATACCCAAGTCGGAAAGACCTCCGGCGAGGGTTCATTTCGGCTGACCGGACTCCTCCCGGGCACGGTCCGGGTTCGTGCCTGCGCCGCCGGCCGCGCCTGTGCCGAGACCGAGATCGAGATCAACGAGGAGGCGGTTGTCGAACCTGTGGTCCTCGATCTCGCACCGGGCCGCGACATCGTATTGGTGGTGCAAAACGAGGTCGGCGACCGAATTGCCAAGGCGATGGTCTACTTCAACGACCGCACCCATTACACCGACCCCAATGGCCGACTCCGCATTCAGGGAGTGACCACCAGGGAGACGATCCCGGTCAAAATCTTCAGCAGCAGCTTTGGCATGTGGGAGGGCAGCTTTACTGCCGACCGCGAGCGAGTCGTGGTCACCGTGCCCGGCGGAGCGAAGATCGAACAGCAGGTTCTGTCGGCTCGCCATTTTTCCGAGGACGAAGTTGTGGTGCGATGGCAGGCCTACCGGAGCAATGGACGCGAAGCCAAATCCGGGAGAGGCGACTGGGACGCAGAACGAAGCATCGCCCGCGCATCGGGGCTCGAATCCGGTACCTTTGAGCTGAGGGTGCGGCTTCCCGGATCGGCAACCCTCATCAGCGAACGGGTCGACGTAGCCGTTGGCGAGGAGGTTGTGCTCGCGCCGGTGGTACCCGACCGGGGTCTCGCCATTTCGGGTCGCGTCCTCGACGCCGAGACCCTGCAGCCTATTCCCGGCGCCCAGGTGAGCTGCGCGCCGGGGTCGCCTTCGGTCTTCCGCGCGCCGCACGTGGTCGAGGAGACGCCCAGCATCTCGACCGACGTTGACGGCATCTTCCTCCTCGAGGGGCTCGACGCCGGCACCTGCCGCGCCGTTGTCCGCGCTCCGGGCTTCGCCACCTGGCGGCTCGATGGTGTCGAGCCTGACGACGTCGGCTTCGACATCGGCGATGTGGAGATGGACGCCGGCTTGACCATCGTCGGCCGGGTATACGACCGCAACGACCGTCCGATCACCGGCGTCGCAGTCGAAATCACTGAGAACGCCGCCTATGCCTATTTCGCCGAGACAACGGTACGGACGGATCACAACGGCTACTTTCGGGCGGAGCGGCTTCCGGTCGGAAAGTGGAAGCTGACGGCCCGCCACGGACAGGAAACGGCCAGCGAGAGGGTCGAAGGTCGCGCCCGCGAGACAGTGGAGGCCGACCTGATGCTCGGTGGCATTCAGATCGAAGGTGAGATCTGGTTGGGCGATGACCGCGCATCGGGCGGAACCCTCGTCCTCACGACCGAGGGCGCTCAGGCGCCCGGTGTGGTGGTGATGATGCAGCGGGTCACCGCAGACCGGCAATTTTTCGGCATCGACCAGCAACCCATGCAGTTCATCGTCAATCCGGACGGTCGTTTCATGGGCGCCGGTCTCGCTGCGGGTCGCTACTATGCGTCCTATACGCCGCCGGGCTCTGGTTCGGCGCCGATCACCAAGCTCCTCGATGTTCCCCGGGTCGAAACCTATCGGTGTGCTATCCAGTATGCGGACGCCACGGTTGAAGGATTCGTCGTCGACACCGACGGTCTGCCGGTCGCCGGCGCTTCGGTCGTCGCCAGCGCGGGAAACGGGGTCCAGGACACCACCGCCTTCACCGACGCCGATGGCCGCTTCTCGGTACGCGGCCTCGAGCCCGGGCGGCTGGTGTTGACCGCCAGCCATTCGGACTTTGCACCCTCGGCGCCGTCGGAGTTCGACCTCCGATCCGGTTCCTCTGAGGGACCGATCACCCTCGAGCTACTGCCGCCTGACGGCGCCAGCATTATGCTCGCCGTCCACGCCCTCACCGGCTCCGCGGGCGGCGCGCCGGTCTTCCTGGTGGGGCCGGAAACCACGACCGGTTTCACCGACGGCGCCGGTTTGGCGACCTTTACGGGCGTCATGGCGGGCTCATACAGGCCGTGCGGCTTTGCCTACGGCGGCGCCACCGGCTGCGGTGTGGACCTCCTGGTAGACAATGGCGAAGAGGTACAGGCTGCGCTCGACCTCGGTCGTGGGGGTTATGTCGACGTGTATTTGAGCACTACCAATGGTTTTGCGCCGGGAGCAGCCAAACGGATGCCGTCGGTCCGCGTCATGACCGCGGACGGCGTTGACCTCTCGAGTCTGCTCTTTATGGCCAGCCCGCCGCAACCGACACCCGGCGGTCTGCGCATCGGACCGCTGCAGGCCGATGATTACATCGTCTCGATCGGCACCGAGGCCGGGGAGCGCCAGGGCCGGGTGAGCATCCGCGAGGGCGAACCGAGCGAGCTCGACCTCAGATAACTTGATTCCATCATGAAGAAAAGGGCGCGGCACACCGCACCCTCTTCTCTTACCTGAGATGCGAATCGCGCGCTATCTCCTGCGGCCGCCACCAGATGGACGGCTGGAGGTCGCTCGGCCTCCACGATTGTACTGCTGCGAGCGCGTGCTGCCACGCTGACGCGCGTTGTAGTCGCGGTTCATCGAGCTCGAGGACGGCCGGCTGCTTGTGGTTGAGGGACGCGTGGAGGGCTGAGCGCCGGTGGAGGGACGCGTCGACGGTTGGGTCGACGGTCTCGTGGAGGGCTGGGTCGAGGGTCGTGTCGAGGGCTGAACGCCGGTCGAAGGACGAGTTGAAGGCTGGGTGGATGGCCGGGTCGAGGGACGCGTGCGGTCGCCAGCCGAGGGAACGCCGTCGGTCTTCGTCCAACCGCCTTTGTCACGCCGGTCCCAGCTCCCGTTGTCATTGCGGCGGTAGACGTTGCCGCTCTTGTCGGTGTAGACGTTGTTGGCCCGGTCGCGCGCCACCGCCGGTTGCTGACGGGTCCCGGCCCGGTCCTGCGTTCGCGCTACCCGATCAGAGTTCCCGGGCCGTCCATAGATGTTGTTATTGATGTTGGTGTTGCCGTAATGCGCCGGTCGCCCACCTCCCGCATGACGCCCGTGGGCGTAGCCGTGGCGATATCCTGCCCTGTAGCCGGCGCCATAGCCGTAACGTGGGTAGGGCCGGTATCGACCCGGACCCCACCAACCCCCGCCCCAACCTCCAAAACCGAAGGTGATGCGGAAGGGGCCGCTCGAGTAGCTGAGACCGAAGCTCCAGCCATACCAGGGATTCCAGCGGACGTGGAAGCCCCAGGTGGCCGGCCGCGCATAGTAGTGGTAGGGGGACCAATACGGCGGGTAGTACCAACCCGTCCCGTAGACCACGCAACCGTGGGAGACGTAGCTCGAGGTGTAGCCCGGGGTGTAGCCAACGTAGACCACCTCCGGGGTTGAGTCGTAGACCTTGACATAGGTCACGTTATACAACGGGTTCGACGGTGGAATAGTGTAGATCTCGTCCGGCACCTTCTTGCAGACCTGCCACGGCCCGGTCGCCGATGCGGACTCGTACCATATGCCCTGATCGCAGCAGTAGTAGCGACCGCCGGAGAGGATCACCGATGCCGACGTATTGACCGCGTACCGCATCGCGGTCCCTTCGATCGGCTCGAGCTTCGGCGTGCCGTCGTAGGAAACGTTAAACGAGGCGCTGGCCGCAGTCTTGACCGCCGCGGTCTGCGGCACCGCCTGCTCGAGTACCGCCTCGCGCGCTTCCTCGGTTCCGGCGACGCTGGCGCGAACATAACCGACGTCGGAGTCATCCGGTATCTTCGCGAAGGCAGCCGGGACCTCGTCGTTGGCGACCCACGACCAGGGGCCGCGATCGAGATCCTTCGAGCGGTACCAGCGACCCGACAGCAACACGTAGTAGTACTGGGTGCCGATGTCGAAGATAACGTCGGAATCAGTGTTGGACACCAGCAGCACCTCGACGTCCTTGATCGGCGCCATCTCCGGTTCGCCGTCGATGAAGATCAGCTCAGCCGGTGATGTCAAAACCACGATCATCGGCACGCGATCATCGCCGGAGTCCTCCGCCTCGTCGGCCGCGGCCGGCGCCTCTTCCTCATCCGCGCGCTGTTTGTTGAGTTGGTCATCGATTTGCTTGACGTCGTCCGGCAGGCGGCTCGTCGTCTTCCACGGCCCCATGATGTCGGTCGCCGAGAACCACAGCTCGTCGGAGGCGAGGTAGTACGTCTGCTCGTGCTTGACAATGACGTAAGGAGTGTTGACCACGCGCTCGAGCGTGGAGTTCTCGATCTTCTGCAGTTTCGGCGCGCCGTCGAGGATGATCAGAACCGCCGGCACGTACTTGATGATGATCTCGGGTGGCGTGTTCTTGAGCTTTACCTGGTCGCGCACCTCGACTTCGGCGGTTTCAAGAAGAGGCACAAGGCGATCGAGCTCGATTTCGAGGTCCCATGTGGGGATTTTTTTCTCCAAAAATGCAGCCAGGGCCTGCTGATCCTCCTCTGAGGCCTCTGGGAAGGCCACGGTCGGGATCGTGATATTGAAGAAGTCCACCATCCGGGTGTCGCGGTCGACCTCGAAACGGCCGCTGATCCACACCGCTCCAAACACCGGGGCAACATCGCCCTCTCGGACCGAAACCGCCGCGCGTGCCTCGAAGGTGTTCTCCACCCACGAGTCGACCTGCGGTTCGTACATGGTCACCGTGAAGTTCTCGCCCTCCATCACCTGCGGCCACATATTGGTGTCCGCGGCAATGACTGTCGATGCCACGGCGATCGCTGCTCCAATCGTCAGGATGTTCAGTATTTTGTTGCGGGTCATGTTCATGCCTCCTGAGCTATCGCGTCATGGAATTCGAGAATAGACGGTAACACCCCGTGGAACTGGGAACAATATCACGGCGGTTTCATCAAGCGCTTCAATTCGCTGATCCGTCCCGACTCGGAGGAGACTGGCATCAGTGCCGAGATTCGGTTCGAAGACGCCACTGGATTCGATCCGGACAACCTCGATCTCCGGATCTTGCCAATTACCGGCTCGGCAGACGTAGCAATCTGACGTAGAATGTATCGATCGCAAATGAAGTGAGGAGAAAAAATGAAGACCAAAATAGTCGTGCTGATGATCACCCTGGCCGTCATGTTCTTTGCGGGCCCCACCCAAGCCCAGGTTCGCGATGAGACGATCCTCACGTACAAAGTGCTGACCGAGGAGTGGCATAACCTCATCGGAGGGGTTCTCGATCTGACCGGCGCGGAGGCCGAGGCGTTCTGGCCGGTTTACGAGGAGTATGCGGCCGTCAAGGGCGCCCTTTGGAACGAGCGCATCGATGTGATCAAGATGTTCCTCGCCGGCTACGACACCATGGGCCCGGAGGTCGCACGCGGCTTGCTCGATGCCAGCTTCGAGATCAAGGGTAAGATGTTGGCGCTGGAGAGGGCCTACGCCGATCGCTTCGACGATATTCTCCCTCCGGCCAAGGCCGTGCGCCTCTTCCAAGCCGAGAACAAGCTCGAGACCATAATGGCGATGGAGATTACCAAGGACATCCCGCTGGCGAAGAAGTAGCTGTTAGCAGTTAGCTTTTAGCTATTAGCTCATCGCTCTTTTCGGTTGGAGCCGTTTTTCTGACTGGCCATTTCAGAGATTGTGGCCGAGCCATGCCTGTGCTGCTAACAGCTAATAGCTAACGGCTAACAGCTATTAAGCGGTGAACGACGCGACTGCCAGCTCCTCGTCGTCGAACATCTCAAAGACGCCGACGAGCTGTGCCATGGTCAGCAGCTTGCGCGCCTGGAGGTTGGCGTTGAGGAGCTTGACTTGGGCGCCGTTCGAGCTTGCCGTCACCTTGCAGCGGATGAGTTCGCCGAGCCCGGAGGAGTCGATGGTCTTGACATCGTGGAGGTTGACGAGGACATTCTTGCCGCCTCCCTTGAACTCCCCGAGGAGCGCTTCGCGGAGAATCACGTCTCCTCTACCGATGGTGAGCTTGCCGTCGAGATCGAAAACCATCACGTCGCCAATCTTGCGCTTTCTGAGTTCCATATCCGTCTCCCCGGGACTCGCGCAACGGGCCGGCCCGTGCCGAGTTCAGATAATTCGAGACATTATCGCACAATTGGGCTCAAAATCCAGCGTTAGTCGTTTTCGTCCTTGTCCGAATCGAGGACTTCGGGCTGTTCCCCGCTATCGACGACGCTTCGCTCGAACTCGCCGTAGGCCAGGATGTCACGAGTCTCGTCGCCCCTGGTTCGCAGATGAAGATCCTGCTGCGGAAAGGGAATCTCGATGCCGGATTCAACTAGAGCCCGGTTGATGCCGAGACGCAGATCGCTCGCCACAGCAACAAAATCGCCCCTGGTCCACGCTCGCAGTTCGAAGTCGAGCGAGCTGGCGCCGAAACCGGTAAAAATCGTTTTCGGCTCAGGATCATTCAGAACATCCGGGTGTTCCCTCGCCAACCCGACGAGGAGTTCGATCACCTGAGCAGGATCGGTCCCGTAGGCGACCCCGATCGGAATCTCCATCCGTCGCCGGTTGTCGCTGAGCGTCCAGTTGATGACCTCGGACGAGATGAGATTGGCGTTGGGGACGATCACCTCGGCCCCCTCCCATGTGGCAACGACGCTCGCCCGCATGCCGATCTTCTTGACTGTTCCGGACAGCTCGCCCACCTGAACCTTGTCTCCGACCCGGATCGGCCGCTCGAAGAGGAGGATCAGACCGGATACGAAGTTGTTGACCACGTTCTGCAGCCCGAAACCGATGCCGACGCCGAGGGCGCCGACGATCAGAGTGAGTCTCGAAAAATCGAGACCGGCGGCGGTGGCCGCGATCATCACCCCCACGACCATGATCGCGTAGTGGTTCAGCCGCGTGATCGTGGCTGGAACCCCGCGGGGCAGGTCCATCCGCGGCAGGACGTCGGTGTCGAGGATGAAACGGGTGAGCTGAGAGACCTTGTACGCGAGCCAGATGACGAGGAAGAAAACCAGGATATCACCAAAGACGATCGAGAAATCTCCGATCGAGAGATCGGCGCCAAAGATCTTCGAAATCCTTGTGATCGTTGCGTCGAGGATTCCGAAGTCCTGCAACGAGAAAACCACCCACGCAACCACGGCCGCCACTGTGATCAACTGAAAGAGGGTGTGCCTCACCGTGTCGGAGTAGAGGTGGACGATTCCCAGCTTGCGGACGGTCCCGGTCAGCAGCACGACCCGTACAACCGCCCGCATCAGCACCGCGGCAACCCAGAAAAGTACCACCAGGAAAACGCTGGTGAGCGTCCCGAGGGTGATGAGAGTGGCAAAGCCGACGCTGCCGAAGAAATTGGCCAGGACGCCGATCACGAAGCTAAGAAACGCAAGCCGGGTGAAGAAAACGATAGCGCGCCGCCACCCGTCCGGCACCGCCGAGCCGAGGCGATCGACTGCGCGAAGAAACCACGCGCACGTGCCGGCCGCGGCCGCGGACAGCAACAGCAGGGCGAGGCGATTCACCAGGTTGCCGTCGGGCGCGAGCCTGACCAGATGGTCGAGAAAGAACAGAGCGGCGAGCATGTAGCCGCCCGCCAACAGGGTCCGCGGCAGCATCTGCGGCAAGACGCGAAGGAGCGCGAAGAGGAGGATGAGACCGAGAAAATCGTTCCACGCCGAGGGCGCGTGGGGATGGATCATACCGCCGAGCACGAGGGTGACAACGAAAGCCGCCGCAACCGGCTGGTCGAGGACCCGGACCGTCGTCTGCAACGATTTGTCCTGCTTCGCCCAAAACGCAGCCTTGCGGCGGAGGAAGACCAGGCCGGCGATCATCATCACAAGGAGCACGACATGGCGCCACACGTTCGCCTGCTGCTCGATCACGTAGTCGCGCACAAATGTGAAGTTCTTGCGCCATACGGCTCGCACCTGCTCCGAAGGCCCACCATCGACCCCCGGCGTGCCAAACATCTTCCATATCGGTGGGCTGTCAATGCCCACTATGCCGCGGCGCCGTCTCGCGATCTCTTCCCGCTGGGTCGCCACCATGTCGTCGACGTGCGCCTTCTCCGTACCGATCTTCGCCTGCAGAGTGAGCATCGCGTCTCGCGTCGATTGCATGGCTTTCCTGGTTGTGACGATGGCCTTGAGGGTCTCGTCGATCTGCTGCAGCACCGCGGGGGGAAGCTCGGTCTCTCCCTCAGCCGACCGCGTCAGCTCCCACAGCGCGGCTTCCTCGCCGAGCTTTCCGAGCTCCTTATCGATTGAGGCGACGCCTGACGACAGGGCCTTGAGCCATCCGTCGAGCCGCGCTCCGGACCGCACCCATGCCTTCTCGATCTCCTCGATGACCGACGCGGGGCCTTCGATCGCGAGCCGTTGGCCGGTCTCCTCCTCGAGCTCGGAGAGGTGCTCCTGCTCCTTTTCGAAGTCTTCCCCGATCAACGTCAGCTCATCGTCGAACTCCGTCCTCGACGTCGCGTCCCTGAGGGTCTTTCCGATGGCCGCCGCGCGCCCGGGGATCTCGGCCGCCGGAATCGGTGTTGGTTCCGGTGTCGGCGTCGGCGCCGGGGCTACGGCCGGTTCCTGCGTATCTTGCGCGCGGACCCCAACGGCCGGGGCCAGACCGACTACCAACAGCGCGGCCATCAACACCACGCGGCTCAAGACTGACTGCGTTTTCTTCATCACGCTCATTCTATGCACTCTCCATGAGGTGCCAGCCACCTCCGCCGCACCTTTCGGTGGCGGGTCGCGTGGAAAATTCGAAATTCCTAATTCCGAAATCCGAAATTCCTTTTTCCGAATTCTTCAAGCCTCCCCCTTCGGCAGCGTCCTCGACAGCACGATGTACCCGACGATCCCCGACACCAGCGATGCCGCCAGAATTCCCACCTTGGCGGTTGCGATGAGCATCTCGTTGTCGAAGGCGAGGTCGGTGATGAAGAGCGACATGGTGAAACCGATGCCGGCGAGACACCCGGCGCCCACGACCTGGCCCCAGGTCACGCCCGCCGGCAGTGCGCCGCGTCCGCTCGTAACCGCCAGCCAGCTGAAGAAGGCAATGCCGAGCGGCTTGCCGATCACCAGACCGGCGATGATCCCGAGGGCGAGGGGGTTGGCGAGCACCGCCATCAAATCGCCGCCGAGGGCGACGCCGGCGTTGGCGACGGCAAAGAGGGGCAGGATCAGCCACACCTGGATCGGGTGGAGAAAATGCTCGAGGACCAGCCCCGTGGGCAGCGCGTCCTTTGAACACCTGTGAATGCCTTCCACGATGTTGAGCTGCTCGCGATCGCTGAGCAGGCTGTCGGTCGAGACCTCCATCCGCTTGATGCGCTCGAGTCGGGCCTCGGTCCCATCGATGAACACCTCGGGATCCACCCGCGGCCGGACCGGTATCAGCATGGCAACGAGGATCCCGGCCACGGTCGCGTGTACGCCCGAGGAGAACACCGCCAGCCACACGCCGATGATCAGGAGATAGAGGATTCCCCGTCGCAGACGAGCGCGGATCGCGATAAACAGCAGCGCCAGCAGCACCGCCGCCACCACGAGACACCCAACGTTGATCTTCTCGGTGTAGAAGATCGCGATCACCGCCACCGCGCCGAGATCATCGGCGATGGCCAGCGCGGTCAGGAAGACCTTGAGCCCGAGGGGCGCCCGCGTGCCAAAGATAGCAAGCACGCCGAGGGCAAAGGCGATGTCGGTGGCCATCGGGATGCCCCAACCGCGCGCTCCCTCGCCGCCGCTGGCGACGGCAATGAAGAGCACCGCCGGCACCACCATGCCGCCGATGGCCGCGGTCACCGGCAGGGCCGCTTTGGCAAACGACGACAGCTCGCCGACCACAAGCTCGCGCTTGATCTCGAGGCCGACGACGAAGAAAAACACCACCATCAGTCCGTCGTTAATCCAGTGGTGGAGCGAGAGCTTGAATGCGGCGTCACCCCACGACACACCAACATACGTGTGCAGAAGATCAGAGTACGTGTCGGCCCACGGTGAGTTGGCCCACACCAACGCCACGACCGTGCACGTCAACAGGAGAATGCTGCCCATGACCTCGGAGTGGACAAACCACTCGAAGTAGCCGCGGAATTCACTCCTGCCGTTCTCTGAACTCATCCTTCGCCTCCCGATGAAGTTACGGAATCATAGCCTGAAAAAATCGGCGGCGCGTGAGCGCCGCCGTTTTTGAACTGTTAGTTCCGGATCTGGATCTTTGCCCAGTTCGAGACGATCCGTCCAGAAAACCCTGCGATGAGCTAATACCTAAGAGCTTATGGGAGCTGGATGAGCCAGCCGCCGTCTTCGAACCACTTCGCCTCGAGAGCGTCGAGCAACCCAAGACCCTCGAGGGCGCCGAGGTAGTTGGTGACCATGTTGACCAGGAGCGAGTCCCCGGGGGCGAGCGCGATGCCGATCGGCTCGATGGTCATGGGCTCTTTGAGGGTGGCCAGCCCGGCATCGGGAAAGCGCATCTGCGACAGGGCGCAGATCGGGAAGTCCGCCACCAAGGCGTCGGTCTTGCCGTCGATCACCATCTGCACGCCTGCGTCGTAATCGTCGACCGGTATGTAGGTGGTTTTCTCGAGGATCTTCTGCACGAACTTCTCGCTGGTGGAGCCCTTGAGGGCCGTGATCTTGATCGACGAGCTGTCAATGTCCTCGGCGTCGTTCAATGCGGCTAGGGTCGAGGATTTGGTGAGGATCGACTTGCCCGACACGATGTAGGGTCCGACGAAGGCCGCCTTGAGGTTGCGCTTCGGGGTCATCGTCATGCCCGACATGATGGCGTCGATCTCGCCCTTCTCGAGGGCTGGCAGAAGCTCGTTGAACGGCTTCTGAACGAACTCGACCTTGACGCCCATGGCATCGGCCAGGATGTTGGCAAGATCGACCTCGTAGCCGATCAAATCACCGGTCTTGGAGATCACGGTGAAAGGCGGCTGGGTGCCGGTCATCCCGACCCGGAAGGTGCCGCTTTCGACAATGCGGCTGAGAACCGGGGCGTTGTCAGCAGCGTGGATGTCGGCCGGGGCGCCGAGCAGAGCGACCAGGACGATAGCGAGACAGATGAACGTGCGTTTCATGAAACTCCTCCTTGAGTTTGGTGGGCCGGCGATCACCGGCGCCTTAGGTTTTGAACACAATGTTCGGTTTCGAGATTCCCTCCGGCGAAAACAGGCTGTAGAATAGCGCAAATGAAAAAGACTTGCATGAAAATGTCGTTTCTGTCTCTGCTGCTGATATCGACGATGACCGTGGCCACGGCCGCGGCGGACGAGTTCGCGGGCACCCGGCCCGGACCAGAGGGCCGACCTTTGATCATGACCGGCGCGCTCATCCTCCTCGACGTGTCGAAGATCGACGGCGCAGAACAGAGCTTCACCGCCGACGTCTTCATGATGCTGCAATGGAAGGACGAACGTCTCGCTTCCGAAACCGACGGATTGCGGCGGATGCCTCTGGACAGTGTCTGGAACCCGCGCATCCAGATCATCAACCAGCGCAGGGTTTGGAAGACCTTCGACGAGGTCGTGGATATATCCCGCGACGGAACGGTCACCTACCGCCAACGGTATTACGGGCAATTCTCAGCGCCCGTCGACCTGCACGACTTTCCCCTCGACCATCACCCCTTCCGGCTCCAAGTAGTGATCCCAGGTTATAGCCCTGACGAGATCGAATTTCTGCCGATCAGCGAGGAACTCGGAGACGGCCGATCGCCCGAGATGACGATCCCCGACTGGTCGATAGGTGCGTTTGAAATCCGCACCGCGCCCTGGGTGATATTCCCCGGCGGGCGCCAGATTGCCGGTCTCCAGGGAGTGTTCGAAGCACGGCGCCTCCTCGGCTTCTATGTCGGCAAAGCCTTTGTGTCGGTGGCGATCATCGTGTTCATGTCGTGGGTCGTCTTCTGGATCGGCGCCGAGAATGTGGGCCCGAGACTCAGCGTCGCCGTGACCTCGATGCTGACCCTGGTCGCCTATCGCTTTCTCCTCGGCCAGAAGCTGCCACCGGTGTCGTACCTCACCCGGCTCGACTACTTCCTGCTCGGCTCAACCATTCTCGTCTTTGTAGCCTTGATTCAGGTAGCTCTGACCGGGGCCATGTGCGAGGAAGGTCGTGCCGACAGGGCGAAAGCTGTCAACCGATCCTCGAGGTGGGTATTTCCCGCAGTGTTTGTAGTCCTCCTGGTGTGGTCCTTCTGGGTGGTGTGATTCCAACCACCCACGGCTATACGGCAGAACGGCTATACGGCTGTGTACTGTACTGGCTTCGAGTTGAAACGAGTCCGTTTTGATCTCGCCGCAAGGCCGTAAAACCGTAAAGCCGTAAAGCCGTAAAGCCGCGTAGCCGTAAAGCCGCATAGCCGCATAGCCGTAACAACGTTGAATCGGGCAGTGCCTGGGTCAATGCGAAACTTGACCGCTCCACCGTGACTCGGCGACAATGGCCCGCCATGAAAAATCCAGCAACAAGCTCCAGCCCTTCGGCGATGGTGGTCCACGCCGTCGTTGTGTGTTCCATGATTCTCACGGTAGTAGCCTGTGGGAAGGCGCCGCAGGTCGCGGCCCCCACGCCGCCCGAGGTCACGGTGGCCACCCCGACCCAGCGCGATGTGACGGTCTTCCAGGAGTTCGTCGGCACGACCCAGGCGCGGGAATCGGTGGAGATCCGGGCCCGGGTGCAGGGTTACCTGCAGGAGATGCACTTCGAGCCGAGCTCATTCGTGAAGAAGGGCACCCTCCTGTTCGTCATCGAGCCGGCGCCCTATCAGGCGCGGCGCGACCAGGCCGAGGCCGGGCTCAAGGCGGCCGAGGCCGGGCTGAGACGGGCCGAGTCCGATCTCGATCGTCTCGAGCAGGCAGTCAAGACCAATGCGGTCAGCCAGCAGGAGGTCACCAGGGCCCGCGCCGAACGCGATCAGGCCTCGGCAGGTTTGCTCGAAGCCCAGGCGGCGCTCACCAACGCTCAGATCCAGCTCGACTACACCACCGTGGAGTCGCCCATCGACGGCCTCGTCAGCCGCAACCTCGTCGATCTCGGCAACCTCGTCGGCGCCGGGGAAGCAACCCTGTTGACGACGGTGCGCCGAATCGACCCGATCTTTGCCTACTTCGAGGTCTCGGAGCGGTTCATCGCACAGGCCCTCGAGCAACGGGGCGGGCACAGGAACCCGGGCACGGGTGACGAAATGCCGGCGACCCTGATGCTCGAGGAGACCGGTCTCGAGATCGAGGGCAAGGTCGACTCGGTCGACAACACCGTTGACCCGGCCACCGGCACGATCCAGCTGCGGGCGATCTTCCCCAACTTGGACTCCAAGATCTTCCCCGGCTTCTTCATCCGCGTTCGGCTCCCGGGTAAGCTCATCGAGAACGCACTGCTGGTGGAGGAGACCGCCCTCGGCACCGACCTCGGCGGCCGCTATGTGATGGTGGTAGGGGACGGTAATATGGTGGAGAAACGCTACATCGAACCCGGTCCTCTCCAGAAAGACAAGACCCGCGTCATCCTCGAGGGCCTCGAACCTGGCGAACGCTACATCACGGTCGGTTTGCAGCGGGCGCGGCCCGGCATGCCGGTGACCCCGAAGAACGGCGGGGAACACTAAACCATGTTCAGCCGCTTCTTCATCTACCGACCGATCTTCGCCTCGGTGATCGCGATCGTCATCGTTTTAGTGGGGGTGCTGGCAATCCCGCTGCTGCCGATCGAGAGCATGCCCAACATCACACCGCCATCGGTGCAGGTGACCACCTCCTACCCCGGCGCCGGCGCCGGCGTGGTGGCCGAGAGCGTCACGGCCCCCATGGAGGAGAAGATCAACGGTGTTGAGAACATGATCTACATGTCCTCGAAGTCGGCTGCCGACGGCTCCTGCAATATCACCGTCACTTTCGAGGTGGGTACGGACGTCGACATGGCCACGGTCTTGGTTCAGAACCGGGTCAACGAGGCCCTGCCGGTGCTGCCCGAGGAGGTCACACGCCAGGGCGTCAAGGTGGAGAAGCAGAGCACCAACATCACCCTCATGATCAATATGGTGTCGCCTGACGGCACTTTCGACGAGCTCTACATCTCGAACTACACCACGACCCGCATCAAGGACGTGCTGGCAAGGGTCAACGGGGTCTCCAAGGTTGAAGTCATGGGCGCCAAGGACTTCGGAATGCGGATCTGGATCGACCCCCTGCTCCTGCGCGCCCGTGATCTCACCACCATGGACCTCACAAACGCCCTGCGTGAACAGAGCGTACAGGTGGCGGCGGGCCAGATCGGGGCCCAGCCGGCGCCCGCCGACCAACCGTTCGAGTACTCCATCAGCACCCTAGGCCGCCTCGAAACGGTCGAGCAGTTCGAAAACATCATCGTCAAACGGGGCGAGCAAGGCCAGCTCGTGCGGGTCCGCGATGTAGCGCGGGTCGAGCTCGGCGCCCAGAGTTACATGTGGTTCGCCAAATTAGACGGTGCGCCCTCCATCGCCGTCGCCGTCTACCCGGCCCCCGGCGCCAATGCCCTCAACGTAGCCGAGGGCATCAAGGCCGAAATGGAGCGCCTCGGTCAGGACTTCCCCGAGGCCCTCGAGTACCGCATCCTCTACGACACCACCGAATACATCATGCAGTCGCTCAAGGAGGTGGTGACCACCCTCATCATCGCCATCCTGCTGGTGGTCTT
>Ga0209013_10000782_pt1 | contig 28986 bp, 29 predicted proteins | sample Cruoilmetagenom2_FD_187291 | JGI IMG/M metagenome (GOLD analysis project Ga0209013, IMG submission 187291) | Oil polluted marine microbial communities from Coal Oil Point, Santa Barbara, California, USA - Sample 2 (SPAdes) (version 2) | ecosystem: Environmental > Aquatic > Marine > Oil seeps ...
AAGATCGTGTTGGCACCGCCCGGCAGTGTTCTGAAGACTTCAAGCGGCAAGATCCGGCGTGCATCATGCCGTGAACTTTTCGAAAAAGACTTGATCGGAAAAGGAAGCAAAAGTGTAACTTTTCAGGTGATCCGTCTGGCACTTGACGGCATCATCCCCCGCCTTCGCCGTACAAAACAGTTCCTGGACACCCTCTTCTTTGCTGCTTATTCTTGGACTATTCTTGCTCTGATCGCACCGATTGTCTGGCTATCTGTTGCACTGCTGCCGAAGTTCTCTATGCGATGGACCATAATGCGGAGATCTGCCCAAGTGCTTGCCTATGCAACCGGCACAGCAATTAAAGTAAAAGGAATAGAGAATCTCCCAACAGACGGACGCGCCTGCGTCCTGGTGGTGAACCATGCCAGTTATCTGGATGGCTATGCCCTGTTGGCAGCATTGCCGGGGTATTTTCGTTTTGTTGCCAAGGCTGAACTCTCCCAAAACTTTATTACCCGCATACCTCTCAAAAATATCCATACAGAATTTGTTGAACGGTTTGATATTTCTAAGAGTGTTCATGATGCGGAGCATCTCCAAACTGTGCTCGCATCGGGCCATACACTGCTCTTTTTTCCCGAAGGCAGTTTCAGCCGGATTCCGGGCCTGATGTCCTTTCACCTGGGTGCTTTCTCTGCGGCGGCACAAGCAGGTGTACCAGTCGTCCCTATTGCGATCAGAGGCACACGCTCCATATTGCGGGCTGAATCCTGGCTACCGTATCGTGGTGCCATCACGATCGAGATTGCTAAACCTGTCGATACGAAAAAGATCGAAGCCGGGACAGATAAAAAGCAATGGGATGTGGCGATAGAATTACGTAATCAAAGCCGTGAATTTATCCAGAGGCATTGCGGCGAGCCTGATCTTTCATAGAGGTGCCTTTGTTTACGTAAACACTTTCCAGAACGCTTCAAACTCAGTCGCAAACATTTCCAGTCTTATGGCTATGCTCTCTTTGATCACATCTGATTTACACAAAAAGAAAAAGACTCTTGGTGAGTAAGGTTTGTGTTTGATGGCGATGACATGATCGTACTCTTTTCTCAAGTCGTCAAGCAGGGAGTTTATCTGCTCGTCATGTGAAAAACAACGGCCAAGGTGTTGATAGACAATGCATACTTCCAGATAAGGCAAACGGTAAAAATAGCGTACTTCATCTGCAAAAATATACTTATGCGGGTAGACTTTTTGACTATAATGCTCTGAGAGTGTTAAAAACTCAAAACGTTTTTCTACCCTGTTGCATTTGAGTGCCATACCGTTGTCCGGTGCAACGGCAACGACCTGTGACCTGTTTGAAAAAGTGAGTGCTGAGTTGAGCCAAAGATAGCGGTCTTCAAGTGCATTGGGCACTTCTTCATAGTAGAATTTTGCATTTTTCAATAGTTTTAGGTTTTCAAGTTCCGTCACTTCACGTTTTTCACGCATAAGAAGATCGAGCAGGGAATTTTCCAAATACTCATCTGTACCGCACATACGTTCAAAGTAGTCTATGTGCCGTCCGTCATTGTTCTCTTCGCCCTGACCTTCATGCATGAACCAGATCTGCGCCAACTCTTTTCCGTCCATAGGACTCTCTTTATGATTAAATAGATAACGAAACAGTTGGAACTTTCCAAAGTCCCCAACATCAGCTACATATTTGTCTTGCATGACGGGGTCCTTTTTTATGCATAGTTTAACATAATTAGGTATGATTATGCAGAAAGGATCACGCTATGAAACACAGATACATAGGAAAAACCGGGCTTCGTGTGTCACCCATCTGTATGGGTACAATGACATTTGGCACACAGTGCGACAAAAAAGAAGCTTTTGCCATCATGGATAAAGCCTATGACCATGGCGTAAATTTCTATGATACAGCAGAACTCTACCCTGTTCCACCCGATGCAAAACTTGCAAGTATCACCGAAGAGTGGGTAGGTGAATGGATGCAGACTAAAGATCGTGACTCTATCATCCTGGCTACAAAAGTAGCGGGAGCTGCGAGTGGTTGGTTTGTGCCTCCTATCCGTCATGGCCTAACTGCCATCGACAGGTTCCACATCGAACGTGCGGTGGAAGGAAGTCTTAAAAAATTGAAAACAGACTACATCGACCTTTATCAAATGCACTGGCCCGATACAATCGTCCCCATTGAAGAGTCACTTGAAGCATTTGACAGACTGATCAAAGCAGGGAAAGTACGTTACATGGGAACTTCCAATGACACGGCATACGGTACAAGCAAAGCACTCATGACTTCCCAATACAAAGGTTATGCACGTTTTGAATCCATACAGAACAACTTCTCATTACTCAACCGACGATTTTTAGATGAACTCTCCACCCTCTGTCAAAATGAACACGTCTCACTTCTACCCTACTCACCACTGGCTGGAGGTGTACTCTCAGGAAAATACAACCAGGGACTCAAACCTGAAGATGCCGAGGGAAGATTTGCCACCTATCTGAAGTCTCCCAACCAGAGACAGCGCATCATGGCACAGCGTTTCATGAATACCAAAACACTGGCTTCCACACAAAAATACCTCAAAATAGCCGCTGACGCAGGTCTGCATCCTGTTACTTTGGCAACAGCGTGGTCAAAACAGTTTGATTTTGTCGCATCTACCATCATAGGTGCAACTCATACAGCGCAGCTTGATGCGTCACTGGCAGCCATGGAACTTACACTCAGTGATGAAGTATTGAGAGCGTGTGACAAAGTGCATGAAGAGATCCTCTACCCTATGGGGTAAAGAGGCTCAAAATGTCGTACGACATACATTTTTTATTGATTTTTCATTTATCCTTTGTATTTCATACAATTACGTGTACAATATATAAAGTTATATTTAAGGGGTTAACGAATGTCTTTATCACAAAATCACCATATCATGCAAAAACTGGACAACTGGCTAAACATGTTGATCGAAGTAGAAGGTGCGGATCTGCACGTTAAAAGTAACAGTAGCATACGTGCACGGGTTAAAGGTGATATTATGCCTTTGTCAAACGAGATCATAGAGGCAGAAGTGATCGAGGAACTGGTCAAAGCGTTAACAGGTGATGCTTATGCGGATTTCCAGGAGAGTAAAGAGTTTGATGGTGCTTATCAGCTTGATGAAAGCAACCGTTTCCGTGTCAATATCTTTTTGCATCTTGGTGGTTTCGCCATAGCCTTTCGTCTCATTCCATCATCCATTAGAACACTTGAGGAGTTGAACCTCCCCAAGGCTTTGCATAAACTTGCTCATCTTCGACGTGGTCTGGTGCTTGTCACAGGTACCACAGGGAGTGGGAAGTCGACAACACTTGCAAGCATTATTGAAGAGATCAATAAAACCTACAGTCACCATATCATTACCATTGAAGATCCTATAGAGTATGTACACAAGGATGACAGATCCATCGTTGAACAACGTGAATTGGGAGCACACACACAAAGTTTTTCCAGGGCACTGCGAGCTTCCATGCGTGAAGACCCAGACATCATCGTTGTGGGTGAGATACGTGATCTTGACACTGCCGAGAGTATTTTACAGGCAGTGAATACCGGTCACCTTGTTTTCTCAACGGTACATACTTTAGATGCCCGAGAAACGATCGACAGACTAATCGCAATTTTCCCTACTAATGAACAGAACCGTGTACGTGCCACACTTGCCTCTACGATTGAAGCAGTGGTCTCTCAGCGTTTGATCAAAGGAATAGACGGCAATATGGTCCCTGCTGTCGAAATGATGTTCAAAAGTCCTCTTATCCGGGAGCTTATTCACGCCAAACGTGATAATGAAATTATAGATGCCATTGAAAAAGAAGGTATCTCTTTCGACTCGATCACCTTTAACCGTGCACTCTTTGAACTTACCCTGGCAGACAAGATCACGGAAGATCAGGCATTTCAGTTTGCTACCAGTCCTTCTGACCTTAAATTACTCTTTACGATGAGTCAGGATTATGAGAAAAAAGTGCAACAGAATAAAAGTAAAGATGATCTTTTCTTGAAAGCGTAGTACGAAAAAAGATAGGAATCTGTGTTCCTATCCTGCCTCAATATTACGCGGTTGCGTTATGTACTGCTTTTTTTGATGTATTCCATGCTTTATTTGAATCCTGTTTCACACCACTCCATGTTTTTGAACATCCTGACACAAGCAGACTTAAACCCATAAATACAACGATCAAATATATACTTTTCATCTTTACGACTCTGCCTCATCTTCACTTGACAGAAGCTCTTCTTTAGCCGGTTTGTCTACCACTTTTGCAAGTATTTCAACATAACATTCTGTAGCACCCGTTGCTTTTACTGCATCCAATGCTTTAATAAGTGCTTCAAACTCTACGACCTCAGCTGTATCTGCAGAAGCCCCTACTTTACAGTCAAAATCCCAGTATGTCGTCTTTGCATCTGCAAGTTTCTTTTTCTTTTCACGTTTAATATACTTGCGTAACTCATTTTTGACTGCTTCGAGCACACGGTCTTCATGTTTTTTTTCATCTCTTAATTTAAATATTTTTTTCATTTTCTATCCTTCTGATCTGCTTCTGTTTCTATTGCGGTTTCTGTTACTACTTCTCGCACCATCATGACTTCCACCGTTATTTGCATGCGAAGCGTTACTACGTGGTTTATTACGCGAGTTACTACCGTTACTACGTCCACTGCTTTGACGTTTTCCACCGCCGCCTCTACCATTTTGTATAGGCTCTGCTTTGATGTTAGGGTCTGGTTTAAATGCTTCTATCTCTACTTTTTTGATGTCTGATTTGATGAATTTTTCAATGTCAAAAAGCAATTTATGTTCATCTACACATACAAGTGAAACTGCCTCACCACTCTGCCCTGCACGACCTGTTCTACCTATACGGTGAACATAATCCTCTGGTACATTTGGAAGTTCGTAGTTTACCACATGTGGAAGCTGGTCTATGTCTATCCCTCTTGCAGCGATGTCTGTGGCTACAAGTACACGGATCTCATTTGCTTTGAAAGAAGCTAAAGCTTTGGTTCTAGCCCCTTGGCTTTTATTTCCATGTATTGCTGCAGCAGAGATACCATACTCTTCAAGCTGTTTGGTCAATTTGTTTGCACCATGTTTCGTACGGGTAAAGACTAAAACCTGTTTCCAGTCTTTTGCCTTGATGAGCTGAGAAAGTAATTCTCTCTTTCTCCCCTTATCAACGAAGTGTACCACTTGAGATATCTGATCAGCCGTCTTGTTTTGACGTGCCACTTCCACAAGAACAGGATTTTTAAGAAGTCCTGATGCCAGTTTTTTGATCTCTGGCGAGAATGTTGCGGAAAAAAGCAGTGTCTGTCTTTGTTGCGGCATGAGTTTCATAAGCTTTTTAATGTCATGGATGAACCCCATGTCCAGCATACGATCTGCTTCATCAAGTATTAGGCACTCTAATTTAGAAAAGTCTATACCTTTTTGTCCGGCAATGTCCAGAAGTCTTCCTGGTGTTGCGATGACGATATCGACACCTTTACGGATGGTTGCCAGTTGAGGATTGATACCCACACCACCGAAGATAACTGTAGAACGGTAAGGCGTATATTTACCATAATCTTCAATACTCTTAGCGACTTGTGCTGCAAGTTCACGTGTAGGTGTCAGTACCAGTGCACGTATTTGTTTTGCATGCATATGCGGTTTTTTTTGCGAAAGCCTCTCGAGTAAAGGAAGCGTAAAACCTGCTGTTTTACCCGTACCCGTCTGAGCCGCAGCCAAAACATCTTTTCCTTCTATAACGACAGGAATAGCTTTTGCCTGTATAGGTGTGGGAGTATCATACCCCTGTGCTTTGATGGCTTTAAGCAATAACTCACTTAAGCCTAAGTCTGAAAATTTCATGGATATCCTGTTGACCAAGCCCAGCATTTTAGCTTTCTCTTCGGTCTTAGGCTAAGTTATATATTTTATTTGTAGTGTGTATGACCGATGTACACTCATAAGGATGCCATTATAGCGTAACAGTGTACAGAGTCAGTTGATTTAATTTTTGTCGAGTTGTATATCGATGGAAAGTGCTTCGAGATCACCTTCTACTTCTTTTTTGATATTGACAGTTTTTACTCCAACATATTTTTTAACCACTTCAAGAATTTCGGCTTTTAATTCATCCATAAAAGGAAAATCCGTATTTGCTTCTCTGTCTGACATGATCGCTATAGTCAATCTGTCTTTCGCTACCGATGCACTTTTATTCTTATTTAACCATCCAAACATTATTTAAACATCCCTGCTAATTTTTTAAAAACACCGGAGTCATTGCTTTCAACATCTTTCATCTCTATCTTTTTACCACACATACGACCTGCAATACGTGCATAAGCCTGTCCTGCCATAGATTTGCTATCAAGTATTACCGGTTTCCCCTGGTTTGAAGCATCGATCACACCTTTGTCTTCCGGTACTTTTCCAAGAAGTTTAATGTTCAGAATATCCAGGATATCATTGGATCTGAGCATTTCACCACTCTGTACCATCGCAGGAGATATACGGTTAACGATCAGGAATTTTGAAACTTCTTCTCCATCTTTCACTTTTTGGGACTTCGCGTCCAATATACCAATGGCACGGTCGGCATCACGGATAGAAGAGACTTCCGGATTTACAACTACGATGGCTGTGTCTGCAAATTCAATAGTATGTTCAAATCCACTTTCGATCCCTGCAGGAGCATCTAAAATAACATAGTCATATGTTTCCCGAAGTTCGTCTATCAGTGTTTTTACTTTTTCTGAACTTAGGACACTTTTATCTTTGGTCTGTGATGCAGCTAAAAAATGAAGATTGTTATTTACTTTACTTTTAATGATGGCCTGTGATATTTTTGCTTCACCATCCATCACCTGGACCAGGTCATACACTACACGGTTTTCCAACCCCAGGATCATATCAAGATTACGTTGACCTATATCAAAATCAACCACAACACATTTTTTATTGTTTAACGCTATCCCTAACCCTATATTTGCTGTCGCGGTTGTTTTACCAACGCCACCTTTTCCACTGATTATTGCAATTACTATACCCAATTTATCTCCTTCTTTATTACTGGTGTTATAACTATTTCATTCTCTTTTAATTCTATACGATTGAGTTTATGTTCCAAAAGCGCATTATCCACAACGATGTCATTAAAAATGATATTTGCCTTGGGTGAATCGCTGACCATCATAAAGTCACCGTCACAACGCAAAGCACCCTCTACTACCTCCGTAGCAATAAGGTTCCCCGCAGTATGAACCATTGCCCCGCTGTTCACCCGATTAAGAAGTAAAAGATCTCCATCGATATCGAGTTCTCGACCGCTTCTAATAATCGCATCTGAGACAGTGAATTTTTTCTCCGGTCTTTGAGACAATTTTTCTATTTCATTTTTAGCCTTTTGTATCTCTACTTCTTCTCTCTGAGAGACAATAGTCTTTTCTGTTGTCAGCGTTTTGATTTCCTTCTGAAGTGAAAAGTTTTTATATAGCAGTGCCCTATTCTTTTCCATAAGGATAGTATTTTCTTCTGCAACTTCTTTATTCGTATTCATTTGAAACTCTTCTTCAAGTTCTTTGCGTGACCGTCCTATGGGAAGTACTTGATTATGCAGAAATTTTAAAGATTTTATTTCAAGATATTGGCGTATTCTATCACTGAGCTCACCTTGAATAAGTATGAGGTGATCTTTGAAAAGCAAATAGTTTATATCAAAAAACGCTATAAAACTTTTTTCATCTTTTACTGTGGTTTCAAATACTTTTAGCGAATACTGTCTGTTTTTCAAGAAGTCTCCATTATGTTATTTTTTATAAAAATGAGTGTATCTTTATTATATTGATACTCCCATTAGAGTTTCTTAAAATTTAATATTTTTAGTAAAATTCAAGTAAGGATACAAGGTATTTTTTGAATATATATATGTTATCACACGACCTAATCTACACCAATAACTTTAAGATATTCTCTAAATATAATTTCTCCTAATCCTGAAGTAAGTCTCATCCGTTGAATATATGGAAAAATTTCACCCCGAAGGCATTTTCTCACTACGTTTACATCAATACAGTTTGTGCCATTACTTGTATCCTTGGACGAAAGTATCATCCTATGGGTGAAAACGGTACTTCCTCTTGTTGGCTTATTTTTCCATTTCATTATTTAGGTCTATTTATCCTACACTTAGATCTATCCATATACAATTATTATATTATTTGATACAATATAACATTATCAATAATAAGGAGTTAAGATGTCAGATGAACATTTTGTGACGCTTGAAAGAATTGTCTATGACAATGACCTGGAGGCATTAAAAAAAGAAATTGAAAACGGGACAGATGTGAACCTTCAAAACTACTACGGATGGACGCCTCTGCATATTGCCATTAGACGTGACAGAAGAGATATGGTCGCCTATCTTTTGGAACAGGGTGCCGATATCAATAGAGTGGATGGTGTAGGGTGGACACCACTGATGGAAGCCGTGATGGATGACATGCCGGAACTTTGTGCCCTCCTCATAGAAAAAGGTGCTGACGTGACCATCAAGAATGAAAGAGGAGGAACCGCAGGCATGCTTGCTCAAAAATTTGGACGTGCATCCATGCTGAAATACTTCCGGTAGCAAGACCAATGTCACACAGCCATAATCACCATGAGATAAATAACTATGACCGTTCATTTAGCATAGGTATTGCCCTTAATGTGATCTTTGTGATCATTGAAGTGAGTTATGGTCTGCTTGCGGATTCTCTGGCACTTATTGCAGATGCCGGACATAATTTAAGTGATGTGATGAGCCTCATGCTTGCATGGGGAGCCTACTACCTTTCAAAAAAACATCCTACCCAAAAAAGAACCTACGGTTTGCGCAAAGTCACTATCATGGCTTCCCTGCTCTCTGCTGTATTACTTTTTGTTGCTTTGGGTGGTATCGCCTGGGAATCTGTGGAACGACTTAGCTCTCCACAACCGGTTGATGGCATGATCATCATAGCGGTCGCAGCCATTGGTGTGCTTATCAATACTGCTACTGCCCTGCTCTTCGTAAAAGGCCAGAAACACGACCTTAACATCAGGGCAGCCTACCTTCATATGGCAGCAGATGCCGCCATCTCACTGGGTGTGGTGATCGCCGGTGCGGCCATCATGGTAACAGGCTGGTTATGGCTTGATCCTCTCATCAGCCTTTTCATTGTCATTGTTATCTTACTGGCAACATGGGGACTGCTCAGAGACTCAATCAACCTTTCCATCGATGCCGTACCTCAAGGTATAGATGTGAGTGAAGTAAAAAAGTATCTGCTTGATCTAAGCAATGTCTCGGACCTGCATGACCTGCATATCTGGGCACTCAGCACCACAGAAAATGCCCTGACCGTGCACCTTGTAACGACAGATGCCTTGATATACAATCATTTTATACATGAGATCCAAGAACACCTGAACCATCATTTTAACATCTCACATAGCACCATTCAGATAGAAAAAGAAGAGAGTACCTTTCACTGTATGCTGGATCGTGATGAGTATAAGTTTTAATAAAGACAAATAGAGTTTTGGCTATAATCCTTTTCTATCTAATGTCCTCATCGCTTAACTGGATAAAGCAGGGCCCTCCTAAGGCCTAGCTGGGAGTTCGAGTCTTCCTGGGGACACCATTCATAAAATTGGATACAATAGTATCAAAATAACCAAACATAACAGGCAGAGACAAAATATGAAGAAATTATACTCAGCACTATTTATACTATTTATCTTAAGTGCTGGTGGTGCAGTCTATAAGATCAATACTTTAAAAGATGAAATGAGTGATCTGACTCTTAAAATAGAGAGTTTGACTTCAGATCTCAATGCAACGAAAGCCAGAGAAAGATCCTGTACAGAAAAAACGCTTCAGAATAAAGAGAGAATGAAAAGCCATCGTCAGGCATTGATTGCAAAAAAACTTAAGAGCGCTAAACTCAAACTTGCCAAGGTTCCTGCAGATATGATCCTGGGAACGGGAGTTACTACAGCAGCATTTACAGCCAATGACATACATGTTTACTGCCAGGATGTAAAAGAGTTTAGAGAGCTTGAAGTCTCTTTGTACGGCGCTTCGGATGATGAAATATCTGAAGATGAAAAAAAACTGTGCGCATATGACGCACAAAAAGAGTTTTTACCTGTACTTAAAAATTACTCTGATGATTCTGCCGACTGGATAAAAGAGCACTACCATGACATCAAAGATGATACTGACAAACTGCTAGATAAGTGGTTTTAGGTGTCATTATTAACCTACAAAACAATATGAACACTGGTCCCTTTATCCAATACAGAAGTTATGCTCATTTCCCCGTTATGCAATTCCACACTCTTCCTGACAATGGAAAGCCCCAGGCCAAATCCTTTGATCTTTTTATTTCTTGATGTATCGACCCGGTAAAATCTATCGGTTATTTTTGATAATTTCTCTTCAGGAATCCCTATGCCTTCATCTATAACGATAAAATGTATCTTCTCATCTTTATAAAGTGAAACAGTAACAGCCTTGTGCTTTGGTGTATATTTGATCGCATTATCTATGAGATTTGAGAAGATCATCGATAAAAGTATGGGATTTGCTTCTGTCGTGATCGCTTCAAGTTTTTCTATGTTGAGATCCAAGTGTTTTTCTTTGAGTGTAAGATCAAATTTTTCAAGCGTGTTCAGCAGTATCGCATCAAGCTGACAAAGTTCAAATGTCTCTGTAATATTTTCTTTACTGTATTTGGTAAGCAAGAGCAGGTTCTCTACGATATGTTCTATCTGTTCAGCTTCGTAGGCGATGGTCTGTAAGCTTTCAATATACGCATCGGGTTCACGCAGTTTGCGAAGGGTGATCTCTATTTCTCCCTTAATGACAGTCAGCGGCGTTTTAAGTTCATGCGAGACATCACTGTTAAAGCGGTTCAGGTTGTATACCCCCTCTTTAAGTCTAACGGTCATATTATTAAAGGCCTCAACCAGTGCTTTAATCTCATCTTCTGTATTGGGAAGCGCTATGGTTCCTGAAAAGTTGTTGACACTGATCTCATTTGCAGTCCAGGTGATGCGTTTCACAGGTACCAGAATCTTGTCGATCAGTTTACTTCCTAAAAACAGCAGTGTTAAAAGAAGTATAGGTATAAGTGTAAGCAGTATATCCTGTATATCTTTGGCAGTATTATTCATTTCATGTGTTGTCACTATGAGTTTTCCGTTAAAAGGTTTTGGCACAGCCAATACATAGACCCCTTTGAGTTTTTTTTCAGATCTCAACATAAAAAATTTGTCATTTTGATGATAATAGGCTTCAGGATCATCCAAATGAAAATTACTGCTCTGTTTAATACGTTTACCGGCTTTAAAAATGGCGGCTTCATAATCGTCTGCCAATTCTTTTTGCAGCACTAGCTCTAACGGGTCTCCCTCAGTTATTCTATCTTCTATCTGAATGCCCTGTTTGTAAAGCTGAGTTTGTATTTTTAAATTAATACTTTTATCCATTACATAATAAAAAACAAAGCTGAAAATGATCAATATTGCAGCAGTCACACCGCCAAACCACAATAATACCCTTGTTTTTAGGCTATTTATTTTCAATTTTATACCCCAGTCCTCTAAAGCTTTTGATCAGTGTTTTACCTATTTTTTTTCTCAAATGATAGATCGTAACCTGTATAACATTGCTGCTGATTGCTGTATCATTACTCCAAAGCTGCTCTTCTATCATGGTATTGGTTACCATATTGTTCTTGTGTTTGACAAGAAAAAGTAAAAGTTCAAACTCTTTTTGGCTTAAAAGGATCATTTCACCCTCTTTTTGAACTGTTTTTGCATCAAGATCAAGTGTAATATCCTGAATGCCAACAGTATTGCTTCCCTCCATAACACTTCTTCTGTAAAGTGCCCCTACCCTTGCCATCAGCTCTTCATAGGCAAAAGGTTTAGACAAATAATCATCTGCACCCGCTGTCAGGGCTTCTACTTTATCTTCTGTTTCACCCTTTGCCGTAAGCATGATGATCGGTGTTTTTATCTGCTTTGCCCGCAAATCCTGTAAAATATCAAGTCCGTTTTTACCAGGCAGCATCCAGTCGAGTACTATGATGTCATAAGCATTCATACTTGCCAGATACTCACCCTCTTCCCCCTCCATACTGCTCTCTACCAGATGCCCATCCTCACTGAATCCTCTTGTCAAAAAAGAAAGAATATGTTTATCGTCCTCAATAATTAAAATTTTCATAACTTAATTATATTGTGTGAATATGAAATGAAAATGAAAATGAAAAGTTCTTTTCATTTTCATTTCATTTTCAATATGTATAATAAATGTATAATCAAAGTAAAACCTGAAGGATCATTTATGAAAAAGATCACTTCTGTATAGTACACAAGGAAGAAGCAAGTGAAACGTATTTTAAACAAGAGAAGAAAGAAAAATGAGGGCTAGGTCTTTTTTCCTGGCAGCTGTATTTCTGACCATAGCAAGCGCTGACAACAGCATAGTTCCATTCTACAAAGAGGCACTCAAAACACTCTCTTACCAAGACACCTATGAATTGCAGGAAAAGTCCAGAGCATTGAACATAGAAGCAACAAAAAAACGACGGTATATCAATCTTGATGCAGGCATTATGTACGGTGCGACCAATGCAAAGCTTTTAAAACATCACTTCAACAATACCGATATCGGCATAACCGATACGATCGATATTTTTGGGAAAAGTGTGGAAAAGATTCATCTCATACAGCTTCAAATGAAAGAAGACAGACTCTTGATGCAAGTCCAAAAAGAGAAACTTTTTCTCTCTCTGCTCAGCATGATCACTGCTTATAGAGTCAGTGAAGAAAAACTGCAACTCTACCAAAAGCTCTACCAAACACAACAAACATTGCTTAATGCAGTAAGATCAGCCGTCAAAGCCGGCTCTATGCCCATGATCGAGCTCACAAGACTCGAAAATATTATGGCACTGATAGAGGCACAAAAGAATCAGGAAGAACAAATAGTGACGATGATGAAAGCACAACTGAAACTTTACGGTCCGCGTCATGCTATCCCTCAGCTCTCTTCTTCACGACTACATAGTGATCTTCAGCGTTTCCTTGCCAACAGCCCACAACTCAAACTGAATGATAACAAGGCAAGACAATTCTCACAAAAAATAAAACAGATCGGAAAAAGCTGGATGCCCGATGCCATCGTCGGTGCCAATCAGGTATACAACAATGATCCCACTGACAATGGTAACAATTATACCTTGAGTATGGGTTTGAGTATGCACTTTGACGGCGGGATGTCCCATGATATGGAGAAACAGAAAGTAGATGCACTGAGAATAAACAGCCAGAAAAAATCAATGGAGATAGAGCGAACAGCACAATATATCGCATGGAAAACCCAATACCAGGCAGCCAAAAGATCCTTTGCTTCACTCAGTAGAACCTTAAAAAATACCAATGTTACATTAAAAAATATGAAAACAGCTTTCCTTAAACACTACATTGATCTCAACACTTACCTGCAAACCATAAAAGAAGGTCTTGCAATACATGAAGCGGAGATCGATGCCAAATATAAAATGATAAAGAATGCTGTTATTTTAAATATGCTTTCCCAAGGAGCCATTTATGAATAAGCGATCACTCTTGATCTTTAGCCTCTTGCTTCTTTTAAGCTTTTCTCTTTTCTCTTTTCTTGAAGATAAGGCTGACGCGAAAGTAAAAACACTTCAGGTTTCCGAACAGGAACGTTATGTTAAGGTAAGTATTGTCTCCCCGAAAATTGCAAATATGCCCATAAGTCAAACCGTGACCGGTATCACGGAACCCCATCAAAAGATCACCATCAATACGCTGTCAGAGGGTATCCTGCATGTAAAAAGTTTTAATGGTCAATTGGTTAAAAAAAATGATATTATCGCAACGGTCAGCAACAGTCAAAGAAAAAATACCATGATTATGCTAAAGTCAAACATCACACTTTTGCAGACACAGATCCTGGCTAAAAAAAGTAAACTTAAAAGTGCCAAAGAGATGATGAAACTCGGCATCCTCTCTGAAAACCAGCTTTTGGATCAGCAAAATATTTTGGAAGAGATAAAAATTGCCCTCAATCAAGCCCACATAGAGTTGGATAAATTAGAACTTCAGGACAGCTCCTCTCTTGTGAAAGCACCGGTAGAAGGATATGTAGATTCACTACTTCCTGACGGGAGTTATGTCACTTACGGACAAACACTTTGCAAGATCGTAGATGCGCATGTCCAGATACGGCTTTTTGTCTCACCTCTTTTTGCAAAAGAGCTGCATATCGGTCAAAAGGTCAACATAAAAGAGCAGGGTATTTCTGCCCATGCCAAAATTATAGCCATACTTCCCCAAAGCAGTGACAATCTGCTCGATGTCATAGCCCTCCCTTCTCAGACTTTACCGGTTGGACTGCATCTGGAAGCACAGATAGAAACTGCACAGACCAAAGGCTGGATCATTCCCAAAGATTCTATTGTCCTGGTACAAAATCGTCCGGCGATATTTCTCATAAAAGAGAACAAAGCCTTACTTCATTTTATAACAGTAGAAAAAGATATGGTCAACAAAGTTCTGGTCACGGATCATTTGCAGGCAGAAGATCAGATCGCTTTGAAAAATGCCTATATGCTTCATGACGGAGCCATCATTGAGGTTGTCAAATGAAGGGGCAAAAAGGATTTTTTCTCTATATCCTGAAAAATAAATTAGCAATCTTTCTCGTTGTATTTTTACTGGCTGCTGTCGGCTACAAACTCTCCTTTTCCATACCCAAAGGTGTTTTTCCAAATGTCTTTTTTCCCCGTATTGAAGTCAGTATTGAAAATGGCTATGCACCCATAAAACAGATGCTTTTCTCTGTAACGAAACCCAGCGAAGAAGCGCTTAAAACTGTACAGGATGTAGAGAAGATAGTCTCTTCTACTTCTGTCGGGGCGACTGAGATCAGTCTCTATTTCAACTGGAATATCGACCCCTATTTGGCATACCAGCTGGTGCAGGCACGTATAGCAGATATCAAAAACAGTATTCCTGCCTCCGCTTCTATCACCATTCGTCAGGCAACACCGAGCATCTACCCTGTCTCCATCTATGCTATCGGTTCGAACTCACTGTCCCGTGCAAAACTTACAGAGAAACTTTATTATGAGCTTAAACCTGTACTTCTTTCTATCTCCGGTGTGTACGATATAGAGATAAAAGCACCCGCATGGAGTGAATATAAACTGCTGCTTGATACTAAAAAAGTAAGATCATATGGTTTAGATGTACAAACGATCATCGACCAGCTCAAAGCCCAGAATATGATCGAGTTCATGGGTCTCATAGATGATTATCATAAACAGTATGTGCTTTCTCTCTACCAAAAAAGTGAAGATGCTTCAAAATTGCTGGATATTGATATCGCATTGACAGATCAGAAATCAGTAAAGTTGGGAGATATCGCATTACTTATAGAGAAGACTAATCCTGTCAAGGCCAGCAGTATTGCTGCAGGGTTTGAAAATGCAGTGGTTTTCAACCTCTTGAGACAGCCAAATGCCAATGCCATCGATGTCGCAAAAAAGTTTGATGAAAAATTAAAAGAGCTGGCACCAGCACTTCTAAAAGAAGATATCCGGATCGTCAACTACTATGATGGTACCGATTTTATCGAAGAGGCGGTCAACAGTGTAAGGGATGCCATCATACTTGGCGGTATTATCGCTGTTCTAGTAGTCTTTTTCTTTTTGAGACAGGTAAAACTTTCACTTATCTCTCTGCTGGTTATTCCTGTGACTTTTCTTATTACCATGATGGGGATGAAGTTTGGAGGTGTTGATCTCAATATCTTTTCACTGGGGGGTATGGCTGCGGCACTTGGCGGATTGATAGATCATATTCTCATCGTGATCGAAAATATTGAGAGGCACTTTAAAAAGGGGGTTTCCAAACAAGAAGCCGTGATACGCGGCTCCAGAGAGATCTTACCGATCATGATGGTGGCCACACTTCTTTCTACTTTGATATTTGTACCGCTTTTACTGGTAAGCGGTATAGTGGGACTTTTCTTTAAGCAGCTTGCTTTTGTACTGGTGGTCACTTATGTGATCTCTCAACTGATTGCTGTTTTCCTGACTCCCATCATTGCTTTTGTGGCACTTCCCGATGAACCGAGAAATAAAAAAGATTTTATGGAACCTATGATGGAGAGATATAAACACTTTTTGACAAAGATGATGAAACATGCATGGATATCTGTGCCTATCCTGATCTCCGCATTTATTTTGAGTTTTTTTCTTTACAAGAACATTCCTTCTACTTTTCTGCCCAAATGGGATGAAGGCAATGTCGTTGTAGATATTGTACTGCCCCCAGGAACTTCTCTGGGGCAAACTAAAGATGAGCTCATGACCGTAGGCAGGATACTCGATGATACCCCTGAAGTCGAAGGGTGGACGCTCCGCATCGGTACCTCTTTGGGGCACATCACCACACAGCCCAATCAGGGAGATTTTTTAGTTACCCTCAAAAAGGAACGAAGCAAAAATGCTTTTGAAGTGATTGAGAAATTGCGTCATGAGATAGAGTCAGCCGTGCCCAATCTGGAAGAACTGGGGATCTCTCAAGTCCTTGAAGACAGACTCGGAGATATCATGGGAGCAAACGCACCAATAGCAGTACATCTTTTCGGTCCCGATCCCGATAAACTGACACAGGAAGGGTATCGTCTCAAAGAGTTGCTCGCCCCTATCGAAGATATAGAAGAAGTGAATGTACTTACTTCCTATGCTTCACCTGCCATCAATGTACGGCTTAAAAACAATGCCCGTGCACTCTATGGTGTAGATGAGCAGATACTGTCAACGCAGATCAAAGCTATGTATTATGGCAGTGTGGTGGCATCTGTAGCACAGGGAGAGAAGCTTATAGATATTCGTCTCCTTATGAGTCGTCCAAGAGTTGATCCTATTGCCTATCTTCAAAAAGAGTTACTTATTTTTTCACCAAAACTGGGTAAAAACATACCCTTAAGTTATGTTGCCACGATCACCTATAAGAATAAAGTAGCCGAGATCACGCATTACAATCTCTCTCCGGTCTGTATCCTGGGGATCCGATTTATGGGAAATGATATGTCTGCCGTGGTCGGCCACATTAAAGATACCATTGCTTCTTCCAAACTGCCGAGCGATATCACTAGCGATATCAGTGGTTTTTACAAGGAGCAGCAGCAGTCGTTCAAAGAGATGGGATATGTTATTCTGTTTACGATCATTATCATTTTTACAGCACTGCTTTTGTACTTCAGTTCTATTCGTATTGCTTTTTCCATACTGATAGCACTTTTGGTGACATTGACGGGTGTCTTCCTCGCACTGAAGCTTACTGGAAAACCTCTAGATATCACCGCTTTTATGGGTATGCTCATCGTGCTAAGTATCGTGAAAAACAACAATGTGCTCATTTATGATTTTTACCATATGAATATAGCCGGTGATACCGATGAGAAAAAACGCATAGTAGATGCCATTGCCGTGAGGATCCGTCCTATACTCATGACCATGCTATCCAATGCCTTTGCCCTGCTGCCCGTCGCACTGGCAATAGGCAGTGGTACGCAGATCATTCAGGATATGGCGATCGCCATCATGGGAGGACTCTTTTTTGCTATAGCGGTAAATCTGTTTATGATACCGCTGTTTTTCTATTGGCTAAGCACTTACCGTTTATATATCCCATTTAATATCAAAAAATAGTATAATGATAGAAAAGTGAGAAAGGACAGAGAATGACGCCCCAGGAGCAAGAGATAAAAAAAATGCGCAGTGAGATCACAAAAGAGATGAGAGCAGTCTTCAAAGCCAATATGAAAGTCTTTGACTGGGATATACCCGAAAATGACGACAGAAGATCTGCCGAGCTGATCCTGAGAGTGATGCAGGATTCTTTAGAGGATTTACAAACAGAAGTTTCCAACGGAAAGTATGATAATTATTAAAATAAAAAGGAATTAAAATGAGTACAAGCAATTTAAAACATATGGAACTTATCAAAGAGAATGTTGATAAATCAAATGCATTAAGTGAGGAAGAAAAAAGTGACTCTATGAAACGTATCGAAGAGTGGTATGCTGAAGATCAGGCCTGGGGTACGTTCATCTCTGAACTGAGTGAGATATCACCAAAGGTCAAAGCTATTTTAGCAAACCTTGGGCTTCTTTGACCTGGAAAATATATAGTAAAAATATGCACCCCAAGGGCATTTCCTCCCTTCGGTCAGGGCACAATTTGAATTGCCATATTTAAAAAATATGACAATATGACATATTTTTATGGTAACGTCTAAAAACATACTATGATAACCCTATACAAGTCAGGAGGTACAAGGTGGAAGGTATGATAAAAGTGAGTTACACAGTGATGTGTAAAAATGATGTGAGCAAAGAGATAAGTTTAAGTAAAATACTTGCCAATGAAAAGGTGATGAAAGCCATTAAGAGTGAATTTGCCTCGGGGCTTAGAAATTTGGTACTCTCTCAAAAAGAAGACACACAGGTCACTATCAAAACGCAGAAAGAAGTATTTGAATTTTCTGTAAGTAAAAATGATTTTGCTGACATACTTGAGCTTGCTGAAGAAGATGCACGTAAAAATAAGCGTATCAAAAAAGAGTGTGACGGTGTGGAGTTGGTAGATATAATAACAGTAGATTAAGATACCATCTTTTATTGACCTCTTCAGCAGAGTGCTCACATGACTAGTCACTTTTTAGGGGAACAATCTGATATACTATCGTCATGGCAAAGAAAAAGAAAAAATACCTCATAAAACTTAACAACAAAATACGAAACTACTTTAACGGTCAACCTTTTGATGAAGGCATAGCCACACTTGATGAAGATAAACTCATAGAACTCATTATGCTGCTAGAGATCACCCTTCCCTCCCATACACGTGAAGATATGATACGTACACTTCGCCGTGTCTGGAGTGAAGAAGGTGCGGGCACCAGAGAGATGATAGTATCCTATCTGACCCAAAGCTACAGATCTGTGCATCACGGAGATAGAGAAAAACGTCCTTTAGACAAAGTAGAAAAAATACTTCAACTTTTAGAGGGTGTTGAGCATAGCAGTCATGAAGAAAACTTACTTTTAGAAGCATTCATAGATGTAAAAAACGCTAAGATCACAGAAGAAAAAGTACACTCAAAACTTACTTATGTGCGTATCAAAACAAAGCTGCATTCTCTTGAAAAATCTTTGGAAGTACAGTTCACTTCCAGTAACGAAATGGAGTTTTACCACAGCTTTACTTTTGAACTTGACAACATTGACTTCAACAAATTACTTCTATGTAAAACAGAGTCCCTGGGGATGGATGATCTATGGGAACTGACCGAGAAAGAGATCATTAAAAAGCTGCAAACACTGAAAGAAGAGACCATCGCTAAAAAAGCACTGGAACTAGATGACTTTCTTACACAGTTAAAAAGTGATAAACACCCCTATTTAACGGAAAAAGAGATACATACTGCACTTAAAAGCATGTCTCCAGATTTACTTCTGAATCACGCCCCCATAGCACTGGAAACCATTGAAAATATATTAATTAATATTAGTGATAAATATGAAGTCTTTGAAAGTACGGATCACATCATTATAGAGAAAGAAAAAAACCATGACCTCTTTGGTACCATACTCTATTATGACACTTCTGTTTCCTACGAAAAACCCTTCTTCTACAGCCTCATTTGGAGAGGGAAAGAGCTTCCTGTAAAAGAAGATATCAACAGGGTGAATGATGATCTTCTGGCACACTTTAAAGTCGCGATCTCTGATGTGCTGGGAGATATGAAAGAAGAGAGTGAAAAACTGGAGTTGGAAGAGGAAAAACTGCATGAGTTCATCGTACGTTTTGTGGAACCTCAAATACGTTCATCGACCACTTTGAAATTTAAAGAAAAAAGCAAACGGCGTATACTCTTTCACTTTGGTGAGTATATCAAACCCCTGCTCGCCAAACAGAAACGTGAAGAGCTGCTTGCCAAGACCATCCGTGACTTTAAAAACCTCTTCCCCCTTGCACGTGAACTCAAACGCAAGATAGTCTTTCATGTAGGGCCTACCAATTCAGGGAAGACCTACACTGCACTCAAAGAGCTGGAAGCTGCGGCCACCGGGTATTACCTTGCACCGCTACGATTGCTTGCACTTGAAGGTTATGAAAACCTTAAAAAAGAAGGAGTAGCAGTCTCACTCATCACAGGAGAAGAAGAGATCATAGACGAAGAGTCTACACACATCTCCTCCACTATAGAGATGATGAACGGTTCAGTCGATATCGATGTCTGTGTCATTGACGAGATACAGATGATATCTGACCGTGACAGAGGTTGGGCATGGGCCAATGCACTTATGGGTGCTCCTGCCAAAAAAGTCATACTCACCGGTTCCAGCAATGCCTTGCATGCTGTAGAAGAATTATGTGAATACCTGGGTGAAGCGTTGGAGGTCATCCATTTTGAGCGTAAAAATGAACTCTCAATGATGCGTAGAGCTACTTCCATGAAAAAGATAGAGCCTCAAACTGCGGTCGTAGCCTTTTCCAGACGTGAAGTACTCTCACTCAAACAGCAACTCTCTCAGAGATACTCTGTCTCCGTAGTCTATGGAAACCTCTCTCCTGAAGTCAGACGTGAAGAAGCCAGACGATTTAGAGAAGGTGAAAGCCAGATACTTGTCGCCACGGATGCCATAGCCATGGGTCTCAACCTCCCCATAAAGACCCTGCTCTTTGCAAAAGACAACAAATTTGACGGCCTGCGTCGTCGTGAACTTCTGCCTACCGAAGTAGCACAGATATCGGGTCGTGCAGGTCGTTACGGTTTTGAAGAGAAAGGCTATGTAGGTACGCTTGAAGAGAATGCCCTGGAAACCATCACAAAAGCCTTTTACTCTCCCCTCCCGGACATCACACTGCCCGTTTCCGTCATGGCAAGTTTGGAACATGTGATGCTCATAGGCGAGATACTGGAAACAGATGACATCATGGACATCTTGACATTTTTTGCAGACAACATGGAGTTTGAAGGCCCTTTTGTCGCTGCGAACATAGACTCCATGCTTGAGATCGCGGCCATCGTCAGCGAATATACTTTGGACCTGAAAACACGCTTTTTTCTCTCCTGTGCACCTGCAAGCATTTCCTCACCGTACATAGAGTCAGTATTTCACCGTTACATCAAACAGATAGAAGCAGGAGGTAAAGTCCTCTACATCCCGCCTCGTGACCTGCCCGCATTTGCCCAAACCAATGACATGCTGCTTAACGCCGAAGACAGAGTCAGAGAGATCTCCCTCTACCTTTGGCTCTCCTTCAAATTTCCGGATATATTTGAAGACACGGAGAAAGCCATACAGGCCAGAGTTAGACTCAACAACTTCATAGAAAACTCACTGCGACAGGGGCACTTTACAAAAACATGTAGACGATGCGGGAAAGTACTTGATTTTTCATATAGGTTTTCCATTTGTGACAGCTGTCATGGACAAAATAAACGAGGAACAGGCGGTTCTTCTGGTCCTCGAGGCGGCTATAGAGGTAGAAGACGAAGATAGTTTTTTATTGTATTTTTTTTAAGATGGCATATTTGACATTTTTGAGCAAATTGCGTATAATAATTAAAATATTATACGTCATAGGAGGCAGAATGTCAAGCAAATTAACACTCTATATAGAAGATGAACTAATCATTTACGTGAAAAAGTATGCAAAAGAGCATAAACTTTCTGTTTCCAAAGTGGTTAATAACTTTCTAAGTTCTTTACAGGAAAAACAGGAAGACAACAGGCCTACTTCAACACCCATTACAGATTCTCTACTTGGATCTGTTGGCACATTGGACACAAGCAAAGAAGCGTACCACAGACACTTGGAAAAAAAGTATTCATGAAAATTCTCTTTGATACCAATATCATCCTTGACCTTCTTTTAAAAAGAGATCCTTTTCATAAAGATGCGCATATGCTTGTATCCAAAGTTGAAGCAGGAGAGATTTCAGGCTATCTTTGTGCGACGACGATCACCACCATACACTATTTTGTTACAAAACAACAAGGCAAAGAGAGTGCTATGCATACCATTGATTCTCTGCTTAAACTTTTTGAAGTGGCAAATGTTACAAGAGCGGTACTCATAGATGCCTTGGAAGTGAATGACTATGATTATGAAGACTCTGTACTTTATAAGTCTGCTTACCATGCAGGCGCAAGCTTTATCGTGACCAGAGATAAAAAAGGATTTGGGAAATCTGATATACCTGCGCTCGCCCCAAAAGAACTGCTTGATCTGCTAAAAGGTTTAAATTTATGAAACAATTAAATAGTTATACTCTTATATTATGCACGGTATTTGCGCATTCTTATGGCGATGATCATTTATTAGGTCATAAAGATTCCAATATTTCTCTTCGCACCACTGATACTGTTGTTACATACGAGCTAAAGCCAAGAAAAAAATCAAAAAGTTTCTATAGAAAATTTAAAGATCTTTTTTCAGATTATGATGGTCCATGGGTCGAAGATATGATCCTTTACTCTGCAGATATGATGATGCCTGATGAGATGATGCGTGCTACCAAGGATGTGATCGACAATAGAAAAGACAAAGATTATGATTCTAAAGCCAAACATATACCAAAGATGCTGGGGAACGATGCCTATAACATCTTGTGGACAAGTGCTTATTATTATATGCAGGATATCTCCCATATCACCCAAGAACTATGGGAGGATGAAGTATGTGATCCTGATACATTTATCTATCAAACAGAAAAAGAACCGAAAAAGCCTTTACTGGATCTAAAAGCAAACGATGAAAATGCAAGAGGGGTGAGTAAAAATGCTGTGGTTCTACCTGTGAACGAAAACTTTCCTAACGCGTTTTACCCTTATGCAGCCAGACCCGACGGATGTAGTGCAGAAGGCCTTCAAAAACTCTATAATCAAGCCAATGATCTCTCAGATGATAACAAATGGCTCTCGAAAGCCTGTGATGCACATGACAGATGTTACTACACGCTTGGTACGACATCCAAAGAGTGTAATGAAAAATTCATCATAGATGCTATAGATTCCTGTAATCATATCAGCGGACAGAATACCCTGCGTTATATGGGGACAAAAAATGCTTTTTGCGGCTTCAAGGCTTTTGCCGTATCTACGGGTGCAAATGCCTGTGCCCATAAATATTTTAATCGGGCACAAAGAGAGCAGATGATATACGAGCAGTGGATCGAGCGCTATGAAAAAGCTTATTTCAAAGCAAAACAGAAAAAACGCGATGCGCAGCATGGGAAATAAAAAGGCAGGCAGATGGCACAACAATACAAAGTAAAACAGAGAGCCAAACTCCTGGAGTTCCTGTTTGCCAACCTCAATGGCTGGTCCAAGAAAAAAGTCAAACAACGCTTACAGGGTGCATCTGTAACAGTAAACGGTGTATCAACTACAAAACATGATTTTATACTCAATGTTGATGATGTCGTGGAAGTCGATGCGCCAAACAAGATGGGTACATCGGCACAAACGAACAGAAAACTTGAGATCATTCATCAAGATAAAGATCTCATAGCCATCAACAAACCTGCAGGACTGTTGTCTGTGGGGACAACGCAGGAAAACAAACAACACGCACTTGCCCTGCTTCGTACACAACTTTCACGAGGCAAAAAAACCAATCATGGAAACGCCGTGAAACTCTGGCCTGTACATAGACTCGACAGAGACACCTCAGGCATTTTACTCTTTGCCACCTCCAAAGAGATGAGAGAAGCCGTGATGGCAAACTGGGGCAAGTCTGAGAAAGTCTATCTGGCTATCGTGGAAGGTACGCCAAAAGAGTCAAAAGGAACTATCGACCAAGCTTTGAGACTTGATGACAAAGAATACCGTATGCATGTCGGTAAACATCCCGATGCAAAATCTGCCCTCACCCACTATGTAGTTAAAGAGAGTACGGCAAACAGATCTTTGCTCGAAGTAAGCATTGAAACAGGTAGACAACATCAGATACGTGCACATATGGCTTGGTTGGGAAACCCCGTCATAGGTGATGAACGTTATGGTACAAAAGGCGGTCGCATGGGACTTCATGCGATGAAACTATCTTTTATGCATCCTGCAAGCAAAAAGAATATAATTTTAGAGGTGGATGCTCCGAAAGAATTCTATGGTTTATTGAAGTAAAGACTCAATGTATAAGAAATCATTTCCTCGTTCCCATCCGTCCCCGGTGGGAATGCATACAAGAGCCTCAATCACCAAAATCTTCCACCTCTATTAAACCCGTCACCCTCTCACAATCAATCCACAAACTTATTTTATGATACATCATAACTTAATACAAAAGGATTTCAAATGAAACAGATATTGCTTGCTTTACTTATAAGCCTCGGTCTTACTCTAAGTCTAAATGCACAAAGATATGATGAGAGAGATGCTATGCAGAACATGAGTTCTAAAAAAATCAAAAGAATGGATAGAAAACATACAAAACAAAAGGCAAAAAAAAGACACTTCAAAACAAACAAAGAATTTCTGCATAAATCAAAACATAACACTTCCAAAGGTTATGACAAACATGCAAAGTATATGCATGAATATAACTATCATAGAGAAACAGATAGATATAGACATAACCATAAGAGAAACAGACAACGTGGTTTTAGTCACTGGAAAAGAGGATGGACTTTAGCATACCGTTATGACAGAGCTTCTTTTTACGATGATCAAGGGTATTATTATGGCTATTTTAACCATCAGGGGTACTACTTTGAAGATGTTTTTTACAGATATGACAGATACTATACCTACCAAGACAGAGTAAGAGGCAGAGAACTTTTTGATCATCGATATTATATGCCTGCAAATAGCAGATATTATGGGTTCAACTTAACACGATATTGATTTCAAAAATTTGGGTATTTAATTGGTGGGGTAATAATACGCTATAATACGCACAATATATAGCGTCACCAAGGAAACACCATCAAAGCATTTGAAAAACTAAACTTACATCCTGATATTTTAAAAGCCGTAACCAATGCAAAATATGAGCAGACGACTGCCATTCAGAAGAAGGTTGTACCCGTAGCGATGAAAGGTATAGATATTCTTGGTGCATCAAAATCCGGTACTGGGAAAACAGCTGCGTATGTACTTCCTTTACTGAACAAGCTTCAAAAAGTAGTCAAAAAAGACCAAAAAGTTTTAAGAGCACTTATCATCGTGCCTACCATCGAACTTGTGGACCAGGTTTCACGTACCATCAATGAACTGAGCAAATATCTTGATATCAAGAATGTGAAGATACAGGGAGGGATACCTAAAAGTACCCAGCTTGCCAGACTCTCTCAGGGTGCGGACATCGTTGTGGCGACTCCCGGACGTTTGCAAAGTTTCATAGATGACAAGAAGATCAACCTCGAGCATATCAATACAGTGATACTGGATGAAGCAGATACCATGCTGGAACTCGGTTTTCTGGGTGAGATCAAAACGATCTTAAAACACTGTAAGCAACCCAGACAAACCATGATGTTCTCTGCCACTATTTCACAGAACATCAAAAGACTTGCCAAAGAATTTATGCGTGATCCGGCCATCGTTGAAGTGAGTCACAGACGTGATGTGGTTGATTTCATTGCGCATCGTGCCTATAAAGTAGATATAAAAAGAAAAAATGAGCTGGTAGCCAGACTCATACAGGACAAAGCATTGGATCAGGTACTTTTGTTCGCAAGTACCAAAGAGTCTGCCAACAAGATTTATGCCTATCTCAAAGCTCAGAACATACGTACTTCCATCATACACGGTGACATCAACAGAGGAGCCAGAGCAAAATCTCTTGCACTTTTAAAGTCTGGGAAAACACAGGTTTTGGTCGCCACAGACATTGCAGCACGGGGCATAGACATCAAAGAGCTTGCCATGGTCATCAACTACGACATGCCGGAGAGTACAGATGACTTTACACACAGAGTAGGCAGAACAGGACGTGCCAACCATAAAGGTTCTGTCATTTCCATCTTGACCATACGTGACTATGATTTCTTTACAAAAATGGAGAAGCACTTAAAGCTCAACATCAAAAGAGACATTTATGAAGGCTTTGAACTTACAGACAAACAACCAAGACAAAAACAGCCAAAGAAAAAATCACTCATAGAGCGAAAAGGCGGCTATGACTTTCATAAAAAACGCATGCAGAAACGAGGACAGAGTAAAACGCCTCAAAAAAAGAAAAAGCCTGATGGACGCAAGAAGTAATTTTGTACAGATAGGTGACTGATCATCTCTGATCACTATTTAGCAAAGTAGAAATGATTTTTATTTAATGCTTTTATACTATACATCGCTCCGTCAGCTGAAGCCATTAGCTCTCTTAATGTTTCACCATTCTCAGGGAAGACAGAAATACCGATACTACACCCCAGTTTAAAGATATCTTGATCTGATCTACCTATATCAGATATCTCATTTATGATCTTCTGTGCCAGTTCTTCAAGTTGTTCTTCACTACTGAACTCTGTCACTAAGACACAGAACTCATCGCCACCTACTCTATATACTTTTTCATTCTTACTTAGTAAAGTGTTTATTTTTTGAGCTATCTCTTTTAAGACTCTATCTCCAACGTCATGCCCTAAATGATCATTTACATCTTTAAAATCATCAAGATCTATAAAATAGAGTGCCATATTATGCTTTAAACGCTGTGCCTTTTTAGATGCTAAGTCAAAATCATGTTGTAAATTCAGCCTGTTTGAAATGCCTGTGAGCATATCTGTTTGGGCAAGGTCATGCAATTTCTGATTGAGTATACTTAATTTTTTAGTTCTGTCATCTATCATCCGTTGCAGTTTTCTATTATGCAGTATAAAAAGTAATACAATAAACAAAAAAGCACTTACTATCTGCAAGATGAGTTTCCAGTCAGTCTCTTCTTCTATGGGGGCATGTGTCCATTTGTTAAAGATATCATTTAACTCTCTTTGACTTATACAATTTAGTGCTTTATCTAAAATACTTATGATCTCTTTAGGGAAGTCTTTATGAACGGCCATTTTTAAATGATAGATATAATCAAGTTTCATTGCAATTTTTATAGTATTTATATACTTATTTTCTATAAGATATTTTGCTGTAATCGCATTGATCGCAAATATATCGATCTCACTGTTTTTCAAACTTTCAAACCCTTCCTGAGTTGAAGAGAGCATAATAAAGTTTAATTCCGGATATTTTTCTTTGATGTAATTTCCTAACCCACTCTCCTCCACAATACCTATCTTTTTATCTTGAAAATCTTTTGCCATATCGAGATAAACTCTTCTATCATGAAATTGTGTCACAAGCACAGCAGGATAAGAAATAATGTCGCTAGAAATAAAATTCAGATACTTTTCTCGCTTACTGTTCTGAGTGATCGCAGAGAACATATTTATCTTTTTACTCTTCACAAGTTCTACAGATTCTCCCCATGTTTCAGTATTTTGAGCAATGAATTCAATGCCTGTTTTATGTCCTACTATTGTCATAATATTTGCGATGATACCATCATGCTGATTCATATCATTTTTCCATTCAAAAGGTGCCCAGTCTGGATCATACACATAGGTCACTGTCTGTTTTTTGGCGAGCCAAGCTGATTCTTCAGGGGTAAATATCGGATTAATGGTAGAATTGGTATTTTTATCATTTGCCAAAAGGCATAAAGGCAGTAAAAAGAGTAAAAGTAATTTAGTCATAGTATAGCCTCCCCCCTCAGAAATATAATAGACTATAAGTATATACTATCAAAACCTCAAAAAAAACCTAAGATCAGGATTTTACTTCACTCCTCCTATCTTGTGCTACTTTGGGTGTCGCAGAATAAAAATAATTTCAACTTTCTTTTCTAAACCGCGCAAAAAGCGGATTATGGTCTGAAAGTCCTTGCTCCCTGTCTACTGAAAAATCAACTATTTCCACTCCTCTGTAGAAGATGAAATCCAAATGGTTCCCCATGAAAGATTTTACCTTATCTGTCTGTTTAAATGGTACTGTATAAAGCGCCAGTTTTTCCCTGATTTCATGAAGCTTATGCATGCGTTTTTTATTCCAGGAGTTGAAATCCCCCGCAATGATCATGGGTCCTTCATGATCCAACATCAGTTTCAAAAAGCGCTCCAGTTCTTTATGATAACGCTGATTTTCACGAAAATTGATCGCATGGACATTCAGTATCAGAAGCTCAGATCCATCTTCAAAACTGTAAGTACTCAAAAGCAGACTCTTATGCGGTCCTATCAGGCTCTCTCTTCCTTCAGAAAGATAGGCCTGTGCATGCTTCGACTCTGTCCTGCTCGCAGATAACACACCATAGAACTCTCCTCTATACTCTAGGTTGGCTGCCGCATCAAAAGCGAAATAAGGCAAAGTAAAATGATTATCATCTCTAAAATTAGCTTCCTGAAAAAGTAAAAGATCGATCTCTTTTTCTTGAATCATTCTTTCTAGAAAAGGTTTAAACTCAGGATCTTTGCTATTTTTCTTATGCACATTCCAGCAAAGCACCCCAAAGATATCGGGCACAGAACGACTGCAGGAGAAACGGCATGAACGGTGGTGAAGTACAGAAGGAATGAACATCAGAGCAGCGGGGCGAACACTTTCATAATATTTTCAACCGCTTCACGCACTTTGGAAGGTTTCTCCATACCTCTGCTCGAGTTACACATCAACCTTTCCATCCATGCTTCCATACTCTCTATAAATTGAGGGGAATAGACAAAAGTAACCACTTCATAGTTAAGAAAAAGACTGCGGTTATCCAGGTTGACCGATCCCACCATACCACCAAGCTCATCAAAAAGTATGGCT
>Ga0209013_10000783_pt1 | contig 28967 bp, 25 predicted proteins | sample Cruoilmetagenom2_FD_187291 | JGI IMG/M metagenome (GOLD analysis project Ga0209013, IMG submission 187291) | Oil polluted marine microbial communities from Coal Oil Point, Santa Barbara, California, USA - Sample 2 (SPAdes) (version 2) | ecosystem: Environmental > Aquatic > Marine > Oil seeps ...
TGCATCGCCTGCAGGTAAATTGAAAAACTGCCAGTTCCCTGATGCTTTTCAATCCCTGAGCTCCTACTGAAGGTCCATAGAGCCCTTCCGGCGGCGATACATCACTGCTTTTCCCCGGGAGTGATCTGAATTTTTCGAGATCAATAAGGATCTTTTGTGCCATAACTAATTCCAGATATGGGGTTGATCTTTGATTTCATCATAGGTGAATACAGGACCGTCCTTGCAGACAAGGTATTTGCCCATCATGCAGTGACCGCATTTCCCCAATCCGCACGACATGTTCTTCTCCATGGAGAGGAATATGTCAGATTCGGGGTAACCCATTTCAAGCAGTTTCAAGGTGCCAAACTTCATCATGATGGGGGGGCCACAGACAACTGCCACAGAGTTATTAATATCCATCTCTACATCATCCAGCAAAACAGTGACAACCCCCACTCTTTCTGTCCAATTCTCATCGGGCTGGTCAACGCTACGCAATACTTCAAACTTGGGGGTTTGCCTCAGCTCCTCGACGTAGGGTTTGTAGACACAATCCTCAGGAGTTTTTGAACCATAACAGAGGGTCACTTTTCTAAGCTTATCGGAGATGGCAATAAGGTTGTACAGCAGGGAACGGATGGGAGCAAAACCACAACCTCCCCCCAGGATCAGCACCTCTTTGTCGTAGAATTTCTCAACCGGATATCCGCGTCCGTACGGCCCCCTTATCCCCATTTTTTCCCCGGGCTGCATGTTGTGCATGTGGTCCGTTACGTATCCGGTCTTCATCACAGTGATCTCCAACTGGTCGGATTTGAGAGGAGAAGATGAGGGTGTGAATGGTGCTTCTCCCATGCCGTCGATGGTCACTTCAATGAACTGTCCGGTTGCAAAAGAGAACGCTTCCTCGGGGACCAGTACAAATGTTTTAATCAAGGGTGATTCATGGATGACCTTGATCAACTCAGATTTAAGAGGCTTGTATAAATTACCATTCATACCTTTGCTGATTAATTTGATAACTCGACGAACAATTCATTTTTATTTATCTGGCCAATGCAGGTTTCTATACATCGGCCACAACCGGTACAGGCCTTTAAATGATATTTTTCCGGCTTCCATACATATTTACACATGTAGCGGTTCCTGAACCTTTCTGAAAGGTCTCCAAGGGCATCTTCTCCACCGGCCACCCGCTCAAATCCCGGGTACTGACAGGTGTCCAGCTGCCTGATCTTTTCAAATCCGGGCTTATCGATCAGCAAAAAGCATGAGCAAGTGGGACAGATGGCACTGCATGCCCCGCATGAAACACAGCTGGAAGCGTACTTCTTCCAGGATTCATCTCCGGCAGAGGAGACCAGCATGCCTGTCTCTTTGTAGTCGGGCAGCTCCCCGTTTTGTTTCTTCAACTGATCCAGTACCTGGATTCGTAATTTTTCCAGGGATTCTTCCAGGTTTTTTTCAGGATTCATGGCAACCACAATGCCGAGGGATTCAATGAAAAATTCACCTTTTTTACTATAGGTGGTGACGATCAAATGTTCCTCAACCAACACCAGGGAAAGGTCCGAATGCTCATTCCCGATGGGTTCGATACCATAATTGGTACAATGACAATGTTCCTGTATGCTCAGGCAGTCTGCGGAAATGAGGATTGTATTTTCCCTTCTTCTTCTGTAAGCAGGATCGGGATATTCCTGGTCCAGGTAAATTTCATCCAGAAAAGCCAGGGCCATGACATCACAGTTGGGTGCGCCAAGAATGACAACTGGCTTCAGGGTTTTAGCCGCCGAAGTCACATTCTCTTTGACAGGAAGAAAGAATTTTTTTAGAGGGGTAACCGGTTTGGGTTTGTTATAAACGATATCAGGGACCGTGTCGGCATCCACAATTGCATAGTCACAACTGAACTCGTTTTCAACCGGGGCATAAACCTCAAAAGATGATAGGAGTTGTAACAGCCTTTCATCCCATTCATGTTTCGGGACAGAGATCCTGCTCATTATATGTGAAAAATATAACTATAAAAATATAGAGAGGTCCAATACGAGTCAAGGCATAACCATACACTATATGCTGAAAAACATAAAGAAATATTTGTAATTACCAGAAGCACAAGTAAATAAGATTTCATGATTATTTATAAAATAGTTGCATCTTTGATTAAAGGAATTATATTAATTAAAATAATGTGAAAAAAAACACAAAATGTCCACTGAAGAAGAGCCTTAGAAGGTTCCTTCTATACCGGGGCAGCCTCCTCAGATTACAGGCCCTCGGGGTGAAGAGGGTGTTTTCTTATACATTGGGGAGAGAGACCGGGGTGACCGCAGAGCAGGTCAGGAAAGACTTTTCGGAGTATCAGATCAAAGGCAATCAGAGGGGAGGCTACCGTGTGGATGAACTGATCAGCGAAATGGAAAAAATCTTTTATCGGGGCGGCAGACAGAATATCATTTTGATGGGCATGGGCAACATTGGATCATCGCTTTCAAATTACGGCAAATTCATCCAACGAAAGATCAATATTGTCGCTGCCTTTGATATTGATCCTTCAAAACAACGCATCAGGTCCGAAATTCCGGTATATACGATGGACAGATTGGGAGAGGTGATTAAGCGGTTTAACGTGAGAACAGCTATTATTGCAGTCCCGGATATTGCAGCCCAATCGGTATGCGATCAGTTGTTGAAATTTGGGATTGAGGGCATCATCAATTTCGCTCCGGTGATCTTAAAAGCGCCCGATGACATCATTGTGAATAATATTAATCTGAGTGATGAAATTGAAAGCGTGATCTATTGTGTGTCCCATATCGTACCGGCCCAAGTCATGGCTAAGCCGGTACCCTGATGGTAAAAGCTTCACGGGGATTGATGACAAGCAATTGGTTCAACTCCTCCGGTGATAAGCCATGTTCTTCGAGGATCGGTATCAGGTTTGTAAAAATAGCGGTGAAGCCCCTGAAGTTTCCCCCACTCTCTTCGCCGGGAGAATACCATCCGGCATCGTGAGAGATCAGTACACGGTGTAACAGATTTGCCTCTTTCAATGCAACGATCCTGTCAGCATACCATTCCATGCTGAAATTTGATCCGGATTCCCGTTGCAGGTTCACATTGTCAAGTGAAATCCATGAGCCAGCACGGGCAGCCCGAAAATTGCCTTTGAGGGTACCCCGCTGGGCATGTACCCAGATGAAGGTGGAAGGATCGATTCCATAAGATTGAAGTACCTTTATCTGTTCAAAGGCCGGTTTATCAGGTCCTGTGTGGGATGCGATCACCAGCCCTGTCTGCATGTGGGTAAGAGCTGCTGCAGTGATGATTTTTACATGTTCTTTTGATAGGGTGTCACTGTCTTTCACCGCAATTTTTATAAATCCAGGTCTCACACCACTTCCCTCAATACCATTTTCATACTCTTCTATCCATAAGGCAGCTAGTTCTTTGGCAGATATTTCATAAAAAGCTTGCGGAAGAAATCTGTTGTTACCGGCACCGTAATATCCGGTGTTGGTGATCAGGTGCAACCCTGTTTTTTCGGAAAGCTTTTGCAGTAATAGAGGATCTCGTCCCACATATGCCGGTGTACACTCTATCAACGTATTTACCTTCAAATTTTGAATTTCTGAGAGGTAGGGGGTGACAATTTCCACAACCTCATCTTTATCCCACCTGTGATAACCCGTACTGTCGGCGCCAATAAAATCCACCAACAGATGTTCATGTACCAATGTTGTGCCCATATAGGAGGGGTCAATTGGGCCATTTACAGTCATAATGAATTCAACAGCATCCGGTTTACAGCTGTGAATCACCAACAATGTGAAAAAGAGTACCAGGTAAATATATGATCGTTTCATGAGCGTAAATATAGTATTTAACTCCAAACCCATAACGGAGCCAGGGCATAACCTCCATAAACTAAAATATCAAATATAGCATGGGCAATGATCGGTGGAATAGAATTTCGTGCCCCTTCACGCAAGGCCCCGAATGCCACTCCTCCTATAAAAGTCCAGATCACCAGGAAAAAGAGATCAAATTGAAGGGGCAGAGAGAGGGAGAGAATGACCAGCAATTTGTAGCAGGTGTGGACCGTAGATGCATATACAATAGAAAAGATCCGGCCAATGGGCCGTAAATGTCCCTGGATATATCCCCTGAATATCAGCTCCTCAGTGGCCCCGATCAGTGGGGCAATAAACACAAAGCGGGAAACGGATGGTGGCAGGGGTGACAAATCAAATGTAGATCGGGTCAGCCATGCAAATCCAACTCCGAGAAGAAGTGCAGGGATTGAAAAGATAAGGATCTTGCGGGAAAGAGGGGTTAGCCCGAAGGCTTGAAGAATGGAGTCATTTTTAATGGAATATCCGAGCATCAGCGCCGAACCGGTCAACGCTGCAAAAGAGATGATACGTCTGGGCCACGGATCATGAATAAAGAGGGCAAACAAAAGAATTCCTGTTACAACCACCGATACATCCCTTATGTTGCCGGGATTTTCTCTTATCCGCCCGATTGTTCTCAAACCTGTCAACGGTGGGTTTATGGTTGCGATCTTTTCCTGACCACGAAACGTGAGAGTAATACCAGCGGTAACAGCAACAACAACCATCCCGATCCCAGGCAGAGCCCGCTTCCCGGAACAATTTCAGTATGAGGCAATTGTGTTCTAAGATGGGAGATCATTTCAGGAGAATCTTCAAATAAAGTACCACTTAGTATGATCAATTCCAACTGATCAAGACCAGCCAGTTGCTCTATATCATACTCATCGGTGTTGAAGATCAAAGCCTTCAGATTTGCCTGATCCTCTAAAAAAGATATGTTTGAAATCAGTGGACACTGATTTATTTCTACCACTTCCAGCGACTCCTGGTTGGTCAGGATGGAGTGGAAAGCCCCCTGTGTTGTATTTCCAGGAAATGATATCCACTTTAGCGATTCAAGGTTGTTGACAACCTCCAGCGATTCCACCTGGTCACTTCCGGTAAGACTCAGGCTCTTCAGGTTTGAGATCTGGTCCAGTCCATCGATGTTTGTTAGTGTATCACAGTCTATCAGATGCAGACGTGTGAGGGAAGCTGGAAACTCCAAATTCGAAAGGTCTGTTATGCTGCATTCGGCAAGGGTTAGGGAGTGGAGATTTTTTAGTCCATCAAACGTGACAAGCTCTCCACTGGATGGTTCCCATTCTGTTATAATCAGTGCCTCCAGATTCGTACAGCAATTTATTATGTTCGAAACAGCCTGGATATCTTCTGAAATCCAAAGCAATTCCAGGTCAGCCAGGAAATTTTCATTGTTGGCTCCGGAGAGATCAACCCCTCCTTCAATGCATAACCAATCAGGTCTGCATATAGATAACAGATTCTTTAATGCGTCACCCTTAGTAGTGTTTTCCAACACCACTCCTGTTCCATGAAGTGATGATTCGTGCACCATAAGAGCATCCAGGATCTCTTCTGTTAAATCGTCCTGGATATACAAAGAGGAAAGCTGGCTCACTTCAGTGGAGGAGAGCCCTTTAAAACTTTCCCAGGAAGAGGGTTCCCCGGATATCTCCAGAAATGCCAGGGAGCCATTGATATGGGCTGAATTTGTGTTCACCGTATCAAAGGTTACGATCAGGCTGTTCCCGTCTTCAACCCTGTAACGGTAGTATACTTCAAGATCATCTTCATTGAACAGATAGAGCAGGTCCCCATCCGAGATGGGAAGACTCACCTTCCCCGATTCCCCGGATTCAATGGTCGAACCAAAAGTAGCATAAGAAGTAGAGATGTTGCAGGCCCATGTAACACCTTCAATATGAATAATTTGATATGATATGGATGAATCACCATTACACCCATTCAAGCTCCATATGAAAGCAATTATTACCGGAAATAGAAAGGATTTAGACTTAAACATGATCCAGGATTTTTTGGGTTCCAATAGATGCAAGTTATAACACAAACAATAGCAAGTCAACTCCTACTCATATTTCAGGGTATCGGCGGGATTAATTAATCTGAAGAACCCAGGAAACCACCGGTGATCCGTGTGAGTTGAGTCTTGGAATCAATCAGGTTGTAGATGGCTCGCAGTCGCCTGAGTGCAGCATTCAGGTAGATGAGTTGGACATCCCTGTAATTAAAGGAGTTGATAACACCAGACCTGTACTTCTCCTCTGAGATGGAGAGGTTCAACTGAGCTGCTTCAAGATTTTCATCAGCCACATTGAGTAGCTCCACACGTACCTCGTAATAATCAAACAGGTTGAAAAGCTCATTGGTCAGGGCATGTTCCATCTGACTGATCTCAACCTGTGCCACCTCTTCATTGATCCGGGCCACTTCCACGGACCTTTTCCTGACACCGGCACTGTATATGTCATATGAAAGACGAATGTTGCCATAGGGACTCATGGCCTGGGTCCCGACAGTTGGTTCACCGGAAATTTGCATCCAGGTGTGGCTGTAATCCATCCCGGCACCCAATGATAGTGTCGGGTAATAGGAGGCTTCCCTAAGTGAGGTCTCATTCTGTTGCAGCAATAGATTTGTATACTGGTTTTTAAGTGTCTGATTGCTGGATTTCATTTTGGAGAGCAGATCCTGCAGGATATAGCTGGTCGTTTCAGCAGCAAAAGGTTCATCAAAATTCCAGGTTTTCGCCGGGTCATCTCCCATCATGAAGTTCAGGTTGCGGATGGAATTTCTAATCACCACCTCCTGGCTCATGAAATTGGCTTTGTCGGTCAGGTAAACATTCTGTGCCTGGAGTACATTGTAGGTAACAGAACCACCAAGCGACTGACGTTTGAGTTCATACTGATAGCGGTCCATGGACAACTCCATGACCGTTTTCAACACCTGGAGCTGTTCCTGCTGCAACAATACATTGTAATAGCCCAGCATGATGTTTTCTATGGTGGTTTCAATCAGAACTGCAACTCTTCCGGAAGAGAGCTCTTCCAGGTTTTCCAGTTTTGATTTGGTAACACTTACCCTGAACCCATCGAACAGTGTCCAGTTTAAACCGACAGCTGCGGAAAGCCTGTTGTTATAGGTACTGTTGGAAAGGTCGTAGCTGTTGTTATCAGATGCATCAAAGCCAATGGTGGGATAACGCCCGGCATTGCCCCAATCGTTATTGATTTCAGCTATTTCCTGATCAGCCCTTGAGATGATCACTCCATAGTTGTTTTCCAGGGCTTTATCCAGCGCCAGTGAAAGCGACAGGTTGTCCCCCTGTCCGTGTGCTGTAGCCAAAGCAAAGAAACAGGCCACTATATATGTAAGATTCTTCAGTCGGATCATTTGTCAGTTATTAATTGTCTGCAGTACTGTTTTCTTTTCTCCTGTTCCGCTCAAATTTAAGCTTTCGTTCGTTCTGGATAATGGCAGTTTCCACCTCTTCCCGGGTGGGTTTTATTCCGGTCCACAGGTAACGCACATAAACCCTTGCGTCATTCAGCAGCATGATCAATACCGGAAAGAAAATAAGTATGAAAATTGTACCAAGAGCGACACCATATGCCAGGCTAATGGCCATGGGGATAAGGAATTGGGCCTGTACGCTTTTCTCGAACAACATGGGGAATAGCCCGATGGAGGTGGTAAGAGATGTGAGTATGATCGGTCTTAGTCTGATTTTACCTGCCTCCTTGACCGCCTCCGGCACCGTTTTTCCCTCAATCAATAATCCGTCATATTTGGCAAAGAATACAATGGCATCATTGATGATCACTCCTGTAAGTGCCACCGCACCCCACAAACTCATCATGGAAAGCGGTTGTCCGTGCAGGCCGTGCCCCCAGGCAACACCGAGCAGAGACACGGGAATCATCATTATGATGATAAAGGCCTTGGGAACGCTTCTGAAATGTAGTACCAGTATCATAAATATAATGGCAAACGCAATCAAATAGTACTGGCGGGCTTTGCCCAGGGCTTCATTGCTGTATTTCTGCTGACCCTGGTAGATGTATCGTAATCCGGAAAATTGAGATTTCAATTCAGGCATGATCTCGTGTTCGATCTGATCCAGGATCTCCGGAACAGGTGCCAGTGGATCTACAGTTTCAGCTTCTACCCTGATTTCCCTTGAACCATTGAAACGGTTGATGGCCACAGGACCTCGTTCCATATGATAGTCAGCGAGCTCAGACAGCGGGTATTCACCTTCCGGGGTTTTTATTTTCATATTTTCCATCTGGCCCAGGGTAGTCCGGTCCGATTTGGGATAACGAACCCAGACGCGAAGTTCATCCCTTCCCACCTGCAGACGCTGTGCCTGTGCTCCGTAAAAGCCCTGTCTCACCTGGCGTGCTATGGTGCTTTCGTCCAGTCCAAGGAAATAGGCCCTTGGTTTCAGGTCAAGCCGGATCTCCTGTTTTCCCAGTGCGATGTTTTCATTCACATCTTTCAACTGGGGCATTTCGTCGAGCCGGGCCAGCAGATACTCTTTGGCCTCCTCAAGTTCATCAAGGTTCTTGGACATTAATCCAATCGATACCGGAGAACCCCACCGATTGCGACCCGCCACTGTAAATTTTCTGGCTTCAGGGACCCGTCCAATCTTCTGGTTGACCCGGGTTGAAATATATCTTCCCGACAGTGGATATCCTTCGAGATCTACAGGATAGACATTGATGCTGCCTGCATGGGCTCCCCTTTCCTGACCGCTGAATGCACTGCCCAGCTGTTTGCTGGTCCGCTCAATGATATCTGCATCCAACCCCAGCTCCTTTACAATGTCGTCGTTTACATCCCAGATGGCCTTTTCAAACTTATCAAGGAATTCCAGGGTTTGCTTCTCTCCGTCGCCTGGTGTAAAGGCCACATTCAACGAAAAATTATCAAAGTCTACCATGGGGAAAAAGGTATTCCTGATGTGTCCGCCCATAAAAAGTCCCATGGTAATAAGGACCAGGGCAATGGGGAAACTTAAAGCGATATACCTCCATTTAACCAGCCAGTTGAGAAAATAGTGATAGATCCGGTCGCGCAACCAGATAATAAATCCTTCGAAGTATTTCCTGATCCCTTTTTTCTTGGCTTGCTGGCTTTTGCGGTTTAATACTTTTTCACTACCCAGGTGTGCAGGCAGGACAAGGAAAGCTTCAAATAGAGAAAAGAAGAGGGAAGCAATGACGACAATGGCCACTTGAATCATCATTTCCATCCTTGTTCCCGACATGAACAGCAGTGGAGAGAAGGCCACAATGGTGGTGGCTACAGATGTAAGCACCGCCGGGGCAACCTCCATGGTTCCGTCTACAGCGGCATGCATGGGAGTCTTGCCACGCTCAAAATGGAGGTAAATGTTTTCTGCAATTACGATCCCGTCATCCACCAGGATCCCGATCACCAGGATCATACCGAAAAGGGATTGGAGGTTGATGGTTACACCAAGGAAGTGGGCAGCCACAAACATGGCCAGAAAACTGAAAGGAATACCCCAGGAAACCCAGAGAGAGAGTCTGAAACTCAGAAACATGGAAAGGGCGATAATTACCAGTACCAATCCCAGCATTCCATTTCTTGTGAGCAGGTCCAGCCGGCTCTTGAGGATATCCAGGTATGCCCGGGAAACAATGATCTCCACACCCTGGTTTCTCAGATTGAATTCTTCAATGTACTGGTTGGCAAATTCGGTAATTTCGTCCAGATCCTCTTCGGGAAGCTTCTCAACATTGATGGATACAGATGGTTTTCCATTGGTCCATTGCTTGTTGGGCGAATCAGCGAATTTTATCTTCACTTCTGCCACATCCCTGATATATAGGAATCCTCCGTCGGGTTCTCCGCGCAAAATGATATTCCCGATCTTATTGGGATTGGCACTTCTGGAACGTAACCTGATCAGGAACTCCTCCTCCTCCGATTTAATTTCACCTCCCGACACATCCTGGTTGTTGTTCTGGATGGCCCTGACAATGTTATCGAATGTAATGTTGTACCTGAGCAGCTCTTCCTCTTTGATCTCCACCGAAATTTCCGGCTGGGGGTAACCGGATAGCGAAATCTGGCTCATCACCCCCGAATTAAAAAAATCCTCTTCAATGCGTTGCGCATGTTCTTTCAGGGTCATCAGGTCCATCTCGTGTCCGTCTACCGGAACAAGTTCCAGTCGAAGCGCCCCCGCACGACTGCGTCTCTTGGAAACAATGGGACGTTCTGCAGCTGATGGCAGGGAAGAGATCCCGTCCACTGCATTTTTTACCTCCTGCAGTATTTCATTGATGGGATATTCTCCGGTGGTTTCAATGGATACTGTACTTCTGTTTTCAACCGAGGTGGAAGTAATCTCTTTGATGCCGATAAGGCCTCGTATTGCCTCCTCAATCCTGGTGGTAACTCCCTCTTCCATCTCTACCGGGGAAGCGCCAGGATAAAATACAGAAACAGACAGAAACCTGCTTTCTGTTTCAGGGAAAAATGATTTTTTTATAGAGGTGAGACTGAGCCCCCCGGCAAGAATTACGACGGCAATGATCAGGTTTGCGTAGACAGGGTACTCTACGAACCGTTCAACAATCTTCCTCATAATCTTTCGGCTGGTTTGCGTTTGGCATTCTCCTCACCTTTATCAGGAGTCTCCTGCTTCTTCTTTTTTGGATTTTCGGGTCTTTGACCGGGTGTTCCGGGTTTCTGACCGGAGCCTTGTCTCTGACCGGAGCCTCCTTTATCCACCTGAACAAGCGTGCCTTCAGAAACATTGATCAACTGCTGTACCACCACCGTATCTCCCTCCTGGAGGCCATTGAATATAAGGGTGCGTTGATTGATCTTGATCACGTTGATCTCTTTCTTAATCAGGCGGCCTTCCCGGACCTGAAATACTTCATTGGAGTTGAACACTGAATTCCTTGGAATCTCCATTACATTTTCAATGGGCCTGACAGGAAAAGTAGCCACCAGAAATTCACCTGCCATCACTGGCTGTCGGTTGTTGTTGGATATTCGGATATAGATCTCCTGGGACTGAGTGTTTTCATCAATGAATTTGCTCTTGCGGCTCACATGGCCGTCCCATGTGAAGGAACCGTTTTCAGCAGTGACAGTCACAGGATCACCGATATTCACCCAGGCTGCATCTATACGGGCCAGGGGGACTTCAAGTTCCAACTCGTCGGTCCTGATGGCCCTTGCCACCCGGCCGCCGGTATTGGTATAAGCACCCAATTCCATATATACCTCTTTGTAAGTACCGTTAAAAGGTGCTTTCACAGTATGCCTCTTTAACTGCAATTCGTCCCGCTGTATGCTGTAATATTCGCTGATCACATTCCTGCTGGCCAGGAAAATCTTCAGTTTGTCATCCTCCACCTGTGGGAGGGACGGCAGGGATTTATTTATGGAGATGGAGGAAAAAAACCTGTGAAATCCCTCTTCATGTTCAGGGAAATCAATGGCCAGGTCTGGAAGTATACTGGCGAGTGTATTCTGATACTGGCTCTTTCGGGCTTTCAATGACAGACGTGCCTCATCGGGGTAAACTACAAATAGCACATCCCCTTTTGAAAAACCGGATCCTTTTTTCAATACAATTTTGCCGGCTTCTATCTTTCCCGAGGCCTCGGCAACAATTTCAACTTCAGCCACTGAGGCCAATCTTCCTGGAGCCGAAACGGATGACTTAATGGTATTGTAGTGCACCGGCTCCACCTTCACATACCTCCGTGCTTCGATGGATCGGCGAACGGGGGGTGGTTCTTTCTGGGCAATTAAGAATTTCATCAAGCCATAAGCCAGACCAAGAATGAAGATCACACTCACAACAATGACTATCCTCCTGTCTATTTTTCTCATTTTCTGTTGTTAAAGTCAAAAAATCGTGCAAAGTTAGAACATTTGACAATATATAATGGGAAAAGTTTAATCTGCCGGAACAAAGCATAAGATTTTTAACTTTGGGTATGGATATACGTCTTGCATGCAGAGAAGATCTTCCGGTCATCAATGAGATTTATAATCAGGCAGTCAGTCAGAGATTCTGTACGGCCCATCTCTCACCCGTCAGCCTGAAGAAGCGCGAAGCGTGGTTTGCATTACATGATCCGGATCGCTTTCCGGTCTTTGTGGCTGTGAAAAGCGAACGGGTTTCTGGTTGGGTTTCACTGGGGCCCTATCGATCGGGCCGGCAGGCGCTTGCCCATGTAACCGAAGTGAGCTATTATGCGGATGAACAGGAACAGGGCAAAGGGTTGGGCAGTATGCTGCTGGAAAATGCCATCACAGTATCTCCTCAATTTGGGTTCAGTGTACTAATTGCCATCCTGCTGAGTAGAAATCCTGCCAGTATTGCACTGTTGGAGAAATTTGGATTTTCGCAGTGGGGCTCCATGCCTGGCATTGCATCCATTGAAAATCAGTTGGCAGATCACCTCTACTACGGATTGAAGCTCTGATTAATATCTCACTACACCATTGAACTTGTCATTGCAGGGGGATCTGTTGCATCCACCCTCTCGAGTATCACATGCTGGAACCTGTTTTTGGAAGGATCGGCCGTAGGGAAAGAGACCGGCAGATAATGCTCTCCATAACCGTGGGCCATGCCTTTCCGGTCTACCTTCTCAATGAGAACCCGCTGCTCCTTACCGATCATCGAATTCATATATTGGATCCTGTTCTCTTCCGAAATTTTTCGAATCACTTCACTTCTTTCGGTTTTAATCCTCTCCTCTGTCTGATCCTCCATCCTGTCGGCCCGGGTTCCTTCTCTTCTCGAATACCTGAATGTGTGAATATGAGTGAAACGAGCTTCCCGTACAATTCTGGTAGTTCGGTGAAAATCTTCATCTGTTTCCCCGGGGAAGCCTACAATTATATCGGTGGTGAAATTGAAATCAGGCATATGCTTCCGAAACCTCTCCACGATCTCCATGAAAGAATGTGTGGTATACATCCTTCGCATTTTCAGCAGGATGGGATCGGATCCGCTCTGTATGCACAGGTGAAGATGCGGAGCCATTTTGGGGTGTTGGAAGAGCCTGTGAAATTCAGGGCCAAAACCGTCAGGTTCCAGGGAAGAGATGCGTACCCGGAAATCGCCAGGCAGTTCAACGATTTTCTCTATGGCTTTCTCAATGTTGTATTTCTCATATGCATACCGTCCAATGTTCACCCCGGTGATCACAATCTCCCTGAATCCGTTGTCAATCACCCGCTTCACATTTTCCAGGATCTCGTTAAGCGGACGACTCACTGCCCTGCCCCGTACAGAGGGAACAATGCAATAAGTACAAAAGTTATCACATCCGTCCTGAACTTTGATTGAGGTCCTGGTATGCAAACTCTGATCCACTGCTTCAAAGCCGAATACATCTCCGCTGATCGATTGGGGGTGGACCACTTCTCCTTTGAAGTGCGAATCGATCAGAGATACAATCTGGCTTTTTCGTTCGTTATCCACCACATAGGTGATCTTATTATTGGCCTCCAGTTGTGCTTTATGGTTGTTGGCCATACAGCCGGTAACCACCACCAGGCCCCCTTCGTTTTTCCTGGCAGCCTGGTTGATACTGTTTCTCGATTTCTGATCACTCTGGTTGGTTACCGTACATGTATTAATTACGGTAATGTCAGCAGCTTTGGAAAAATCCACTACCTCGTAACCAGCCTGATGGAACTGCGTCACCAGCGCATCGGTTTCATACTGGTTCAGGCGGCAACCCAATGTCTTGAAAGATACTCTCTTCATTCCTGCAAAATTAATTTAATCGGATTTAGAATAACAAACCATGGAAGGTTTTGTGCAAAATGCCTTTCGGAAAGGTTCATTTTTAATGTCTACCTTGCTTTTTGAATGCAAATGATATAGAGATGAAATTGAGTTTACTATTTGTAACTACCGCACTGATTTTTTTTGGGTGTGGAACTACACAAGACAAAGATAATAGAGGCACTAAACCACCAAACATCATATATATCCTTGCGGATGATCTGGGGTATGGTGACCTGGGCTGTTACGGACAGGAGAAGTTTTCCACCCCCCACCTTGATCGGCTGGCCAGTGAGGGAATCAGGTTTACCAGGCACTATTCCGGCAGTACGGTATGTGCTCCTTCCAGGTCGGTGTTGATGACCGGACTCCATACCGGCCATACACCCATTCGTGGAAACCAGGAAGTGAAACCAGAAGGACAGGCACCCCTGCCTGAGTCGGCTGTTACGATGGCAGAATTACTAAAGGAGGCCGGGTATGTGACCGGAGCTTTCGGGAAATGGGGACTGGGATTCCCCGGCTCGGAAGGTGATCCGGTGAAACAGGGATTTGACCGGTTTTTTGGCTACAATTGTCAGCGTTACGCTCACCGTTATTACCCGGAATACCTCTGGGACAATGAAAAGAAGCATTTCCTTGAGGGAAACGACTGGAGCAGTACAGTTACCTATGCCCCGGATGTGATCCAGCAGAAAACCATCGATTTTATCAGGAATAATCGTGACACAAGTTTTTTTGCCTATGTGCCGATCGTTATCCCGCATGCCGAACTTATAGTACCTGAAGATGAAATCTTTGGTCATTACCTTGGAGTATATCCGGAAGAGCCATATGTGGGAAGGCCGGGTGCAAATTATGGTCCCGACATGGTCATTGGAATGTACTGCAGTCAGGAGCATCCGCATGCCACGTTTGCGGCCATGGTACACAGGATTGATACTTATGTGGGACAGATTGTAAGTACCCTTGAAGAACTGGGCATTGCCGAGAATACCATCCTGATGTTTACAAGTGATAATGGTCCGCACCAGGAGGGAGGAGCCGACCCGGAATTTTTCAACAGCAGCGGGGGATTGAGGGGAGTGAAAAGGGATCTCTATGAAGGCGGTGTGAGGGTGCCCTTCATCGTTTCGTGGCCAGGTACGGTTGAAGGAGAAGAGGTTTCGGATCACATTTCAGCATTTTGGGATGTGTTGCCCACGGTGGCCGAAGTAGCCGGATTTGAATTGGAGGAGACCGACGGTATATCGTTCTTGCCAACACTGTTGCAACAGGACCAATCCGCACATAGGTTTCTTTACTGGGAGTTTCACGAGCGGGGAGGGAAACAGGCCCTGTTAAAAGATGAATGGAAGGCTGTAAGACTCAATGTGGGCAAAGAGCCTGATGGCCCGTTGGAACTCTATAACCTGACTATCGATCCTTTAGAAAAGGAGAATGTGGCTGAGGCACATCCCGATATTGCGGAACAGTTAGGTCGCATGATGGAGGAGGAAAGAATTCCTTCAGACCATTTTAATTTTGGAATGAAAACTTATTCAGGAGAGTGAGGAGTACCTTTAAGTAAGGGTTTTTCGGAACAGACAATTTTTCATGGGACAGATCTCACAGGTATAATCCTCATACTTCACTGAGGCTCCAATGCCAATGATGCCGCTAACCGATTTGATGGGAGACATGAGGGATGATTCTGTAAGGGTAATTCCACAACAACCTTCTGGTAACAAGCTGAACAGTTTCTGTTGTTCGGCCACATCCCATGAACAGTATCCGGGACTATACCGGTTGGTCGTCTTCTTGCCATGATCCTCAGCATGGTCCTTGATGTGCTGGTGCAGTTGAGAAGCCACCGAATCGACGATTCCCGAACCGATCAGGTCAACAATGTATCCTTCCAGAAACTGGTTGCTGTCCATGAGTGATTTTGACAGTGTTTCAGGCTCCGGTCCGGCAGTTACTGCAAAAAAGGCGTATCGCTCAGAATTTCTGAGCATCCTCTTGAGGATCTTTCCAATATGGAACCGCATGCCTTCAATTTCAACCTCCTCTTTTAATTCCAGTCTATCCGCTTCGAACAGGACATATCCACCCTTTGGTGTCATGATTTCTTTGCACTCAACAATGTATTTTTCAATGAGTTCCATTGTATGTTGATCCATTTCCCCACCGGAATTTCCAAGAATGGATAAAAGATCCTTGGCATTGATTGAAATCTGGTTCCTGTCGATTTTAAGAAGCTCCATTTCCATTGCAGCAAGATAGTTCACATTGTTAAAAAAGTCACAAAAAGGGATTTAATATTTTGCAGGTAGCAACGGCTGAATAATTTTGCTGTGAAGAGGAACAATGTAAGGAATTGGTCACTTCTTCGTCATACAGGTGAACAGATTTAAAGTAAAAGCCATGATACAGTTCAAACAGATGATATGTCCCATATCTGAAGAGCGTATGGATGAGAACAGGGTCAGGGTAACGGCACTTGGTGTGATTATGATCATGGGAGCTTTTTTCCTGACCGGAAATGTAATTTTCCCTGCTTTGCTGGTTGTTGACTTTTTTATTCGAGCCTTTACGAATCTGAAATATAGTCCTCTCAGCTGGCTGTCCCATCTATTTGTAAAATCCTTTGGCACACAGCCAGTTTGGATCGACAAAGCGCCCAAGGTATTTGCAGCCAGGATTGGATTTTTACTTTCATTCATCATATCGGTTGCTGCCTTGTTGGGATTACCCTTGTTGGCTTATGTGACAAGTGCAACACTTGTGATTTTTGCATTCCTCGAATGCGGCATCAATTTCTGTGCAGGATGCTGGGTTTATACCTATGTGGTATACCCGCTGGTGAGGAAAAAATAGGATATTTTAGGGGATTAGTTTCCAAGCTGATTCAAAGCAAATGCATAAGCACCCAGGGAGATGGCTCTGCTGGTTCCGATGCGACTGGTCCCTATACCCACCTTGGGAAGCTGGTCATAATAGACCTGCTGGTCGGATCCCGGGAGATCAATGTATTTACCACTAATTTCGGTGAGACCTTTAATACCTGAATCATCATTCAGATTGAATACCTTCTGGATCAAGCGAGGGATGGGATCTTCTTTTCGGAAATCAAACTGATTTCCCAGCTCTTTCATAATGGCCGGCATGAAAAACCGGTCGGCGCCAGCAATCCCGCCACCCATTACAACAAGACCATCCGTTAACGAGATCAGGTTGGCAATTACATCACCAAGGTGCCGTCCCATGGATTCAAAGGCATGGATCGCCGCTTCACGTTCTCCCTCCCGGGATCCGGTTGCAATGTCGTAGATATCTTTAGGAGTCAAAGTCTCTTCTTCCTTAGAACTTGTAGCTGCCTTGTAATTTCTGATCACTGCCCTGATACTTACCTCCTCCTCTGCATTTCTGGAAGGTGTGATGCTGTTGGAGAGGATCCATACTTCGGAAGCTATGGAATTGTCCCCCGTAATGAGGGTGTTGTTGCATACAAAACCTCCGCCGAACCCTGTTCCCAGAGTCAGACCCACAAGGTTTCTAAAACGTTTAGGATTCCCGGCGGCAGCCATCATCTGGTTGACTTCAGGTAAAAATCCGCCCAGGGCCTCGCCATAGGCATAAAGGTCCCCATCATTGTTCATGAAGACAGGCATCTGGTAATGGTTTTCAAGGATCTTGCCCAGGGGAACTCCACCCCGGAATCCCGGGAGGTTCTTCAGATCACCAACCACTCCGTTGAAATAATCGGTGGGACCGGGAATGGCAAAACTAATGGCAACAGCTGGCTGGTCGAGTCTGGAGAGCATGTGATCGAATCCCTTATTGATGGTATCCAGACAGCGCCCCAGATGATTGGCATGGGAAGGAAGTGTAATTGGTTCGAGGATCTCATGCCCGCCCTGAATGGCAGAGAATACAAAATTGGTGCCCCCTGCATCGAAAGTAAGCACCACCCGTTTATCACTGTATATATCCATGGTATAAAGATAACAGTCTTTTTATGGTCTAAATTGGAATCTGAAGAATTGGTATATATTTGTTTGTACACACTAATTTTTAATAAAATGATATTAACGAAAAGCACGCATGCATCTGTGGTAAGGGTGATTGTCCTAACTTGTCTTCTTATTGTAACAATTCCACATACCACAAATGCTCAGGAAATGATTAAAGACAATGATAAGCTGGCTGTTTTATGGGTCTCCGGCGATCGGGATGTAGCCGAAAAGTCGTGCCTGATGTATACCCATGCAGCTAAAAAGAACGGTTGGTTCGATGAGGTAGTACTTATTGTCTGGGGCTCTTCTTCCAGACTGCTGGCAGAGGATAGTGAACTTCAGGAGAAGGTAAAAGCCATGAAGAAGGATGGGGTGATTCTGGAAGCTTGTGTAGCCTGTGCCAATATGCTGGGAGTAACCGAAGAGCTGGAAGGTCTGGGTATCGATGTAAAAGGGATGGGCGTTCCCCTTACCAGGTATATGAAAGAGGGATACCACGTACTCACATACTGATCAATATCCCCGGGAGGCGATGATTCTGCCATTCTGTCGGTGTGGGACCAATGGCTTGATATTTGGACAATTCAACGTAAATCGAAATTGATGATCAATGTCCAGCAAATAAAGAGACGGTACCAGAGACTATGCAGGCTTGTCTCTACAAGGAGAGTGAAAGATGCACTTGATGTGCTCAATGATCTGGTGAGTGAGTCCGGATTCAGTGATTTCTTTATCCAGCAGGAGCACCTGGAGCATACCTACGAGCAGATGCTAAACTACATGCTTGAAGGTGTACAGGACCCTGAAAGGGATAAGGTTTATAAAAAGCTGCTTACCTCCATACTTGAACTGGCCGACCGTGTAAAGGATCAGCTGCTGGAGAAACAATCGGGATGGCATACTTATATCCTGAAACAGGAAGTGGACCGGCAACAGGAGCTCACCGGGAAGAGTGTAATTGAGACCCTGGACGATCTCTCTTTCAAGAGGGAACTGGACGAGATGATTGATGAAGGCAGGGTTTCGCCTGAAGCAACGGATGAGCGCCGGAGAAGGTTATCCATGGAGATTTTCAGGCACCTTTGGTTGAGCAACCGGTATAACGAGGCTGAGAACAGCCTTTCTGCAGCCATTCTCTCCTGTCGCGATTTTCTCTGGCACGAAAAAGCACTTTACATCAGCGGGATCCTATTATCTGGATTAAGGTACTGGGATGAGGAAAAGGCACATCGACTTATAGATTTTGCGGGAGAAGAGCAGCAGGAGGTTTCAGCCAGGGCCATCGTCGCACTTGTTATCCTGCTCTACAGATACGACGACAGGATTGAATTCTATCCCAACATTGTACACCGGCTTAAGTTGATGAAAGAGGATCTGAAACTTGAACAAAACTTTGAAAAAATCGCTTTGCAACTGATACGCACACGCGATACCATGGAGATTGGAAGGAAATTGCAAGAGGATCTGATGCCCGAGATGGCAAAGCTCAAACCTAAACTGGAAGATAAGCTGAAGATGGACGATATCAGGGATGAATTGCTTGAGGGGGGGAGGAATCCTGACTGGGAATCGATGTTTAGTGAGTCGGACGATCTTTATAAAAAAGTGGATGAATTTATGTCGTTGCAAATGGAGGGTGCCGATGTGTACATGACTACCTTTGCTCACCTGAAGCAGTTCCCGTTTTTTAACGAATTGACCAATTGGCTCGTGCCGTTTCACGAGGCGAACCCCGATCTTTCAGAAATCTATTCCTCACGAAGCGATGTATTTGATCCGGATATTTTTGTGGATGGATTGAAGAAAACTCCATTTCTTTGTAACAGTGATAAATACAGCTTTATTTTTAACATTCGTTACCTGCCCGAAGATCAGAAAAAAATGCTTTCCAATGCGTTTTTAATGGAACTTGAGGGGCTTCAGGAGATGATTGCCGATGAAAAGTTAACCTCGGGCGATTTTACCAAGCGAACGGTATTTATACAGTACATTCAGGACCTTTACAGATTTTTCAAGATCTCACCTTTCAAGAATGAATTTGAGGATGTATTTGGGGGGAAGCTGGATCTGTACAGATCATGGTTTTTCCAGGAGATCATAGAGGATGATTCCATCATCAGGAATATTGCCGAATACCTCTTTGAAAAAGATCATTATGAAGAGGCGCTGGATATTTTCAAAATGCTACTGGATGAACAACCAGAAGGCAGAGAATTGCTCGAAAAGGCTGGATACTGTTACCAGAAGGAGGGCAATTACAGGGAGGCCATTGGTTACTACACCAGGATAGGGCTTTCGGGTGAGCAGAATATGTGGACCCTGAAGAACCTGGGTATCTGCTATCGTGAAATAAATGATTATCAGGCGGCACTTGAGGTGTATGAGAAAGCTTCATCTTTACAACCAGACGACCAGACCAACGAGTCGCTCATTGGATACTGTCACCTGAAGTTGGGGAATTACCAGACAGCGTTGAAACACTATTTCAAAATCGAGTATCTGAATCCGGGAAACCAGCATATCCTGAGACCTATTGCCTGGTGCTATTTTGCTTTAGGGGAACTTGAAAAATCGGACAAATATTTTACCAATGTATTTGAATTGAAGCCAGGATATTACGATTACATCAATTACGGACATGTACAATGGGCCCTGGGAAATAAACGAGATGCCATTGAGCTATATATTCAGTCCCTCCGGGATCTTAATTTTGAAATGGAGGACTTTCTGAAGACAATGGAGGAGGATCAATCAATGCTGATCAGGAACGGGATTAATAAAAAGGATATTCCTTTGATGCTGGACTATCTTCACTATCGATTGATGAAATAAAAAAAAGCGGTTCGATATTGAAGAAAAAAAGCCATGGAATTCAACCCGTCTCTATGAGAATGGAATGTAGTATCGAACCGCTATATTATCAAGTATAAGAACGTCAATGTAATATTACAAAGATAGGAGATTTATCCTACCTATCATGGTCAGAAATAACCAAAATCGGGCCTTTTGTCAAAAATATCGGCCAATAAGTTGTTTGCAAGCCTGCTTGCCCCTATCCTGAATCGTTCACAATTCAACCAGTCCTCACCCAGGATCTCTTTAACAATGAAGTAATATAAGGTGGCTGTTGGAGCATCAGAAATTCCCCCTGCGGGTTTGATTCCAATTTTCTTTCCTGTACGGTTATAATAATCTTTAATGGCCCCGCACATTACGATCATGGCCTCGGGTGTTGCACCTGGCGAAACTTTACCAGTGGAGGTTTTGATAAAATCGGCGCCGGCACCTATGGCAAGCAGAGATGCTTTACGTATTAATGAATAGTCCTTCAGGCTTCCGGTTTCCAGGATTACTTTCAGATGAACCGGTCCCAACCGTTGCTTGATAATCTGAATCTCATATTCAACATATTCCAGATCTTCCATCAGAAATTTCCCCACTGGAAGTACAATATCAATCTCTTCGGCACCCTGTTCGATGGCCTGTTCAATTTCCATCACTTTGATGTTGGTAAAGGTCTGGGATGCAGGGAAACCTCCTCCCACCGACACGATGTTCACCAGCGGATTTTCCAGTTTTTCTTTCACCACTGAGACCAATTCGGGGTACACGCAGATCGCAGCCACGCCCGGCATGGAGGGAAACACTTCACTTAACATATTGATCTTTTCACACATCAGGGATACATTTTCAATGTTGTCCCGTTCACTGAGGGTGGTCAGATCGATAAGGCCGAAAATCTTCTTCAGAGTCTCTTTGTTCCCCGGGGGAGGTAAACTGTTCTTGATCTTTTCCAGCAGTTGTTTCACCTGCTCTGCATCTACGGTCAGGTTAAAATCGGATAGAATTTTCATGGTAGGGATCTTGATTACCTCAATTTATCATTTTGTTGATGAAGGTCAAAATACCTGACGGTTTTTTTTCTCAAGATTATTCGGAAAGGCTGTTTCCAGATCGGTTCTTTTAGGGTCATTACTCCCTGTTTTTACTATCGATCATAATGGTTACGGGGCCATCGTTGGTCAGGTTGATCTGCATATAGGCGCCAAATTCACCTGTCACCACAGGATGTCCAAGTTCCCCTTCCATCCGGGCAATAAATTCTTCGTAAAGTGGAATGGCGATCTCCGGAGGGGCTGCCCTGATATAGGATGGACGATTCCCTTTCCTGGTGCTGGCATGCAGGGTAAATTGACTGACAATCATTACCGCACCCTTTACCTCCATCAGTGATAAGTTCATTACTCCGCCAGGATCATCAAACACCCTTAACCTGCTGATTTTTCCGCTCAGCCATTCAATGTCTTGTTTACCATCTCCCTCTTCAATTCCGAGGAGTACCAGCAAACCTAACCCAATCTGTTTTTCATTTTTCCTGTTGATGGTAATATGAGCCTCCGATACCCTTTGAACGACGGCCCTCATGAAAGATTCTCATTAACCATCCTGAACAATGCTACCCTGTTAACGGGCTTGGCAAGGTAGTCATTGAAACCGGCTTCGAGACATTTGTGACGGTCATTGTTGAGGGTATAGGCGGTCTGGGCAATAATAGGGATATGCGGATGACGGGATTTGATAATTCGCAAGGCTTCGTACCCATCCATTACAGGCATGTTAATATCCATCAGTACCAGATCAATCTCCCCCTGATGTTCTGCAATGAGATCTACAGCCTCTTTCCCGTTTTTAGCCCGGAGAATGCGCGCTTCTGTTTGTTTGAGCAGTGTTTTCAGGTAAAAGAAATTCACCTCTTCGTCTTCCGTAATCAGAACTACCCTGTTATTCCAATGATACTGGGGTTCCTCTTTTGTTGGGGATACAGTTGTGGTGTCAAGATTTTCCATTGATGCCTGATTTTAAACTAACATATTGACACCAACTAATTAATCGCAAAAAACAATGGGATGTGAGATAGTTTTTAACAATTTGGTAAAAAGAAGTACAGGATGTATTAATTCCTAAAAACTCCATTTGAACCTTAGAAATCCGAAGGTATTATTTTCTCGGGAACTGCCCCCGGAAGGGTTATCAAACGCTGCCGTGAAGTGTTGAACGATCAGGGAGAGGTCAAAGTTGCTATTCAGGGAGAAATCCACAGAAGGTCCCAGATAGACTCCTTTCCATGCAGGATAGTAGATGGCGGCAAAACCTCCGGTGAGGAGTGGAGTGAAGGGGAAGGAGAGGCTGGAGAACAATGACCACTCGGTAAATCCGAGGTTTTTTACATCCAGCGTTCCCGAGTAAAATTGAAGGAAGCTATATACATCCAGGTCCTTGGCGAAAGAGGAGTACAAACCTTCCACCTGGATCCAGAGTGAGTTGGAAAAGGTATAATCGAATCCGACCGAAGCCATGAAATATCCTGTTGTATCTTTAAATTGGTTCAGGTCCCTGAAATAACTTAATTCACCTCGGAAAGCTGTGGGTCCCAGGTTTCCGCTCCAGCCGGTGCCAAGAAAAAGGTCCTCTTGCTGGTATACCCCTCCCAGCATCTGGATATCAAAACCAAAGGTATTGAACCTGAAATATCCTGCCGCCGTGATTCGATCGGCACTATCGATTTTTGCAGCCAGTTCAATGGCCGATGCATTTCCTGTATAATATTGAAGACGTATGGCGTCACTGCCGGGTCTTTCGGGGTAATCCACTTCAAAATAGGAGTAGCTGTTAAAGATATCGTTGGGATTCCAGACAATGGTTTGTCCCCAGTTGATCCGTTGTCGGCCGGCTTTGACTTCAAGGTTTCCAAAAGTGAACTGAAGCCATAAACGGTCCACTGCTGTGGTGAGTGCATATCCTGCACTATCCCCCAGATTTCCATCCGATACAAATGAGAGGTCAAGCCATCCCATATCACCACCAAGTCCCTCGGCATACCCGGGAAACTTACGAATGGTGTTTCCCGTAATGGCCCTGCTTCTTAACTGGAGGGATCCTGAAAGCCAGTCTGTGGGATAGAGATTACAATTGAGACGGTTATGCAGGCTGTTTTCCCACAACCACTGGTCTGGAATATGGTACACAGTAAACATATCGGATAGATAACCGTTGAGGGTTATCTTTTCCTGGGCATCTGCAATTCCACTGCTCAGAAGGGGAAGGATCAGAAGGAAGCGCAAACTTTTAACCATAGTTTGCTTAGTTTTTCCTCTCGTCAGAAATCACCTTTCCATCCTCAATTGTAATTACCCGCCTGGCTTTTTTCACAACCCTGGCATCGTGGGTGGAAAAAATGAAAGTAATGCCCTCCTCTTTGTTCAGCTGTTCCATGATATCCAGCAATGTTTCGGTGGATTTGGAATCCAGATTGGCGGTGGGTTCATCTGCCAGAACAAATTTAGGTTTGGAGGCCAGGGCACGAGCCACTGCCACACGCTGTTGCTGACCACCCGAGAGCTTAGAGGGTCTGCTATTTATCCGGTCCTCCAGTCCAACAGCCTTCAGGAGCTCGTAGGTACGATTGTCGCGCTCCTTTTTGTTCCATTTTTGAAGGTTCATGATAAACTCTACGTTCTCCTTGGCAGTTAACACAGGGATAAGGTTATATGATTGAAACACGAAACCTATGTTACGCATGCGGAAATCGATGAGGCTGGATGACTTGAGTTCGGCCAGGTTGGTATGGTCAACCATGATCTTACCATCGGTTGGTTTGTCCAATCCGCCGATCATATTCAACAGTGTGGTTTTCCCCGATCCGGAGGGACCTACAATGGCCGCAAACTCTCCTTTTTCGAAATCGAGAGTAACCCCATTGACTGCATGAACTTTTACTTCCGAGCTGTTGTATATTTTATGTACATTGTTGATCTCTAATATTTTCATAGCTGTTATATGATTTAATAATATAAGGTATTATTCAGTTCTCAATGCTTCGGCCGGATCCAGTTTTAATGCTTTCAGAGCCGGGTATATGGAAGAAAGAATGCCGGTAATTACAATGAGGATGGTTACTGTGATGAAAAAGAGAGGGGTGATGACCGGGTAGATGTGTGCCGAATAACCCATGGCCTCTAATCCTTCCGTATAACTTTCAAAATTGATCCCATTGGTTGCGGTCAATGTAATCAACAGTTTGCTGACAACCATTCCAACAACCCCACCCACCAGTGAAAGGAAGATTGATTCCAGCATGATCATGCTAAATACCCGTTTTTTGTTCATTCCGATGGCAGTGAGCATACCTAACTCCTTGGTTCTCTCCAATACCACCATCAGCATGGTGTTGACAATCCCAAATGCCAGGGCCGCCAGGATGATCACCATAAATATTGCATAGAAATTCTGTACCATGTCGGTCATCATGGCCAGTTCGGGCTGGATCTCCTTCCAGGACATCACTTCCAGTCCGGGCAGTGCATTTGAAAGCGATTCTGTGATTATTTTAGTGTTCTCGAAATCATCAAGTTTCAGTATCAACTGATGAAAATCATTTTCGGTAAGTCCCGTAAGTTTCATCAGATCTGCATGTTGAACAAATACCTGTCCCATTTCATACATGTTGTTTTTCACATCGAAGATCCCTGCAATTCTGAATACTGCCCCTGTTTGCACCTGGTCCTTGTCAAGGAAGGTGAGGGTCATCTTTGAACGTTCTCTGAAGGACCAGGCTGTCTCTTTGATCTTTTTTCCATATTCATGCTGTTCCTTCATGGTCAGCACCTGTTTCATCTCTTTTTTAAAAGATTTCTCACTTTTAAAACGATATCCGATATAGGGTGAGAGTTTGTCCAGGACCGACTTCGGTACCTCCATCTCCGCCAGCGATTTAAGGTCATTCTCGTCGATTTTGTATCGTATAATATTCAGCGATTTAGCCAGATCCTGACCTATATATGCAAGATTTCGCCGGCTTTCAGTTTCGAAGAAATCACCGGTTTCCGGAATAGTCGTTTCATAAAGTCTGAACACCGTTTTCTCCAGTTCGGGATCTATGCCCACGATCTGTACACCAACGCTTTTGGAGGCCGTATTGGCCATGCCGGTAAGAATCGTGCGTTTTGTGACTGCTATTATTCCTGTCGTTTCCTGAATCTTTGTCAGGACTTCATCCGGCGCAGGAATCGTGCACATCATATCATAATTATCTCTGAAGGCCGGATCATTAATGTGAATGTGGGCGATCTCTTCATTGAGGGCCGCATCCACACGTTGCTCGATGGCGCCATTCATGACCGCCACGGCAAAGATCCCTCCAAAAATTCCAATGGTGACAGAAGTGATCACTACCAGGCTTCTCACCCTGTTCCGCCAAACATTTTTCCAGGCTGTTTTCCAGATCATATTGATTAAATTTTATGCCCTTAAAGCGTTTACTACATTCATTCCAAATATCTTTCTCAATGGATATCCAATGGCGATGAATACCATCATTGCTACGATAATCACCTGCCATATAAAATATAAACCTACTCCCTGAAATACCATCATAGGCTCCATTCCATACTCTTCAAATATCTTGGCAAATTCTCCTTTGAAAACAATGGGATGGTTCACACCATAAAGGATGATGAGGGTGGCTACCAGAGATCCTGCCAGAATTCCCAGAAAACCAATCAGAAGCATTTCATAGGTCATGATGGAAGCCAGTTTGCTTTTTTGCATACCGATGGCCACCAATACACCAAACTCCCTTTTCCTTTCTGCCGTCAACATCAGTACAGTTCCAAACACTCCAAAGGCAATAACCAGGTATAGAATACCAATCATGATCATTCCGCCCTTGTCATCCGCATCCATCTGGGAAACCATGATTTCATTCATTTCCCGCCACTCCATCACGCACTGATCTTCAGGGATAATCTGGTTTATTCTGCCCACACTCTTTCCAATGGCTTTTTCTTCGTTATTGTTGACTGCTATTGCGAGTGATGTAAGGTTTCCTTCTGCGTTGAAAAGATTCTGACAAACATCCAGGGGAAGATACACTATTTTATTATCTATATCCGGCAGGGGAATTTTTACAATTCCTTTGATTTCGTATTTTCCTGCAGCGGTAGTGGCGTGGTAACCCTGACTGATCAGTACAATGGTATCACCAATCCCAAGCTGGAGATATTGGGATAATTTTTCTCCCACCCAAACCCCTGGCTGACCCATCTGAATGACCCCGTTCTCAAAAGCGGTGTGGTGTTTAATGGTAGGCATCAGTTGGGGAGCCTCTTTATCAGTGATTGCCAGATCAAGTTGTAGCCGTGAGTCAGTGGTGTATGCGCTGTTTTCGAAGAGCAGGGTAAGCTCCTTCACTTTGTCGGGAATATCAGGATCCTTTTCAATATTCTCAATGGCTTTTTGTGTTAACCTGTACCTGACCATTTTATCAGCGATCTTTGAGAGATGATTCTCTTTGTCAGGATCCACCCCCATGACCAATACACCCTTGGTTTTCGGACCACTGGAGGCCAGAGCGAATGATTCAAACCTCGGAATGGTAGCGATCACATTTTCATCAGCGAGGATTTTTTCGTTGACATCCTGATCATAGGTAAATGTATTATCAACAATCTTTTCGTCCCAATAATCTTTGTGTTGTACCTGGATATATCCGGTATAGGATTCAATGGCATTTCTGAACATGTGATCATAAGAACCCCGCTGGAGAGATCTGAAGAAGAGGGCGAAAACCACAGCGAAAAATACAGACGCTGAAGTGATCAGTGTGCGCCTTCTGTTTCTCCAGAGATTTCGCCAGGCAATGATTAGATTTTTCACTAGTAAATATTTAAATTAAACATCTATTATTCTGTTCTTTATACAATCAGTTAAGAGAATAAAATTTTCACTGTCATGCTCTAGGCGATACTCTTTTGCTCTTAACTGATAAGGTCAGTTTCATTCTCGTTGTCACATAAAGTGTCTTACAGTAAAAATCGACCTTTTATTTTTCTTGTTCTCAGGCTGCCTCTTCTTTATCGAACTCTATATTAGGATCCAGCCTTTCAATCTGGTTTTTATAGTATGCAATCAATTTATCTCTTCTAAAGTTGTTTAAGTGGTCTTCGCCCAGTTCTTTAAATTCAACCTTGTCCTTGATGATGAAGTAGGAGGCTATCAGGATCTTATGTCCCAGTGCTATGATAGTTTTCTTTTTGCCCCTTCTTCCAACCAGACTTTTGTATTTTGAACTTAAGTAAGTACCCTTTGTTCGCGATGCTGCCCACCCTGCTTCAGTTAGATATGTGCGCAGATGTTTGTTCCCATAGGTGATGCGCCCACTCTTATTCTTCCCGGCACTTTCATTGCTGCCAGGGCTCATTCCTGCCCATGATGCCAGGTGCTTATGATCCGGAAAATTATCCATCTCCGTACTTATCTCTGCAATAATAACTATGGCAACATCTGATCCTACACCCGGGATCGTCTCCAGCAACTCTTTCTCCAGCTTGTAGGGTTCAATTGCAGCATCAATACGTTCTTCGACCTCCATGATGGTGCTTTTAGTTTTAGCCATATTACCAAGTAGGGTCCGCATCATAAATCTGTGATGATCCGTGATATATCCAGTCAATGCTTCCTTGATATCCTCCCGGCTTGCTTTTACCCTTCCATGCACATAATATAACAGCTGCTCTGGGCTATAATCTTCATTCTCCAGGATATGATTGATCATCTTGGTGCCGCTGGCTCCAAAAACATCACTTAATACCATGGACAGTTTGATATTGGCATCTTCCAATATCCTTAAGAACCTGTTCTTATCTGCCGCTACCATACCGGTTAGCTTTGTCTTATAACGCACAAGATCCCGAAGATCTCTAAAAGCTCGATCTGGAATAAAACTTCCTTTAAGCAACCCGCTTAACAGCAACTTGGCCAGCCAGCGGCTGTCCCTTTTATCGGTCTTATGTCCAGGTATGTTCTTAACATGACGGGCATTGACCAGCAAGATCGTAAAATCATCTCCAAGCACATTGAAGATCGGTTTCCAATATACTCCGGTACTCTCCATGGCAACGTGGGTGATACCGTGCTTTAATAGCCACTCTTTCAACTTTATCAAAGAACTCGTGAACGTACTGTAACTCTTTGTTACAGTTTTTATACCTTTACCTCGGATGGTGACCACTACTGTTTCTTTGTGGACGTCCATCCCACAGCCGCGTTCTACGACTTGCTCAAACTCAATAACATTTTTTTGTTTCATGCTCTTAGCTTCAATTGGTTCGTACCCCGAAGCTAAGAGCTTTTTTCATCTCCTTTTGTGACAGATCCTATAAAATCAATATATGTCGCTGTCATGAGAGTTTCATTCGT
>Ga0209013_10000785_pt1 | contig 28956 bp, 24 predicted proteins | sample Cruoilmetagenom2_FD_187291 | JGI IMG/M metagenome (GOLD analysis project Ga0209013, IMG submission 187291) | Oil polluted marine microbial communities from Coal Oil Point, Santa Barbara, California, USA - Sample 2 (SPAdes) (version 2) | ecosystem: Environmental > Aquatic > Marine > Oil seeps ...
ACAACCCAGCGTTCGGAAGCCGAGGCAGCTAACCGCCTCCGCTTGATGGCACGGCGTTTTTCACAAACAAGATTCGCTCCTGCAAACCCTGACAGACGTGCTCATAGAATATTGGATGTTCAGTGTTTACAACGTTGCTGGAATTGATAGCTAGCCCGCCACAGACAAAGCTACTCAGCTCAGGGCTTTTTCATACATGTGATAACGCTTTGATATTTTGCCGCCAAATTTTTCAATAATATTCCGGGTTCCTTTGTTGCTCTCCAGGATCCAGGACATTTCGACACGCTCCCCTCCAATGGCCAGGCCGGGGGTAAGTACGGCCTCAATCAACATGAATGCCATTGACGGTCCGAAAATGGTGTTCTGGTATTTTTGACGCACTCCCATCAGAGGTATTCTGTATCCCTTCGTCGCACGCACTTTCAGGCGCCACAGCAGCTTGGCCCATCCAAACGGCAAAAGGCGTCCATTCAGGTCGGCGGCAGCTTCATTGATATCGGGCAATAGGACAATAAAAGCGGCTGCTTCACCTTCGATTTCCGCGATCTGGATCAGGTCGCGGGGCACCACCATTAGCAACTCCTTGCCAACAGTCCTGAACTCCTCCCCGGTGAACGGAACAAAATTCCAATTGTCCTGCCAGGCGTCGTTAAAGATAGCCCGCATCACTTCAAGATCGGCGTCCACGTTTTTCCGGTCCAGCGGCCTGACCTTCACCCGGCCGGCGCATCGGCTGATAAGATCCCGCATGCTTGCGGGTACGGTGTAGGTATCAATGTCCACCTGGTAGGCCAGTAACTCCTGTGCCGGCCGATAGCCGCAGCCTTCGATGGCGGCGCCATAATAGCGCGCTGAATGGCTTGTCATTACACACGGCGGGGTATCGAACCCTTCGATCAGAATGCCGATCTCCTGATTGATGCCGAGGTTAAAAGGCCCTGCGATCTGCTGCATGCCGTTTTCCCGCAGCCAATTCTCGGCAGCTGCAAACAATGCCGAAAATACCTCGTGGTCATCCGGCGCCTCGATTAAGCCAAAAAACCCGGTTTTATTGTGATAACGCTGCTGATGCAACTCATCGATTTGCGCTGAAATACGACCGACCGGCTTTCCATCCTGATATGCGACCCAGGCCCGCCAAACCGCGTGCTTGAAAAAGGGGTTTTTGCCTGAGAAGGCTTCCTTTCGATCGAACAGCAATGGCGCTACCCACTTGGGATCGTCTTTGTAAATGCCCCAGGGAACCCGTATAAACGTTTTAAGCGCCTGTTTCCCAGCGACTTCCCTGATCTCGATGTTTTTTCCGGAATGGCTGTTCATAGAGCAATATCGATGATCTGCGGGCTGGTCAATTCTAAAGAGTGACGATAATTTTACCAAACACCTGGCGGTTCTCGAGCCGTTCCAGCCCCTTGCCGATCTGTTCCAGCGGAATTTCGAGATCGACAACCGGTTTGACGATCCCGGCCGCCAGCTTTTCGATTGAAGTATCAATGTTGCGCATGGTGCAGCCGAAACTACCGATCAGGCGCAATTGCCGTTGAAAAAGCTGGAACAGGTTGATTTCTGCCTTGATGCCCGTGGTCGAACCGCAGGTCACCAGCCGCCCGCCGATTTTCAGTGAAAACATACTGCCTTCCCATGTATCGACGCCCACATGTTCAAACACCACGTCAACGCCCTGCTTTTTGGTTAGCTTGCGCAGGCGGCCTTCAAAGCGGTCGGTCTGGTAGTTGATGGCGTAGTCAGCGCCAAGATCCAGTGCCTGCTGCGCCTTTTCATCGTTGCCGACCGTTGTGTAAACAGTGCAATCGATAGCTTTGGCCAGCTGGATCGCCGCCGTTCCGATGCCACTGCCGCCGGCGTGAACCAGGATGCTTTCACCCGGCTGAAGCCTGGCGTTGTCGAACAGCATATGCTCAACCGTACCGAATGTTATCGGTGTGCAGGCGACCGCAATGGGATCAAGACCTTCGGGGGCAGGAACAAACAGGCGGGCAGGGAAATTCATCATCTCCTGGGCGAAACCGTCGATATGAAAACCGAATATTCCGTTTACGTTTTCACAGAAATTATCACGGCCCTCAATGCAGGGTTTACAGACGCCACAAGTATTGGCTCCGTACAGCGCCCCGACCTGGCCAACCTTCAGATCAGTGACATTTTTGCCGACCGCAATGATCTCACCGGATGCTTCCGCACCAACGGTGATCGGCAGTTCGCGCTTGGCAAAAGCCATGCCGCGCCAGCCCCAGACATCAATGTGGTTCAGCGCAACGGCGCATATTCGTACCTGGATCTCGTCGTCTGCCGGTGGTGCAGGGGCGTCAAGCTCGACGATCCTCAGGTCGCGGTCGCCATAATTTCTCAGTGCTCGCATGTGTCAATCTACCGATTTGTTAAGGTTGGTGCTTTCAGCGTTGTATCAACAGACCGGCGGTTAAACCGCCGTCAATCGGTATAACGCTGCCGGTTATGTAGCCCGCAAGGGGCGAAAACAGGAAACTCGCCAGGGCGCCGATTTCTTCGGACTGTGCAAAGCGCCGAAGGGGTATCTGCTTTTCAAGGTTTTCGCGATGAGCGGCATAGGGCGCCATCAGGTCAGTATCCACATATCCCGGCGAGACATAGTTCGCTGTGACGCCCCTGCGCGCCAGTTCGATGGCCAGTGTTCTGATGTAACTCAGCATCGCACCTTTGCTGGCGGCATAAATTGAATTCCCCGAAACTCCCAGCTGTGCTGTAACCGACCCGATGGCAATGATGCGGCCGGACCTGGCTCGCATCAGCGGCCGGGCGGCGGCGCCGGCAAGCCGGGTCAATGCCCAGAAATTCAGCTGGAACAGAGCCTCGGCCCGGTCCTGATCGACCAGCGCCGCCAGGGTGTCGTAAGACCCGCCGGCGTTGTATACCAGCCCGTACAGCGCCTCGGTTTCAGCAATCACAGTGGCAAATTCGTCCACCTGATCACGGTCACTCAAATCGACCTGATGGCTGTTTATAGTTTGTGACGGGTATTGGGCCTGGAGGTCCTCGAGCAATTGCGCTGCTTCGTCAGCCGACCCGCGATACGAGAACGAAACATCGTAACCGTCTGCCGCCAGTGCACTTACGATAGCCTGTCCGATGCCCCTGGCGCCACCTGCAACAAAAACCATTTTTCCGTTGGCTGAATCTGTCATTTCACCAACTCTACCCCGGTTCGCCAGAGAAAATCAGGCAGACATTTTGGCCGCCAAAGCCGAAAGAATTGGACATGACCGTGTTAACGGCCTGCTCTCTTTTAACGTTAGGCACGACATCCATCAGGATATTCGGGTCCTGCTCGTGACAATTAATGGTCGGTGGAATGACACCGGCATGGAGCGTCAACAGCGAAATTGCCGCCTCAATGGTACCCGCCGCGCTCAACGTGTGACCGATCATTGATTTGTTGGAGCTGATTGGAGTGCTGTCCAAATGGCTGCCAAGGGCTTCAGACAAGGCGAGATATTCCATTTTGTCGTTTTCCGGCGTGCTGGTGCCGTGGGCGTTGATATAGTCGATTTCTTCCGGCGGCATGCCGGCATCGGCCAGCGAACGCTTTATCGTATCGATAATGGCGGACCCGTCCGGTTTGGAGCGGGTTCGGTGGAAGGTATCGGCCCGCTCGCCCGTGCCGCGCACAACACCCAGGATTTTCGCGCCACGCGCTTTGGCGGCGTCGTAAGACTCCAGTACCAGCGTGGCCGAGCCCTCGGCCATTACAAAACCGTCTCGGGCCCTGGAAAAAGGCTTGGATGCGCCCTGCGGGTCTTCGTTGTGGGTGGAAAGAGCGGACAGCAGATTAAAACGAACCACCATTTCCTCGCAAATTTCACCGTCGGTGCCGACACAAAGGGCGGTGTCGGCGTCACCACGACGTATCGCCTCGACGCCCAATTGCACGGAGGTCGCGCCGGAGGCGCAGGCGGTTGTCAGTGAAATTGGCTGGCCCCTGGTTCCGAATTGCTCCGCCAGGTGTTCCGCGATGCTGCCGAACTGAAAAAGCGAATAGTAAAGAGCAAAATCACCGGCCGCCACGTTCTTTACCAGGCGGTCATAGCCGGAGCAGTTCGCCGGGGCCGCCGAGTTATAGATTTCCATTCGTTGGTCCCAATTGGTTTCCGCAGGCGAAACCGCAACGAATAATGGGCCGGGAAAAGATCCGCGCGCTCCGATGGCCGATTGTGCGATCGCTTCGGCAGCGGATTTCCTGGCCAGCGTGAGCGAATGTACCGGGGCGCAATACTGGCCTTCGCCTTGCCAGTCGATGATGCCAGCGATTTTTGTGCGCAGTTCATCGGTCGGAAAGCGGGTAATTTTGCGCACGCCGGACGCACCTGAGATCAGGTTACGCCAGTTATCCTCTTTGCCTTCACCCAATGAGGTGACGATCCCGATTCCGGTAACCACGACGATCGGACGACCCATATGATCTTTTGCAGTCTGTGCCATAAGTTAATTCTCACCTCGCAATGGCACGTCGGGCGTGTCTATCAGCGCAAGGCCTTCGCCGCGCCAATGACCCCAACTGCTGATCAGGACCCGCGCCGGATTGCCGGAATATTCCTGCTCAACACCGGAATTATCGAAAGGATCAAAAAACGCTCCTTTGGAAATAGCCAGCGATGCCAAAACCACGTTGACCGGAAATTGCGCTTCCAATGTGTTTCCCATTATGGTCGTCACCCCCCGTATTGCGGGGCTGAAACCACGATCTGACAGATCGCTCAAGAAATCGTGTTCTTCGCTGAGTTGAGGTTGTACCCCGCTGCATCCCGACAAAACTGCTAATGGTCCCTTCGGGATTTGATCAGCGACCCGCTCCAACAAGCCGTCCGCGACTTTACGTGCTGCACCCGCCTGCCTGTTGCAACGATCAGAAACAATTTTGTTTATCCGTGCATAGGGCCTGGCGCCGCGTGCCTGAGCATGTTCCCGCGACTCCAGAACAAGAAAAGCACCGGCGCTCCCCATGATCATGCCGCCGTTACCGTCCGCGCGTGACCAGACCGGGCCATAGTCCCCTTGCCAGAGCGTATGACCAAATTCCATCAGCATGGTCATATCCGCACGTTCAGCGATGTAGGCGCCACCGACCAGGAAAATCTCCCCCTGGCCGTGCTGGATTTGTGCAACCGCCGTCTCGATTGCGGACACGCCGGCCATTTCCTCGCCCATGAAGGTGCGTGAAGAATCGGTGACACCGTGGACAATGGAAATATTGCCGGCCATCAGGTTTGAAAGTTGCGCCAGGAACAAGGTTGGGCGCAGCTCGGTCATTAACGAAGCATTCAGTTGCGCACCCGGATTATCGGACTTGCCGAGTAGCTCTATTATCGCTTCGTCAGCCTCCAGGTCACGCTCACCACCACCAGCGGCGACGATCAGGTTGGTTGCAGCCAGCAGATCGGCGTTGTGGGCAATGCCGGCATCATCCAGGGCCAAACCGGCGGCGTAGGCGCCAAGGTGCTGCCAGGCCCCCATCTGGCGCTGATCGCTGCGTTTGGGAATTTGCGCCGTTATGTCAAAATCGACAATCGGATGAACGAGGTAGGGCGCTTGGTCTTCGGTATCGACCGACGGTACGGGTATTTTACCGGATGTCAGTTGCGCCCAATGGGTCTCAAGGCCTTCGCCCAAAGAACTGACCAAACCGATCCCGGTGACCCAGACTTCTGATTTATTGGTATTCAAGATGTCACTCTGCCGGCGAACGGCTAATCTGGCTGAATCGATCGAGCATATTGTCTTTCAGCGCGTCGTTTGGAAACGGCATGATCCGGAACATCAGCTTGCTGTCGCATATCTTCTTGCCGTCACATAAAATACGCGCCCTGCTTGCTGCAAAACCGGAACCATCATGCTCCAATTGCGCCTCAATGCGCAGAACTGCACCGGGCTCCACAAAGGTCCGTAATTTGGCGCTGGTGACATTGGCCAGGAACGGCATCTTTTCAAATTTGAGACGGGACAAAAGCATAAAGCCGGACGCCTGCGCCATGGTTTCGATGAGCAACACACCCGGCACCAGGGGCGAGCCGGGAAAATGTCCCTCGAAAACAGGACTTTCCATAGGAACATCTGCCCGCGCGACAATTTTACCGTTGTCCGGATCAAGCTCCTCGACGGCGTCGATCATCTGGAAATACTCAAGGAGCATGGGGAAACTCTGGCTTAAGTGTCTTTGGCTGCGATGATTTCGTCAATCCGGGCGCACAGTTTGCTCAACACAAAATACTCATCAACGTCCGCATTGTTTTCATTCAGCTCTTCAGTCCATTGTTCCAATGGAATTTTGATGCCGAAATGTTTGTCGATAGCGAAAGCAATATCCAGAAAATCAAGGCTGTCGATGCCAAGATCGGTGAAAGCGTTCTTTTCCGGGGTGATCTCTTCCAGCGGAATGTCGCTGGTGTCGGCTATTATTTCTGCTACAGCCTCAAACGTCGTAGCCATATTCTTTACCTGTCTTGTTTAGTTTGAATGGCGCCATCATATCGCGGCGGCATGTTGCATATCAACGTATTGGGCCGATAATTTTACTGCCGGACCGATGAATATATGGGGTCACCCATTAGCTGTTTCAGCCGGGTTTCAATAGTTTTTACTTTGACCCCATTTATCAGACCGATATTTGATAATGCTTGTCGGGATGATGGGTTAAACTGCGTGTACGTGAATTAAATGGATTCAGAGAAATCGATATGAAAAAAGGACTGTACTTTTGTTTGTCTGCCATGATCTTGTCATCGGCCCCCGGCACTCTGCCGGCACAGGATTATGAATATCATCCCGCTCTGTCCGATCGGTTTTATGCTTCGTTAGGGGCATTCAGGTCAAATAATGCCCTCAAGGCCCGTTCAGCTGGTGTGGTGATAGACAATAGTTTTCCTGAGGACGACATTGATTTTGGCAACAGCCTGCGTGTCTCCGAACACAGCACCCTGTTCGATCTTAATTTGCGCTGGACCTTCGGCAAGAAAAAAAAGTGGTTTCTGGCGGGACAATATTTCAGCAATGACGCCACGGGTGAAACTGTCCTCACCCAGGATATTGAATGGGATGGCCTCATCTTTCGCGAAGGAACTTTTGTCGGGGCCGGCATCGATCTGGCAGTAACCCGCCTGTTTATCGGCCGCAGTTTCATCAAGAACGAGCAAAATGACTTTGGTGCCGGCATTGGTCTGCACAACCTCGATATGAGTGCTTATATTGAAGGTGAAATCCAAATCGATGACGAAACCACCGGTTTTCAACGTGCGGATGTCAGCGACAACCAACCGCTGCCCAATATCGGCGCCTGGTACCTATTTTCACCGGCCCGTAATTGGTTGCTGCATGGGCGCGTGGACTGGATCAGTGCAAATATCGGTGATTACGACGGCACACTCTGGAATTTCAATGCTGGTGTCAGCTACCAGGCGTGGCGACACGTAGGTTTTGACTTGTCCTGGCAATATTTCAATCTGAACTTCAATGTCGATAAGCCCGACTGGAAAGGTGGCGTGGACGTGACCTACAGCGGCCCGGTGCTTGCCGTAACTGCCAACTGGTAGCACTTCTGACTGAAACGCCGGGTGGCGGATCCACCTTATTGATTGTGGATCGAAAATTTGGGGTCGGAGCAAAAACTACAAATTTTCAAGCTGGGCGTCCCGCGCCGCCTTGAACTCCGTACCTTCTTTCCAGTTGGGCCAGTCGTCACTATTGGCAATGTCCAGTCCGGTCTTGAAGTACATTTTCATGTCTTCCATCGCGCCGCTGACATTCCAGCTGAGGTCGTATTCATCCGATACCCGGTGGTAGTGATCTGCGGTGTATTCTTCGGCTTTCTGCATGCCGTAGGCCACGCCTTTCTCGCGATCGTCATAACCACCGCCCGGATACAGCATGGGTACACCCTCTTTCGCCAGTTCGAAGTGGTCAGACCGGTAGTAATAGCCTTTCTCCGCTTCGCGGTCGCCTTCCACAACCCTTTCCTGTGCGGCCGCTGCGGCGGTCAGGTAGTCATCAAGATCACTCATGCCCAGCCCGACGACCGTGATGTCACGGGTTGATCCGACATTATTCATGCCGTCCATATTGAGTCCACCCACCGTGTTGGCCAGCGGAAACAGCGGATTGGCTGCGTAGTATAGCGAACCCAGCAGGCCCTGTTCTTCGGCCGTCACTGACAGGAAAAGCACGCTGCGCCGCGGTGCTTGCGGCAGCGTTGAAAATGCCCTGGCCAATTCAAGCAAAGCCGCGGTGCCGCTGGCATTGTCCAGGGCGCCGTTGTAGATGTTGTCTCCCTCGAGTTTGGGATCCGTTCCAAGATGATCCCAGTGCGCCATGTAGATGAAGATTTCATCCGGCGCTTCGCTGCCCCGCAGGATAGCGGCGACATTACGTGAGTTGACTACCTCGGTTTCATTGACCAGCGCTGCTGAAGCATTCAATCCCATGGGAACGGAACTGAAGCCGCGCTGGCGGGCCTTTTCGTACATCTCATCCAGGTTCAACCCGGCTTTTTTGAACAAGGTTTCTGCACTGTCGCGGGTGATCCAGCCTTCCACGGATGCCAGCCCTTCACCCTTATCCGGAAGCACCATGTCGAACTGAGGTCCGGTCCAGCTATTGGTTACCGTGGACCACGGATAGGCGGCAGGCAGCGTGTCGTGCACCATGATCGCGCCGGCTGCGCCCTGGCGGGCCGCTTCGCCAAATTTGTAGTCCCAGCGGCCGTAGTAGGTCATGGCGTTGCCGTTGAACAGATCGGGGTCCTGGGTGGCGTAGCCCGGGTCGTTGACCAGGATGACCACCGTCTTGCCTTCAACATCGGCACCCACGTAGTCATTCCAGTCACGTTCGGGTGCGTTGATGCCATAGCCGACAAATACCAGCTCAGAGTCACTGATGGCGGCCTCTGACAACTGTCGCCGGGTCCATACCACCTGCTCTGTGCCGTAGGTCAACTCGAGATCTTCTCCCTGGCCGCCGCTGATGACCAGGTCCGGACTATTGACGGCCTCTACCCAGGCCAGGGGGACGTCCTGGGTATAGCTGTCGCCATTGGCTGGTTCAAGACCCAGGCTCTCAAAAGTCCGCACGAGGTAATTCACGGTGAGGTCCTCTCCCGGTGATGCCGGCGCCCGCCCACCAAATTCATCGGAAGCGAGAATTTCAATATGCCGGCGATAAGCGGTTTCGGTCATTGCCTCGACGCCTGCGGCAATCGGGTCGGCCTGTGGCGCCGGGGCGCTCGTTGTAGCTGGGGATGGTGTGTTGGACTGTTCACCGGAATCCTGCTTATTACAGGCGGAAAGCAGCACTGTCCCGATCAGGCAGAATAGGAAGGTCCGGAGGAGGACTTGATTGTTATCTTTTCCTGTCGATGGCAACAGGTTCGGATGTTCATGGCCAGTATGCATGGGAGTTTCCTCTTTTATCAGGGCGAGGCTAAATGCCAGTCGCTGTGGCAAATGGATCAGTAATAAGGGCTCTAAGATTTCAGCAAGTCCATAGTGCGGCATATGACCGGTGTTGTCGATGATTGTTGACCGGGTCTGCGAATTCACGGGTTATTATGGGCCCATGTGCTTGTTCATACGGGTAAAGCCCTGATGCAGATCTTTGACTTCCTGACCGACAAAACGGTCGTTTTCTTTATCGCCAATTCCATTTATGTCATCTCGTACATGCTGACCAGCATGGTTTGGTTGCGCGTGCTGGCAATCATCGCGGCGATTTCCACCTTTCCCTATTTCTACTACCAGCTTGAACCGTTATGGTCCGCATTGTTCTGGCAAGCCTGCTTTTTGGCGGTGAACCTGGTCAACCTGTTGATCTTGCTGTTTTCCATGCGCGTCACGAATTTTGATGATGACGAAGACCTGGCTTACGAGATCAAGTTTTCTGATCTGAAGCCCTACGAAGTACGGCCCATCTTCAAATATGCCAAACGCATGTCTGTTGCAGCGGGGCAGGTGCTCCTCGAGGACGGAGCGCAAAACCAAAGCTTGTTCCTGATCCTGGAGGGGGGCTGTAAAGTGGTCAAAAATGGCGCCGGGATTGCGGATTTGGGGCCGGGGCATTTCGTCGGGGAACTGAGTTTTCTGAGTGATCATGCCGTCAGTGCGGATGTCATCGCAGCGCGAGATACAAAACTGATGTTCTGGGATAAGGGCAGTCTTGCGCCGTTGTTCAAGCGCCAGGGTCTGTACGAATCCTATTTTCACTCCCTGTGCAGCATGGACGTCGCCGGCAAATTGCGCACGATGACCGCGGGAAGTGCAACGGCATAAGCCGCATATCGTACGAAGGCGCTTACCGTTTCTTGAACAGGTCGCTGCAATCGAATTGTGACGTGAAATTCTTGTGTTTACAGACGGTGTCTTTGCCGAAAACGTCATCCAGTGCAGACTGCAGAGAAGAATAGGACTTACCCTCCACCTGGTAATTGACCCGGGAAGAATCCAGGCCTCTCTGGCGCATGTATTGGTATTCCGAATTTTCCAGCGCATAGACAGAGCCGTCATCGGAAGGATAGGACAAGTCATCCAGGCTTACCCCGCTGCGCAGCACAACATCTATTTCGCCAGACTGGCCGAAGTCGCTGGCCAGCCAGTTGATGTTCAGGATTTCGTTGACAGTACCGTCCGCAAGCATCAGCTTGTAAGCGCGGTGAAAATCATCAATGATCGCTTCTGCGAGCGGATGCTGCCTGGAAACGGCGAAATGCAGGCTTCTGTAGGCGAGTACTGAATCAGTCACCGTCACTCCTGCCACTTCGGATTTGTCCAATTCATCGTGCGCGACCAGTTCGTCAACCAGGGCTACATCCGCTGCTCCGTTGTTTACAGCCTTGATGGCTTCTTTCGAGTTTTTGGCTTTAATTACTTCAAATCCCGGAGCCGCGGCCGTGAGCTCATCGCCGTAGGCATAATTGGCCACCATTGCAACGCGCAGTCCTGAAAGGTCCACTATGGATTTAACGTTTGCGGGATGTCTGCTATTGACGACCGGCACGATGCGGTTGGTCAGGTAAGGCTCCGAGAATAAAAGGTAGCTTTCACGGTCCGGTGTGCGCCAGGCCGCGGCAATGCCGTCGATTGCCCCGATCCTGGCTTCGTTGAGCACGGATTCCCAGTTACTCACCTTCACTGTACATGGCCAGCCTGACCGTTCAAGGGCCTGGCAGACAAGCATCTCGGCAGTTCCCTGTTCGCTGCCTTCGATGATGAATGGCGGCCAGGAATCGTTACTCAACAACAGGGGCTCTTTGGCTTCCGCCAGTGAACAAAGAAAGACCGCAATGAGAACAAGCGCAAATTTTTTCAAGGAAAGCCGCTCCGCATAAGAATCGTGGAAGTCCTATCATAACCAAAAATCACTTGTGCAACCTGCGCATCAGGATGAAGCTGACGAGCAGGCCGATCGCCGCGAAGGCCGCAAGGAAGTAGAAGTAGTGCTGGTGACCGGCCAGACCAGGCGACCGATCCAGCAAGACACCGCCTGCATAGCTGACGAAAATATCAGGGGTATAGCCCAGAACAGACACCAGGCCGACAGCTGTTCCGGTCACTGCTGTTGGCACCTTCGCCTCCTCGAACAGGGCGTAATACAGGGCGCGGAGTCCGAAAATGGCTGAACTGCCAATCAGGATGTTAAACAGCAGCACCCAGGCGGTTCCCGGCAGGGGTGTGTGAAGCGCAAAAAACAGCTGAGAAGCCAGCAGAACAGCGAAGCAGACCACGGTCATGCGGGATACCAGGAAGCGGTCACCCAGGAAGCCGGCGCCCAGTGCTGCGACAGGCCGCATCCAGGCGCCGATCGCAGCGATACGTGCGGCCTCGACCCCGCTCATTCCGAACCCTTCAACGGCGTACAGCGAATAGTTGTCGAACCCTTTGAACCCGACGTAGGCGCAGACCACGATAATGGAAGTAAGCCAGACTGCGGGTATCTGCATGACGCGCATGATGTGTGTCCAGGTACTTTCGGTGGCCGGACGCCATTCCTCCAGACCTGGCTGCCCGCTGGGGTGTCCGTCAGACAGCACGAACCAGACAAAGACGCCGGCGGCGGCCGTGACGATGGTGTAGCCCAGGATGATCAGGCGCAGCGCCTCCTGCTTGTCTTCGAAATTGGCAGCCGCATAGCCCTCGGGAAACATCAGGCCAAAAAGGCCGGCGCCGATCGTCGCCAGCACCGCTGCCAACAGGCCGCGCCCGCCATCGAGCAGTCCATAGGCCCGCCCCTGTTCATCGGTTCCACCCCAATCCCGGGTTGCTCGTATCAACGCTGCCCAGAACAGCAGAATCGTAGTGATACCGAAGAAACCCCACACGAGGAGCACTCCGTGATAACCCGGCAGTGTGGCCATATACAAGCCGCCTGCCGCCGTTGACCAAAGCGACAGCGCCAGCAGTTTGCGTGCAGGGAAGCGGTCTGCCAGCGGACCACCCGGAAAATAGGCCAACATGGCGACAACACCATAGACCGCCTGCGCGGTGCCAAGCTCGGTATTGGTCAGGTTAAAGGCTTCGAGCGCGGTCGGGCGGAAAAAACGAGTCACGTGAAAGGGAAGTGTGTACACCGCCTCGCCCGCCAGGATCAGTCCGAGCATGTACAGGATACGGTGGCGGCTTATTGAAGCAGAGGACAAATCAAGAAGGGCTCTAGCCCGCATATTGCAAAACCGGATAGGACAAACTGTATTCTTCGTATGGCAATTATTTTGGACATAAGCTATTAAATTTATTCATGAATAGTCACAGAATCGTCCGCCTTCGTGCAATATGCGGGCTGCTATCGGTTGCTTACATTAACATACTCGCTACGGGAGGCTAACGGGTCTGATTGCATTGACCGTGCGCGTGAAGCCTCCTCCACCATCGCGCCTGTCGACTCTAGAAATTCCGGATGCAACTGGGCGGAGTGCAGGCGCCAGCGCCAGTTGTTCAATGTGGTTCCGGGAATGTTCAGCCTCGCGTCAGACCCCAGGCCCAGGCAGTCCTGCATCGGCGCCACTGCCAGGGCCGCATTGCTCGAAAACGCCAGGCGAATCATGTCCAGGTGAATGGTCTTTTCTGTACCCCCGGTGATTGTCAGAGCCCTTTTCTGCGTACTCAAGACTTCCTTCTCAGTGCGAGTGTCTTTACCGGTGCCGTGAAACCAGCCGACCGTGGTGTCGTTATCATGCGTGCCGGTATAGCAAACACTGTTCCGCTCAATCAGACTGAAGTCGAACTCCGGATCACCCACTTCGAACTGCAAAACGATCATGCCGGGAAGTCCGTGATTGAGGCGCAGCTTGTCCACCTCGGGAGTGATCACGCCCAAATCTTCTGCAACAATCGGAAGACCGCCCAAAGAGTGCTGGAGCGCTTCGAACAATGCGTCACCGGGACCAGGCACCCACTCACCGTTGCGGGCCGTCTCGGAGTCAAAGGGCACGGACCAGTACGACTCGAACCCACGAAAATGATCGATGCGCACCAAATCGTTCAGGCTCACCGCATGTTTCATCCGGTCAACCCACCAGCGGTAGCCGGTTTGTTCATGGTAGGCCCAGTCATACAGGGGATTACCCCAAAGCTGCCCGTCTGCACTGAAGTAATCGGGTGGGACGCCGGAAATGTGTGAAGGCTGACCGTCCTTGCCGATCAGCAACATCTCAGGATGCGACCAGGCATCCGCGCTGTCCAATGCGATGTAGATCGGCATATCGCCAAACAGGCAGATTCCCTTTCGGTTGGCCGTGGTCCTGAGTTTTTTCCACTGGTCCGAGAACAGGAATTGGGTGATCTGGATGCGCTCGATGGCTTCCCGGTGTTCATCCCGCACTTTCGCAATTGCTGCCGGGCTACGGCGCACGAAATCTTTGTCCCATTCAGGCCAGGGGCGCTCACCGTGCATGGTTTTGAGGACACGGAACAGGGCGTAGTCATCGAGCCAGTGTTCGCTGTGCCGATGGAGAAAATCTTCGTAGTCAGACTGCAGTCCATGACCGGGGCGGCTGTAAAAACGCTGCGCTGCTTTTGTCAGCAAGTTGTGCTTCGCGGGTATCAGCCGGCCGTAATCCACAAAATCACGGGGCAGCGCTTCCAGAGACGTCACATCCCTTGCATCCAGCAGGCCAAGCTTTACCAACGGCGTCAGGCCGATCAGCAGTGCATTACCGGCAAAAGCGGACAAAGGCTGGTAAGGCGAGTCGCCGTAGGCAGTCGGGCCGGTTGGCAGGAATTGCCACACACCAATGTTCATCTCGACAATCTTGTCGAGAAAGGACAGGGCACAGTCAGCAATATCGCCGATACCGTGAGGTCCGGGCAAAGAGCTGATATGCAGGCCGACGCCGGCCTGGCGGCCAATTTTTAAAAAGGATGATTCTGCAATTTTTTTATTCATTTTCATGAGTCTATTCGGCACTTGCAGACATGCAATATGAACCCCCAAACTTGTTATTATACGTGGATGAAAACTCTAATCAGCCTGTTATTTTGCCTGGTCGTTGCCAGCCCCTTGATGGCGCAACAACCCCTGACCGCCGAGAAGCAACGGGAAATCAATATTTCACGCAAGCTGGTCAATGACAAACGCAACACCGCGCTTGCATACAACATGAAGTTTACGCAAGAAGAAAAAGAGAAATTCTGGCCGGTTTACCGCGAATACCGTGAGGCCACGGCCAGGGTGGGTGACAAACGGCTGGCCATAATCGTGGACTATGTCGATCACCACGATTCCATGAGCGAGGGCAAGGCAAAACAGTTACTGGACCAGTACTTCACTACCGAAAAAGAAGTCATTAGGGTCAAGGAAAAATACGTCCGGAAGTTTCGCAGGATTCTTCCTCAAACCAAGGTCGTGCGTCTGATGCAGATCGAGAACCGCATGGATTCGATGATTGACATGAAAATTACCGAAGGCATTCCCTTGATGGACTAGCCCACATATTGCCGCATGATTCACCACCCCATCATCAAGGTCGCGCTACCGGTTCCACTGCCTCAACTGTTTGATTATCTCCAGGCGGAAGACGGCTCACTGACACCGGTGGGTTCGCGTGTGCTGGTTCCCTTCGGGCGACGGATACTGGTGGGCATGGTCATGGGGCATGCCACAGAGAGTAAATTACCGCCAAAACGATTGTTGCGGATTGTCCGGCCCCTGGATCAATCCGAGCCGCTGCTGCACACCGATTTGCTCGAACTCCTCGAGTGGTGCTGGAAGTACTATAAACATGCACCCGGTGAAGTGGTTCTGAGTTCGCTGCCGCCGGCGTTGCGCAAGGCGGAGGGTAAATTGCCGGCGCCACCCGTCCATTATTTCCTCACCCCGGCCGGTCGGGAACGGTTGGAACAGCCGGCGGGCAGGCAAAAGACGCAGTACCGCATGCTCGAGGTGCTGGCTGCGGGGGCGAGGGCCGCAGAAGCCTTGTCGGGGATCGGGAGCCAGTGGCGGAAAACACTGGCGCGGCTCATGGAGCAGGGCTGGGTAGAGGAGCGCCCCGCATCAACGGTTCTACCGGTTTTTTCACCCGGACCACAACTGACGGACGGGCAACGCAAAGCCGTTGAAAAAATTTCACAGGACCTGCGGCACTTTCATTGTCATCTGCTCGACGGTATCACCGGCAGCGGCAAGACCGAGGTCTACATGAAGTTGATGGAGGAGGTGCTGGCCAGGAACAGGCAGGTGCTGGTCCTGGTTCCGGAAATTGGATTGACCCCGCAACTGCTCAGGCGGTTCAGGCAACGCCTGGGACTCGAGCCTGCAGTGATCCACTCCGGCCTGAGTCAGGGCCAGCGGCTGGAAGCATGGGCAGCGGCCCGGGCTGGGCGTGCTCATCTCATCGTGGGTACGCGCTCCGCCTTGTTCACGCCCATGCCCAAAGCGGGCCTGGTCATCCTGGATGAAGAGCACGATGCCTCATTCAAGCAACAGGATGGTTTTCGCTACTCGGCCCGGGACGTTGCCATCAAGCGGGCAGCGGATCTGAACATCCCCGTGGTGCTGGGCAGCGCCACCCCGTCGCTGGAATCACTGAACAATGCCTTTGCCGGCAAGTATGCCTGGCACCGTTTGCGGGAGAGGGCGACCTCTGCCACCCTGCCGCGTTGGCGCGTGCTGGACCTGCGCCAGCAGAACACTTTCCATGGTTTGTCCGCAACGGCGCTCGAAGCCATGCGTGATACGATCGAAAGGGAAGAACAGGTCATGGTTTTTCTCAACCGCAGGGGATACGCGCCGGTACTGATGTGCCAGCAGTGTGGCTGGTACGGCAGTTGTGACCGTTGCGATGCACGTTTGACCTGGCACCGCAGCGCCGGCCTGTTGTGCTGTCATCATTGTGGCGCCCAGAGGAGGGTGCCGAAGCTGTGTCCCGACTGCCGGGCGGATGCCTTGATGGGGGCGGGTGAGGGCACCCAACAACTGGAAGAGGCCCTGGAGCAGCAATTCCCGGGAGTTCCGGTTTTGCGCTTCGACCGGGACCGAACCAGGGGCAAGGGCGTGATGGCCATGCAACTCGAAGAAGTGATGAAGGGTGAAGCCTGCCTGCTGGTGGGTACGCAGATGCTGGCCAAGGGCCATCACTTTCCAAGGGTAACGCTGGTAGTAATCGTCAACGTTGACCAGGCTCTGTACAGTTCGGACTACCGTGCGCTCGAGCGCATGGGCCAGATGTTGCAACAGGTCGCGGGGCGGGCGGGCCGGATGGACAAACCCGGTACCGTGATCCTGCAAACACTGCATCCGGAACATCCGGCGCTTGAGTTGTTGTTGACCCGTGGCTACGAGGTTTATGCCCGATGGTTACTCGAGGAGCGCCAATTAGCGGGGCTTCCGCCCGCGGGTTACCAGGCGCTGTTGCGCGCAGACGCCCATGAACGCTCTGATGTGGAAATGTTTTTGCGGGAAGCGATCGAATTGTTTCCGCAAGGAGAGGCGCTTGCCCATGGGCCGATACCGGCCATCATGGAACGGATGGGGGGGCGTTCACGAATGTACCTGGTTCTGCTCAGCCCCAGCCGGTCCAGCCTGCACAGGCAGATCGACCAGTGGCTGCTGAGCCTGCGTGAGTTACCTTCTTCGCGCAAAACCCGGTGGGCCATCGATATCGACCCGCAGGAATTGTAGGTACGGGTCAATTGAAAGAGCGTCCTTGGGCGCGACATGTGCTTGTTAAATGGGCGCAAGCTGTTATTGAAGCTATCGGCCCCAAGGGATCTCTTACAAGCGTTGTCCTGCTTTCATGACCAATGACACTGCCGATATGGATGGATTTCAGACACCATAACGTCGCTGAAATAACGACTAATCTGTATACTTCCCGCTTCAGTATTTGAGGTTTATACGCAGGATCTGTTTTATGGAACCAGTAGAGAACAATACCGCGATGCAGGAGAGCACCGCGACCGGTGCGCACGAAGCATTCAAATCCCTCAACAAGACGGCCAATGAACTGATCATTGGCCAGCACCGGTTGATGGAGCGTTTGTTGATTGCCCTTCTCAGCAATGGACATTTGCTGGTAGAGGGTGCTCCGGGGTTGGCCAAAACAACGGCGATCAAGGTGATTGCAGACCGGATCGAGGGTGACTTCCATCGCATTCAGTTCACGCCTGATTTGCTGCCGGCTGACCTGACCGGCACTGAAATCTACCGGCCACAGGAAGGCAGTTTCCAATTTCAGCAGGGACCGATTTTTCATAACCTGATCCTGGCGGACGAGGTCAACCGGGCGCCTGCCAAGGTCCAGTCGGCCCTGTTGGAGGCTATGGGTGAACACCAGGTGACGGTCGGGCGCGTTACCTATCGCCTGCCGAAATTATTCCTGGTCATGGCTACGCAGAACCCGATTGAGCAGGAAGGCACCTATCCCCTGCCTGAAGCCCAGCTTGACCGTTTCCTGATGCAGGTTTCGATTGGCTACCCTGACGCCGAGTCAGAACAACTCATCCTCGAGCTCGCCCGCCAGCAGGCGCGCGATGAGCTGGGCGAGACAGCCGCGCCAGACATGATGGTGACCCAGGAACAGGTATTTTGTGCACAAAGAGGAGTGCTGGATCTTTACCTTGCACCGGCCCTGCAGGAGTACATCGTGCAGTTGGTGCTGGCGACACGTGACCCGGGTAGCTGGGATAAGAACCTGTCAAAACTGGTCAGTTACGGGGCGAGCCCCAGGGCAACCATCGGTCTTGACCGCTGTGCGCGGGCGCGGGCCTGGCTGGATGGCCGGGACTATGCGTCTCCGGATGACGTTCACGCCATGATTCACGATGTCATGCGCCACCGGGTGTTGCTTTCCTACGAAGCGGAAGCGGATGGCGTCACCGTCGATGAACTGGTCGACCGTCTGCTGGAATTGGTTCCGGTCCCATGACTCCGGCTAGTCCCCCTTCCCATGACGGGGATGGCATTCACCTTTCTGCGGCAGAGCTTATCTCATTGCGGCCGCGTTGCCACGCGCTCAGGTTGCCGATGCGGCAGCCTGCGGCCTCGGCACTGGCGGGTGCATATCGATCGAGGTTCCGTGGCCGTGGCGTGGACTTCCTCGAATCGAGAAATTATCAGCCGGGTGACGACATCAGGAACATGGACTGGCGGGTGACCGCCCGCACCGGCCGGCCTCATACCAAGGTGTTCCAGGAAGAGCGGGAGCGGCCGGTACTGGTGGTGCTGGATGCGAGTCCCAGCCTTTATTTCGGTACGCGGCGGGTATTGAAATCCGTAGCCGCAGGTCAGCTTGCTGCTGCGGTAGCCTGGTCAGCCGTCCGGCGTGGTGACCGCATCGGCGGATTTTTTTTCGCGCCGGGGCGCCATCGTGAACTGAGGCCGGCCGGTGGCCGCCGGGGCGCGATGAGGATGATCCAGGGGCTGGTGGACTGGTTGCAGCCCGAACAGGTTTCCGGCGAAGGGCAGGAACCGTTATCCAGTGCGCTTGAACGAGTACGCCATACCGTGCGCCCCGGTAGCCTGGTCATTATCATCAGCGACTTTTTTGGCCTCGACGAAAACTGTAACCGTCACCTTTCCCGCTTGCGGCAGCACAATGACGTGGTTGGCTGCCAGGTCCTCGATGCTGCCGAATATCAACTCCCTGCCGGACGTTACCCGATAACGGATGGCGAACATACCTCGCTGCTGGATATGGGGCGTAAAGATTCAAGAAGCAGATACGAAGCCATGAGCCTCAGGCATCTCGATGAACCCCGCCGCCTGTTTCAAAAACACCAGTGTGGCTGGCTGGTACTGCATACCAATGAAGACCCGGTGGATGTCCTGGGCCGTGAATTGCGCATACTGGTCGGTCGCCCGGCCTGAGTCGGATATTGTAAAGCTACATCTTGCCGATGAATTCTGATCCGTCACAATTACTTGACCAGTTGCACGACATTCATGCCGCAGCTAGTCCCCTCTGGTGGCCACCAGCTATTGGCTGGTGGGTATTGGCACTGGCGGCGCTGTTGCTGCTTGCTGTTACCATCCGCTTTCTGAAACGGAAGCTGGCAGCACGTAAGCGCCGCCATGAGTGGCTGGGGGCACTGGATGCCATAGGCCAGGAGTTGGACCCACAACGGGATGCCCATCAATACCTGGCAGGCCTGAATCGCCTGTTCAGAGCGGTCGCACTGAAGGCGTTTCCCGGTACCGGCTGTGCCGGGCTGCAGGGGGAAGAGTGGGTAATATTTATCAGTTCACTGCTGCCTGAAAATACAGATGATTCCAGCCTGTCGGCCCTTGCCCGGGGTCCATATGAGCCTGTCCCTCGTTTCGATGTCCAGGCCCTGAATGAGCATGCCAGAACGTGGGTGCGCCTCTATGGTTGAAAGCGTACCAGCGGAAGGTCTGACACTGCTCTGGCCCTGGTTATTGCTCCTGCTGCCGCTGCCATGGCTGGTCAGGAAGTTTTACTCAGCGGCATCCGGGGGCAGCATGCAAGCCCTGAAAGTACCCTGGTTTTCAATGATGACCGCTCCGGATTCTACCTGGATGAAGCAGCCGGTACTGGCTTTTGCGGCCAGTCTGGTATGGGCATTTCTGTTGCTTGCCGCGGCCCGTCCTCAGTGGGTGGGTGAAATTGAGAATTTGCCAATTAGCGGTAGAGACCTGTTGCTGGCGGTTGATATATCCGGCAGCATGGATACCCAGGACATGATCCTGAGCAGCAAAGCGGTCAACCGCCTGACCGTGGTTAAAAAGGTGGCCGGTGAGTTTATCCAGCGCCGCAAGGGGGACCGGGTTGGCCTGGTTCTGTTCGGCAGCCGGGCCTACCTGCAGACTCCACTGACTTTTGATACCCAGACCACCTCTGTCCTGCTGGATGAATCGGAAATCGGGCTGGCAGGCCGGGAAACGGCTATCGGTGATGCAATTGGCCTGGCGGTAAAGCGTTTGCGTGAGGATGCCGCCAGCGAAAGGGTACTCGTCCTGCTGACTGATGGCGCAAACACCTCCGGCGAGGTGCAACCGATGCAAGCCGCGGAATTTGCCGCGCGCGAGGGCCTGAAAATTTACACCGTGGGTGTTGGCGCAGACGAGATGGTGGTGCAGGACTTTTTTGGCTCCCGCATGGTGAATCCCTCAGCCGACTTGGATGAAGATACCCTCAAAGCCATTGCAGACCGCACAGGAGGCGCCTATTTCCGGGCCCGTGACGCCGAGGCGCTGGCCCGGATTTACGAGCAACTGGACAAACTGGAACCGGTGGAAAGCGACCAGGAGGCCATCCGGCCTGTTGATGAATTGTTCTATTTGCCCCTTTCCATTGCTTTCCTGTTGGCGCTTGCAGCGACCATACTGGCTATGCAACCTGGGATTCGCGCGGGAGTGCTGGCCTCATGAGCGAGTTGGCGCTGTTGCATTTCATTCGTCCCTGGTGGCTGCTGTTGTTGCCGCTGGCGGTCATTTTGCCCTGGTTGTGGAGGCGCACGCGTAGGCCTTCCGGAGACTGGACCCGGGCCTGTGATCCACACCTGTTGCGTTGGTTGAGTGTCAGCCAGGCAGATGGGAGATCGCGCAGTGGTGGCCGGTGGCTGGCCGGAACGGCGGTGTTGATCTCGATCCTGGCATTGGCCGGTCCAAGCTGGCAAAAATTGCCGGGCAGTTCTTTTTCGGCCCGGGACGCCCGCATGATTGTGCTCGACCTGTCACGTTCGATGCTGGCGCAAGACCTGCGTCCGAATCGCCTGACCCGGGCCCGTTTCCGGCTCGCTGACCAACTGGAGATGACGCAGGAAGGCCAGGTCGGCCTGGTTTCCTATGCGGGTGACGCATACATCGTATCGCCGCTGACCAGTGATATGAATACCATTGCCAACCTGTTGCCGGCCTTGCAGCCCGATATCATCCCTGTTGCAGGTAGCAGGTCAGACCGGGCCCTGGAAATGGCCGCATCCCTGCTGGGCCGCGCCGGCCTCAGCCACGGTGAAATTCTGCTGGTTACGGACTCCGCAGATTCCGCTGCTGCAGCCAGGGCGAGGGACCTGAAGAATGATGGCATCATCACATCTGTACTTGCCGTGGGTACTGTTGAGGGATCTCCGATTCCCAGTGGTGGAGGTTTTGTCAGTGACCGTTCCGGCAACGTGGTGATCGCCCGGCTGGACCGTGCAAGCCTGCAAGCCGTAGCAGATGCGGGCGGCGGCAGGTACATGGAGCTGGGCTCAAGTGCTACGGAAACTTCCTTGTGGCTGGAACAGGATGGCAGTGAATTTGCGCGTCGTGAAGATGCGCTGGGGGAACGCTGGCAAGATGCCGGTCCCTGGTTCGTGCTGTTGTTGCTGCCACTGGCATTGCTTGGATTCAGGCGGGGCCTTTTGTTCGTACTTCCCCTGGCGCTCCTCCCCGGGCTGTTCTGGCCGCCGTCAGCGAGTGCCGGTTGGTGGAACGATACCTGGCAGAGAAAGGACCAGCAGGCTTACCAGGCATTGCAGGCGGATGACGCGGAAAAGGCTGCGGCGCTGGCAGTCGACCCGGCATTGTCCGGACAAGCCTGGTACCGCAGTGGTGAGCATGCCAATGCAGTTGAGGCCTGGTCGCGGCTGGATGAAGCCGACGCTCACTATAACCGCGGTAATGCCCTGGCTCACCTGGGGGAATACGAGGCGGCCATCAAGGCTTATGATGAGGCGCTCGCCATTGAGCCGGACATGGAAGATGCTTTGGCCAACCGTGCACTGCTTGAGCAGATGAAACAACAGCAGGAGCAACAACAAGAAGGCGAATCCGGGGAGAGCGAGCCTTCGGAGGATCAGAGCGAAGGAGATTCTGCGCAGCAGTCTGAGGGTGAGGATGGCGAAGAGGGTGACTCTTCCGACGAGCAGGAAGGCGAGCAGCAGGATAGTGACCAGGGGGAAGGGGAGACGGGCGAGGAGGAAGGCGAGCCGGTAGATTATTCAGAAGCCTGGTCGGAGGAAGACGCCCAGGCCATGGAGCAGTGGCTGCGTCGGATTCCGGATGACCCTGGCGGATTGTTACGGCGCAAATTCAGGAATCAACATCAGCGCCGTGGCGCACCAAAAGATGAGACCCAGACGTGGTAAACAGAATCAGGAATGGCAAAACCAGGATTGGTGAAGTGAAGACCGGCGAGATCATGCCCAGTGAGATCAGGACAGGCCGCAGGTTTAGGAATTTCCTGCTGGCCCTGCTGGCGCTGTGGCTTGCGCCGCTGCAGGCCGCAGACGTGAGTGCGAAACTCGACCGTAACAGTATCGTCGAGGGTGAAACTGTCACGTTGACACTACAAACCGACGACCCCAAGCAAAATCTCGATGCAGACTTGTCGCTACTGGAAAATGATTTTGCAGTGCTGGACCGGCGGTCTGAGACCCAGATGTCCATCGTCAATGGCCGTCAGTCTGCCACTGTCCGGTTGATGCTGGTGCTGGAGCCACGGCGCAGCGGTGACCTGCAGATCCCACCTTTGAAAGTGGGGGCAAGCACAACCCGGGCCATAAACCTGCATGTAGACCCTGCACCCGAACTTGAACCCGGAGAATTACCGCCGGTTTTCATTGAAGTCGACGTCGCGCCTGAAGCTTCGCCTCATTACGTTAACGCGCAACTGGGCCTGACCGTACGCGTGTTCTACAGGCAAAACCTGACCGAGGCAGCCATCAGCCAGCCAGAGCCTGCGCCGGCCTCGGTGCGCCTGCTGGATGAACTGGCTTTCCAGGCAGACAGAAACGGCGTTCGTTATCGCGTTTTGGAGCGGCGCTACGCAATTTTTCCGGAACGCTCAGGGGAACTGACGATTCCGCCTTTGCAATTGTCGGGCCGCCTGGTGGCGCGACGGAAAGATCGTTTGTGGCAGCCTTCCGTGCGGGGCCGCCGGATAGAGGTAAAAAGCGATGCGATCCAGTTGACCATCCAGCCAAGGCCGGACGCCGCTGCCGGTGATTCATGGCAGCCTGCACGTCAATTGGAGTTATCGGAGCAGATATCGGCGTCAGACGGCCTCCGGGTTGGCGAGCCCGTGACGCGTACCGTGATCGTCGATGCCGTGGGGCTGGAAGAGCACATGATTACCGAGCCGGGTTGGCCTGAAATCAGCAATGTCCGGATCTACCCGGACCAGCCACAGGGCATCAGCCGGGACGACGGACAGTGGGTGCTGGGCCACAAGGAATTCCGCTACGCCGTTGTGCCTGAAAAGGAAGGGGAACTGGTCCTGCCGGAACTGACGGTTAACTGGTGGGATACCGTAAATGATCGTCAGCGCACCTCAGTGCTCCCCTCACGGGTGATCCAGGTAGAGCCATCGGCCGAAACACCTTTGCCGCAGCAAGCCCTGGCGGCGTCTGCTCCCGAGGCTGCCGGTACTCCCCGAAATCCCGGTGGCAAAGGCGGACCGGAATACTGGCGCTGGCTGACTCTCCTGTTTGCATTCCTGTGGCTGACAACATTGGCTGCCTTCTGGCTAAGGCGTACGCGGAGCACGAGCCAGGGGAGCAACAGGCAAACCGAGCCGGGCGAAGACGAGTCCCGGCTCCTCAAAAGTCTGAAACAGGCCTGTGATCTTGGAGACACCGGACAAGCGCGCCGGGCCCTTGGCGCCTGGCTCGACCGGTATGGTCCGGTAAACGCGTCGGGCAGTTTGCTCAGTTTCGCAGCAGATATTGAAGATCAATCCCTGCGGGCCGGCGTATACGCCATTGACGCAGACGGCTTTCGCCCGGACAGCAACGGGAGTTGGGACAGCAAACAATTCTGGAAACAATTCGAAACCTGGCGCAAAGCCCGGCAAGCCTCCCCTGTCACTGAAAAGCCCCCCATCACCGACCTTTACGCCAAAGAAAACCGTAGCGCGGGATGATATCCGTGGGTGGCGTATTTAGCGGAAAACAATTTCAACCTCACCAACTACTCCGGGCGTAATGGCAAAGTGACTTCCATGAACGAAACCACAAACCCAGAAATATTCAGCGTCTTCTGCGTCCTCAGCGGATAAACTTCTGCTTATAATCCAGGCGAAAACGCTTACGGGTTTTTCATGACCAGGCTGTCGATGCCGTTTTCGGCGAGTTGGTTCCTTAATTCGTCGGCCTTGCGGGCGCCGGTGACGGGACCGATGCGCACACGGTTCCAGGTGGCTTCATTAACCGTAACAGTCTGAATCCTGGCAACGATACCGATCAGCGCCAGGCGGGCTTTTAATTGTTCGGCATCGCCGGCTTGCCTGAAGGAACCTACTTGCAGGAGGTAGCTGCCTGTATCGGTATCCGGGGCCGTCTCCTGGACATTCTCCTGCCCCGTCGCCTGCCCATCCTTCTGATCGGAGGTTTGTCCGGGAACAACTACCTCCATTTCCGGCAGGACGGTGAAGAAATCGTAATGGGGTTTGTCCTGATCGGCATCAGCAGATGACATGCCATCCGTGATCGCGGGCTCAGGCTGCTGCCGGGTTGATGATTCGCCAGCTACCGGTTGCTCGATCCGGACTGCCGGGATATAGCCATTGGCAAAAAGATACCATGCGAGACCAAGACCGATCAGGATGCCAGTGAACAACCACATCCATGCCGGTGTTCCCTGCCTGCCTCCGCTTGATTTTTTTCGCCTGTTTTTTGCCATTCACATTTCCTCCGGAGCAAAAACTCCCAGCAGATCCAGACCTTTCTTCAAAATTACTTTTGTCGCCAGGATCAGGTTCAGCCGGGCATTGCGGAGGTTCTCCTCTTTCACGAGGAATTGATGTGCGTTGTAGTAGGCATGCAAATCGGTAGCCAAGGAGTGGAGATAGTGGGCTAGGAGGTGAGGCGTACGGCTGCGCGCTGCGGATTCTATGGTTTCGGGGAAACGGCTCAATGTGCGTGTCAGCGCCAATTCGTGATCCTCGGTCAACAGGTCCAGTGCAGCCTCCCCGATGGCTTCATTGTGATACAAGTCCTTCTGTTCCAGGTTTCGGAGAACGCTACAAATCCGGGCGTGAGCATACTGGATATAATACACGGGGTTTTCGTTACTGTGCGACTTCGCCAGGTCGATATCGAAGTCCAAATGTTGTTCATGAGAGCGCATGATGTAAAAGAAACGGGCAGCGTCTTTGCCTACTTCTTCGCGCAATTCGCGTAAAGTAATGAACTGCCCAGAGCGGGTTGACATCTGTACTTTTTTACCCTGGCGGAATAATACCGCGAACTGAATCAGCATGACTTCCAGCCGGTCTGGATCCTCACCCAGGCCTTTGGCCGCGGCGAGCATTCGGGGCACGTATCCGTGATGGTCGGCCCCGAGTACGTAGATGGCGCGGTCAAAACCGCGTTCGATCTTGTCCAGAAAATAGGCAATATCCGATGCAAAATATGTGGTCCGGCCGTTCTCACGAACGACGACCCGGTCTTTCTCGTCACCCAGGGCCGAGGCGCGAAACCAGGTTGCACCGTCCTTTACGTACAAATGATCGTTTTCACGCAGACGTTCAATCGCACGTTCGACAGCGCCACTGTTTTCCAACTGTTGTTCGGAAAACCACAGGTCGAAATGCACGTCAAAGTCGGACAGGTCATCCTTGATATCATCCAGGATGCTGTTCAGGGCCTCATTGAAAAAAATGGAATAGCCTTTTTTCCCCAATAGTTTCCGGGCTTGCCTGATCAGGGCGTCAAGGTGAATTTCCCCATCTCCGCCCTCGGTCATAGACGGTGGCAAGCCGTCTTCAACATCCTGGCCGGTGAAACGCCACTTGTCACCGTGGTCAGCCCGTATTGTGCGGGCGATGTCATAAATGTAGTCTCCCTGATAGCCATTTTCCGGAAACAGTACCTGCTCGCCACACAACTCGAGGTAACGCAACCAGACGCATACGGCCAGGATGTCCATCTGGCGGCCGTTGTCGTTGACGTAATATTCCCTCTGAACTTTGTGCCCCGCACACTCAAGGATGTTACCCAGGCTGTCACCATAAGCAGCCCCACGACCGTGCCCGACATGGAGTGGTCCGGTCGGATTGGCCGACACATACTCCAGCGTGATGTTTTCCTCTTTTTCAGGGGTCAGGTTTCCGTATCGATCACCCTGGCGGAGTACATCCTTGATTACCCCGGAAAGCGCCAGGCGGTTGAGAAAGAAATTAATGAAACCGGGACCGGCGATCACGGTCCGGTCAAGCTGCCGGGAGCGTGGCAAACGGTCGATTATGACCTGGGCCAGCTCGCGTGGCGGCATGCCTGCTGCTTTGCACAGGGCCAATGCAAGGTTCGACGCGAATTCGCCATGTTCCGGAGAACGGGTCCGTTCCAGTTGAACCTCAGGTTCGGATTCTTCGGGTAACACACCTTCACGCTGCAAATGCAACAGGGATTGTGCCAGCAATTCTTCTATATGTTCTTTCACGGGATGGGTCTCTTGCCTGCTGCCGCCAGAAGGGTCTTGAAAACGGCATATTGTAAACCTTCGTGTGTGGCAGGTGAAAGATTGTTCACCTCAATTACCGCCCGTGTGACGGTCCGTCTGGTGAGTAGTGGTCACCAATTGCGTCAATATCAGCTACAAAGCTGTGGATAACTCTGTGTGTAATTCACAATCAGTGGAGGTGTGGGCAGGACCTGTTTGCATGGCCAGGATATGTTGTGGGTTCATCTATATTGCATAAATATTTAAATATCATTGAATTACACGAGAAACTTGCTACAGAATGGTTAGAAATCTGAATAAGTTAATGATTGTTGATTGGCAGCACATTCTGTGTATAAAAAATTTGTTCATTAGGTTCTTTGGAGCAGGCTTGCAGTGATAACATGCCTGCTTCTTGAACGGGTGGGAAACCTGTGGAAAATAAAAACATAATCCGCTTCATACTCAAGTATCCACAAAAAATCTAATGGCTGGCTGGATGTCGCTCGGGCTGTTCCTCGCCATTGGGCTGGCCTTGATGGCAGGATTTCCGGTAGCGTTTACCCTCGCGGGCGTCGGCCTTCTGTTTGCAGGATTGGGCGTGCTTACCGGTACTTTCGATCCGGTTTTCCTGGAGGCCCTCCCCAACCGGATCTTCGGCATCATGACCAACGAGACTCTGATTGCCGTTCCACTGTTCGTGTTCATGGGTGTGATGTTGGAGCGCTCAAAACTTGCGGACCAGTTGTTGCAATCCCTGGCTGCAATGATGCGCGGTATACCGGGCGGGCTTGGCATCGCTGTGGTGCTGGTGGGCGCGATGATGGCAGCCAGCACCGGGATTGTTGGTGCAACCGTGGTCACCATGGGCCTGATTTCCCTCCCTACCATGCTGCGTAAAGGCTACGATCCCGCCGTTGCTACCGGAACCATATGCGCTTCCGGCACCCTGGGGCAGATCATCCCGCCTTCCATTGTCCTGGTGATGCTGGCGGATGTGCTGTCTAACGCTTACCAGCAAGCGCAACTCCAGATGGGTAACTTCAGCCCCGAGACTATCTCGGTCGGTGAGTTGTTCGCCGGCGCGCTGGTGCCCGGGTTTATGCTGGTTGGGATGTACATTCTCTACCTGGCGATCCTCGCCAGACTAAGACCCGGCGCCATGCCCGCAGACTTTGAAGCCGCTGAAGGCGAGGTCAGTGTCGGTCGCTTGTTGGTTCTGGCAGCCGGTCCGTTGTTGCTGATTGTTGCGGTACTCGGTTCCATACTCAAGGGCATTGCTACGCCAACCGAAGCTGCAGCAGTTGGTGCGGTTGGCGCGATGTTACTGGCACAGGTAGGCGGCCAGTTATCCCTGGAAACCCTGAGAAACGTTGTTTTCCGGACGACCCGGGTTTCCGCGATGGTATTCATGATCCTGATCGGCGCGTCCCTGTTCAGCCTGGTTTTCAGGGGATTTGGTGGCGACAGGTTAATTGCAGACTTACTGACCGGACTCCCCGGAGGCGTTGTTACCGCCATGATCATCGTCATGCTGGTGATGTTCCTGTTGGGATTCGTACTCGATTTCATCGAGATTACTTTTGTCGTGGTGCCCATTGTCGGGCCGGTACTGATGGCCATGGGGCTCAACCCGATCTGGCTGGGCGTGATGATCGCACTCAATCTACAGACTTCGTTCCTGACGCCACCATTCGGTTTTTCGCTGTTCTATCTCAGAGGCGTTTGCCCGGACAGCGTGCCCACTTCCGCCATCTACCGCGGTGTGATCCCCTTCATCTTCATCCAGGTTTTCCTGCTCGGCCTGCTGGCCCTGTGGCCCCAACTCATCACCTGGCTGCCCGGCATGGTTTATTCCTAGCTAAGCACTTCCGCTCCCACCGCTGGGTTGCATCATTTGCATGTTGTCCTGAAGTGATTACAGGAGGGACCAGATTCCCTGCAAGTAGACACCCGGCAACTGCTGGACAGCCAGACAAGTCGTTATTATGTGTATGGCGCATGATTACTTAATTGGCGTTTAAGGGAGAGATCGGCTAGCTGTTTGCAGGACAATCAGGCTGTCGGGAACAGCTGATTAGTGCACAGGGAAGTCTTGAACGT
>Ga0209013_10000786_pt1 | contig 28939 bp, 30 predicted proteins | sample Cruoilmetagenom2_FD_187291 | JGI IMG/M metagenome (GOLD analysis project Ga0209013, IMG submission 187291) | Oil polluted marine microbial communities from Coal Oil Point, Santa Barbara, California, USA - Sample 2 (SPAdes) (version 2) | ecosystem: Environmental > Aquatic > Marine > Oil seeps ...
CTAAGCCATGGTATCGGAAACACATTACGCGTATCGTTGAGTGCCGATCCTGTAGAAGAAGTAAAAGTGGCAAGAGAAATGCTTAAAGTCTTTGGTCTTTCTTCAAATGCTGCAACACTAATTTCATGTCCGACATGTGGGCGAATCGAAATTGATTTAATTTCAATTGCCAACGAAGTCGAAGAATATATTTCAACAATCAAAGCTCCTATTAAAGTGGCAGTTCTAGGTTGTGCAGTAAACGGACCTGGAGAGGCTCGTGAAGCCGATATCGGCATTGCTGGTGCTCGCGGTGAAGGTTTACTCTTTATGAAAGGCAAAACCGTTCGTAAAGTCCCGGAAGCAACAATGGTTGAAGAACTAAAAATTGAAATTGATAAGATTGCCCAAGAATATTACGACAAGCAAGCACTTGAAAAAATAAACGCATAAAGGAGGTATTCGCATATGTCAAACTACCGATTCGGTATCGATATAGATGGTACTGTCACATGTCCCACTTCTTTATTGCCACATATTAATAAAGCTTTTTCATGCAATCTTGTGCTTGACGATATTAAAGAATACGATTTAACAAAAGCCTTTCCCGTAACACCAGAAGACTTTTACAAATGGTTCAAAGTAGCTGAGCCTGAAATTTATGCGACCTCCCCTATTCAATTGGATGCACATGGTGTATTGACTCAGTGGAAAAAAGAGCATGAGTTGTATTTCATATCTGCACGTGGTAAAAATGTTTTGGATGTGACATACCAATGGTTTGTTGAACAAGACTTAGCATATGACCATATCGAGTTAATTGGTTCGCATGATAAGATTGAAACTGCTCGAAACTTTAATATTGATGTATTTTTTGAAGATAAGCATGACAATGCTGTAGGGATTGCTGAGGAACTGAATATTCCAGTATTGTTATTCAATACACCTTATAATCAACAAGCAGTTCCTAAAGGCGTGATTCGCGTCAATAACTGGCTTGAAGCGGATACATGGATCCAACATTCATTTCTAACACAAAAAGCGTGAGGGCTTATCCCTCACGCTTTTTGTGTGCTTCATATATGTTAAAGACATTCTGGACATTTACCATAAATCTCAAATTTATGATTATCTATTTGATAAGCAGGTAAGCTTTCTTCCAACATATCCATAGGACATAAATGAATCTCCTTTATTTTTCCACACGCCATGCAAATGAAATGATGATGATGATGTTCCGTTTCACACTGCATTCGGAAATGGCGTTCCCCTGACAATTCAGTTTCTTCTAATATTCCAAGCTCTACAAAGGTACTTAAATTTCGATAAATTGTGTCATAACTCATTCCAGGGTAATGTTTTTTCATTACAGTAAGTAAGTCACGGGCAGTCAAATAATGTTCATTATCAACAAATAAATTCAGTATTTGTTCGCGTTTATCTGTCTTTTTATAGCCCTTTTCTTTTAAAAGGTCCCATGCCTTTGTAATATTCATACGACACTTCCCCTTTCATTTTTCATGACAATACTTAACCAAACTTTTTTGCCTACTAATACAAGTAGTAAAATAAGTATCGATGTTACAACAATTGTTCCTCCGGGAGCAATATTCAAGTAGAAAGCAATCACTAGCCCTAAGATTACAGCAGCCTCTCCAAAGACAACTGCATACAGAATGGCTTGTTTAAAACTTTTAGCTAATCGCATACTTGCAGCCACTGGTAACGTCATTAACGATGAAACGAGTAGAATCCCCACAATGCGCATACTCGCTGCAATAACAAGCGCTGTAACGATCATAAACAATAGATGTACCCATTTTGCAGGAAGCCCTGATGCTTTTGCGTATTCCTCGTCAAATGACAACAAGAACAATTCTTTGAAAAATAACAGTAAAAATGCAATAACAATAATGGCTATCACCATTACAATCCATAAGTCCTGCCGACTAACGGCAGACACGGATCCAAATAGATAACCAAATAAATCAGAACTAAAGCCATTTGCCAAAGAAATAAAGATTGCACTGAAGCCGATACCTGCTGACATAATAATCGGGATGGCCAGTTCCTCGTAATGCTTATATAACCTTCTAAGTCTTTCAATTAATACCGAACCTGTAACTGCGGCAACAATACCTAAATATAATGGGTTCAATATAGCCAAGAAAGCAAAACTTTGGCTTAAGTATAAACTGCCAGCAATCCCTGCTAATGTCACATGACTCAAAGCGTCTGCAATGAGAGATAACCGTCTGACGACAATAAATACGCCAAGCAAGGGAGCGATGAATCCAATGATTATTCCAGACGCAAAAGCATTTTGTAAGAATTCATAGTTTAATAATGCTTCAATCATTGTGTTCCCTCACTTTTTGTATGGTGAATTTTTCTCACTGAATGACCATACCATGCCTGTAAGTCTTCATCACTTATTTGATTGAAATCAGTTTTAAAACCATGGAAATGAATCGTTTGGTTCAAACAAGCAACATGGCTTATTTGGTTCGACACGGTATCAACATCATGTGTCACGAGTATAAGTGTAATATGTTGTTCCCGATTCAAATGAGCTAGCATATTATAAAACGACTGAACATGTTCATGATCAATACCAACGGTTGGTTCGTCTAAGATTAAGCATTTAGGTTCTGCAACAAGTGCTCGTGCGATAAATACTCGTTGTTGTTGACCACCTGATAACTCACCAATAGATTGTTTCATGAAATCTTCCATACCAACTGAACGCAATGCCTTTTCTACTCGGATAGACGTGTCCTTGGGGTATTTTTTAAATAACCCTGTTTTTTTAACAAGCCCACTTTCAACGACTTCGAAAACAGTAGCTGGAAATCCCGAGTTAAATGCATTGGATTTTTGAGAAACATAGCCAATCCATTCCCTATTTTTAAAATCTCTACTTTTTTCACCAAATAACTGTACATCACCTGAAGTAGGCTTAAGCAGTCCTAAGATAATTTTCAACAAAGTTGATTTGCCTGAACCATTTGGACCTAATACGGCCAAAAAGTCACCTTGTTTTACTTGTAAAGAAATGTTTTTCAATACGATTGTTTGATCGTATTGGAAAGACACATTGTTAAGTTCAATATCATATGGCGCTTTCATAAAGCTCGCCTCTTTCTAATTCATAATCATTACGATTTACAATGGATTAGTATAACGAAGAAATGGAAAGAAGTAAACACTATTGTCTTGAAAGGATGAAGTTATGGAAATATGGGAGCTAATTCAGGCCATTAAAGATAAATCGGATGATGAAATTGCCAAGATGACAAGAGCACTTCCAGTTACCTTATCTCCCGAGGAAGTGAACAAAGTTCGACCAATCTTTGATAAAGCCTCGATTCAATGGTTATTGTTTGGTCCACCGGCAAATATTCATAAACAACTTGCTGGGGTATTGGGTCAAAAACGAACAAAAAAACTTTTTGATCATTTCGGCTTGAAATAGGTACTTTCCATCATTCAAGATATGTATACCGGTCTATATCAAGTCCATAAAAAAGACTCAAGCGTTATTCCGCTTGAGTCTCTTGTCATTTAAGTTCGTAAAACGTCAATACTCTCAGGCATAAACGTTTGTTTCTTGAACATTTCAATTTCGACTAAATATGGTGGTTTTTTGTTTTTGGCATCAAGTCCGACAAAAGGTGTTTCTAAAATTTTAGGAACGTTTGTCAATTGTGGATGATGCACAATTTTATTGAGTGCCTCAAAGCCGATTTCACCAAAACCAATGTTTTCGTGACGGTCTTTCCCAGCTCCACGAACATTTTTACTGTCATTAATATGGAGAACTTTTAATCGATCGATGCCAATTAATTGATCGAATTGATTTAAAACGCCATCAAAATCCTCCACAATATGATAACCGGCATCATGAGTATGACATGTGTCAAAACAAACAGAAAGTCGTTCATTATGTGTAACCCCGTTGAAAATTTGTGCAAGTTCTTCAAATGAGCGACCACATTCCGTTCCTTTTCCTGCCATCGTTTCTAAAGCGATTTGTACAGGGAAATCTTGCGATAACACTTCATTTAAACCCTCAATGATCTTTGCAATCCCTTGCTCAGTACCCGCACCAACATGAGCCCCTGGATGTAAAACAATTTGATTTGCACCCAGTGCCGCTGTTCGTTCAATTTCTTTTTGTAAAAAATCAACGCCAAGTGCGAATGTTTCTGGTTTAAGAGAATTCCCTATATTGATGATGTACGGAGCATGAACAATCATATTTGACAAACCATTTGCCTTCATATGGGCTTGTCCCGCTTCAATATTTAAATCTTCAATGGGTTTACGACGTGTATTTTGTGGTGCTCCCGTATAGATCATAAAAGTAGATGCACCATATGATGTTGCTTCCTCACTTGCAGCTAGCAACATTTTTTTTCCACTCATGGAAACATGTGAACCTATTAACAATTATAAAAGCCCCTTTACTTTTTACGGTTTTTAATACGACGTTCTCTTTTCTTAACTTTGTCCATTTCCCATCTCATATTACGTTTATATCCTGGTTTTACTTTTTTAGGTTTACGTACTAAAGATTTTGCTTTTACATCAATTTCATCTTCAGTCGTTTTCTTACGATTTTTACGATTGTGGCGTTCTTTTAATTCAGACCATTCACCATCAATCACATCTACATGAACGAATGGAATTCCCATTTTTTCAATGCGAATAATCGCGTCTTCATCTGTTGGTTCATACAATGTAATAGCTGTACCTTTTAGTCCAGCACGAGCAGTACGACCAACACGGTGAATAAAGAATTCCAAATCATCCGGAAGCTCATAGTTGATTACATGACTTACACCTTGTATATCAATTCCACGTGCAGCAAGATCAGTAGCAACAATATATTGATACTCTAAATCGCGGACTTGTTTCATCATACGTGTGCGTTCACGAGGAGCTAAATCTCCATGAATACGGCCAACGCGGTAACCAGCCTCAGCTAAATAGTTCGCAACATCATCAGCATTCTTACGTGTATTCGTAAAAATAATAGCTAAGTATGGGTTTATTCCATTTAAGACTTCTACTAACCTTTTCTTTTTGGATTTACTACGAACTGGCACTAAATTAAAGACGATACCCTCAGCCACTGGGCGCTTATCGCCTATGTTGATGTGTACAGGTGCATTCATGTATTTCTTCAAGAAAGGCTGTAATCTTTCAGGAATTGTTGCAGAAAAGACGAACATTTCTAGATTTTCAGGCATTTTACCTGCAAAAGCATCAATATCTTCAATAAAGCCCATGTCAAAAGCAAGATCTGCTTCATCTACTACTAAGAGTGGAGCCGTATGAACAAGCAATGCATTTTCATTTACTAAGTCTTTGATGCGGCCAGGTGTTCCAACAACAATATGCGGTTGTGTTTTTAATCGATCAATTGAACGTTGTTTATCAGTACCACCAATAAATAATTTTGTTTGAATTTCTGTACCCTCAATTAATTTACTTAATTCTTCGTAAATTTGAGAAGCAAGTTCACGAGTTGGAGATGTAATAATCGCTTGTAATTCATTTTTTTCAGTTCGAATACGTTGGACAATCGGAATTAAAAAACTATGAGTTTTCCCTGTACCCGTATGAGCTTGGCCAATCGCACTTTTCCCTTTTAGAATCAAGGGAATCATTTCTCTTTGGATCGGTGTTGGTTCAGTAAAACCTAATTTGCTAATAGCATCTTGTAAAAAAGGTTGAAATTCGTAATCTGTATATTTGGACATTTTAGTCCCTCCTGACATTCTTTCATTGTACCATGTTTTGTCTATTTTGAAGACCATCTGCTAATCATAGTTGTTCTATGGTTACTGCGTCAACTAACTGTTTATTTAGAAAGGAGATTAATTATGCGTTATCAATCATTTTACCCATTTTCACAATCCAATACCCCTCATCCACCCCAACACTTTCCTAATCCTCACAGCCAATTCCCAAATGGTTCTCCACACGCTCCATTTGGTTTAGGCAATGCTAGAGGACCATCTGCTCCCAACCGAACATTTGGTCCAGGTAATCAAGGAACACCTAATGGGCAAGGAAATATGGGAGCAATTCCTTCAGCTATGGGAAGATTATTCGGCATGGGGAATTCCTCCGGTCAAAATGGGAGTGGTGCCGGAAATCCCGGTGGTCAATCTGGACCGAATGGGATGTTTGCAGAAGGTGGGGCAGGTGCTACTGCGGCGAATCCAAACCGAATGGAGCAATACTTACAAACTGCCGAACGTTTTATGTCAACCGCCCAACAAATAACACCAATGGTGAAACAAGTTGCACCAATGGTCCAAAATCTCCCTGCATTGTGGAAACTCTATCGTGGTTTTCAAAGCATGCCCGATGCCACAACTGCTACTAATGTAGCCAGTAATGTCGCTAGCAATATTGCTTCGTCTCCTATTCGCTCAAGTGGTGTTTCACGCCCAAGAATTTTTCAACCCCCGATTTGAGTTTTGAATTTGGCACACCTCTCAGTTATAATAGAGATTAACAACTTCTGAGAGGTGTGCTACAAATGAAAGTACTCAAAATTACCCCACGTGGTTATTGTTACGGTGTCGTGGATGCAATGGTCATTGCTCGCAATGCGGCGATGGATACTACCTTGCCACGTCCGATTTATATATTAGGTATGATTGTGCACAACAAACATGTCACAGATGCCTTTGAGAAAGATGGAATCATCACTTTAGATGGTGAAAATCGAAAAGAAATATTAGAGACAGTAGATGGCGGGACTGTCATTTTCACTGCACACGGTGTATCACCTGAAGTTCGTGAATTAGCAAGACAAAAAGGATTAGTTTCGATTGATGCTACCTGTCCTGATGTTACCGTTACACACGATTTAATTCGCGAAAAAACAGCTGAAGGCTATCAAATCATTTACGTTGGTAAAAAAGGACACCCCGAACCAGAAGGAGCAGTTGGTGTTGCTCCGCATGCAGTTCATCTAGTGCAGACACTCGAAGACGTTGAACAGCTGAACATTCAAGCTGAAAAATTAATCGTGACAAACCAAACGACGATGAGTCAATGGGATGTAGCCGTGCTAATGAAAGAATTAGAAAAAAAATATCCTCACATCGAAGTTCATAAAGAAATTTGTTTAGCCACACAAGTTCGTCAAGAAGCTGTAGCTGGTCAAGCCGGTGCTGCAGAATTACTGATTGTAGTTGGAGATCCAATGAGTAATAACTCAAATCGATTGACACAAGTATCAGAAGAGATTGCAAATACACGATCTTATCGTATTTCGGATTTATCCGAACTGAAAATAGAATGGTTGGAAGGAATTGAAACGGTCGCAGTAACTGCAGGTGCTTCTACTCCAACACCAATTGTTAAAGAAGTCATTAAATTTTTAGAGAAATTCGATCCGTTAGATGCGCAAACGCATATCTTGGAACGAACAGTGACCATCGATAAAATATTACCAAAAATTAAAACAGTGACTCCTGTTAAAAGAATTGAACCATACACCACAGCTTAATGAATTAGAGGCTATCCATTTTGTGGATAGCCTCTTTTCTATATTAATCTAAATGGTTCAGTGGATAAAGTTGAAGGAATAAATTTGCATGTGTATTTTTGATTTTCACATAATTGATTCATTTTATCTGAAACACCTTTTTTCATGATGGACTCCACATGGTGACCTGGATCAACAATCGATAGACCAATCGCTTGAGCATCTTGTGCAGTATGGAAATACATGTCTCCTGTTACGAGAACGTCGGCTCCTGCACGTCTTGCCTTATGAATATATTTATTCCCATCTCCTCCAAGAACAGCCACTTTACGTATTGCAGTGCCCCCTTCTCCTACGACGCGGACAAACGGAACCGCTAGTTGTTCTTTTACTTTTTCAGCAAAAGAATCAAGTGACATCGGTTGTGATAATACTCCGATTCTCCCAATGCCCTGTTGATTTGTTTTAGCTTCTAATGCTAATAGATCATACGCCACTTCTTCATAAGGATGATGAGCATACATTGCCTTCAGAATTTTTGATTGTTTTGAGGATGGAAAAACTACTTCTATCTTTTCCTCTTCAACTGCTTCTAGTCGATTCATTTCGCCAATAGCAGGATTCGCTCCATCAAGAGGTTGAAATCTCCCAATACCTTTCGATGAAAAACTACAGGAATCATACTGTCCAATTTCACCCGCGCCAGCTAGAGCCAATTGGTCACGTAATTGAGAGGCATGTGTTGATGGTACAAAGACAACCAATTTCATTAAAGTCTCTGAAAACGTCTCTTCAAGCACTTTTATTTGTTGCAACTGGAGGGCTTCAGCAAGTAGGTCATTCACTCCACCTTGTGCCACATCCAAATTTGTATGTGCTGCATATACCGCAATGTCATGTTTTATACAAAGCTCCATCATTTTACCAGCAGGAGTATCAGTCCGAAGATTTTGTAACGGGCGATAAATGGGAGGGTGGTGCGCCAAGATTAGCTGACAGTTTTGATCAATCGCCTCTTGGATGACATCGATTGTCACGTCGAGTGTAACGAGAACCGTTGAAATAGGACGATTCAACTGGCCAATTTGCAAGCCAACTGAATCTCCCTCTAACGCAAATGTCTTGGGGGACCAGGATTCAAACAATTGAATGATTTCATAGCCATTCGCTGTTTTCATTCACCTAACGCCTCCTTGACGATTTTTAGTTTTTCTTGCACTTCATCTTTTTTCATTTGTACTTCAATTGATAATTCTGCAAATCGAATCGCTTCTAAGATTCGATTCCATTCTGCTGATTCTTTTTTCCATTTAATTGTAAACACATCATTTTGACTGTCCATTAAAAACGGACCCAGTAGTTTTTGGGACGGGGACAATGCCATTTTGCCCTTTTCAAGAACCAGTATTTCATAAATTTTGTCGTCTTCTTGCAAAATATCTTCGGCAATCAATTTCCATCCATTTAACTCTGCCCAGTCTCTTATCGCTTTTGCATAAACATTCGGTTGCAAAATTAGGCGGCTGACAGTAGATAGACGTTCCTTGTCCTGATCTAAAATCATCGCTATCAATGGACCACCCATTCCTGCGATGGTGACTGTATCGACGTGATCTTCTAGTTCAATCGCTTTCAGTCCATTCGCCAAGCGGACGGTAATCTGATCATGCAATTGTTCTTCATCTACGTGACTTTGAGCAGATTCGAATGGCCCTTTCGCCACTTCGCCTGCAATTGCTTTTGTAGCAAGTTTATGATGAATTAAGTAACAAGGTAAATAGGCGTGATCACTACCTATATCGGCAACAACTGCCCCTTTATTTACATATGAGGCCACTCGCATTAATCGTTCTGAGAGATGTTGTGCGTTCAACAAAATCCTCTCCTTTCTTTTATAACAAGATTGTACCATAACCAAGAAAAGCGCAAAGCACCATTCTAGCCCGACGCCGGCGCTGGAAGGATCGATTCGAAAGCTAGCTTTCGCATGAGAGCATGAAGCTTAGGTGCGGGCTGGTGCTTGGAGCTAGACATAATAACACCGGAAATTATATTCTTTATTGCCTGTTAATAAAAAACCCTTATCCCGAGTTAGGATAAGGGTCAATTAATTATTTTAAAGTTAAAATGTAGTCTGCCATTGCCTCTTCTTGACCTGGTAATAAACCACCTGGCATCATTGTACCTTCAACACCATGTGTAATGATTTCAACAAGTTCTTCTTTAGCTAGAGATGTACCTGCTAAAGCTGGACCAGCTCCACCTTCAAGATCTCCACCGTGACAAGAAATACATTTCCCTTTAGCTACTTCAGGGTCGAAATCTCCGCCTTCAGCAGTCTCTCCACCTTCAGTTGCTTCTCCATGCTCTGCTCCCTCTTCGTGGCCAGCAGCGATTTCTTCTTTTTTATCAACGCCTTGAATTGATAAGAAGAAAATAAGTCCAATACCAAATGCCATAATTAATATGAAAGGAACAATTGGATTTTTTTGCATTGTGTAACCTCCTAATTTGGTTCATCTTTTCTAGAATTGAATGAGTCAACACTGTAATTGTACTGCATTCTAGCAAAAACGAAAAGTCTTAACTCGGAAGTTTTCATGCTTTGTACTAATTTCGACATATTCGTGAAGATTAACAACCGATCTGTCTTGCAATCACCATACGTTGAATCTCAGAAGTACCTTCACCAATTTCTAACAATTTTGCATCTCGCATATAACGCTCAACCTCATACTCCTTCATGTAGCCATAGCCACCATGGATTTGCACGGCTTGATCGGCAACTTGCATAGCAATCTCTGAAGCATATAACTTACACATAGAAGCTTCTTTGGTAAAAGGACGACCTTGGTCTTTTAACCAGGCAGCTTTGTGAACCATTGTTCGTGCCAGTTCAATCTTCATTGCCATATCCGCTAATTTAAATTGTGTAATTTGGAAATCTGATAATGGTTTTCCGAATTGCTTACGTTCTTTTGAATAACGAAGTGCACGGTCAAACGCAGCTTGTGCAATCCCTACAGCCATTGCCCCAATTCCGATCCGTCCCCCATCAAGAGTAACAAGGAACTGGTTGAACCCATAACCCCTCTTGCCTAATAGATTCGCTTTCGGTACACGAACATTTTCCAAAACTAGTTCTGTTGTATTTGAAGCATGTAAGCCCATTTTGTCATAGTTATCAATGACTTTAAAACCTTCTGCATCCGTCGGCACAATAATAGCACTTATTTCTTTCTTCCCATCTACTTCACCTGTAATAGCAGTAATAGCTAGATGTTTTGCGTAGCTGGCATTTGTAATATATACTTTGCTTCCGTTAATAACAAAATCATCACCGTCTTCAACCGCACGAGTCTGTGTACCACCCGCATCAGATCCTGCATTGGGTTCAGTTAATCCGAATGCACCAAATGATTCTCCAGTACAAATAGGCGTTAAGTATTTTTGTTTTTGCTCTTCAGTTCCAAATAAATTAAGTGGTGCTCCACCTAAAGAAATATGTGCTGAATATGTGATTCCTGTTGACGCACAGGCACGACTTAGTTCTTCCGTAACAATAGCAAAACTAATGGTATCTGCCCCTGCTCCACCATATTCTTCTGCGAAAGGTAAGCCCATCATCCCCATGTCGGCTAACTGTTTAAAGATTTCTTTTGGAAAAGCTTTCGTACGGTCACGCTCTATCGCTCCTGGTGCTACTACTTTATCCGCAAACTCTTTCATAGTTTTGCGAATCATTTGTTGTTCTTGCGATAAGTCAAAATTCAAGATATACAACCCCTTTACTTTTTAAAACGCTTTCAATTTTCATTATATCTGAAATATTCTAACATTCACAACTATTATTCTATCTTTGCATTTAATAGAAAGAAAAATAGACATCCACTGATGTGAATGTCTAAAATGCCATACTATTCTAAAAAGTCTTTTAATCGTTTGCTTCTTGAAGGGTGTCGTAACTTACGTAAAGCTTTCGCTTCAATTTGGCGAATACGCTCGCGTGTTACACCAAATACCTTCCCAACTTCTTCAAGTGTGCGTGTTCGACCGTCATCTAAGCCAAATCGTAAACGTAGAACGTTCTCTTCACGATCAGTCAAAGTATCTAATACATCTTCTAACTGCTCTTTTAATAATTCATAAGCTGCATGATCAGATGGTGATTGAGCATCTGAGTCTTCAATGAAGTCCCCTAGATGTGAATCATCTTCTTCACCAATTGGTGTTTCAAGCGAGACCGGCTCTTGTGCAATCTTCAGGATTTCACGAACCTTTTCAGCTTGCAACTCCATTTCTTCACCAATTTCTTCTGGTGATGGCTCACGGCCTAAATCTTGAAGTAATTGACGTTGTACACGGATTAACTTATTGATAGTTTCCACCATATGCACAGGAATACGAATAGTTCGGGCTTGGTCCGCAATCGCACGTGTAATCGCTTGACGAATCCACCACGTTGCATAGGTACTGAATTTAAACCCTTTACGGAAATCAAATTTTTCTACTGCCTTTATCAAACCCATATTTCCTTCTTGAATTAAATCCAAGAACAACATTCCTCGTCCAACGTAACGTTTTGCGATACTTACTACTAGTCGTAAGTTAGCTTCCGCCAATCGTTTTTTAGCTTCTTCATTACCTTCTTCAATTTTTTTTGCAAGCTCAATTTCTTCAGCTGCAGAAAGTAAGTCAACGCGACCAATTTCTTTTAAGTACATACGAACTGGGTCATTAATTTTAACACCAGGTGGTACACTTAAATCATTAAGATCGAATGTTTCTTCTTCTTGCCCTTTTTTCATTAACTTTTCCAAGTCTTCTTCATCGCCGTCTTTTCGACCAAGTTCAACACCTTGTGCCTCAAGTTGTTCAATAAATTCCTCGATTTGATCGGTTTCTAACTGAAACACAGACAATTTCTCAGCTATATCAGCAAAAGATAACTCCCCCGATTTTTTTCCTAATTCGAGCAAGGATTTTTTTGCTTCTTCTAATGTTACCTCAGTTTCAACCTCTTTTGAACGTTCAGACTTGTCCGCCATAAGTCTACCTCCTTCTAAAACCAATCAATTTACATCGTTGATAACGATTTCTTCAAATCGATTATTTGTTTTGCTAACTTTAATGCTCGGGTCATGTCTTGCAGTTTTTCTGCTTCTTTTGACTGGTGCATTTTTATTTGAATTTGAAGCTCGATTCGATGTTTATTTATTTGTCGTAAGCAGTCGGAGACTTCTTCATTCGCATGTTCTGGGTCTCTTTCCGTTAACGTTGCTTCCATTACCAATTTGCGTAACTCGGTGTCTTCTAAAATTTCTAGAAAACGATGTGTGTCCGCTTGTGAATATGAGTCGTAGAAACCTATTAGCCGCACAAATATCGCTTCATAAGAGTCGTGGATGAATACGTGAAGACCATGCTCTTGGTGTAAACGATCGACTATGTCCACTTGGTCTAACATATGAGCGAGCAACAATTTTTCAGCACGGTCGATTGCTTGTACACGCTTATGAATGGCAGGTGTATTTTGTGCAATAGAAGGTACTTGTTGTCTCGTGTTTTGCTTAATTGATTTACCTTCCAGTTTACTGAATTGCTGGTAAATCGCTTCTTCTGATATATTGGTTTCTTTGGCCAATTGTCGTATATATAAATCACGTTCGACAGGTGAGGAATTTCCTACAAAATGTTCAAGAACTTCTTGCACGTATTGTAACGTGTCGTTTTCAAACTGAAAATTCTTATTGCGCCTTGCTACCATCATCATAAAAGCTAAGTATGCATGAGGTCGATCGATAATTTGTTTCTCAAATGCTTCTGCACCATTTTTTTGAACATAATCATCTGGATCCATTTGATTAGGCAAGATGGCAATTTCAGTTTTCATTTTATCTTGTACTAACAGCTGTGCCGCACGTTTTGCAGCTTCAAATCCAGCAGCGTCACCATCATAACAAATGATGACTGTATCAGTAATACGTTTTAACTTCTGAATATGTTCCCGCGTTAAAGAAGTACCCATTGTTGCTACAGTATTTACAATACCCGCTTTTGCTGCTGCCATAACATCCATAAAGCCTTCCATAATAATCACCTTATGCTTTTTGCGAATAATGGGTCGCGCAACATCCAAATGATATAGAACTTTACTCTTTTGGAAAATCGGTGATTCAGGACTATTCATATACTTTGCATCTTGCGAATCCGTATTTAAAACACGGCCAGAAAAGGCAATTACATGACCCAGTTCATTACGAACCGGAAACATGATTCGTTCTCTAAATCGATCAAAATATTCATTTTTATTTTCTTTTTGAATCAGGAGTCCACATTGCACCATTTCGGCTAGATTGAATCCTTTTCGTTCTAATAAAGACGTTAAGGCATCCCAGTTAGGAAGCGACCACCCAATTCTATATTGTTCAATAATCTCCCTGGAAAATCCTCTTTCCTCTAAATATTGAAGAGCTTTTTCCCCTTCTTCAGTATTCAGAAGCAAATGGTGGTAATAATTCATTGCAAATGTGTGCGCTTCTTTCATTCGTGTTTCATCTTTATTTACTGGATGTGAATCACTAGTTTGTGGTTCAATGTCTATATCAATACCTACACGTGATCCCAACTTACTTACAGCTTCTTGGAAAGAAAGATTCTCAATATCCATTACAAATGTAATGGCGTTCCCTCCTGCACTACATCCAAAACAATGAAAAATTTGTTTGTCTTGCGAGACAGAAAATGATGGTGTTTGTTCCCCATGAAAAGGACATAGACCAAACCAGTTTCGACCACGCTTTGTTAACTGAACATATTCGCTAATGACATCAACAACATCATTACTCGTACGTATTTGTTCAATCATTTCTTCAGGAATTCGTTGCATATAATCATCACCATCTTTACTGGCTATATATTTAATTCGAGACAATTGATGAAAATCCTGCAAGTTTCGACATAAAAAACAGAAAAACATAAATCACATTAATTGTATTTCCATATATCCACTTTCTATTCTGATATATTAATGTTACCTTTCATCAAATTTAGAAAACAGGGAATATTTTACACATTATAATGCGATAAGATAGCTCTTCTTATACTGATATCTGAAAATTTTTCATTATATCCGTAAAAAAACTTGAGAAAAGACAACCCTCATTTAATATTTTTACCACAATTTTTTATTATAAAACGTTTTCCTAAAAAAATCTACAAAATTCTTATATAGAAAAGCGGAGCGCATCTCTAGCTCGACGGCTGCTTGAAAGATGAATGGCGAAAACTCCGCCTTTTCTGACCCCATAAAGGGGCCGCGAGCTGATGCTTGGAACTAGACATATTAAATCTAGAATCTTATACATTTCTATTACAAAAGAAAAAACCTTCCCACAGGGGATGGTTTTTACTTACTGGATTTTGTTCAAGATCACATTAGCTGTTTCTTCAACTGCCCGGTTCGTAACATCTATTACTTGACAACCTATGCGAGAAACTACTTTATCAAAATGAACAATTTCTTGTTTTATTCGATCTAATTTTGCATAGCTCGCATCATCATTTAATCCAAGTGCTATCAAACGTTCTTTTCTAATTGAATTGAGTTTGTCTGGTGAGATAACCAATCCAAAACATTTATCTGGATTGACTTTAAATAATTCTTCTGGTGGCTCCACTTCAGGTACTAGCGGTACATTCGCCACTTTGTATCGTTTATGAGCCAAATACTGGGATAAAGGAGTCTTTGAAGTTCGAGATACACCCACTAAGACGATATCTGCCATCAGTAATCCTCTTGGATCCCGACCATCATCATATTTAACCGCAAACTCAATCGCTTCTATCTTCTTGAAATAATCTTCATCAAGTTGACGAACGAGACCTGGTTCTTCAAATGGAATTTCATTTAAATCTTGCTCAAGTGTATCTATAAGTGGACCTAACAAATCGATTGAACGTACACCAGCAACCGCACATTCTTTTTGTAAAATGGAACGCATGTTTTTTTGTACTAATGTAAACACAATCATCGCTCTTTCAATCTTAGCTAACTGGACAATTTCTTTTACATGATCCACCGTTTCAATATGTGGAAATCTTTTTAAAGAAGTGTCCTGTAACCCCGGTCTGAATTGGCTGACAGCCGCTTTCGCAACTAATTCCCCTGTTTCGCCTACTGAATCCGAAACAATAAATATTTGAAGTTTATTCAATGTTCAGTTCACCTCACAAGTCGTGATTTTCTGCAAGTGACAGAAAAGCACCGGTAATATTCGTTTTAGTTAATCGACCAATTACTTCATAACCATCTGAATGTTCTTTAACGATGGGTAATGCGTCGATTTGCTTGTCAATCAATTTTTTAGCTGCATGAATAAGGGCATCATTTCTAAAACAGTATGTAATGTTTGGCATACGTGTCATAATAATGTTAACTGGGACTTTGTTTAAATCTTGTTGTCCTAAACTCGTACGCAGTAAATCTTTTCTAGATAATACTCCTGTTAAATAGGCATTTTTGTCAACTACAAATAATGTTCCTACGTCTTCTAAAAACATATGAACGATGGCATCATAAACAGTCATGTTTTCAGAGACTACAACCGGAATCGATTGAAAATCTCTCACCTTCATCTTCATCATGCTATCAGTAACAGCTTGACCTGTCTTTTTACCTGAATAAAAATAGCCTACTCGAGGTCTTGCATCTAAAAATCCAGCCATCGTTAAAATGGCTAAATCCGGTCGAAGCGTAGATCTTGTTAAATTCAAGCGTTCTGCAATTTGTTCTCCTGTAATTGGGCCATTTTCTTTTACAATTACTAAAATGTCCTCTTGACGTTTGTTGAGTTCGATCGGACTCACCACCTCAAAAAGTGTTATACTTAATCTTAAATATTATATACTAATTAACTAATGTAATGCTAGTTTAGTGCTTAGTTGCACTTTCAAAATTCTAATGATAAAATGGTGTGAACTTAATAGACGGTGATAGGAATATAAGTATTGTTCAATATAAGCGAGCAGTGACAGTGAAAGTCTGCAACGAACAAGAAAAGGCATCCTGGAGTCATAATTTTTGAAAGTGGATTGCTTAGGCAATCAACTGGGGTGGAACCGCGGGTATTAAGCACTCGTCCCCGGACATTATATGTCCGGGGACGAGTGCTATTTTTATTTTGGAGGGATTTTTTGTGACAATCACAATGGAAAACGTAGTAAGTTTAGCAAAACACAGAGGATTTGTATTTCCTGGCTCAGACATTTACGGTGGTTTAGCCAATACATGGGATTATGGCCCACTTGGAATTGAACTGAAAAACAATATTAAAAAAGCTTGGTGGCGTAAATTTGTTCAAGAATCTCCTTACAATGTTGGTTTAGATGCAGCTATCCTAATGAACCCAAAAGTATGGGCAGCTTCAGGGCACGTTGGAAACTTTAACGACCCAATGATTGACTGTAAAAAATGTAAGGCTCGTCATCGTGCAGATAAACTAATTGAAGATGCATTAGAGGCAAAAGGCATTGAAATGATTGTTGACGGCTTACCATTTGAAAAAATGGAAGACTTGATTAAAGAACATGCTATTAAATGCCCTGAATGTGGCGAAACAGACTTTACTGGTATTCGTCAATTCAACTTAATGTTCAAGACGTCACAAGGTGTAACTGAGTCTTCGTCAAACGACATTTACTTGCGTCCTGAAACTGCACAAGGAATTTTTGTGAACTTTAAAAACGTTCAACGTTCAATGCGTAAAAAAATGCCCTTCGGAATTGCTCAAATCGGTAAAAGCTTCCGTAATGAAATTACACCTGGGAATTTCACATTCCGCACGCGTGAATTTGAACAAATGGAACTTGAATTCTTCTGTAAGCCTGGTGAAGATTTAGAGTGGTTCGCGTTCTGGCGTGAGTATTGCAAAAACTGGTTATTAAATTTAGGTATGACTGAGAGTAATATGCGTTTACGTGATCATGATGAAGATGAATTATCTCACTATGCTTCTGCAACAACAGACGTTGAATACAAATTCCCGTTCGGTTGGGGTGAGTTATGGGGAATCGCTGACCGTACAGACTTCGATTTAAAACGTCATATGGAACATTCTGGTGAAGACTTTAACTATATCGATCCAATTACAAATGAACGCTATGTGCCTTACTGTATCGAGCCTTCTTTAGGTGCAGACCGTGTAACGCTTGCTTTCCTATGTGATGCATATGAGGAAGAGGCTCTCGAGGGTGACGATAAACGTACAGTGCTACGTTTCCACCCAGCCATTGCTCCAATTAAAGCAGCTATCTTGCCTTTATCAAAAAAATTAGCTGATGGAGCTAGCGAAGTTTTTGCTGATTTAAGCAAATCATTCATGGTCGAATATGATGAATCTCAATCTATCGGTAAACGTTACCGTCGACAAGATGAAATCGGAACACCTTTCTGTATCACATATGACTTTGATTCTGTGGAAGATGGTCAAGTAACTGTTCGCCATCGTGACTCAATGGAGCAAACTCGTATGCCAATCGCTGATGTAAAAGCTTATATCGAAAAACACCTAGAATTTTAAACAATAAAAAAATCCGTCTTACTCTTCCTTCTCAGGAGCAGTAGACGGATTTTCTTTTTTTGGAAAAAGTTGAGGCGACCGGTCAAGTTGTTCAATAAACGACCGAGATTTAAGGCGAATGCCTGTTTGTTCTTCATAAATTGTTCGTACTATTTTTTTAATGAAAATTTTCGTTTCTTTTTTAAGAGACAATCTCCCAACTTGTTCGATTGGAACTGTATAAAACGTTCGAATCAGTTTAACCTGAGCAGGAGTTAATCGAATGATATATCGATCGATGCCAAAACAGCGATGACATAAGAATCCTATTTGTTGAAAGGAAAAAGCAAATTCGCCATCAGTTGCACTACAATTGGCACATTGATGTAAGGTTGGATAAATACCGGTTACAGGCAACATCTTCCATTCCACAAACAATGCAATTGCTTCTGGGTCATATTGTTCAGAAATTGCATGAAGTGCTTGTTGAAGTAGATTAAAAATAGAGGCTTGCGGTGTTTGTTCATCCACCGCTCGATCAATTAATTCAACTACGAAACTAGCATACGCTGTCGCTTCAATATCTTCTCGAATATGTCGAAACGATTCTACTTGCTCCCCTTGTTGCATGGTACCCATTCCTCGTCCTTGTTGAATAAGAAATGAACCATGCGTAAAGGGTTGTGTAATGGCTGCCAAACGACTAGCTGGCTTTTTAGCTCCCCTAGCCATCGCTGTAATCTTTCCTGCATCTCTCGAGTAAAGTGTAACGATTTTATTCGTTTCACCATAATCTTGCGTTTTTAAGACAATGCCTTCAATACGATTCAGCATCTGTCCCCACGCCCCTTATTAATATTCGTCGTCGCGGAATCCGAAATCTCGTAAATGCATTGACTTATTCCGCCAGTCTTTTTGGACTTTTACCCATAGCTCGAGGAATACTTTGCTCCCAAGTAACATTTCGATATCTTTTCGTGCGCGCATCCCAACTTCTTTTAAAAGTGCACCTTTTTTGCCGATGACAATTCCTTTTTGCGAATCGCGTTCCACCATGATAGTTGCGCTGACTTTTATTTTATCCGTTTCTGGATCACGTTTGATTTTCTCAATGACAACCGCAATTGAATGCGGAATTTCCTCATGAGTTAAGTGAAGAACTTTTTCACGGATTAATTCAGAAATTATAAAACGCTCTGGATGGTCAGTTACTTGATCGGCTGGATAATATTGAGGTCCTTCAGGAAGGTTTTCACTAAGTACTTTTAGTAATCCTTCGATATTGATTCCTTCTAAAGCAGAAATCGGTAAAACATCCGCGAAGTCATATTCACTGCGGAATGATTCAATGACGCTCATTAACTTGTCCGGATGAATGAGATCAATTTTATTCATCACAAGATATACAGGCGTTGTATTCCCTTTTAGCATCTCTAGAATATAACGATCTTGCTTACCGATTCGATCTGTTGAATCAACCATCAAAAGAATGGCATCGACTTCACGTAGCGTATTCTTTGCTACTTTCAACATAAAGTCCCCGAGTTTGTGTCTAGGCTCATTGATTCCCGGTGTATCAATAAAAACAATTTGTTCGGTTTTAGTTGTCAAGACACCTTGCACTTTATTTCTAGTCGTTTGTGGTTTGTCACTCATAATTGCAATTTTTTGTCCAATCACGCGGTTTAAAAAAGTTGATTTACCGGCATTTGGTCGACCGATTATTGAAATAAATCCTGATTTGAATCCCTTATTTGCTTCCAGCATTGGCTAAATCCTCCGGAGAAAATGCACCAGGTAACAGTTGTGCAACTGTTGTTTCCTGTACATCTCCTTTTAAATTAATTAAGTAAACTGGCATGTTTGGCTCGCAGAATTCCGCAATTACTTGACGACAAGCCCCACAAGGAGATACTGGGCCTTCTGTGTCGGCGACAACTGCAAGTGATTGGAACTCACGAACTCCTTCAGAAACCGCTTTAAACATAGCGGTGCGCTCTGCACAATTTGTCATACTGTACCCTGCATTTTCAATGTTACATCCGTGGTATACTTTGCCTTCTTTTGATAATAAAGCAGCACCCACTTTAAATTTTGAATATGGAACGTATGCTTTTTCGCGTGCAATTTTGGATTCTTCCATTAGTTGTAATTTATCCATTCTTCAAACACCTCAATTAATAATTTCCATCCACTTTGGTAAAAAGATGAGTATTCCGATTATAGCACTTGCACTCGCAAATACAAGAACTGCAGCTGCACTCATATCTTTCGCTTGCTTCGCTAAATCATGGATTTCTGGTGAAGCTAAATCAACCACTGATTCTAAAGCGGAATTGATTAATTCCAAGCTAAACATGCCTGAGATACAGAGAATAATCAAGATCCATTCAATTATTGATAAACGACTGAATAGCCCTACCAAGATTACGGCAACTGCTGCAACTAGATGAAATTGAAAATTACGTTCTTTTTTACCTGCAACTACCAAACCTTCAAACGCATATTTAAATGAAGAAGCAAAATTATTGTTTTTCATCCTGTTCCCGTCTCAGTCCAAACGATTGTAAGATGGCTTCTTGTTTTTCAGTCATCTCTTTTTCATCTGCCACTTCCATATGATCATATCCAAGGAGATGTAAGAAGCCATGAATAGCTAAAAAACCTAATTCTCTTTCTTCACTATGCCCATAGTCTGCTGCTTGTTCTTTTGCGCGCTCAACAGAAATAATAATATCACCAAGCATACGTGGTACACCTTCAACTTCAATTGCCATTTCACCTTCACCAAGTTCTTCCATCGCAAATGAAATCACATCAGTAGGTACATTTTTCCCTCTGTAATCGTTGTTTATTTGTTGGATTTCCTTGTTATTTACAAATGTCACGGATAGTTCGCTACCTATATCAATTCCTTCAGTTTGAGCTGCATGATGTAACATTTTTTCTATTAAGCCCAGATTTTCAGCTGATAATGATTCTGTTTGGTCGATTAAATCTAATGCTAAGTGCATGAAATTCCTCCTCTATTGTGGGTATTCAATCCGCGAATGGAAAATACCATTTAGCGTTTCACACAACACGCGTTCAATTGTTTTAAGCTCTTTTAATGATAAATCACATTCATCAAACTGCCCATCATGTAATTTGTCTTTTATTATGGAAGCTACAATGTCTTGAATTTTCTCAGAAGTCGGGTGTTTCATAGAACGTACCGCTGCTTCCACGCTATCTGCAATGGATATAATGGCTGTTTCTTTTTTCTGAGGTTTTGGACCAGCATATCGATATTCTTCTTCTTTTGCAGGTTTTCCATCCTCTTTTGCTTTGAAATAAAAATATTTTAGCAAACTCGTTCCATGATGTTGTGCTGCAATATCAATAATCTCTTTTGGCATTTTGTGTTTTTGCAATAATTTTGCTCCATCTGTTCCATGCGACAAAATGATGTCTCTACTAGTTTCTGGCGGTAAGGAATCGTGCGGATTCGTGTGACTCATTTGATTTTCAATAAAGAATCCTGGTCGCTTTGTTTTTCCAATATCATGATAGTAACATCCTACTCTAGCGAGCAAACCATCTGCACCGATTGATTCACACGCTGCGTCAGCTAGATTAGCAACCATGACACTGTGATGATAAGTTCCAGGTGTTTCTGTCAGTATCTTTTTCAATAATGGATGGTTTGGATTTGATAACTCGATCAACTTCATCGCAGAAAGCAAACCAAAAGCAGTTTCAAAAAACGGCAAAAGCCCAATTGTCAGTGCACCAGATAATAAACCTGATGTAATTGCGGCAACACCATAAAACAAGTATTCACTTGCACCGTATTCAGATTGAGTCATCAACAAATAGAATGCTGTAAATATGAGATTAACAACCGCAACACTCATACTCGTTTGAAGTAAATGCGACCTTTTTTCTGCACCTTGGATAACGTATAAGCCCGCCATCCCTCCAAATAAGATATATAAGGCTATTTCCATTTGTAAAACAACTGAGTAGCCTTCTTGGAAGACAACGCCTGCTATTGCTGCAGTTAAAAAAGCCATAAGTACTGCGAAACGCTCATTTATGAGTGAGCGTACGAGCATTGGCGCTAAAGCAGTTGGGAATAAAAAGGCAATGGTAACATCAAAGTTAGTAGATACTAAACTGATTAACTTCATTACACCTACTGAGAAAATAAAAACAATCATAACGACTACAAATGCCCGTTGACGTTCTTCATTATCGGCATTCCATTTTGACATTTGCATATACACGAGCCACATACAAAGTGTAATAAATAGAATTAAGCCCACAATTGGTTTTAGTGAAGATTGATTTGTTAACATACCGACAAGTTCAAGCTGACGATATACTTCACGATCTACAATTTGTCCCTCTTGAACAATAACTTGTCCTTGTAAAATACGTGTTGGATCTATACTAGAACGAGCTTGCTCAACCCGTGCTTGTGTAAGCTCAGTATTCAATAGTTCATTTTCAATTATACTATAACGCCCGATTAGCACTGCCGTTGGTAAAACAGTCCCCGGAATCGACATGTTTGAGCGAATTCGTTTTTCTATTTCATTTTTTGAATTTGCAACGTCTTCCAATCGGATTGGTTTGCTCATAATATCGCGTATCGAAGTGGTTAGCGAGTCGCTAATAGATGTTAATGTAGTGGAACTTAAGACAAGAAGAGATTTTAGAGCATCGTCTGTAAAACGAATTCCCTCTCCTTCTGATTCTAAAATTTGAAGGTTTTTCTTTAACGCTTCTACTTGTTCTTCGACTGGCTTGTCTTTTAGGCTAGCATCCTCTTTTATTTCTACTACATAATCAAACACAGAGGTAACGATTGCTGCACGATTATCTGCAATTTCTTCAGAGAATTCATAGACACTTGTCACTTCTTCAGCAGCTCTTTCTCGCTCCTCTTCTGTTTTCACAGGATCTTCCACAGTTTTAACTGAGCGAATCGTTTCATTCGATAGTTGGAATCGTTCAATATCGTATTGTTCAGGTCGTACACCATTTACTAGCAGTAAGAATAGAATTAGGCCAGTTAGTACAATTGCCGAAGCAATAAAAGTTTGATAGCCCACTAGTGACTGCATTTTTCTATACCAGTTATTCACTACATCACCCCATCTTCTTGCTACTATCATATCAAGAATTTTCTATCATTACATCGAAATATGTAAAAGAATTAAGAATTATGGGAATAATGAGGAGTTCTTATTGCAGAACATGGGATGTTATGTAACTTCGGATTGGGATGTGCAAATATATTCCTCGTATTTCAATATTTGTTTAACATAGGCTATAAAAAAACAGCAGTCTTATTCCGACTGCTGTTCTTCATATGCTTGAATAATTTTTGCTACAAGTGGATGTCTAACGACGTCACCTTGTTCGAGCATTTGGAAATGGATCCCGCCTACATTGGACAAAATCCTTTCAGCAACTTTTAATCCGGACTCTGCACCACGAGGTAAATCTATTTGCGTTTTATCTCCGGTTATTACCATTTTTGAACCAAAACCTAAACGGGTCAAGAACATCTTCATTTGAGCTTTTGTTGTATTTTGAGCTTCATCTAGGATAACAAATGCATCATCGAGTGTACGCCCTCTCATATAGGCTAGAGGAGCAATTTCAATGGTTCCTCGTTCTAGAAAACGATCGGTTTGTTCTGTTCCTAACACATCATGGAGTGCATCATATAAAGGTCGTAAATAAGGATCCACTTTTTCTTTTAAATCGCCGGGTAAGAACCCTAGACTCTCACCTGCTTCTACAGCCGGTCGAGTTAAGATAATTCGTTTGACGTGCCCATTCTTTAATGCTTGGGTGGCAAGTACAACTGCTAAATAGGTTTTACCTGTCCCAGCAGGACCGATACAAAATGTTAAATCTTTATGACGGATGGCATCAATATATTCGCGCTGTCCAATCGTTTTAGCACGAATCGCTTTGCCTTTTACATTTCTGGCAATTTCAACATCATATAACTCAGCAAAATACTCCAATGTACCAGCAATACTCATTTCAATTGCAGTACTGACGTCTCGTTGATTAATATTTATCCCTTTCCGAATAACTTTTAATAGCTGCTCGATCAGTTGTTTGGCAGTCGCTCTTTTTTCTACATCTCCTACTAGACGAATTGATTCGCCTCTCGTGATGACTTGAACTCCCATCTCCCGCTCGATTAATTTCATATTTCCATCAGAAATACCTAGCAGTAAGATGGCTTCATTTGGGTCTTGAACATGTAATTCTGTCAGTTGTTCTTCCTGCATTCTCAGTCTCCTTGGTGTATAGGTCTTTTGGATGCGATATTATCATTCATGTAGTACAATACTTTCCCTTTTACTGTATCATTTGTCCATGTAACGTGTAAAACTTTTTCATCCTTAATCTTCCCTTTAGGTGTCAGTGTTGCTGCTGTTCTCATCCTTAGCATGGGCAGAAATGCTTCATTAATCCACTGTTCGTTCACAATAAATTCAGATTTTCCAATAATGGTCTTCCGTTCAATTCGGAATGCACTTTTTACCAAATCTACGAAATTATCAACACTTTGTTTTTTTTGAAATGTTTTCCAAGCTGGACTTACTTGAAAAAATTCCACTTGCTCAGATGAGTATTTGTCATAGACAATTTTAGTTGGTAACTGAAAGGACGTTTCAAGCCAATAATCTGCAAATACTTGCCCCTGTGCACCGACTAGTATATCTTTTTCTCCTTGTTTCAAAACTCCAGTAACCAGAACATCACCTTTTTTAACGGTTTCATTAAGCGGGACTAAACGCTCGCCAGATATTAAATCGTAATTGGTAATTACCCCTTTGCGAAATGCAACTAAATCTGAAGGCACCTTTTGATCGTTAGGTTCTCTTACAATGACTGGTGCAGGTACAGAGGTAATATGCATTTTAGTACCCGTGCGTTTTATATGAATCCACGAAAGATCGTGATTTTTCGCTAATAGGACTTGTCTAATTTCCGAATCAGTAACGAGATTACTCATCTTTTTAGTTTCTTCAACTTTAAGCGCCTGTAGTTCACTCATTAACTTAACTTGTCTTTCGTCTGAGACATCATCTATGGATATTTGCCACAGAAATAACGAAAAGATATAGGGCAGTATGATAAAACCAAATAATCCAAGTAACGTCATCCATTGAAACTGAATAATTGAATTTGTATCAGGTCTTGTAAACTGAATCGGAATCCTATGTTGTTTTCGAATACGACGAACAATGGATAAATCTCTTTCAAATAGTGTAAAGGATGTACCTGATTTATCTTTTGATAATTTTATTATGTAAACTTTACTTTCCTTTAAAGATTGAATAAATGCATAGGTTCGATCGTGTGGCTTAATATGACAGATGATTTTTCGACCACTTTGTATTTTCGCCATTTACAAAATATCCACTTTCTTAAGTTCTAATCGAGTTAAATCTTGGACTTTTATTGTAACTTCCTCAACATTCATGGACGAAATACGAGCATCCCCCGCTTCAATTATTAATGTAAATCCCCGTCCATTTAGTTGACAAGCATATGGGCTAAGCATGATTAACTCAAAAGGTCCATTAACACGGATATTTTGAAAGTCCTCAATATGAATAAATGGAGTTAATTGCAAATGATTGTTTAACAAAAAGAGACCTCCTTTCCATCAGTGTATGCTGATAGTTAAGAGGTCATGAGTTATCGTTTAGATTTTGGAGGAGCTAATATTTCCGAGAAGATAATTGCTTGAACCAGTTCTTTTTTTGTGTTTGGTACAAGTGAGTTTTTATCAATTTGTTTCTCTTTGATTCTATTGACTGGTTGATGTACCGATAATCTACCAGGTCTATCAAAATTGTTTTCCTTTTTCAATACTCTAGACGGTAAGATTGTTTCTTCCACCTGTTTCACCTGGCTTTTCAGCTCAGATGGCGGTGGTGTTTGACGAGACTGTCTCTCAGTAGTACGCTCTTTTACATCAACATAGACTTCTTTGGCGTAATCTTCAATTCTTTTCAATGGTTGAGAATCAAGCGGTTTAGACACAAAAGGTTTGCTCTTACCGTTCCCATCATCTGCATTTTTCTTTTTTGAAAACGCACTTATGATCATTGTGATAATTGCAATGATAATAACTTCCACAGGATCATCCCTCCTTCAAGGGTTACTCGCTAAGCTTTAATCTTTAGTTAAATCTGTATTTGATTTATCGTCACCAATTTTACTGATTGAATCGCGCATGCTTGTGTCTGCTTGCACATTTTTGTAGTTCATGTAATCCATTACGCCAATATTGCCTTCACGTAATGCTTCAGCCATTGCAAGTGGGATTTCTGCTTCCGCTTCCACAACTTTCGCGCGCATCTCTTGAACTCTGGCTATCATCTCTTGCTCTGTAGCCACAGCCATTGCTCGACGTTCTTCCGCCTTGGCTTGCGCAATTTTTTTATCTGCTTCTGCTTGCTCTGTTTGGAGTTCCGCACCAATATTTTTGCCGATATCTACATCCGCAATATCAATGGATAAGATTTCAAATGCTGTCCCTGAGTCTAAGCCTTTTGATAATACCGTTTGGGAAATCATATCCGGGTTTTCAAGGACTTTCTTATGGTTATGACTCGAACCGATTGTAGATACAATCCCTTCACCAACACGGGCTACAATCGTTTCTTCACCTGCACCACCGACTAAACGATCGATATTTGCACGAACAGTAATACGGGCCTTCGCTTTTACTTCAATCCCATCCATAGCTACACCTGCAATAAACGGTGTCTCAATGACTTTCGGGTTTACAGACATTTGAACAGCTTCTAGAACGTCACGACCTGCAAGATCAATCGCAGCTGCTCTTTCAAATGGTAAGTCGATATTCGCACGATGAGCAGCGATTAATGCATTTACCACTCGATCTACGTTACCACCAGCTAAGTAATGGCTTTCTAGTTGATTAATTGAAACGGTAATTCCAGCTTTATGCGCTTTAATTAATGGATTCACAATGCGAGATGGAATAACGCGACGTAATCTCATCCCCACTAAAGTTAAAATACTAATTCGAACACCAGCTGCTAATGCAGATATCCATAATGCAATAGGTACAAAAGTAAAGAAAATCGCTAATAAGATGAATGCGGCGATTATGGCAATAATTATACCAATCGTACTACCTGTAATTCCTTCGATCATGTTAATTCCTCCCCTTTTTTGATTTCACGTACAACGGTACGGGAACCTTCCACTTTAATTATTTCCACTGTTTTTCCAGCATCAACATAGCCACCTTCTGTGACTGCATCAATTCGTTCACCTTCTAACATGATTGTACCTGATGGTCGTAGTGGAGTCATGCTTTGTGCAAGTTTTCCAATCAATTCATACCTGTTTACGTTCGATACGTAGCCATGCGCTGTATCAGTTGCATCTTTCAATATCATTTTGTTAAACATTTTGACCTTCTTGCCAAAGAATTTCACGATTATCACCATCCCTAAAATTGCGACGACTAATGCAATCAATACGGCGATTCCCATATGAACTACATTGCCACCTGCAAGAAGTATACTAACAATAACTAAAGCTAGCCCAATAATTCCTGCAATTGCACCAGGTAGAAAGAATTCGGCAAAAATAAATCCCACACCAACTAAAAAAATAATGATAGATTCATATCCAGCAAGTCCTGCCACTGTATGCCCAAAGAAGAATAAGGCGATGGCGATTAATCCCATGGTGCCAGCAACCCCAAAACCAGGTGAATATAGCTCAATAATCAATCCCAGGCTGGCAATCGAAAGAAGAATCGGTACAATGAATGGATCCGTAATAAAGCGTGCGACCTTTTCCGCAAATGTTTCATTTACAGATGTCACAGTTGCATCGGCAAGATCCAAATGCAAAATTAACTCTTCAAATGAGGCTATTGTTCCTTCCGAGTACTTCACTTCCAATGCCTCTTTTGCTGAGAGAGTTAGAAGTTCTCCACTTTCTGCACGGTACTCAGGTAAATCAATCTTTTCATCTGCCATCGCAAGTGCGTATTTAGGATTTCGGTCAGATGATTCGGCAGCTTGGATCATAGCTGTACGCCAAGCACTATTCGCTTTTGTTTCGGCAGCGTTCCCTGAACCGTCAATAACAGCTGCAGCCCCAATGCGACCACTTGGCACCATATAAATTTCATCTGCATGCAACGCTAGAAAAGCACCGGCTGAGAGTGCATCATCATTAATAAAAGCAATTGTTTTTATAGGCGCTTCATCCATTAGCTTGGCAATATCCTGTGCAGAGTCTACAAATCCTCCAGGTGAATCTATGTCTAATATGATCACCTCTGCACCGGCTTCTTCTGCTTCTTCAAATGCACGTTGTAAAAAAGCATGCAAACCCTTTTCTACTTCATTATGAAGGGGTATTCGAAATATTTCCGCTCCACTAGCTGAGAAGCTAGGTATAATGAATAAAAAAGAAAATAAGAGCAATAAGACTCCTCTCACAACCCGCACCATATTCATGTCGGCCCTCCTTTTTCATTTGGCATTATACTATCTCTAGTATATACGGACCACAATCAAAAAAGATTCAGATAAAAATAAAATAAGCCGAGAAATCAAATGATTTCTCGGCTTACATATGATATTTCTTTAGTCATCAAGTAGTACGTGTTAAGAACGTAGGGATTGTGGGATTGACCACTTACGTTTACGCGCAGCTTCTGATTTCTTTTATCGCTTGGTTTTTTAATGAAACCACGATTTCAAACCGTTGTAAATTCTATATTAGAATTTACGTTTACGCGCAGCTTCTGATTTCTTTTTACGCTTTACGCTTGGTTTTTCATAAAACTCGCGTTTTCTAACCTCTTGTA